>Ga0181537_10001239_pt1 | contig 23727 bp, 21 predicted proteins | sample PEATcosm2014_Bin_39_FD_119765 | JGI IMG/M metagenome (GOLD analysis project Ga0181537, IMG submission 119765) | Peatland microbial communities from MTU Mesocosm Facility, Houghton, MI, USA - PEATcosm2014_Bin23_10_metaG | ecosystem: Environmental > Terrestrial > Soil > Wetlands > Peat | place... | reverse complement strand
GCGTGTCCCAGGACATCGACATGCGCATTGCCCGCGCCGAGCAAGGTCAGGAGCGAAACTCCGGCGATCAGCGGCGCCCACCGGTACCAGCGGCGCTCGCGGCTGGTCCGCTGCCGCCACGCCAGACCCGACAGCAGCCCGAGGGCCGCGAACACGGCGGTCGACGCGCCGACCGCGCGGTGATCGATCGGCGCGATGAGAATTTCCATGTAATTGGCGAGTGCGGCCGCGCCGACGATGCTCGCCCAGGCGATGCCTGGACCTAGCAGCCGGCCGGCGGCGAGTCCCGCCGCCACGCCGAATAGCAGATTGCCGAGCAGGTGCTCCTGGTCCACGTGCAACGTGAGTGCCGTCAGCGCTCGCCACCACTCGCGGCTTGCGCCGGCGTCGAGCGCGCCCGCCGAATACCAGTCGATGCCGAACAAGTTGATGCCGGCGCAGTACGCCGTGAGCAACAAGATCGTGACATAGCCGACCGCGCCAAAAGCTGCACCGGGAAATAGCGTGATGCGCGCCGGCGGGCTGCGCGCCACGTTGCGTTCGGTGCAATAGCGCTCGATCTCATCGTACGCCCGCTGCGCCGATGCCGGCGGCACGGTCACGAGCCACGAGCCACGGTCCTCACGCACCTCATGATCCATGCCGCGCGCTTCGAGCATCAGGCTGAATTCCGTGCAAAGCGCTTTCGGACCACGAAATGCCACGGCGAAACTCCGTTGAGTTTCCGCATCGCTCTCGAGACTCGGTGGCAGGGTCATCGCCACACCCAATGGGGCCTGCGCCGCGCAAAATCAACATGCTGATGGACGTCACGGCAGGGGGAGGGTAAATCGGTGCGCGGAAGATTACCATTGCCTCATGACCACCCGCTCGCGCCGCGGCCGACCCGTGCACGATGATGCATTGACTCCCGCCGAGTGGCGGGTGGTGCATGCCGTCAAGCACGGCTTGACCAGCCGCCAGATCGCCGAGCGCCGCGGAATCAGCATCGATGCGGTCAAGTATCACGTGGCGAACGCGCTCGCGAAACTGGGACTCGCCGATCGCCGCGCCTTACGGCAGTGGCATCAGACACCCAAACGCAGCGCCCTCGACTGCCAGGAGACTCCCGTGAATGCGCCCACCGCCTTGGGTCCGATCGGTCAAATCGCGCGCTCGGTCAGAAACATCGAGGAAGCAGCGGGCTGGTACGGCACCGTGCTCGGCATCCCGCACCTCTACACCTTCGGCAAGCTCGCATTCTTCGACTGCGGCGGTACCCGGCTGATGCTGACGGAACAGGGCGAAGTATGCGCCTCGGAATCCGTCCTATATTTTCGCGTTCCACAAATCGTCGCGGCGCACGCCGGCCTGCAATCGCGCGGCGTCGAGTTCATCAACGCGCCGCATCTGATTCATACGCATGCCGACGGGACGGAAGAATGGATGGCTTTCTTCAAGGATCCCGAAGGCCGCACGCTCGCACTCATGTCGCAGGCTCGAGCGACTTCTTGAGCCGCATCACTTGATCGCCCAACACTTGATCGGCCGCCTTCGATAGCTCATCGAAGCCGTTTTTGAGGTAGCCGCCGATCGAATAGGTCAAGGACAGATCCGTGCCGTCGGCGGCGCTCTTCACGCTCCAGGTCATGGCGCCATCGACCGCGAGTCCTTGGAAAGGCCCGAGCGCGCCGCGCAGGCGCAGCGTCTTGCCGGGCCACACGTAGACGACGGTCAGATGCTGGGCCGAACCGCCGCCCGGCAATTTCTCGCAGAAGCAACCGCCGGCCCGCGCCTCCAATACGAGATTCGCCGCGCTTCCTGAAAATGTATGTTCGGAATCCCACCAGTGCGCGGGCGCCAACAAAGCCGCGAAGACTTTGTCGGGCTGCGCCGCGATATGTGCGGTTTCCCGCACTTCGAAGCCGTTGCCGGCGACACTCAGGACTTCGGCCGCGGCCTCGACTGAGACCGAGGCGCCGGCCACGGCAATGCAGATGATCAGGTTCGTCGTCTTCATTCATCCCCCGCTGTTGGTTTCCCCGAATGTTCTGAAAGACTCGAGAATGGCGCCCCAACCGCGCGGCGAATCCATCGCGTCGCGCGCCGCGGCGGCCGTGTCTCCCATCCGTTCCAAATTACGATGCTCCAATTCTATCCGGGTCGTTTCCGCACTCTCGGCGAGGAATCGGACTTCGACCTCGGTGATGAGCGCCGGATCGTACTGCCACGCGGCGTTGATCTGCCAGGCCAGCAACAGAAGTTGCGGCGGCTGCCAATCAATCACATATCCCGTCTGGCAGGTGGATCCGTCCTCGCCGACGGTGTACCAGCGGCCGCCCACGCGAGGCTCGACGATGCACTGCTTCAGCGGCGACTTGAGGATGGAATGCGTGGCCGGCCACCAGCTGGACATGTGTTCGGTAAATACCGCGAAGGCACGAGCTTGGCTCGCGCGCACCCGCAGTTGCTTGCGCACCGGTGTGACATGGTTCATTGGCTAAGCTCCTTTGTTTTCCAACTCCGCCTGAAAAGCCGCAAGCGCCACATCCCAGAACTGATCCAGCCAGGCGCGGATTTGCGCGAGCCCTTTAGGATCGATCCGGTAGACGCGGCGCGTGCCCGCTGCCCGATCGACGACCAACCCGGCCTGTTTCAGAACCCCGAGATGCTGGGACACCGCCGGCCGGCTCACCGGCATGCGGGCCGCGAGCCGCCCCACCGATTCAGGTCCGCCCCGCAACTCCTCGAATACCCGGCGCCGGGTGGGATCGGCGAGAGCAAGCAGTGCATCTTGGTAAGCCATAACTAACGGTAAGCCATGACTAACCTTCCTGTCAAGGACTAACCTTCCTGTCAAGGTGCAACCAGAGCCCTGCTTGATTAGGATGACAGCGGGATTCAACAACAATAAGGCCCGACCATGAAAACTCCCTCGGTACTCGCCACCGGTACGCTCTGCCTGCTGCTCGGTGTCGGCATTGGATACGCCGCCAAGATCACCGGTGCCGGCATTGCGGTGATTCGCGACAAGCCCGCCAAGGAGGCCGCGCTTGCCGCCTTGGCCGAAGCGGAGCGCGTTGCCGCGAACGGCTCCTGGGAGCTCATTGCCGTGGGCCGCGTCTATTATCTGTCCGGCGATAAGCCTCGCGGCCAGGCACTGTTCGATCATGTGCTCGGCGGCAAACCGGGCGGCGCCGACTACGAGAAAATTGCCACGGTGTATGCCGAAGCCGGCGACAACGATCAGGCGACCGCCAACTACGAGAAGATGCTGGCGGTCGATCCCAAGGATGATTCGAGCCAAGCCGAAGTGGGCGCCTGGTACATACGCATCGGAGAGCGTGCCAAAGGCGAGACGTTGTTGGCGCAGGCGCTGCAACGCCGTCCGAATACCCCGTGGTATTACGTGCGCGCCGCCGAGAGCCTGCTCGGCGTTCCCGCCGGCCAGTAGCGCTAGCTCGATACCGTCGCGGCGTGCGGTTGCTCGCGCAGCATGCGGTATATTTTCAGCACTCGCGGCACATAGGCCATGGTCTCGCTGAACGGCGGGATCCGGCCGCCGTTGCGGTCCACCGCCTCTTCGCCGGCGTTATACGCGGCGAGCGCGAGCCTCACGTCCTGGCCGAAGCGATCCATCAGAAACTTCAAATAAAGCGCGCCCGCATGGACGTTTTCGCGCGGATCGTAGAGATTGGAAACTCCGAAGCGGTTTGCCGTGGCCGGCATCAACTGCATGAGCCCTACCGCGCCGCGCTTCGACACGGCCCGTGAATTGAAGCCCGATTCGACCACGATCACGGCGCGCAGCAGATTGGGTTCGACGGCTGCCGAACTCGCCGCCTTCTCGATGATCGAGTCGTACTGACCGGCTCTTGCCAGCAACATCGCATCATAGCGATCGCCGCTCACGGTCCTTTCCTGCGGCGACAAGATCAATGGGCGGTAGCGGTTGTTGTCCGGCGCATCGGTGTAATGGCGTACGCCATCATCGTCGATGTAGGTGTAAATATGCGTCCTTGCCGCGGCGGTCGAAGCGATCAGCAGAGTTGCGGTCAGAAGTACGGGCTTGAGCGCCATGGATGGGTAATGTCCTTGCGGGAAAGCCTATCCCGGCGGCTGCCGAGCCGATCGGACCTGCATCAAGAAATGGCCGCTTTGTCGCCATCTGGAGCCAGTCCATCCGCTCGAATGTGCGCTGCATCCGATAAACGCGGGTCCTTAGGTCCGCTCGCGATCGGTGCATCCCCGCCCAGCCGCCCGCCTGGCGATTTTTGCTTAGCTAACAGAGATTTAACGAATTTTGTGAGTTATTCGCCCGGATTTTTGCCGCAACGTGCGGCTAAAATCATCTCCGCGCCAAACTCCACCACTACAGCGAAACGCCGTTACCCCCGGCAACCGAGTAGGGCGCCAAGATGGCTGTGCAGTGCAACATGAGGAATCCCTCCTAGAGATCCTATGTCTCCTCCGGATATCATCGTTACCGAGCCCTCGATTGCCGTTCCGATCGGCGATGTCGGCATTGCAATCGAACAGCGCCGCGCCCTCGGTCTTCGCGCGTGGCTGCTCACGGCGGTTCTTTTCATGGTGCCGCTGGTGACGTACTGGCCGGCGACGTTTCATGATTTCGGCTTGCGGGACGACTACTCCAATTTGCGCGAAGCGCATGAGGAGCCGGGCACTGTCATCAAGTTCTGTGCATCGCACGCCCGCCCGATCTACGGCTGGCTGCTGCAGGCCACCTACGGGCAGACCGGCACGGTGCAGAATCTCCACTGGATGCGTTTTGGGGCCTCGTTGTTGTTGGGCGCGCTGTCGTTGGTCACTTTTCGCGGCCTGCGCGCGCTCGGATGGTCTTTCAGCTCGAGTTTGAGTGTGGCGGTGCTGCTTGCGTTGATTCCCTCCGCACAGGTGATTGCGGGATGGGCGATCGGCTGGCCGTATGCCGCGGCGGCTCTTCTGTCCGTCGGCGCGTTCTTCACCGTGGAAGGTGCACTGACCGTCGGAATGAGCGCGGGTCCCGCCCGGGCCGTGAGTCAGTGGCTGGTGGCCTCCGGACTTCTGGTCGTGAGCGCGCTCATCTACCAGCCGAGCGCGCTGTTTTACGTCGTGCCGCTGGCGGCGGCCCTGATCGTGCAACGGCATCGCAACCTGGCACAGACCGCGCGCTGGAGCGGAATTCACCTGGGTTTCGTGGTCGCGGCTTTGGGTCTCGCCTATTGCGTGATGAGCGTGCTGTACGCGAGCGGAGTATTCGTCAAGTCCGGGCGCATCGCCTTCGAGCATCATTGGGGGGAAAAGCTCGCCTGGTTCTTGCAGGAGTGCCTGCCGAACGGTCTCAGCCTGTTCGTGCTGAACGACAACAACCATCGCGACCACACTCTGTACCTCGGCTGCGCCGCGGTGGTGGGCGCGCTGCTGCTGGCGGGCGCCTACCTGGAGTGGCGCCGCTACGGCCATTCGCGCGGCATGGTCTGGCTGGCAGCGCTTCTGGTTCTGCCGGTGTTCGCCTGTGCGGTCAGTTTGATTGCGTCGGAACACTACGCCACCTATCGCACGATTTTGGCGATGACCGCCGTGCTGCTGTGTTTTCTGGTGGCCTCGGTGCGCGCACTGACCGAAAGCTTCGGACCGGGCGGGCGCCGCCTGTTGGCGACCCTCGTCGTATCGATCGCGTTTTTGAGCGCGCAGCACCATGTCTATGCGCTGATCGCCGTGCCCCAGGGCAACGAATGGCAGTTGATCATGGCCGGGGCGAAACAGGTCCACCTCGACGCTGCGCACCCGCCGCGTATTTTTGCGATCGCCTCGACACCCGCGGATATTTCGACGGCGACGATCTATCACGACGAGTTCGGGTCGCTGTCGACGAACTCCGAATGGGTGCCGAAGGAAATGTTCAAACGCGCGATGCACGATCTGCATCCCGGGATGGCAAACCTCGAGCGCCGCTACGAGTTTGCTTCCGGACCGAAGCTGCCGGCCGACCAGCGCTTCGATGTCATCATCGACTTGCATCGGCTGCGCAAGTTCTACATCGACAATTGAGCGCGGCGCGCCTATAGACCCAGAAAATCGCTGATGCGGCCGTGCGCAATTGCGGCGCGCACGCCCAACGGCCACAAGGCGTGCAAGGGGATCGACCGCATCGGGGTGATCGGCATGTCGAAACTCGCCGCGCGATCGGCAAGCCGTCGGGCAATCTGCGCGCCCATCGCGGTGCTCATCGCAACGCCACGGCCGTTGTAGCCCAGGCAGATCGACACCCCGTCCGCCGGCTCATGGACGTGCGGATAGTGATCCGGCGTCATCGCGAGCCGCCCGCCCCAGGCATGCGTCCAGGGGGTTTGCGCCAACGCCGGCCACAGGATGCGCGCATACGCCGTGAGATGCGGAATCGCCGTGGCGGCCGCGATTTCGCGCATTGGGCCACGCCCGCCGATCAACAGCCGCCCGCCGCTGTCGACCCGGTAATAGACCGTGATTGCGCCGCTCTCGTAGAGCACGGCACGGCTCGGCATGACGCCGCGCGCAATTTTCTCGGGCAGCACGGCGCTCGCGGCAATCGCGCCGAACAACGGCACGATCGTTTGCCGCAACCCCGGCCAGAGAGTGTCCGTGTAGCCGTTCGTGGCGAGCACCACTTGCGCCGCGGACACCGTTCCTCGCGCGGTGGCCACCCGCCACACGGCGCCCACCCTCTTCATGGCAAGCGCCCGCGTGCCGCCGTGCACGATGGCGCCCGCGCGCAATGCGGCGCGAGCCAGGCCGCGCGCATAGCTCAAAGGATTCAAGTCTCCGCCGCGCCGATCCAACATTGCGAGCGCGTAGCGAGCCGTGCCGGTCGCCCGCTCGAGAGCCGCGCCTTCGATGAGCTCGACGGGAGCGCCGCGTCTGGCCAGCTGCTCCGCGGTGGCGCGCACCTGCGCCGCGTGCTTCGCGCGCAGCGCCGCGCGCAGCGTGCCGTTGCGGCGCGCGTCGCAGCGGATGGCATGCCGTGCGATCAGATCGAACACGAGCTCAGGCGCGCCGCCCGCGAGAGCATTCATCCGCCCGCCCAAATCCGCGCCATGGTCGCGCTCCACGCGATCCGGATCGAGTTTCAGGCCCGGGTTGACCTGCCCCCCGTTGCGGCCTGAGGCGCCCCACCCCGGCTCTTCGGCCTCGAGCAGCACCACTGCGGTGTTGCGCTCCGCGAGATGCAGCGCGGTCGACAACCCGGTGATGCCGCCGCCGATCACGGCCACATCGGCACGTGCGTCGCCGTCGAGCGGCGGCGTCGCAGCCGCGGGCTCCGCGGTGTCCTGATACAAGTTCGGCATTTCAATCCCGGTCGCACGCGCTAAGCTGTTCTGCACCGATGATAGCCGAACCTCTGCAGTGGATATGCGCCGTGCTCGGCGCCTTGATGGTCGGCATCTCGAAGGCCGGCATCACCGGGCTCAGCATTTTATCGGTCGCGTTGTTCACGCACGTGTTTCCGAGCAGCAAACAGGCAAGCGGCCTGGTGTTGCCGCTGCTCATTTTCGGCGATTGCGTCGCCGTCCTGACCTACCGCGCACACACCCAATGGCGCTACGTGTGGAGGCTCATGCCGTGGACCGCGGCCGGAGTGATTCTCGGATATTTCACGCTCGGCCACATCTCCGACGAGACGGCCCGCAGCATCATCGGGTTGATCATCGTTTCGTTGTGCGCATTGGGCTACTGGCGGCGTTACGGCGCGCAAACCCAAGCCCAGGCTTCCTGGCACTGGAGTCTCGCCGCGGCGGTCGGCGTCACCGCCGGATTCATCACCCTGATTGCAAACGCCGCAGGTCCCTTGATGGCGATCTACCTGGTCGCGATGCGCCTGCCGAAAATGCAATTCGTGGGCACCGCGGCGGTATTTTTCATGGCGCTCAATCTGTTCAAAGTTCCCTTCATGGTGAATCTCGGGCTGATCACCGCACAGAGTTTCAAATTTAACTTGATCCTGGCGCCGGCGGTATTGCTCGGCGCCTTGCTCGGCCGCTGGCTGCTCGTGCGCATCAACCAGCAACTGTTCGAAAACATGGTGCTGGCCTTGAGCGCGGCCGCGGGAATTCTTTTGATCGTTTAGCCCTGCGAATCCTTTGAGCCCTAAAATTTCTCCCCGAACTTGAAACCGATCGTGCGCGGCTGATTCGGCACGTTGTACACCGCGATCTGCCCGCAACTTTCCGCATCGCACTCGGCGAAGCGATCGAGGACCGCGCGCTTGTCGGCCACATTGTTGACATACAGCTCGAAGGTCAGCTTGTTGACCTCGAGACCGGTGGAAAGGTCGGCAACGGCATAGGCCGGCTCGTCGCCGAGCGCATTCGCGGCCACCACGCGGAGGTCGGAGGTGCGCGATCCCACATACACGCCCGACACCTGCACATTACCCTTGTAGTCGCCGACCGGGAAGGTGTAGCGCCCGGTGATGTCGCCCTTGAACTTGGGCGTGACCGGCAGGCGCGTGCCCGCGGGCGCGTAATCCTCATACCCCGGCGTGAGACACGCCGTCGCGTCGTCGCAGTACGTTTGAGTGAGCTTCGCATCGAGCCAGGAGAAACCGCCCGAGATGGTGAGCCCCTCGGTAACGGCGAACTCCAGTTCCGACTCGATGCCTTTGATCTCGGCATTGCCGGCATTGGCGATGATCGTGAGTGCGTTTGCGCCCAGGTACGCAAACTGGAAATTCTTCCAGCGCTCATCGAAAATCGCACCGTTGAAGCGCAGACGGTGCTCGAGCCAGGTGGTTTTCCAGCCCAACTCATAGTTGGTGAGATAGTCCGGTTGATACGGCGGCAGCGTGCCGCCGCCGTTGCGATTCACGCCGCCGGGACGAAAGCCCTTGGACCAGGTCGCATAGATCATGTGATCCTTGTCGATCTTGTACGTCAGATTCAATTTGGGCGTATTGCCGGAACTCGAGGTGCGGCCGTTCAAGTCCTGGCACGGCGCGCCGTGGAAGGGCACGAATGGCTTGAAGCAGGTTGCAACGCCTTCAGTGTCGTTGAACGTCGAATTGAATCCGTAGTAGCCCTGCAGCGTATTGTCGTACTTGTAGAATCGAATGCCGGCATTGGCGGTCAGGTACTGGTTGAAGTCGAAGGACGCCTCGCCGAATTCCGCGGAGTCGCGGTCGACACGCTCCTGGTCGGTGAGCCATAAGGTTCCCGGCCAACCCGGTACCGAGATATTGTTCGGCGCCACCGAGCCCAACGGATCGTTGTCGTTGTCGACCACGTAATCCTGCAAAATCTCGTGGACCTGGCGCTGCAAGAACAGGCCCGCGGTGACGCGGAACCGGTAATCCTTGGGCGACGTCATTCTGAGCTCATGGCTGGTCTTGGTGTAGTGGTCGCGGCCCTGGATGTCCTGCGCCGGATTGATGAGCTTGCCGGCGTTGTCCAAAAAGTACGCGCCGGACCCGTAGGCCCGGTCGTAGAACAACGAATAATCGGTATAGTCCGATTGCTCGTGCGTGTTGCGCGTCAGGTACGCGCCCGCATACACCACATCGAAATCGCTGATCTTGCCTTCGACCGTCAGGGATGACTGCACCCAGGAATCGCGGGTCGGATCCGGGAAGAATTGCCAGGTGTTGAGGTCGCCGGCCGCCGGATTGTAGGCAAATGGACCGTTGGTGGTCGTGACCTGACCCATGACCGTGGGCGTGATGGTCCAATTGTCGCCCAGAATCACCCGCAGCGCCGAGCGGCCGCCTTTGGTTTCGGTGGTGTTGTAATCCTTGGCAACTTGAGATGCGTTGCTGAAGACTATCCCGGAGGTCGGGAACGTGTAGGACTTGGCGACGTTGCTGATATAGCCGGCGTTGTGCACGTCCCAGCCCACCAGGCGAACCGCCGCGATGTCGGACAGCGGCAGATTGACGAAGCCCTCGATCGAATAGCCGGTACCGCCGTGGTCGACGGAATTGACGCCGAGGTCATAGCCCGCCTTGAAGCCGCTCGGGTCCGGCTTGTTCGAAATGATACGGATCGTTCCCGACTCCGAGCTCGCGCCGTACAGGGTGCCCTGCGGCCCGGACAAGGCTTCGACCCGTTCGATGTCATAGACATGGATATCGAGATTGCCGTCGATGGTGGTGACCGGCTGTTCGTCGAGATACACGCCGACGCTCGGCAGCGAGCCGGAGTGATTGCCGTCGCCGCCGCTCACGACGCCGCGCATGTACACGTGCTCGAAGCCGGGGCCGTCGCTTTGAAATGACACGGTGGGCAAAAACTTCGCGTAGTCGTCGAAGTTGGTGATGCGCAGCTCCTCGAGCTTCTCGGTGCTGATCGCCTGAATGCTTACGGCCACATCCTGCAGGTTCTCGGTGCGCTTCTGAGCGGTAACCACCACCTCCTCGAGGGTCGCCGCCTCGCTGTTCTCGGCACCTTGAGCCGGGTGCATGCACGCCAACAGTGCGGACGCGACCGGCACCGCCGTCCAGCTCGCCCGGGCGCGATTTTTCGCCTGAATACGCTTGAGTTTTCGCTGTCGGCTTCGAGTCATTCATCATCCCCTTGCTGTTTTTATTCAGAGTAGGTCCCGCAGGTTATGACATTCCGGCCGATATTCCAATTGACGCCGCAGCACCGTTGTCAACCGGGCCGGCCGAAGTGCACACTGTCCGCCGTTCGCGGCGAGTCCGCAAAGGTGTATAGAAATGCAATACCAGGGTTTGTTCGGTCTCGTCGTTCTCATCGCCGACGTTTGGGCGATCGTCAACGTCTTTCAGAGCGCCGCGGACACGGGCAGAAAAGTTCTGTGGACGGTGCTCATAATTCTGCTGCCTGTGCTCGGATTCATTCTTTGGTATTTTGTGGGTCCCAAGACCGGCAGGTCGTAGCGCGCGCGCGGCGCGCCGATGGAACTCCGCGAGCGCGCGCGGGTTCCCCCAATAGGCTTGATCCGCTGTTGGTATATACAGGTGAGTGGTGCGTCCAAGCAGTCACGAGCGGCATAGTACGGGCGGGATCGGCTGGCTGCGCGCCAGCGTTCTGGGCGCGAATGACGGCATCGTATCGACCGCGAGCTTGATCCTGGGTGTTGCCGCGGCCCACGTTTCACAGACCAATATCCTGCTGAGCGGTACGGCCGCGCTGGTCGCCGGCGCCATGTCGATGGCGACCGGAGAATATGTTTCCGTGCATTCGCAAGCCGACACCGAAGCCGCCGCCCTGTCCCAGGAGCGCGCCGAGCTCGAAGCCGACTTCGCCGGCGAGAGCCGCGAGTTGACCGAGCTGTACGTGCGCCGCGGAGTCGATGCGAAGCTTGCCGCACAGGTTGCCGCGCAACTCATGGCGCACGACGCCTTGGGCTCGCACGCCCGTGACGAATTGGGGATTTCCGCACGCTCGCGGGCGCGTCCTTTGCAGGCAGCCCTCGTGTCGGCCGCCAGTTTTGCGGCGGGCGCCGTCCTGCCGCTGTTGGTGGCGGCATGGGCTCCGCCGCAGCATCGGATGATCTGCATCGTGTCGGTGTCGCTCGTGTGCCTGCTGTTTCTCGGCGGCTGGTCCGCCCAGGTGGGAGGCGCCGACAGAACCAAGGCAGCGCTGCGCGTGGCGTTTTGGAGCGCGCTCGCCATGGCGGTCACCACGCTGATCGGTGCGATTGCCGGCAGCGTGCAAACGGCCGGAGCCGCGCGTTGACGGGCGCGGCAAGCCGGCTCGAGACGGCGCTGCTCAGCGTGGCGCAAATGACGGAGGCCGATCGCGCGACGATCGCCGCCGGAACACCCGCTGCGCTCCTCATGCAACATGCCGGCAATGCCGTCGCGCGCGAGATCATCCGGCGCTGGTCGCCGCGACCCGTCACGGTTCTGTGCGGACCGGGGAATAACGGCGGTGATGGCTTCGTCGTGGCCGGTGCGCTTGCGCGGCGAGGTTGGCCGGTCCGGGTTGCGTGCGATTCCATGCCGCGCACCGATTCTTGGAACGGCGCCATCGAGGCGGTCACTCCCGCGGCAATCGACGGCGCCGCCTTGGTCGTCGACGCGCTGTTCGGCTCAGGGTTGCGCCGCCCGCTCGAGAACACGGTCGCGTCCACGCTTGCCGCCGCCGCCGGTCGCGCGCTGCCGGTGGTCGCGGTCGACGTGCCGAGCGGAGTCGTGGGCGACACCGGCGCCAGCCTCGGCGCCGCGGCGGCCGTGTGCACCGTGACGTTTGCGCGCAAGAAACCTGCTCACGTATTGTTGCCGGGGCGGGAACTGTGCGGCGAGATCGTCGTTGCGGATATCGGCATCCCCGCCGCTGTGCTCGAGGCGCTGCCGATCGACACATGGGAGAACGATCCCGTGCTGTGGCGTGCAGAACTGCCGCAGGCAGGTGCCGCCGGCAACAAATACACGCGCGGGCACGCGTTGCTGTACGGCGGCTACCCCATGACCGGCGCTGCGCGGATGGCGGCGCGCGCCGCGGCGCGCGTCGGCGCGGGCCTCACGACCATCGCCGTGCCGGAAGCCGCTTTTGCGATTTACGCTTCGGCTCTGACCAGCATCATGGTGCAACCCCTGAGCAGCGGCGCGGACCTCGCGCGGCTGCTGAGCGATCCGCGCTATACCGCCTTTCTGATCGGGCCCGGCGCCGGCGTCAGCGAGGCCACCCGCGGCACCGCGCTCGAGATCCTGGCGACGGCACGGCCGGTCCTGCTCGATGCGGATGCGATCAGCGTCTTTGCCGGAAAAGCCGCCGACTTGGCGCACGCCATCCGGGGACCCTGCGTGATGACGCCGCACGAGGGCGAGTTCGCGCGCGTTTTCAACGCCGGCGGCGGCGACAAGCTGACGCGCGCCCGGAGCGCGGCGCGCGACAGCGGCGCGGTCCTGGTGCTCAAAGGCGCGGATACGGTCATTGCAGCTCCCGATGGCCGGGCCATCGTCAATACCAATGCCCCGGCCAGCCTCGCCACCGCAGGCTCCGGCGACGTTCTCGGCGGGTTGATATTGGGCCTGCTCGCCCAGCGGGTGGATGCGTTCATGGCCGCCGCCGCCGCCGTTTGGATGCACGGCGCCGCGGCCGCCCAATTCGGGCCCGGCCTGCTCGCCGAAGACCTGCCGGATCTGATGCCGGCGGTGCTGCGGCGGTTGCAGCGGCAGTGAGCCGCGCCCGGTGAACGCCTGGTTTCCGCGAATCACCGCGCATTCGCTCATCGTCGCCATCAGTGTGCTCATCTATGTGCTGACTACGCGGGTGGAGCACGAGCGCCGTCCGCCGTCGATTGCCATCGCGTGGGTCTTGGGAATGTTCGCCGTGCCGTACGTGGCGCTGCCCATGTATCTCATGTTCGGCCGCCGCAAGTTGCCGCGCAAAGTGTTGCACTGGTCGGGAATCCGGGCGCACTGCACCCATTGGGCACAAGATCTGATCGAGAGTTTCGGCTTGCCGCCCTGTGCCCCGTGCACTGTTCGCATGCACCCGGACGGCAAGGTGTCGGCAGCCGCCCTGTTCGACACCATGTCGGGCGCCGCGCGGCGCTTGGACATCTGCACCTACATCCTGGGTGACGACGCCTTCGGCCGCGAAGCGATGCAACGCATGATCGCGCAGGCGCGCGCGGGCGTGCAGGTGCGCTTCCTGATCGACGGCGTCGGCGCGCTTCAGCTGCCCCGATCCTGCCTGCACGTTTTGAACCGCGCGGGGGTCGAGACTGAAATCTTCAGTCCCTTGCTCGCGCGCAAGACCCAGGGTCCGCGCAATTTGCGCAACCACCGCAAGATGGTCATCGCCGACGCGGCGCGGCTCTGGGCCGGGGGCAGAAACATCGCTGCCGAGTACTTCATGGGGCTCGACGGTGCCGCACCCTGGCGCGATCTGTCCTTCGATCTGCAAGGCAAGGTTGCCGCCGCGGCCGCCGCTCAGTTCGAGGCCGACTGGATCGCGGCCGGCGGCAAGCCCGCACGCCGCGAGGCGGCGCCGGCCGCGGCGGCCACGGCGACCGAAGATGCGGCGCCCGACGCCGGCCGTGCCCAATTCCTGCCGAGCGGTCCGGACCAGGCCGAAGATACGGTGCATGCGCTGCTGATAGACGCGTGCTTTCAGTCGCGCGAGCGGGTGCTGGCCGTCACGCCGTACTTCGTGCCCGACGCCGCCTTGGAAACGGCCATGCGCCTTGCGGCGCGCCGCGGTGTGAAGATCGACCTGGTGATGCCCGCGGTCTCGAACCATCGCCTGGCGGATTTTGCGCGCAGCCGCGCGTTGCGGGCACTTAAGCATGCCGGCGTGTGCATTCACCTGCTGCCCCACATGAATCACGCGAAGGCGGTGGTCTTCGACGAATCTCTCGCCCTGTCGGGCTCCGTCAACCTGGATTCACGCAGCCTGCTGCTCAACTACGAATGCGCCGTGGTTTTCTACGGCGCGGGCGAGATCGACTGGTTGGCCCGCTGGATCGAGGCGCTGATCCCCGAATCGCAGCCCTTTGAGAGCCGCGCGCCCGGATTGCTGCGCGATATCGCCGAGGGCTTGCTGCTGACCGTCGCGTATCAACTCTAGTATCCTTGTGAACTCGCTGCAATCGCCGCGCCGTGGCAGGTACGATGGAGTTCAAGGACTACTACAAGGTGATGGGGGTGGCGCGTGACGCCACCGAGGCGCAAATCAAGCAGGCCTACCGCAAGCTTGCGCGCAAATACCATCCCGACGTCAGCAAGGAGAAAGACGCCGAGGCTCGTTTCAAGGAGGTGGGCGAGGCGTACGAGGTGCTCAAGAGCCCCGACAAGCGCGCCGCCTACGATCAGTTGGGCCAGGGCCCTGCGCCGGGCGGCGAATTCAAGCCGCCGCCGGATTGGGGCACGGGCTTCGAATTCAGCGGCGGCGGCGCGCGCGATTCTGCGTACAGCGACTTCTTCGAGTCTTTGTTCGGCGGCCAGGCCCGCGAATCGGGCGGCCGGCGCGGCGCCTTCCATCCCGGCCGCGGCGAGGACCACCATGCCAAGGTTCTGCTCGATCTGGATGCGACGCTGCACGGCGGCACTCGTCAGCTCAGTTTGCGCGTTCCGGAGATCGACGCCGAGGGCCGCCTGTCCTCCAAGGAGCGCGTGCTCAACGTTCAGGTGCCGAAGGGCATTCTCGCGGGCCAGCACATTCGATTGGCCGGCCAGGGTGCACGCCTGCCAGGCGAAGGCTCTCCCGGCGATTTATACATCGAAGTCGAATTCCAGCCGCATTCGTTGTATAGGGTCGACGGCCGCGATTTGTACCTCGATCTGCCGGTGGCCCCGTGGGAGGCCGCACTGGGCGCCATTGTAAAAACTCCAACGCCGACCGGAACGGTCGAGTTGAAGATTCCGCCGGGCTCGCATGCCGGCGGCAAATTGCGCCTGAAGGGCCGCGGCATACCCGCCTCCCCGCCCGGCGATTTCTACGTCGTCCTGCAGATCGCCCTGCCCGCCGCCGACAATGCCGGTGCGAAGGCCGCCTACGAAGCCTTGGCTTCCGCCCTGCCTTTCAATCCGCGTGCGAATCTGGGAGTGTAGCGCCATGACCGCATCCCGTACCGAGGCGCTGCCCGGAGACATCTTCGAAGAATCCGCCGTGCTCACGGTCAGGGATTTGAGCCGTATTTGCGCGGTCGATGAACGGCACATCGTGGAATTTGTCGAAGAAGGAGTGCTCCAAGTGATCGAGATCAACACCACCGAGTGGCGCTTTTCCGGCGACGCCTTGCGCCGCGCGCGCCTCGCGCTGCGCCTGGAGCGCGATCTCGAGATCAATCTTGCCGGCGTCGCGCTCGCGCTCGATCTCATGGAAGAGCTCAGGCAGCTGCGCCGTGAACTCGAGGCGCGGCGCTGAATGGGCGCGCTCGACTCCGATGCCTTCGTTTTCTTCGGCGCCACGGGCGACCTCGCCTACAAGAAAATCTTCCCCGCTCTCTATGCCATGGTGCATCGGGGCGGCCTCGCCATTCCGATCATCGGCATGGCGCGCGGCGGCTGGACGCTCGACAAGCTCAAGCAGCGCGCCCGCGACAGCATCCAGAACGACGGCGACTTCGAAGCCGCCTGCTTCGAGAAGCTTGCCGCGCAATTGCGCTACGTGGATGGCGACTACTCGGATCCGAAAACGTTCGCGAAATTGAAGCAGACACTGGCGGGGGCGCAGCGTCCGATCCACTATCTGGCGATTCCGCCGAGCATGTTTGCCGACGTCGTGCAGGGTCTCGCGAAATCCGGCTGCGCCGATGATGCGCGGGTCATCGTCGAGAAGCCGTTCGGCCGCGATCTCGCGAGTGCGCAAGCGCTCGACCGCACGCTGCACCAAGTGTTCGCCGAATCGGCCATCTTTCGCATCGATCACTACCTCGGCAAGGAAGCGGTGCAGAATCTTTTGTATTTCCGCTTTGCGAACACCTTTCTCGAGCCGATTTGGAATCGTAATTTCATCGAGGACGTGCAGATTACGATGGCGGAGGAATTCGGCGTGCAGGGCCGCGGCGCCTTTTACGAGGAAGTCGGCGCGATTCGCGATGTGGTGCAGAATCATCTGTTGCAGGTGACGGCGCTGCTCGCCATGGACCCGCCCACCGGCCACGAACCGGAGGCCATGCAGGCGGAAAAGCTGCGCCTGTTCCGCGCCATGCGCCCGCTCGACCCCAAGTCGGTGGTGCGCGGACAATTTCAGGGTTACCGCGAGGAGCCGGGGGTGGCCAAGGACTCGCAGATCGAGACGTTTGCCGCCCTGCGCCTGCACATCGACACCTGGCGTTGGGCGGATGTGCCCTTCTATATCCGCACCGGAAAGTGTCTGCCCATCAGCGCGACTGAAGTCACGGTGACCCTGAAGCGGCCGCCGCTCGCGATCTTCGATCCGAACGAAGCCATGCCGCGAAACTATTTCCGCCTGCGTCTGAGCCCCGAAGTGGTCTTGAGCGAAGGCGCGCTGGTGAAACGCAACGGCGAGCAAATGCATGGCGAGCCGGTCGAACTGGTCGCCCGGCACCACACGCAGAGCGAAAAATCCCCTTACGAACGCCTGCTCGGCGATGCCATTCGCGGCGACGTGTCGCTGTTCAGCACCGATGATTGCGTCGAGGCGGCATGGCGCGTGGTCGACCCGGTATTGACGGCCGGCCCTCCGGTGCTCGAATACGCGCCGGGCACGTGGGGACCGTCGACCGCGGGTGAAATCGTCGACGGTGGCGACTGCTGGCATGACCCGGTCCGCGAAAAGTCCGCGCCATGCTGACCGGCAAAAACGTCACGTTCCTGCTCGACGTGGACAACACCCTGCTCGACAACGATCGGTTTGCCGCGGATCTCGGCGACCATATCGAACAAGCCTTCGGCGCCTCGGAACGCGAGCGCTACTGGGCGATTTTCAACAAGCTGCGCGAGCGGCTGGGTCTTGCCGATTATCTCGGCAGCCTGCAGGAGTTTCGCGCCGGACTCGACGACCATCCGGATCTGCTGGTAATGTCCGAATTCCTGTTGGAGTATCCGTTCGCGGCGCGCCTGTTCCCGCTCGCGCTCGAGGCCGTGGCGCACTTGGAGGCTCTCGGCCGCCCCGTGGTGCTGTCGGACGGCGATATCGTGTTTCAGCCGCGCAAAATCCAGCGCTCCGGAATCTGGGACGCCGTCGATGGGCGCGTCATGATTTACCTGCACAAGGAACGCGTGCTCGATCATATGCAGCGGCGTTACCCGGCACAGCACTACGTGATGGTCGACGACAAGGCGAATTTGTTGGCAACCATGAAGGCGGCGCTCGGTACCAACCTCACGACTGTATTTGTGCGCCAGGGGCACTACGCGCTTGCCGCGGAGTCGAACTCCGTGCAGCCGCGGCCCGACATGACGATCGAGCGCATCGGGGATCTGATCAACCATCCACTATCCGACTTCCAGGAACGGCCATGACCTTCACGAAACGCCTGCACGACTTGGGACAGAGCATCTGGCTCGACAATATCACGCGCGAAATTCTCGACAACGGCACGCTGCGCCGATACATCGATGAACTTTCCGTCACCGGCCTCACCTCCAATCCGACGATTTTCGACGAGGCGATCGCCCACACCGCGGCGTACGACGCGGGAATCCGCCACAAGGCGCAGGCCGGCCTCGAGGGTGAAGCATTGTTCGTCGAGTTGGCGCTCGAGGACTTGCGCCGCGCCGCGGATTTGTTCCGGCCGGTGTACGACGCCACCCAGGGGATCGACGGCTGGGTCTCGATGGAGGTATCGCCTCTGCTCGCCAACGACACCCAGGCCACGATCGATGCGGCGCTGCGCATCCATAAGCAGGCGAACCGTCCGAATCTCTATATCAAGATTCCGGGCACGCCCGCCGGCGTGCCGGCCATCGAAGCCGCCATCTATGCCGGGGTGCCGGTCAATGTCACCCTGCTGTTTTCGCGCGAACACTATTTGAGCATCGCGGAGGCGTACCTGCGCGGCATCGAACGGCGCATCGCCGCCGGCCTCGATCCGCGCGTGAATTCGGTGGCATCGTTGTTCATCAGCCGCTGGGACCGTTCGGTCGGCGACCAGGTGCCGCCCGCACTGCGCAATCGTTTGGGCATCGCCATCGCCCGGCGCACGTATCGCGCGCACAACGATCTGCTCGCGAGCAAGCGTTGGCGCGACCTCGAAGCCGCCGGCGCCCGCAAGCAGCGCATGCTGTGGGCGAGCACCGGCACCAAGGATCCGAAGGCCCCCGTCGGTCTGTACGTCGAGGCCTTGGCCGCGCCGGAGACCATCGACACCATGCCGGAGAAAACCTTGCTCGCCTTCGCCGCCGGCGGATCGCTCGGCGGCGTCATGGCGAAGGATGGCGGCGACGCCGAGCAGACCTTGAAGCAGTTCGCTGCCGCCGGCATCGATGTCGATGCGCTGGCGGCCCGCTTGCAGCTGGAAGGCGCGGAATCGTTCGTCAAATCGTGGGGCGAGCTCATGAAGCGCATCGCCGACAAGAGCAAGGCACTGGTGACGGCTTGAGTCCGAAGATCAATCCCCTGGCGGGCAAGCCGGCACCGGCCTCCTCGCTGGTCGACATACCGCGGCTGATTACCGCCTACTACAGCGAACGGCCGGACCCCGCCGTTGCCGCGCAGCGGGTGGCCTTCGGCACGTCGGGCCATCGCGGCAGCTCATTCGATGTGAGTTTCAACGAATTTCACGTGCTCGCGATCAGCCAGGCGATCTGTGAATACCGCCGCAAGCAAAACATCGAGGGCCCTCTGTTCATCGGCTGCGACACGCACGCGTTGTCGGCGCCCGCGTTCGCGTCGGCCCTCGAGGTGCTGGCCGCCAACGGCGTCGAGATCATGACCTCGGCCGGCGATGAATACACGCCCACCCCGGCGGTATCGCACGCCATCCTGACCTACAACCGCGGCCGCAAGAGCGCTCTCGCCGACGGGATCGTGATCACACCCTCGCACAATCCGCCGGACAACGGCGGCTTCAAATACAATCCGCCGAATGGCGGCCCGGCCGATTCCGATGTCACGAAGTGGATCGAGGACCGCGCCAACGATCTGCTCGCGACCGGCGCCGGAATCAAGAGAATCGGTTTCGCCGCGGCCCGGCGCGCCGCCACCACTCACGCCCACGACTATCTGCAGACCTATGTCGGCGACCTCGGCGCGATTCTGGACATGGACACGATCCGCGGCTCGCGGATTCGCATGGGCGTCGATCCGCTCGGCGGCGCGGGCGTGCATTACTGGGCGCGCATCGCCGAAGTGTACGGGCTCGATCTTACGGTGGTGAATGACGAAGTCGATCCCACATTCCGTTTCATGACTCTCGATTGGGACGGCAAGATCCGCATGGATCCCTCCTCCTCCTACGCCATGCAGCGGCTCATCGGCCTCAAGGACCGCTTCGACATCGCCTTCGCCTGCGACACCGATCACGATCGGCACGGCGTCGTCACCGCCAGCAGCGGCTTGATGCTGCCGAACCAATATTTGGCCGTCGCCATCGACTATCTGTTCCGCCATCGCACAGGCTGGCGTGCCGACGCGGCGGTGGGTAAGACCGTGGTGAGCAGCGCCATGATCGATCGGGTCACCTTGAGGCTCGGCCGGCGCCTGTACGAAGTCCCGGTCGGCTTCAAGTGGTTCGTCGACGGACTCATCGACGGCAGCCTCGGGTTCGGCGGCGAGGAAAGCGCCGGCGCCTCCTTCAGCCGCCGCGACGGCAGCGTCTGGACCACCGACAAGGACGGCATGGTGCCGGCGCTGCTGTCGGCCGAAATCACGGCGCGCACCGGGCGCGATCCCGGCGACGCCTATCGCACCATGACCCAGGAACTGGGTGTGGTTTATGCCAATCGCGTCGACGCCGCGGCGAATGCCGAACAGAAGAAAAGACTCGGCAAGATCGACGCTGCGCAGGTGCGCATCAAAGAACTTGCCGGCGAGCCGATCGAGCAGATTCTGACGCGCGCGCCCGCCAACAACGCGCCCATCGGCGGCGTCAAGGTCATCTCGAGCGGCGGCTGGTTCGCCGCGCGGCCGTCGGGCACCGAGGATATCTACAAGATCTACGCCGAAAGCTTTCACGACGCCGACCATTTGCAGCGGCTGATCGCCGAGGCGCAACGCACCGTCGATGCGGCCCTCGCAGGCGCCTGAGCCTGCGAGCGACGCTTTTGCAGACAGGCACCGATACTCCGCCGAGCGATATGGTCAAGCGCCTGCTGCCATGGCTGGTGGCGGTGGGCTTCTTCATGGAATCGCTGGACACGACCATTCTCAACACGGCCGTGCCCGCCATCGCGCACGCGCTCAGCGTGCCGCCTCTCAGCATGAAGGCCGTGCTCGCGAGCTACACGCTGAGTCTCGCCGTCTTCATCCCCATCAGCGGTTGGATGGCCAATCGCTTCGGCACGCGGCGCGTATTCGCCTCCGCGATCGGCATTTTCACACTGGGCTCGTTTCTTTGCGGGATTTCCCGGGAGATCCACATGCTGGTCGCCTGCCGCGTCCTGCAAGGCTGCGGCGGCGCGCTGATGCTTCCGGTCGGCCGGCTCACCATCGTGCGCACCTTTGCGAAATCCGAACTCATCGCGGCCATGAGCTTCGTCGCGATGCCGGGCCTCGTCGGCCCGATGCTCGGGCCCTGGTTGGGCGGCCTGATCATCGAGTACTTTCATTGGAGCGTGATCTTCTTCGTGAATATTCCGATCGGTCTCGCGGGTTTGTACATGGTGTATCGGCATCTGCCCGATTACCGCGAGCGGCACAACGTTCCGCTCGACATCATCGGCCTGGTGCTGTTCGGTGCCGGCATTTCATTGCTGTCGTATACGCTCGAGGTGTTCGGCGAAACCTCGCTGAGCAGCCGCGAGATCGTGGGCCTGCTGCTCATCGCCGCCGCGCTGCTCGGCGCCTACGGCCTGCACAACCTGCGCGCCGCGCATCCCCTGCTGCGATTGGGACTGCTGCGCGTGCGCAGTTTCCGCGTATCGGTGACGGGCAATTTATTCACCCGGCTTGGAATCGGCGGCATCCCGTTCTTGTTGCCGCTGCTCTACCAGGTGGGATTGGGTTTCTCGCCCATCCAGTCCGGGTTGCTCATCCTGCCGCAGGCTGCCGCCGCGATGGTCTTGAAGCCGACGATGCCGCACGTTTTGCAAAAGCTCGGCTATCGCACGGTGTTGATCGGCAACACCATCGCGTTGGGGTTGATGATTCTCGCGTTCTCCAGCATCGGCGTCGGCAGCGCGGTTTGGTCCATCGTCACCCTCGCGTTCGTTTACGGATTCCTGACATCATTGCAGTACACCAGCATGAACACGCTGGCCTACGCCGACGTCGGCACGCGCGACGCCAGCAGCGCCAGCACCCTCGCCAGCACCGTGCAGCAGATGGCGGTGAGCTTCGGCGTGGCTGCCGCGTCCCTGGCGGCCGCGTTCTTCATCCCCGATCGCTTGCATACCACGGCCTTTGAAATGATTCACGGCGTTCACCGTGCGCTATGGATGCTGGGCGCGCTGACCATCGTCTCGACCGTCGTCTTCACTGATCTGAAGAGCGGTGACGGCGACGCCATCAGCCTTCACAAAGAGAGCCTGCACAACAAGAGCGGGCTGCCCGCAGGCTGAAGAGGCGGCTATTCGGTCTTGATCGCGTGACCGCCGAACTGATTGCGCATGGCCGACAGAAGCTTGTCGGTGAAAGAATCGGCATCCCGCGATCGCAACCGTCCCAGCAGCGACAAGGTGATCACCGAGGCCGGCACGCCCAATTCGATGGCCTCGGCGACGGTCCAGCGGCCCTCCCCTGAATCGGCGACGTAGGGAGCGATTCCTTTCAAGGTCGGGTTCTTGTCCAGCGCATCGGAGGTCAGATCCAGGAGCCAGGAACGCACCACGCTGCCATAGCGCCAGATTTCCGCGATTTGGTGCAAATCGAGGCTGAACTCGGTCTTATGCTCGAGAATCGAGAAACCTTCCGCATAGGCCTGCATCAAGCCGTACTCGATGCCGTTGTGGATCATCTTCGTATAGTGGCCGGAGCCGACGGCTCCGACCCGGCCCCAGCCTCGATCGGGCGCGGGCGCCAGCGTCTCGAAGATGGGGCGCAATCGCTCGACCACCGCTGCGTCGCCGCCGATCATCAGGCTATAGCCTTCCGCGAGGCCCCAGACGCCGCCGCTGGTTCCCGAGTCCACATATTGAATTTGATGTTTCGCCACCGCGGCCGCGCGGCGTTGCGTGTCGCGATAATTCGAGTTGCCGCCGTCGATGATGGTATCGCCCGCCGACAGCAGCGGCGTGAGGCCGTTGATGGTGCTGTCGGTGATCTCGCCGGCGGGCACCATCAGCCAGACGACGCGCGGCGCGGTCAGCTTGCCGACCAGTTGTTCCAGGGAGGCGGCCGAGGACGCGCCTTTTTGTTCGAGTGCGGTGCGCGCCTCGGCGGCCGGATCGAAGCCGACCACCTTGTGACCGCCGCGCATCAGGCGCTGCGCCATGTTCGCACCCATCCGGCCCAAACCGATCATTGCGATTTGCATACATTTCAACCCGGTTAGCGCGAACGCATCGGCCCGCAGTATATCAGGTACGCTTCAGCATGAGCATGACGGCGGGACTTCCCACGGGCTCGAATCGACCGGTGAATTGCAGGCCGCCGTTCGCGGCATTGATGCGAAACGAGGTGATCGAGTCGCCTCGCTGATTGCACGAATACAAAAATTCACCGCTCGGGTCGATCGTCAGGCAGCGCGGATAGTCGGCGTGCACCCAGACCTCGGAGATATTGCGCAGCTGACCATCGTTGGCAACGGCGAAGATTGCGATGGCATTGTGCAGCCGGTTCGACACATAGAGGAAGCGGCCGTCCGCGGCGATGAGAATCTCCGCCGATAGATTGCTGCCGCCGAACTTCGGCGGCAGCGCGGATATCAGCTGCTTGGCCTTGAAGGCGCCCTTCGATGCATCGTAGTCGTACACCGCGACCTTCGCATCGTGCTCGTACAGATTGTAGAAAACCCGGCCATTGGGGTGAAACACGAAGTGCCGCGGCGCGGCACCGGAGGGCGCGGCGATCACGGGTACGTCGGCCGGCAACAGCCTCCCGGCCTGCGCATCGAGGCGCCACACCAGGGTCAGGTCGAGTCCGGCGTCGTTCGCAACGACGAATTGCCCGCTCGGATCCGTCGCCACCATGTGCATGTGCGGGCTGTCGTGGTCGCTGATCGCGAATTGGCCGGGTGGATCGTCGGCGGCGCGCGCCCGATGCCGTGCGCCGACGCTCGGCCGCACGTCGCTCGCCT
>Ga0181537_10001238_pt1 | contig 23734 bp, 21 predicted proteins | sample PEATcosm2014_Bin_39_FD_119765 | JGI IMG/M metagenome (GOLD analysis project Ga0181537, IMG submission 119765) | Peatland microbial communities from MTU Mesocosm Facility, Houghton, MI, USA - PEATcosm2014_Bin23_10_metaG | ecosystem: Environmental > Terrestrial > Soil > Wetlands > Peat | place... | reverse complement strand
CGACACCGCAGCATTTTCAGTGGGCTGGACTTGTCTTCCCATTTATTATTTCCGTTATTGCGACTTACTGTTTATGGTTTTGGAGATGACACGTTGTTGGCCTAACAAGTCGCCGGAGCCAACCGCCGTTACGCCGGGCAGTTTTCGCTTCGGCTTTCTGGCTCGCCATGCCGCAGGTCGGCGGTGGCTCAGCTTTATTCGTTAGGCGCATCTAGCTTATGCTTGCAGACGTTGGCATCCCGATGATTTTTGTTCAGTGGCCGCTGATGATTGGCGCGTTGATTCCAGTCATCATCGTCGAGGCGCTGTTCATCCGCCGGTGGGTTCAGTTATCTTATCGAGATGCCTTCATTGGCGTTACCAAGGCCAATCTACTTTCGACGCTGGCTGGTATTCCGTTGGCTTGGTTGGTTATGTTTGCACTTGAGATGGTGGTTATGCTTCCGCTGGCTATCGCTGCTGACAAGTGGCACTGGCATTTTTTAGATTCGCCATTCTTTCAGGTTATTAGTTTTCCACTTGCGATTGCTTGGTTGGGGCCGGCGGAAGGTTCTGGTTATTGGCTTGTCCCGTTGGCTGCTGCATTGTTGCTCATTCCATCTTTCTACGTTTCCGTTTGGCTTGAGAGCAAGATTTGTCGGCGTGCGTGGCCGGATATTGAGTCAGCGACAGTTCGGCGAGGTGTATTTCGCGCGAATCTGGCATCGTATGTCGTGCTGTTTATTCTGGCTTGCGGATGGGCTGGCATTGAGTTTTATATTCACAGATGATGACCGATGCGCCTAACCAGTCGCCGGAGCCAATGCCTTTTGGCGCTGTCCGTTCCGCTGTTCCGCCTTCGTTTCACTACGGCGCGACAGGCGCGGTTCACGTCGCGAGGAAGGCATGGCTCCGTCTTCGCTGCGCTACGCCGCGACGAGTCAGCTTTCTACGTTAGGCAGCAAGACACACCACTATGAAAAAGAACGAAAAGAAAATCTGGTTTCCGGCCAAAAAATATGGTTGGGGATGGGGACCGCCTTGTGCGTGGCAGGGATGGCTTGTCATTGTATGCTTCGTGGCATTGCTTGGCACATCAGCTTTTGTATTGCTTCCCGGCAAGCACTTCGTCCTATTTTTTGCATTGGAAGCAGTCTTGTTGGTTGCTTTGATCATTACTTGCTTCATAAAGGGAGAGAGACCGCGCTGGCGTTGGGGGAAGGATTAGGTTTTGCCGATGACGTTGCCGCCTAACCAGTCGCCGGAGCCAATGCCTTTTGGCGCTGGCAGTTCCGTCCCGCATTGCGGGACGGTTCACGCCACGAGGAAGGCATGGCTCCGTCTTCGCTGCGCTACGCCGCGACGAGTCAGCTTTCTACGTTAGGGGGATGAGCGCATCACAAATTTATGAAAATACTGATCACAGCCATTATGATGATGGTTTTCTGCTATGGACTGGCCCTCGGCCAGAACACACTCGACATTACTTTCGACGGCCAGCCGGTGCAACCGCCCGACTCACAATATATCGTCACCAGTTATTCGGAGTCGGGAATGTTGTTCACGTCACTTCCGGAAAATGTCGGATTTGATCGCAATGCCAATGCTGGTGGGTTTTCGTTCTATCCTGACAACGGCTCGACTTACATACAACAGACTGCGGGTGCACCGGTGATATTCAGCTTTACCGATGGGTCGTTGTTTGGCTTGGATTCTGTGGATTTGGCCGGATACAGCAGTTCTTTGCCAGATTTCGATGTTCAATTCGTAGGCTACCACCCTGACGGAAGCACAGTCACTACGGATCTTTCCGGGAGCGGGATCAATTTCCAGACGTTTGACTTCACGGGCTTTTCAGACTTGAGCTATGTGGAGATTTCCACCCCGGACTGGTCATTGGATAATTTGGTTGTTTCGACTCCAGAGCCATCGGTCGGGAAGCTTTTCCTCGTCGGCAGCCTTTTATTCGGTGCTGTGAAGTTACGAAGAGACAGAAGGGCATTATGAACGTGATGCCCAACCGGTCGCCGAAGGTCCTTGCGGACGGCCACCCTTGGCGCTGTTCCGCCGGTCAGTGCAACCGGAAGAAAGCGGCGGGCGCGGTGTTGGTGAAGGTGAGGGCGATGACGGGGACGCCGTTGGTGGCCGGAACCCAAGGGCCGGTCACGAGGTTGGTGGTGGTCTGCAAAACGTAATTCGTGCCCGATTGCGGATAAAAGACAACCGCTTGATTGCCTGACATCACCACGTTCAACGTCGGCGGTGGCGGCGAGTTGGTGGCGATGACGAGCGTGAATGGCTGGCTGTTGGTGTGGCTCGGGGTTGCGCCGTCGGTCACCTGCGCGGTGAAATTGAACGTGCCGTTGGTGCCGGGCGTGCCGTGCAGTTCGCCGGTGGTCTCAAAGGTCATGCCCGGCGGCAGGCTGCCCGCGATCTGCAGCCAGTTGAAGCTTGGAAAACAACTCGAGGCCTGCAGGAAAACATCGTAGGGCGAACCGTTCTGGCCTGCGGGCAACGGGCTGGTGGTGGTGATGGAGACGCCGCTGCACAACTGCACGATGAAATTTGTGACGGCATTGCCGCCGGAGATGTTGACGGTGTCGCTGCCGGGGCAGATGTAATTGCCGCCGCCGATAATGTTGTCCAGGCTGTCGTTGTCGCCGTTGCAATTCACGCTGACACTCCAAGTGCCGTTGGGCACGGTCAACGAGTAGTTGCCGCCGGTGTCGGTGTCGGCATTGAACGTCTGGTAGTTCGTGCCGTTGATGGTCGCATTGGCAAAAACCCCGACGTTCGTTATGGGGTTGCCGCCATTGTCCTTCACAGTGCCGCTGATCTGATTCGTCGCGAGGATGGCGGTGAAATTGCAAAGCTGCGCCTGTCCGTTGGTGAGGGTGGTGTCAATTCCCTCGGAAAAAACATAATTGGCGGGATTTTTGTCGGTGCTGATACTCACGTTCCAGTTTGTCGCCAGCGCGCCGGCCACATAATTCCCGTTCGTATCGGTGAAGCCGTCCGCCTGATATCCGTTATTGTCGTCGGCGCTTTGAATGTCAATCCCCGCGAGTGGATTTCCCAGATTGTCCCTGACCTTCCCGTAAAATATCGCGGTCTCCTTGGGCACCGCATTTGTCAAACCGCTGACGCTTCCTGCGGTGGTGTTGGTCTTGATGTTGTTTTGAGATGCGAGATAGCCATGAACAGCAAGACCCGCGCTGTTGTTTTCGATCTTCCACACGCCGGGCATCGTCCCGACGGTGAAATTGCCGTTGGTGTCGGTGAAACCGATCGCCAGAAAATTGTTCGTGGACTGCACCGGCACCAAAAAGCCGGGTATGCCGATGGCCGGGGTGTTGCTGTCCACAAATTTTCCGGAAATGCTTTGCGTGGCGTTGGTCAGGGTCAAGTTGGTTGTGATGGTCGAACCGATTCCGAGGGTGAGCTGCGGCGCGGTGCCGAGGTTCGCCAGAAAGTTGCTTCTCACCGCCGCCAGCAGATACGTCCCCACCGGCGCCTTGATGGTGTAACTGCCGGAATTATTCGCCACCGCGCCGGCCACGGGGTTCATGTCGCCATTGCCCGACGATTGGAACAGCATGACGACCGCATTGGAAACCACCGTGGCGCTGCTGTTGCTGAAGACGCTGCCGGTGAACGACTGGGCGTAGGGAAAATTGGTGACCGTGAACGTATTCGTCAAACTCCCGGATGAAGTGGAAAGCCTGTACAGGTATTTCCCGACGATGTTCTGCGAGAAATCACCGTTCTGGAAGTTTAACACGGCGGTGATCTGTCCCGCTGTCGAATCGGTGTCGCCCGGAACGTTGAAATTCGTCACCGCAGTTGATCCGTCATGAAAAACGCTCGCCTGGCCGTCCGTCATGGAAAACTGCTGCACCAAGTAATCTCCGGCACCAATGGCACCGTTGGTGTTGGCGTCGAGAAACTTCTGGATCACCACCGTGCCGCCGCTCGATATGCCGGTGACTTGCAATGTGATCTTGCCGCTGTAAGTGTTGCTGACGGTGGCCGGCGTGATGGTAAAACCGACCGCCGCGCGCGCGTTTTGGCAAAGAAACAGTCCCGGCAAAAGAAGCCCGGCCGCCAGCAGTAAGACTTTTATGAGTTTCACAGCGCGCTCCGTTTGCCAGAATTGAAAAATGTTCCCAAAGTCGCCCGACTTTAGACCCATAAAAATCAATCGCAAGGTTTTTCACATGATGGAACGCTTCTTTGAAACTTGCGTCGCTGCCGCGCGAGTTTAACCTCTGGGCGTGAATTGGTTCACTGACAGGCATTTCTTTTTGCTCGCCGTCGCGTTTTACGGCCTGGCCACGGTCTATTCGGTTTTCCTCTGGCGAAAGGGTTTCCGCCGGGACGACCATGTGAATTATTTTCTGATCCTCGCCGGCGTGGCGCTGCATACGCTGGCGATGTTCAAACGCGGACTGACGCTGCACAGTTGCCCGGTCAACAATCTCTATGAAGCCACGACGTTCCTGCTCTGGGCGCTCGGCCTGGCGTGCCTTGTCTATTCGCTGCTGCCCCGTTTCCAATTCCTTTGCGCCTTCACCGCGCCGCTGCTGTTCACCGTCGGCGTGTTCGCGCTGATGCCGTCGCTCGACGTGCATCCGCTGCCGGGCGCAAAACCGGATTTTTCCAACTGGCTTCGCAGCCTGCACGCAGCGACCATTCTGCAATCCTACGGCGCGTTCGGTCTCGCGGCGGTGGCCGCAGGGATGTTCCTGATGCAGCAGCACGACCTGAAATTTCACAAGCTACGCGCCATGTTGTCGCTGATGCCGTCCATCCAGCGGCTCGAACTCATCACCTTCCGGCTCGTTGCGGTGGGATTCGTCCTGCTGACGATCGGGCTGGCCGCCGGCTCGCAACTGCCGCGCAAGGAAGGCGCGCCATATTTCTCGGACGCCAAGGTGGTCTGGTCGGCCTTGCTGTGGCTGATTTATCTGGAATCGCTCGTGGCGCATCAATTCTTCGGGCGCACCAGCCGGCGCTTCGCCGTCGGAGTCATCGTCGCGTTTGTCTTTTTGCTGCTGACGTTCTGGGTCACCAACCTCTATTCGGGCCTGCATCATCCATGAGCGTTGTCGTCATCGGTTTGAGCCATCACTCGTCGCCCGTCGAACTGCGGGAACGGTTCGCCTTTGCCGACGCAAAAATTCCAGACGCGCTCACGTTGCTGCGCGCATCCGGCATCGCCAGCGAAGCCGTGATCCTTTCAACGTGCAACCGCGTAGAAATCTACGCCGCGACCACGCTCGAGCCGGCAGAAGCGTTTGCCGAACTGAAGCAATTTCTCAAAACCGCCCACGCTTTTGAAAACCCTCTCGGCGAAGAAATTTACACGCTCGCCGAACCTGAAAGCCTGCATCATCTCTTCAAGGTCGCCTGCGGGCTCGACTCGATGGTGCTGGGCGAAACGGAAATCCTCGGACAGCTCAAAACCGCCTACAAAATTGCGCACGGGCACAAACACACCGGCGCGCGGTTGAACAAGATTTTCCAGCGCGCATTTCATGTCGCCAAGCATGTTCGCACGCACACGAACATCCAGCGCGGCAGCGTTTCCGTCGCATCGGTCGCGGTGGAGCTGGCCGAAAAGATTTTCAGCTCCCTCGCCGAGCGCGAAGTGCTCGTCATCGGTGCGGGCGAAATGAGCGAGAAGACCGCGCGCGCCCTGCTTTCGCGCGGCGCGAAAAGCATCATCGTCGCCAGCCGTTCGCACGAACGCGCGCAAGCCCTCGCCATGGAATTCAACGGACGCGCCGTGCAATTCGACGATTGGGCGGGGGAGTTTGAGAAGATTGACATCGCCATCAGCAGCACGTCTGCGCCGCATCATATTTTGGACCGCGCAAAACTTGAGCCGCTGATGAAGGCGCGCAAAAACCGTCCGCTGCTGCTGGTTGACATCGCCGTGCCGCGCGACATCGATCCCGCCGTGAATTTTTTGGAGAACGTCTATCTCTACAACATTGACGATCTGCAATCCATCGCCGCGGATTATTTGAAGCAGCGCAAGGAGGAAATCATCCGCTGCGAACAGATCATCGCGGAAAAAGTGAAGCCCTTGCTCGAAACAAACCTCGCCGTGCGCAGCAAGACCGATATTTCAGCGCAATCTTCGAACTGGTGGAGCCTAAGGGATTCGAACCCTTGACCCCCACAATGCCATTGTGGTGCTCTACCAACTGAGCTAAGACCCCATCCAAAGTGCCGCGCAATCTAAAGTTTCCGCCGCGCTTGTCAAAACGTTTTTCCGCCCGTTCTGTGAATTAAGATTCAAATTCCCATTTTGAACTTTGAACCTGGCGCGTTCGACTTTAGCTTTGCGCCGTGAACAACCGTTTGCCGAGCGTCACCGTCATCATCGCCGCACGACCCGATCAGGCCGAAATCAAGGCGGTCGCTGCGGCGCGGCAACTGGATTATCCGCCCGAACTTTTGGAAATCATTGTCGCACGCGGCAAACAGCCGTCCGTCCAGCGCAACACCGCGTTGCGCGCGTCGCGCGGCGAACTGGTTTATTTTCTCGACGATGATTCTGTTGCGCCATCCGGCAATTTGCGCCGGGCCGCCGCACATTTTTCGGATGCCAAGGTGCAGACCGTCGGCGGGCCGAATCTTTGTCCGCCCGATGCGCCGGCATTGGAGAAAATTTTTGCGCTCGTGCTCGGAAGCTGGATTGCCTTCGGCCCCAGCCGCGCGCGTTACACGCCCGTCGGCAGATTGCGCGACTCCGGCGAAAAGGAATTGATCCTGTGCAATCTCGTCGCGCGCCGCGAAACGTTGCTCCAACTCGGCGGCTTCAACGAGGCGCTTTATCCCAACGAAGAAAACGCGCTCATGGACGAGATCCAAAAACGCGGCGGACGGTTGCTTTACGATCCTGAACTCATCGTCCAGCGCCGCCCGCGCAGCACCATCAAATCGTTTGCCAAAATGCTGATGACTTACGGTCGCGGACGCGCCGAACAATTCCGCGTGCGCCCGACTTTCGGTTCGGCACTGAATTTCGTGCCGCCGCTGTTTTGCGTTTTTCTCGTCGCGCTGCCGTTGCTTGGAAAGATCGGTTTGGTCGCGCTGGGAATTTATTTTCTCGCCGTTTTAATCCAAGTGGCGGCGTTGATTTCGCGCGGCGGGGTTTTGCGGAGTCTGGCGGCGACGCCATTCATTGTGCTTACGCATATTCTTTACGGTATCGGTTTCTGGCGCGGACTGTTCACCAGATTAAAGACGAACGGCAATCAAGTTCGCGCGGAAGTCGTGCTGGAAAATATAGCGCGGTGATTTTTGCCACAGAGGCACAGAGACACCGAGATGAAAACCTTTTGTTGAATTTTTCTCTGCGCCTCTGCGCCTCTGTCGCAAATCAGCTTTTCCCTCGCTGCCGGTTCACCTCGTAAAGAAAAACTGCCGCCGCCGCGCTGACGTTGAGCGAATCTATTTCGTTCGCCATCGGAATCGTCACGGCTTCGTCGCACGCGGCCAGAACTTGCGTGGAAATCCCGTGGCCTTCGCTGCCGAAGACAATGCAGCAATCTTTTTTGAAATCCGCCTGCGACAAAACTTTTTTATCCGTGTGCGGATGCGCGGCGATGCAACGAATTCCTTTCACCCGCAATTCGCGCAAAGTTTGCACAAGATTTGGCGATTCCAAAACCGCTAGCTTGAAGATTGCGCCCATTGAATTGCGGACCGTCCGGCGCAAAAACGCGCTCGCGCACGTTTCGCCCATGAGCAGCGCCTGCACGCCGAACGCGACGCAATTGCGCATGAGCAGGCCGATGTTTTCCGCGTTGGCAAGACCGTCAAGCGCGACGAAAAATCGCGGGCTTGGGCTGGCGGCGAGAATTTTTCCCAGCGAGAGCGGCGCGGGAATTTTGGCGATGGCCAGCACGCCTTGATAGATTTCAAAGCCGACGAGTTCATCCATTGCCGCACGCTCGCAGACGAAAACGCTGATGTCTTTTTCCGGTCGCGCGCGCAGGAGCGGCTCGAATTCGGCCAGCCGTTCTTCCAGCAGCAGCACGGAGATGACGGTGAAATCGCTCGCGAGCAGGCGATGCAAAACCTTGTCGCCTTCCACTACGAAGATGCCGAGCGCGTCGTGTTCGGCGGAACGCTTGAGCGTGCGATACGGCGCGAGTTCGGGCAGGTCGAGCGAGGATATTTTTTGGATGGGCAACACGGCTAAATCTTTTTTGCCGAAGACTGAAATTCTTTATCCATCGTTGCTAAAGCAAGAAAGGCTTGACCTAATTTTTCGACTGCGACTTTATCAAGCTTGGTCGTAATTTCATTTTCAACAATATAATCGCGTAGCGTCCTGATTCGCCCAAAACCTTTGCCATAAAAATATGAAAATCCGCTATAAATTTCCAATGAGGCCGAATTTTGCAAGACGGCTACGGATTGCACTCGGCTGGCGTTGTAATTTGTCGGCAATTTCTTTGGCGTTTGAGCCAGACTGAAACAATTTTTTTAACGTGGCATCTTCTTCGTTGCTCCATTTTTCGTAGGCGCGTGGATGTGCCTGACGAATTTCTGCCATGCGTTGTTCGTATGAACTTCCAGATTTGAATTGTTCGACAACTTCAAGCGCTTCGGCTGCTGCTTGAAATATGTCGAGGTATTTTATGTTCGGCTTTTTCTGGAGAATTTGGTCGTATGAATATCCTTCTGCAATCAATTCTAAAATCGTCCGTGATTTTTCATGTAATTCGTTCATGTTTTTCAATTGTAGAAAGAATTATTTTTGATTCACAATTCCAAAGTTTCACACGGCACATCCTGCGCGGCGAGCTGGAGGCGGACGTGCGTCGCGCCGATGTGATGGAGTTGCTCGGCCATGACGTGTTGCGCGAGTTCGGGCTTGTTGCATTCGCGGCTCAAGTGGGCGAGGTAAAGATATTTCAATTCCGCAGACATGATCTGCGCGGCGGCTTCGGCGGCGGCGACGTTCGAGAGATGGCCGTGGCGGCCGAGGATGCGTTGCTTGAGCGGCCACGCGCGGCGCGGACAATCCTGCAGCATCTTCACGTCGTGGTTGGATTCCAGGACGAGAACGTTCGCGTGGCGGATGCGGTCGAGCACGAGCTTGGTGGTGTGGCCGAGGTCGGTGGCGAAGCCGATGTTGCCGCGCGCGGTGCGCAGGAGAAATCCGACGGGGTCCTGCGCGTCGTGCGGGATGGAAAAGGTTTCGACGAGCACGTCGGCGATCTCAAAGCTCGCGCCGGTGGTGAAAAGGTTGCAGTTGAATTTGGTTTCGAGGCTGAACTCAAATTCTTCTTTAGTCGCGCGATTGCAGTAAATCGGGATGTTTAATTTTTGCGCGATGCCAGTAAGGCCGGAAATGTGATCGCTGTGTTCGTGAGTGATCAGAATTGCCGTCAGATTTTCCGGCGTGCGACCGATGCTGGCGAGACGCGCGCGGATCTGACGCGGGGAAAAGCCGGCGTCAATCAAGATGCGGCAATTTTCAGTTTCGACGTAGGCGCAATTGCCGGATGAACCGCTGCCGAGGATGGTGAATTTGACGGACACGAGTGGACGTTAGTGTGATGGGCGCAAACGGGCAAATTTTTTCAGCAGGCTGAATTGACGTTTGGCACAAACCCTGCGAACTTTTCATCGTGCACCAGCGTTGTTTCTTCAATTTTCGGCGGTTAATCTTTGCCGTAAGCATTGGTTTTGGACTGTTTTTTTCATTAAATGCGCCTGCCCAGACGGTGCCGAGACAGTTTTTGCACGGTCATGTGCCGGAAGTGCTGGCGGGCCTGCAGCCGATTGGCCGGCTGGCGGGATCGCAGCGTTTGAAGCTGGCGATCGGCCTGCCGTTGCGCAACGAAGAAGCGCTCGACAATCTGATCCAACAAATTTCCGACCCGACGAGCCCCAATTTCCGGCAATACCTGACGCCGGAACAGTTCACGAAAATGTTCGGCCCGACGGAGCAGGATTACCAGCAGGTGATTGATTTTGCGCGGACGAACGGCCTGACGGTGACCGCGATGTATCCGAATCGCGCCGTCCTGGATGTCAACGCATCAGTGGCGGACATCGAAAAAGTTTTTCATGTGACGATGCGGACGTATCGGCATCCGACGGAGAACCGGAATTTTTTCGCGCCGGATGTCGAGCCTTCGGTTGATCTGACGGTTCCGATTTTACACATCAGCGGGTTGGACAACTATTCGCTGCCGCACCCGAATCTTAAAGTCAAACCGGCCAGTCAAAATGCGCAGGCAACACCGAACACCGGTTCGGGGCCGACCAATTCGTATTTTGGAAATGATTTTCGGGCGGCGTATGTGCCGGGCGTTTCGCTGACCGGTTCAGGCCAAATCGTCGGGCTGTTGCAATTTGACGGCTACTATTCAAATGACATCGTGACTTACGAAAATCAGGCCGGTCTGCCGAGCGTCCCGCTGGTGAATGTCCCGATTGACGGCGGAGTGAGCACGCCGGGCAGCGGCGTAGACGAAGTGTCATTGGATATCGAGATGGTGATTGCGATGGCGCCGGGAGTTTCAAAAATCATGGTTTTCGAAGCGCCCAATCCCAGTCCGTGGCCCGACCTGCTTGATTCCATGGTCACCAACACCCTCATAAAACAATTTTCTTGTTCGTGGAACGGCAGTTCGGCAGATCCGACTTCGGAGGGAATTTTCAAGGAAATGGATGCGCAAGGACAGTCGTTTTTTTGCGCCTCCGGGGATGCCGATGCATTCACCGGCACTGTTCCTTTTCCGGCGGACAGTACGAACATAACAATAGTGGGCGGCACGACCTTGACGACAACCGGTCCGGGGGGCTCTTACATTTCAGAAACTGTCTGGAATTCCGGCGGCGGTCTCGGCAGCGGCGGCGGGATCAGCACGACTTACGGGATTCCAACCTGGCAGCAAGGTGTCAGCATGGTCGCAAACCAAGGTTCGACGACCATGCGGAACGTTCCTGATGTTGCGATGCTCGGTGACGATGTTTGGGTCATTTACGGCAACGGAATAACGAATGCCTTCGTCGGGACGAGCGTGGCCACGCCGTTGTGGGCGGCCTTCACCGCGTTGGTCAACCAGCAAGCCGCGGCCAGCAGCCGGCCAGCGGTCGGATTTATCAACCCGGCTGTCTACGCCATCGGCGAAGGGCCAAACTACACCTCCGACTTTCACGACATCACGACCGGCAACAATTTTTGGAGCAGCAGCCCCAGCAAATTCGCCGCGACCAGCGGTTATGATCTTTGCACTGGCTGGGGCACTCCAAACGGAAGCAGCATGATTGTCGCCCTCGCAACGCCGGATCCTCTGGGCATTTTGCCGGGGACAGGCTTTATCGCCAGCGGGCCGGTCGGCGGGCCGTTCAACGTGACTTCCCAAATCTTTTCACTCACCAATTCCGGCGGAACTTCACTGAACTGGGCGCTCCTCGGCGTCCCGTCCTGGCTCAACACCTCGTCTGGCGGCGGGACGCTGGCATCTGGTGCCGTCACCACTGTGAATGTGAACCTTAATTCCACAGCCAGCAATCTGGTTGCCGGAATTTATTCTACAAACTTGATCTTCACCAACCTGACGAGCGGTGTCGCTCAATCCCGCCAGTTCACGCTGCAAGTCGGACAACCCATTGTTCAAAATGGCGGATTTGAGACGGGCGATTTCACAGACTGGATTCTGAACGGTGACGGCTACAATGCCAATTATGTTGATGGCAGCGACTCTTTTATTACGCCTCATTCCGGAACGTATTGCGCCCTGTTGGGCGAACCCGGTTCTCTTGCTTATCTTTCGCAAAACCTGCAGACGCTTGTCGGCCAGAATTATCTGCTTTCCTTGTGGTTGAACAACCCGCTTGCAGGAAGCTTCAGCAATCCGAATGAGTTCAGCGTCTTCTGGAATGGAACCAAGCTTTACGACAAAAAAAACATTGCCCAACTCAATTGGACGAATATGCAGTTCATCGTCACGGCCACAAATTCCAGCAGCACGCTTCAGTTTGGCGCGCGCGATGACCATTACTACCTCGGCCTTGACGACGTGACCCTCACGCCGATTCCGGTGGCGGTTTTTCAGGCGGCGATAAAGACGAACAATAATTTGCGATTTTCGTGGAATGCGCTGACCGGCCTCGTCTATCAAGTGCAATTCAAAACCAATCTCTTGCAGGCCGTCTGGTTCACGAACGCATCCGTCACGGCCACCAACACCGCCGTCACTTTTGTGGACACCAATTCCGTCACCGGCTCGCCGCAAAAATTTTACCGGCTGCTGCTATTGCCCTGACTTCGTCGTCTTGCTCCGTTTGCTGAATCAAGTAGCATGGGCGCGTGACCGATTTGCTCCAGCGCATCGAAGATTCAATCCAAAACCGCCGCTTGCTCAAACGCGGCGAAAAAATCCTCGTGACCGTTTCGGGCGGATTGGATTCGATGGTTTTGCTTCACGCGCTGGAAAAGCTTTCAGCGCGGCACAAATGGAAAATCACCGTCGCGCATTTCAATCACCAGCTTCGCGGACGCGCCAGCGATGCGGATGAAAAACTCGTCTGCAAAACTGCGGCGAAAATGAAGCTGGCAATTGTCGTCGAGCGCGCGAAGGTCAAGGAATTCGCACGGAAATCAAAGCTTTCAATCGAAATGGCTGCGCGAAAATTGAGGCATGGATTCTTCGCTCGTGTTGCGTGCGAAAGAAAAATTCAAACCGTCGCGCTCGCGCATCATTCGGACGACCAGGTGGAGCTTTTTTTTCTGCGGCTGTTGCGCGGGGCGGGCGGCGAAGGGCTGGCCGGAATGAAATGGCAATCGCATTCGCCTGCCGACAATGAAATTACGCTAGTTCGTCCGTTGCTGGATTTAAGCAAGGAAGACCTGCGGCAGTTCGCACACGAAAACAAAATCCGTTTCCGCGACGATGCGACGAATTTCTCCTCCGACTTTCTGCGGAACCGGATTCGCAACGAGCTTTTGCCGCTGCTTCGGAAAAAATATCAGCCGGGTTTGAACAAAACAATTTTGCGTCTGATGGAAATCGTCGGCGCTGAAACTGATTTCGTCGGCGCGGCGGCGGGTGCGGTTCAAAAGAATGACTTTGAAAGTTTGCCGACGGCAATTCAGCGGCGGATTTTGCAATCACAACTCGCGGAGCTTGGCATTGTCGCAGATTTTGATTTGGTCGAACAGCTTCGAGAAGCGGCCGGGAAATTTGTGAGCGTTGGTTCTGGCCTGTCCGTTTCGCGCGACGCGGGTGGCAAGCTGAAATTGCGGGAACAGAAAGTGGCGGAGTTTAATACAAATGAACTCGAAGTAAATTTGTCGGGCAGGGCAGGGGGCGCGGTTTTTGAAGGCGTCAAATTCAACTGGCGATTTGACGCTGTAAAAAAACCGGCACGGACACAGAAACAAAATGACCGGGAATTTTTTGACGCGGAAAAAATCGGAAACAAAATCATCTTGCGCCACTGGCGCGCGGGCGACCGGTTTCGGGCGGTTGGACTGAAGTCGGCTGTAAAATTGCAGGATTTGTTCACGAACGTAAAAATTCCGCGTGAACGACGGCGCAAATTGATTGTTGCAACGACTGCAACTGGAGAAATCTTCTGGGTTGAAGGTTTGCGGATTTCAGAAAACTTCAAGTTGACGGCGCAGACAAAACGGCGTCTGGCCTGGTGCTGGCGAAAGACGGATTGAAAATGCTTTACACATCCGCTTCGGGTCATTACATTTTCCGCCTTTAATTTATGGAAGCGAAGACAAAGACGATTGAAACATTCAAGACACACGCCAAGGACACGGGTTCAGCGGATGTGCAGGTTGCGCTGCTGACGCATCGTATCAACCATTTGACCGAGCATTTGCAGACAAATAAAAAGGACCACAGTTCGCGTCGCGGGCTGCTGATCATGGTCAGCCAGCGCCGCCGGCTGCTCGAATACCTGCAGACCATTGACTTGGGCCGTTATCAGGCGGTCACGAAAAAATTGAAGCTGCGCCACTAAAATTTTGCGGGGCGCGGCTTTTAATTTTAAGTGAACCGCACTTCGCTTCAGATTTGGGACGGAAACGCGAACGTCCTGATTCTTCAACAAAAATTCGCGAACAAAAATTCCGCTGCCCCGAGTGATTTCATTCAGTCCCGAAAAGTTCGGGATTCACTGAAGTTCCTCCGGTGGCAGCGGGCAGATTAATATGTCCGAAAAAATAACCGCCGCACTCGGCGACAAGCAGATCATCATCGAAACCGGCAAGCTCGCCAAACAGGCCGATGGCGCAGTGACCGTCCAACTCGGCGAAACCATCGTCATCGTCGCGGCAGTCGCGGCGACGAAAGCAAAACCCGGCCAGGACTTTTTTCCGCTGACGGTTGACTATCGCGAAAAAGCAGCCGCAGCAGGAAAATTTCCCGGCGGTTACTTCAAACGTGAAGGCCGTCCGACGGAAAAGGAGATTCTCACCTGCCGCCTCACCGACCGTCCCATCCGCCCGCTGTTTCCGAAAGGCTGGTATAACGAAGTGCAGGTTCAGACCGTGCTGTTAAGCGCGGACGGCGAGAACGATCCCGACATTTTGAGCATCATCGGCGCGAGCGCGGCGTTGATGGTCAGCGACATTCCGTGGGCCGGGCCGCTCGGCGCAGTTCGCGTCGGTCGCGTCAATGGAAAATTTATCGCCCATCCGACGCACGTGGAAATGGCCGAGAGCGATTTGGATTTGGTTTACGTCGGCAACGACAAAGACATCGTGATGTATGAAGGCGCAGCCAAGGAAATCACCGAGGCTGATTTCAATGCCGCGCTGAAATACGCGCAGGAAGCCATTCAACCGATTATCGCCGCACAAAAGGAGCTTGCCGCCAAAGTTGGCAAGAAAAAACGCGAAATCACACTCAACATTGTTCCAGACGAAATTTTGCACGAAGCCAAGAAGCTTGCCGGCGACCGTTTTGTTCCGGCATTGCTCACGCACGGCAAGCTCGCGCGCGAAGCTGCGGTCAAGGCGATTCAAGACGAAGTCGGCAAGAAACTCGTCGAAAAATTCGGCGCGGAAAAAGTTACGCAGTTCGTCATCAACGACGCGTTTTATTACATCCAGAAGGAAGCCGTCCGCAAATTGATTTTGGAAAGCGGTAAACGTCTTGACGGCCGCGCTTTTGATGTAGTGCGTCCGATTTCAAGTGAAGTCGGAATTCTTCCGCGCGCACATGGCTCGGCGATTTTCTCTCGCGGCGAGACGCAGGCCGTCACGCTCGCCACGCTCGGCACCGGCGATGACACGCAGGAATTTGATTCCTACACCGGCGGCGAGACCGAGAAGAAATTCATTTTGCATTACAACTTCCCGAATTTTTCCGTAGGCGAAACCGGAAGAATTTCCGGGCCGGGCCGCCGCGAAATCGGCCACGGCGCCTTGGCGGAACGTTCGATTGAGTGCATGTTGCCCAAGGATTATCCCTACGCCGTCCGCGTCACGAGCGAGATCATGGAATCGAACGGCTCGACTTCGATGGCGAGCGTTTGCGGCGGCACGCTGGCGCTCATGGACGCAGGCGTCCCGATGATTCGTCCGGTGGCCGGCATCAGCGTCGGCATCTGCGCCGAATACAGCGGCGAGAAAATTTCCAAATACCAGCTGCTCACTGACATCATCGGCTGGGAAGACCATTACTGCGATATGGATTGCAAAATCGCGGGCACGGAAAAGGGCATCACCGGCTTCCAGCTGGATTTGAAGCTGAAGGGCATTCCGTTCGCGCTCATGGTTGAGACGGTCGAAAAAGCCCGCGTCGCGCGGATGCACATTCTTGCGGAAATGGCGAAGACGCTCGCTGCGCCGCGCACGGAATTGAGCAAATACGCGCCGCGTATTGAAATCGTCCGCATCAATCCTGAAAAAATCGGCGCGCTCATCGGGCCGGGCGGCAAAAATATTAAACGCCTCGTCGAGGAATCCGGCTGCGAGATCAACATCGAGGACGACGGCACGGTGAATATCTTCTCCGTTTCGCCCGAAGGCATGAAGATCGCGAAGGACGCCATCACCGGCATGACGGCGGAAGCCGAAATCGGCAAAATTTATCGCGGCAAAGTTGTCACGGTGAAGGAATTCGGCGCGTTCGTCGAATTTTTGCCGGGCAAGGACGGCCTCGTTCATATCAGCGAGCTGGCGAATTTCCGCGTCAAAAATACCGAGGACATCGTGAAAGTCGGCGACGACATCACCGTCAAATGCCTCGGCGTGGACGAAAAAGGCCGAGTGCGCCTCTCGCGCAAAGCCGCGATGGAAGATCGCGATCAGGAAATGGCCGGCAAGGAAGGCGAGAAGCCCGGGAAAAATTAAAATGGCCGGAACAATTCAAGGCGAGCCGTAACTGGTTCGCCTTTTTTGTTTGATGATTGGATGAATCCGCAAAGTCGCAACCACGCCTGCGTTGACAAATTACAAACGCAAATGCAGGCTCCCATTGTTCGCCATGCCTAAAAATTCAAACCTCTTTTGGAAGCGGCTGGCGATTTTTACGGGCTCGTTGCTGGTTTGCACGGCGGCACTGGAAGTCACATTGCGCCTGATGTCGCCGGTCAGGACGTTTGTAAATCCGCTGACTTCATTCAACGAGTTTGATGCGGAGGTAGGCTGGATTGGAACGCCCAACGCCACGGGCAGATTTCACAGGACGGATTTCAATGTGCTGGTGCGCAACGACGCGGACGGCTTTCGCGCGAAGGAATCCGCGGTGCGGCCGGGCGCGGACAGCCCGGTGATAGCGGTGTTCGGAGCTTCGTTGACCTGGGGCTGGGGCGTGGAAAACGGGCAGGTCTTCACCGACGTGATGCAAAACCAGCTTGGGTCGCGCGCGGATGTCAGGAATTGCGGGGTGTTCGCCTACGGAACGGTCCAGGAATTTTTGCTGCTCAAAAAAATGCTGCGCAACGGGTTGCGGCCGCGCGAGGTTGTGGTGATGGTTTTCAGCCGGGATCTCGAAGAGAACATCGACGCCAATCCGACGCATCCCTTCGTCTCGGTGGATGGGACCAACGTGACCCTGCGCAATTCCCCTGTCGCCAAGAGGATTATCAGCCCGATCAGAAAACTGGCAAAAAATTCCTATCTGCTTTCTTCGATTGCCTATCTGTCGGACTTCGCGAAGGAAAAAAAGCGCGTTGACAACATGCAGCAAGCCGCTTTTCGGGACGGGCGGCTCGCCGAAGAGCCACAATTGGCAATGAGATTCATGCTGCAACAATTCAAGCAGCTTTGCGGACAGCAAGGCATCCGGTTGTGTTTCGTCTATGAGCCGTTCTTGGACGACGTCCAATCGAAGGACGATTCAGAGCCGCGAAAGGTCATCAAATGCCTGTGTGATCAGGAGGGGGTGGAGATCATTGACCCGACAACTTATTTTCAACAGGCTGCCGGCGGCAACCCCGCGCGATTTTTCTTTCAGCACGACAAGCATTGGAGTCCGGATGGACATGCACTGGTTGGCAAAATGCTTGCCGACTTTTTTGGGAAGGAACTCGGACTTCCCCGTCCGCAGCCGTGACAAGGCGCAGCACAAGTGTTTGACTAAACCGCTTGGCAAAAGTAGATTCACCGGCGAATGCTGGCTGCTGAATCAAAGGCGGCGACTTCGGACTCAACCGATTCGCCAGACACCAACCCGAACCGTTCCTGGAATCGAATCGTGGAACAGGTGAACCCGTTTCTTCAAGCGGCCAATCAGCGCCTGATCCAACAGGTCAGCGACTTCGACCCGCAAATCGTTCCCTACGCCAAATACGCGCTGAACGGCAGCGGCAAACATCTGCGCCCCACGCTTGTCGCGCTCGCGGCAAATTCCATCGGCAAAATTTCCGACGCGCACGTCACGGCGGCGGTCATTATCGAAATGGTCCACCTCGCCACGCTCGTCCACGACGACGTGATGGACGAGGCGGAAATCCGTCGCGGCCAGCTTACGCTCGCGGCGAATTGGGGGAACGAAATCGCCGTTTTGTTTGGCGACTGCCTTTTCGCCCAGGCGTTGAAGCTCGCCGCCAGCTTTCCGACGCCGGAAGTCTGCCGCGCGGTGGCGATGGCGACGAACACGGTCTGCACCGGCGAAATTTTGCAGACGCAGCATCGCCGCAATTTTCCAGTTTCACGTCGCGAATATTTCCGCATCATCGAAATGAAGACCGCCGAGCTGTTCACGCTTTCCTGCGACCTCGCGGCGCTTTTGGGCGGGGCGCCGCCGGAACAGCGCGCGGCGTTGCGCGAATTCGGTTCTGCGTTCGGCACGGCTTACCAGGTTTATGACGATTGCGTGGATCTGTTCGGGACGGAAGCGCTGGCCGGCAAATCCCTCGGCACGGATTTGGCGAAGGGAAAATTGACGTGGCCGGTTTTGCTTGCGTGGGAGCGCGCGAATGCAAGTGACCGCGCGCATCTGGAAAATCTGATTGAGAACTGGCAGCCGCAAAACTTTTCCACGGTCCACGGATTGCTCGCGCGTTACGAAACATTCGAGCCGTCGCTGGAAGTCATCGCGAAATATCTAGAGCAGGCGCGCCGGGCGTTGAAAATCTTGCCGGAATCGGCCGGGCGCGCGGGACTTTTCAATCTGGCCGATTTTTTAGCGCAACAAACCGGCGCTTTGGCGGTTTGTATTGAGTGACCATGATTATGGCCGAACCAGTCGAACCCAGGGAATCGGAGTTGCCCGTGCCGGAGGAGGAATCCACGCTGGTGCGACGCGCGCGCAAGGGCGATTTGGCGGCTTACGACGATCTCGTGAAGCGTTATCAGGAACGCATCTACGCGACGATTTACCACATGACTTCCAACCACGAGGACGCCAACGACCTTGCGCAGGAATCTTTCATCAAAGCCTTTCAGGCGTTGAAATCCTTCAAGGGCGGCTCGACTTTTTACACCTGGCTCTACCGGATTGCGGTCAACAAGACGATCAATTTCCTGAAACAACGCAAGAATCGGACGCACATGAGCCTGAACGACATTGATTTTAATGCTGAGCACGACCCCGATCTGATGGCCTTGATTTCCGACAATACGCCGCGCCGGGCCGCCGGTTTGACGGAATTGCAAAAAAAATTGAACGAGGCGTTGCTGAAATTGTCTGAACCACATAGACTGGTTGTGGTTTTGCACGATGTGCAGGGCGAGTCCCATGAAGAAATCGCTAAAGTCATGGATTGCAACATCGGCACGGTCCGGTCGCGGCTGTTTTATGCGCGACAGCAGTTGCAGGGTTATTTGAACGATTATTTGAAGTAAATATGAACCAAGACGAAAACAACTTTGAATCGTTGCGTCGACTGCTTGCGCTCAAGCGGCATGAAATCCCGCCGCCCGGCTACTTCAACAGGTTTTCCGCCCAAGTCATCAATCGCATCCGCAGTGGCGAGGCCGCGCCAGCCAGCGTGTCGGAACGGCTCCACGCCGAAGCGCCGTGGCTGATGAAATTCCTGCAAATCTTCGAGGCGAAGCCAGCGTTCGCGGGCGCATTTGCCTTCGCGTTATGTTTGTTCCTCGTTTTTGGGACCGTGCTTGCGGAAAGGCCCGATTATTCCACGCCGCAGCCGCTGTTACAGACCGCTGAATCCAGTTCCGCGTCGGTTGCCGCCGTTTCGCAGGCTGTACTTCCGCAGCCGAATGATCAAACCCTGCTCGCCTCCGGCAGCAGCAGCAATTCGGCCTCCAGTCTTCAGCCGGTTGCGTCAATGTTCGGCCAGCAAAACCCGTTCGCACAGCAGGTCAGTTTTTCACCCTCCGGCAACTGAAATAAATTTTCGGTTCTGAAATTCGCGGTGCGCGCTTGAAACGCCGCCGCGTTTTTCATTTAATCAACCGAGTGCCAACCAAAGTCATCGCCGTCGCCAACCAAAAAGGTGGCGTGGGAAAAACCACCACCGCCGTCAACCTTTCTGCCTGCCTCGCCGCGATTGGCCAGCGCGTGCTGCTTTTCGATCTTGATCCGCAGGCCAATGCCACCAGCGGCGTCGGCCTTGAAAAAATCGAAGGTGCCAGCGCATATCGCGTTTTGCTCGGCGAAGGTAGTTTGCTAGACAAAATCAAACCGACAAATTTCGATCGCCTTGAAATCATTCCGAGCGAGGTGGATTTGTGCGCCGCTGATCTGGAAATCGCGCGGATGGAAAATCATTTGCAACGGGTTTCCCAAGCTCTCAAACCGGTTCTTGATTCAGAACGCTTCGATTTGACGATCATCGACTGCCCGCCGTCGCTCGGCATTCTCACGTTGAACGCCTTCGCCGCCAGCGACGGCCTGCTCGTGCCGCTGCAATGCGAGTATTACGCGCTCGAAGGCATCTCGATGATGAACCGCGTGCTCGGCCAGCTCCGCGACGCGGGCGTCAATCCGCGACTCGACATCTTCGGCGTCGTGATGACGATGTTCGATGGCCGCACGAAACTGTCCAACGAAGTCGTCGGCGAGGTCCGCAATCTGCTCGGCGCGAAAGTGTTTGAATCCATGATACCGCGCAGCACCAAGCTCGCGGAGGCGCCGAGTTTCGGCAAACCGATCATCCATTACGACAAATACAGTTCGGGTGCGGCGGCGTATGAACTGCTGGCGCAGGAAGTTTTGGAGCGGTTGAATTCAAAATAATCTTTTACTAAACTCAAACATGAGTCTATTAGTTCCAACAGGCGAGACATTGATGAAGTGGAAAGAATCAAACGCTTCTGTAAGAAAAAATTTCTCCGTCAAAAGATTAGTTTTTCCGTTGGTTGTCATGGCCGTTGCTTTGGTGGGAATAACTGCCCTCAAAATGTGGGCTGGAACACTAAAGCATTTTCCGATTCAAACATTGTTGGTTTTTCCGTTTATTTTGTTGGTGTTTTTTTCAAATTGGTTTTCGTCTGGGGCAGGAGTTTGTTTGACTGAATTGTGTATTGTTAGATCGGCGGGCAAATACGGCAGCCGAACAGATTACGGTGAAATCGAAAATTGCACTGTTCGCACCGATAGTTATGATGGTAAAAAATTTTCTATTGTAGAAATAAAACTGAAGGAAAAATCTAAATTTAGAATAAATTCTCCTGTCGAAAAATTTATTGTTCCAGAAGATGTAAATCTTGACCAAGTTTTGCACATTCTTCGCGATAAAGGCGTCAGTGTGATTGAAGCATAATTACCTTTACAAATTTTATGGCCAAAGAAATCCTCGAAATGCCCATCGAAACGGCAACGGAAGTTTTGGAGCGGCTGCAAAAATGATTGGCAATAACGGTTCGGAATTTGGCAGAAAACGGTGAGTCGCGCGTTTTCAAAAATTGTAAATCATCCCGCGCTTGCCGCCGTTGAGCGGATTCATTAGGCTCAAGCCCCTTTACATATATTTATGGCAAAAGAAATTCTCGAGATGCTCGTTGAGTCGGTCGCGATGGAGCTGCCCGACACCAAAACCATCCACCTCAAATGGCCGGATGGCCACAATCCTGAATTCAAGACCGGCCAGTTCATCACGCTTTACTGGCCCGACACCACGAATTACAAGCGCGCCTACTCGCTCTCGTCCTGCGCGCTGGATCGCGGCTTTTACGAGGTCACCGTCAAGCGCGACGGCAAGATGGGCACGCGCATCGTGGATTGGGCGAAGGCGGGCGATAAAATGTTTGTCATTCCGCCGGTTGGAAAATTCCTGCCTGTCTACGAACCGAACAAACACCTTGTCTGCATCGCCGGTGGTTCGGGCGTGACGCCGTTCCGCGCCTACGCGCGCGAGGCCACGCGCCGGAAATTGGATACGAAAATCACAGTGCTTTACAGCGTCCGCCAGCCGAAGGACATCATCTTCAACAACGAATTCCGGGAACTTGAAAAGGAAAATCCGAATTTCAAATTCCACGTCACCTGCACGCGCGCGACGCCGGAAGACAACTGGACCGGCAGGAGCGGGCGCATCACGCCGGAATGGATCAAGGAGATCGCCGCCGACCTGCCCAACACTGTTTTCTACGCCTGCGGCCCGAACGCGCTTGTGGATTTTGCCGAGACACTCGTCATCCACGGACTCGGCATGCCGAAAGAGCAGATGAAGACCGAGAAGTGGGGTTAAGTTTTCGAATCATGATTTCAATCCTGAGTAAAATTAGTTTAACCGTTTCTGTGGTTCTTTTTTTTCTGGGATTTTTAATACTTTGTGAATGTCCTGGTTGGTATGTTCTTGCGGCAGCATTTGCAATTGTTCCGGCGTGGAAAGGAACTTCTAAAATTCGACGCTGGGGAATTATTTGTTTGATTGCTTGTTTAGCTATGGCTGTCGTTCATGCAATTGTGAAGTTCAAAGGGGGAATTTAGTAAAAAAGCAAAACTCATGCTTAAACGCACCGCGCTTTTTTCCGCGCACCAGAAACTTGGCGCGAAGCTGATTGATTTCGGCGGCTGGGAAATGCCGGTGCAATACACCAGCATCACCGACGAGCATCTCGCCGTCCGCAACGCCGCTGGTATCTTCGACATCTCGCACATGGGCGAAGTCACCGTCAGCGGCGCGGATGCTGAAAAGTTTCTGAATTTCGTCCTCACGAACGACATCCGCAAACTCGCTCCCGGCGAAGGCCAGTACACCTTGATGTGCAACGAACGCGGCGGCGTGATTGACGACCTTTACGCCTACAAACTTTCTGACGGCGTTTATTTTCTCATCATCAACGCCTCGCGCATCGAACCCGATGTCGCGTGGTTGAAATCGCAGGCCGCGAAATTCTCCGGCGAACTGAATCTCACCGACGCTTCGCATCAATACTCCGCCGTCGCCGTGCAAGGCCCGCGTGTGAAGGATTTTATCAATGATGTCATCCCCGGCGCATCCATTTCGGCTATGCGCGTCGCGCACGCGACCGATTTGAAAAAAAATGAAATCGGCGGATTTCCTTTCGAACGTGGCGAAGTGCTGGTGTCGCGCACAGGCTACACCGGCGAAGACGGATTTGAAATCGTTGGCGGTGACGAAGCGATCCGGCATCTTTGGGATAAATTTATGTCCGTCGGCGCGCCGTTCGGTTTGAAACCCGTCGGACTCGGCGCGCGCGACACATTGCGCACGGAAGTCTGCTATCCGCTTTACGGTCACGAACTCGATGAAGAAACGACGCCGATTGAAGCGGGCGTCGGATTTTTCGTCTCGCTCGACAAAGGCGAATTCAACGGACGCGCGGTTTTGCAGGAGCAAAAGGCGAACGGCACGAAGAAAAAACTTGTCGCGTTCAGGATGACCGACAAATCCGCGCCGCCGCGCCCGCATTATCTGATTTGGGCGAATGGCGCAAACGTCGGCATTGTGACGAGCGGCACACAAAGCCCGTCGCTCAATTTGGGAATTGGAATGGGATTTGTGCCGCCGGAATTTACGAAGCCGGACACGAAGATTGGAATTGAGATTCGCGGCAAACGCTTCGCCGCCGTCGTCGTGCAAAAACCGATTTACAAAGTGCGTTGAATCGTTGCATCGTTACACCGTTGCATCGGTGTGCGATTGTCGATTCACGATGTAACGATTCAACGATTTAACCAATTACGAACATGAGCAACATTCCTTCCGACCTCAAATTCGCCAAATCACACGAATGGATCCGCGTCAGCGGCGACACCGCGACCGTCGGCATCAGCGACCACGCGCAGAGCGAGTTGACCGATGTCGTTTTTGTCGAGCTGCCCGAAGCCGGGCGCAAGGTCAAGGCCGGCGAAGCCTGCGCCGTGGTGGAATCCGT
>Ga0181537_10001237_pt1 | contig 23755 bp, 19 predicted proteins | sample PEATcosm2014_Bin_39_FD_119765 | JGI IMG/M metagenome (GOLD analysis project Ga0181537, IMG submission 119765) | Peatland microbial communities from MTU Mesocosm Facility, Houghton, MI, USA - PEATcosm2014_Bin23_10_metaG | ecosystem: Environmental > Terrestrial > Soil > Wetlands > Peat | place... | reverse complement strand
TGCCGTGCACGACCTTTGCTCCGCCGCCGCCGAGCGGCGGAAATTCGTAAGACGTTTTCAGTATTTGCACGATATGGACGCGCGCCGTTGCGGTCTAATGGCCAGCGTACTATAGCAAGTACGGTTCGAGCATGCTGCAAATCAGCCGTGCGCGGCCTGGTCGCCGTTTTCCGCGCTGTAGGACTGCTCATTATGTCGACTGGCAAACAGTGACGCAGGCTTGTTTTTCGCGAAACTTGTCGCCCGATACCCCGCTGTTTCCTTGCGCGGCGGTAGTGAATTTCCTATTCTTTGTACGATGCCTGGATCCTCCACCGCACGGTTGTTGCGCACTGATTCTGCGGAAACTCGCGCGGCGTCCCTGGCGGAGCTCGGCCGCGAGACTTTCGACCTCCTCGTCATCGGCGGCGGAATCGCGGGCGCGTGCGCGGGCTGGGATGCGAGCCTGCGCGGATTGAGCGTGGCGCTGATCGAACGCGCCGATTTCGGCAGCGGCGCCTCCGCGCATTCGCTGAAGGTCCTGCACGGCGGAATTCGCTATCTGCAGCACCTCGACATCGCACGGCTGCATGAATCCTGCGCCGAGCGGACCGCCTTTCTGCGCATCGCGCCGCATCTGACGCGCCCTCTGCCGTTCGCTCTGCCGACCTTCGGTCACGGCATGCGCGGCAAATTTCCTCTCTTCGCGGCCTTCCAGCTGCTGAACGTGTTCACGCGCCGCCGTAACGACGGAATCGAGAATCGGGCGCAGCACATACCCCCGCCCTTCCTCATGTCGCGCAGGGAATTCGTGCGGCGTTTTCCCGCCTTCGACGCGCCGGGACTGACCGGCGCCGGTGTCTTCTACGATGGGCAGATGCTCAACCCGGCGCGCATCGTCTATTCCATCGTGCGCTCGGCCCAGGGCGCCGGGGCCGTGGTGCTCAACTACTGTGCGGCGGAGCGGCTTCTGATTCGAGGCCGGCAGGTCGAAGGCGTCGCGGCGCGGGACGAGACGAGCGGCGCCTCCCTCGATATCCGCGCCAAGGTGGTGCTCAACCTGACCGGGCCCTTCGCGCCGACGCTTGATCTGCGCGCGCGCGGCGGCGAGCCCATCGGAGTGCCCTTGTCCCGCGACATGGCGGTGGTGGTCAAGCGCAGGCTGCTGCCCGACATGGGCATCGGCATCCAAACCCGCTATCGGGACCCGGACGCCTGGCTGAGCCGCGGAAATCGCCATCTATTCATGGCGCCATGGCGCAATCACACGCTGATCGGCGTCAACAGCAAAGTGTATGATGGAGACCCCTACAAACTGACGGTCACCGAGGCTGAGATCCAAGGCTTTGTCGATGAGATTCGTGAGGCGGCGCCCGGACTTGGCGTCACCCGCGACGATGTGGAGGTGGTCAACGCCGGATTGCTGCCGTTTGGGGAGAATCAGCCCGGACAGAAAGACTTGAGTTTCGGGAAACGATCGGTGCTCATCGATCATTCGGTCCGCGAGGGCCTGAACGGACTGATCACCGGTATGACCGTGCGCTGGACCATGGGACGCCTGCTCGGCGAGAAAGCGGTCGATCTTGCCTGCAAAAAATTGCAATTGGAAGCGCGCCCGAGCCAAACTGCCGGCACCGCCGTATACGGCGGAGATATCCCGGATAGAGACCAATTATTGCGCTCCATCAGAACTCTCGCCGGGGCGCAATTCTCCGATGAATCAATCGTCCATCTCGCCGATACGTTTGGTAGTCTGGCCGGCGAGATACTGACGCAACCCGACGGTGCCGCCATGCTCTGCGATCGCAGAACCCTGATTGCCGAGGTGCGGCACGCAGCGCGCAGCGAGATGTCCCACACCTTGGCAGACATCGTGCTGCGCCGGCTGGACCTGGGAACCGGTTGCGAGATGAACGATGAGCTTTTGAACCAGTGCGCGCAGCTGGCAGGCGAGGAACTGGGCTGGGATGCCCCGAGGCGGCGGGCCGAGATCGAGAGGGTCAAGGGCAGCTATCCCTTCGCCAACCCCGCCTCCCAGGAGTGCCACGGTGTGCCATGAGTGAGCCGCTGCGCATTCTCTGCCCGACTTACTGGTATCCCTCCTTTGCCGACGATACGCAGGCGATCTACGTCCACGACATCAATCGTCATCTCGTGCGCCAGGGACACCGGGTCTTTGTGGTCACGCCGGGCCGTCCCGGGGTGCCCGCACGCGAGACGTTCGACGGCGTGGAAGTGATTCGCTTCCCGTTCGAGCTTCCGGAGAGTTTGAGCTACGGACGGGTCGCGCAAAGCAAGGTGACCAAACTCGCAAGGCTCAATCGCCTCCTCATCATGGCCCGGTATCTGATCGCTCAATACCGACATTCGGTCATCGAGGGCCGGCGGCTGGCGGTCGATATCGTGCATGGCCACTGGGCGATACCCACCGGACCCGCGTTGGTCGCGGCGGCGCGCCGCCTCAAGGTTCCGTCGGTCATCACATTGCACGGCGGGGACGTCTACGTGAATGTCGCCGAAGGCTACGATTTCCCGACGCGCTGGTACGTGCGGCCGGTGCTCTCGTGGACCCTGCGAAACGCCTCGGCATTGACCGCAATCAGCGAAGATTGCAAGACCCACGCGCTGCACGCCGGCGCGAAGGAGTCCTCCATCACGGTGGTGATGAACGGCGCGGATTTGCGCCGCTTCAGCCCCCCGCCGGCCGGCGATGCGCCGGCCAAATTCGGCGCACGCATGATTTTTGCGTGCCGGCAGCTGTTTCCCCGCAAGGGTATCCGCTTCTTGATCGAGGCGGTGGCCAAGCTCAAGCCCAAATATCCGGACATCAGTCTGATCATTGCCGGCGACGGCTTCGAGCGCCCTGCCCTCGAAGAGCTTGCCCGGACCCTCGGCGTCGCCGACAAAACCGAGTTTCTCGGCTGGGTCGCCAACAAGGAACTGCCGCGATACTTTCGGGGTTGCGCCGTCTCGGTCATTCCCTCGCTCGAGGAAGGCTTCGGCATTCCGGCGGCGGAGGCGATGGGTTGCGAAATACCCGTGGTCGCGACCGATGCCGGCGGCCTTCCCGAAGTGGTCGAGAATGGCGTGACCGGGTACGTGGTGCCCAAGGGCGACGCGGGAGCGCTCGCCGGCGCGATCGACCGGCTGCTCGCGGACGGCGCGCTGAGGTCCCGGATGGGCAAGGCGGGCCGCATCCGGGCGATCGAGCGCTTCGATTGGGATTTGGCGGTCAGGAAATTCGAGGCCGTTTACGCCGGCGTGCTCAAGAAGAGGCAGGGGATATGACGGAGAAGCTATTTTCGTTCCGCTGGGACATCGATCATCGTGCGTGTATCACCGATGGTCTGCCCCGGATCATGCAGGTCTGCGACGAGTTCGGTGTCAAAAACACTTTCTTCGTCAACATGGGGCGCTCCACCAATCTCAAGGAATGGCTGTCGAAGGGCGGGCTCAAGGGATCGAAGGCGAAACTCAACGACATGGAGGCGGTGCACCTCATCAAGAAGATCGGATGGCCGCGCTTTGTCCTCGAGACCCTGCTGTCGCGGCCCGTGGGCCGTTCCTTCGTCGACCGGCTGCAAAAGCTGGTGGCGGCGGGCCACGAGCTCGGTCAGCACGGCGGATCCGACCACGTGGTATGGAGCCGCCGCTTCTTCGAGCTGCCGGAGAGCGTGATCGCGCAGGACGTCGCCGAGGGGCATGCCGAGATGACCCGGCTGTTCGGCCGCCCGGCAGGATTCACCTCGCCGGGCTTCAAGTCCGACGAGCGCATCACCCGTATTGTCGAGGAGCTGGATTTCAAGTACGACGGCGATGCAATCGGCGGCGAGCCGCACCATCCCACCTATGCCGGCACGGCGCTCAAACACTGGCGCATCCCCGTGACGCTGTGTGGGCCGCGCACGGTACCGCTGCTCGAATGGCACGGCGCGCGGCAAACGCCCGCGGATGACATCATCGCCGACCTCAATGAGCGCCTCGACGAAGAGCGCTGGGTCGTCCTGTACGGCCACCCCTGTTACGAAGGCGTGAACGACGAGATTCTGAGGCGCGTGTTCCGCACGGTCCTCGACCGCGGCTTCCGGTTCGTCACGCATCTCGAGATGGCCGAACGGCTGCATTGATCGCCGCGCGATTGCCGCCGCAGCGTAACGTCCCTGCAATATGAGGCGACGCTGTCGGCGATTTAAGACAATTGCAAGCGCATTTACCCTGCTATTAACTTGCCCCGTGCGAAGGGCACGCCCGCCGACGGGCGCTACGCACAGCCAACGGTCAAAGCTCACGAGACTAACGACATCCGGGATGCCGTCGATAGGCCATTTCATGGTCCGGTCGTCCCGTAAGGTCGCTCGTCGCATCCCCGACCATGGATTTGCCGCCCTTCGCAGCGGTGAGTGGTCAAAACGATTGCGGGGTGTGGAATGCGAAATGCGGTTTCTTTGATGGCGGCATTGCTCATTGTGACGGGCTGTTCGGGCGGAGCTCTGAGCGGCTCGGCGACCACCGATACCTCGACCGCAGCGTCGGGCGGAACGTCGCAGACCACTGACACATCGACGGCCGTAGGCGACTCGTCGGGCACGGCGAGTCAGGCCGGAAATGGGCAAGGCTCCACCACCACCACCGCGACGCTTAAGCCGACGATCTCGGGCCAGCCCACTACCTCATTGAATGCAAATTCACCTTATGTGTTCTTGCCGACCACCTCGGATCCGAACGGCGTGTTGCTCACGTTCGCGATTCAAAACAAGCCCTCTTGGGCCACCTTCAACACCGGCAACGGCGAGCTGCAGGGCGTTCCGAGCAGTGCCAATGTCGGCACCTATGCGGGCATCGTCATCAGCGTCAGCGATGGCGTCTCCACGGTCGCGCTGCCGGCCTTCAGCATCAGCGTGACCCAGATCTCGACCGGATCGGTGACCCTTTCCTGGCTTCCGCCCACCGCGAATACCAACGGGTCGCCGCTCACGAATCTCGCCGGCTACCGAATTTTCTATGGAACCAGCCCCACTGCCCTGACCCAGTCGCTGCAGGTCGCAAACCCGGGCATCACGAGCTTCGTCATCGGCAATCTGTCGTCGGCGACGTGGTATTTCTCCCTGGTCTCCTATAACAGCGCCAACGTCGAGGGCCCATTTTCAGCGGTCGTGAGCAAGACGATCACCTCGACTTGAGCTTTCCTCGGCGCCACTGCGCCGGCCGCTAACGGCCTCACTCTCGGCGCCGGCCTTCCCCGGCTCAACGCCTATTTGCGCTCGAATTGGCGGTAGGCATCGATGTGCTGGTCGATCACGCCGTCCCATCCAAAACGAGAAATGACGCGCTCTCGCGCCGACCTGCCCATGCGCACCACCAGATCGGGATCGTGGGTCAGCTTGTGCAGGGCGGACGCAATCGCGTCGGGATCCCGCACCGGCACCAGCAGCGCAGTGTCGCCGACGACCTCGGCGCAGCCGGTGCCGCTCGAGGTGATGATGGCGGCGCCGGCGATCATTGCCTCGAGCAGCACGATCGGAAAATTTTCCGCCTCGGACGTGAACACGAAGATCGAGGCGGTCTCGTAAAGCTGCTTGAGCTCGGCCGAGTCGTTGTCGACATGGCCCCAGAATCGCGCCTCGACCTTCAATTCCTTGGCCAGGGCCTTGAGGGTGTGCAAGTAGGGCCCGTCGCCGACGATGTTGATGTTGAACGCGCCGTCCATCCCCGCCACGGCGCGCAGCAGGTACTGCACGCCCTTGCGCTCGAACATCCGGGTGACGACCAGCAGATTCCTCGGATCCTTCTCGCGCGGCTTGAACTTGGCGGTGTCGATGGCATTGGGAATGATCTGGGTGCGCACCTGCTCGGTCGTCTTTTTGATCAAATCCTCGATGGATTTGCTCGGGCAGATGATCAGATCGGCGTCGGATACGACTCTGCGCCAGAAGGGACGCAGCATGCGGTGCAGCAACCTGAAACGGTTCGGATTGTAGTTGGGAACATCCGAACCGTGCGCCGTGATGATGTAAGGCAAACCCGTGAGCTTCTTCAGTATGTAGCAGACGATCCCGCCGGGGAAAATGAAATGCGAGTGATTGACGTCGTATTGCGCGTCTTTGAGCCTCTTGCGAACGGCCAGCACGGTAAAGAACACGTAGGGGATCATTTCCGGGAAGTAGCAGGTGGACATGTGCAGGCGAATTCCCGGCATGCGCCGGATATTGACGCCATCGGCGCTTTGTGCGGCCGGCAGGCCGCGAAAGCCCATCGTGAAGACATCCACATCGTTGCCGCGCCCGCCCAAGCGGGACGCGATCCCGTAAACCACCTTCGCGCCGCCGCCGCCCAGCGGCGGATATTCATATGATGTTATTAAAATCCGCACGTAGGATTCGCGTCGCGCCCGAATGATGAACTCCGTCAACTATATCAAGAGAACCGGCAAGTCGCTGCACCATGATTGTACCCGAGGGTCCCAGCGGGCTCTGATAAGTCCGTCACCCACCTAGCCGCTACTTTTGGTACCCTTTCGGCCAGGGTATCCAAAATGCCGGTAGGAACTGGATCGGTCATGGACAAGAAAGCGCTCGCCGCGCGCGCAAGGGACGCCGGCGGGAAATTAGACTGGGGCGGCGATTGTCGGCAAAATGCGACTCTCGCCGCACGCTGCTGTGCGGCCGTTCATCTGCGGACTTCCCGTGGCGGCCGCGCCGTGGTGCGCGATGGCGGGTAAGAGCTTGCGCATTCTGTGTCCGACCTACTGGTATCCCTCCTACCCGGACGATACTCAGGCGATCTACGTTCACGACATCAACCGGCATCTGGTTCGTCTGGGGCATCAGGTTTGCGTCGTCACGCCGGGCAAGCCCGGCGTACCGCTGCGGGAAACCTTCGACGGTGTCGAGGTCGTTCGATTCCCGTTCGATCTGCCGGAGGATTTGACCTACGGCCGCGTGGCGCAGAGCAAGGTGACGAATTGGGCGAAGCTCAATCGGCTTTTCATCATGGCGCGCTACCTGCTCGCCCAATACCGCTCCTCCGTCGCCGAAGGCAGGCGATTCAAAGCCGACGTCGTTCACGGGCATTGGGCCATTCCCACCGGACCGGCGCTGATTGCCGCGGCCGGCACGCTGAAAATTCCATCGGTGATCACGTTGCACGGCGGGGACGTCTACGTGAACGTCGCCGAAGGCTATGATTTTCCGACGCGCTGGTACGTCAAGCCGGTGCTCAAGTGGACATTGCGGTCGGCGTCTGCCCTCACGGCGATCAGCGAGGACTGCAAGGTGCACGCCTTGCACGCCGGGGCACGCGAGTCCTCGATCACGGTGGTCATGAACGGCGCGGATTTGCGCCGCTTCAGTCCGGCGCCCGAGGGCACGAATCCGCGCGCCGAATTCGGGCCGCACATGATTTTTGCATGCCGCCAGCTCTTCCCGCGCAAGGGAATTCGCTTCCTGATCGAGGCCGTCGCGACGCTGAAGCCGAAGTATCCGGATATCCGGCTGATCATCGCCGGCGATGGGTTCGAGCGGCCGAAGCTCGAAGAGCTCGCGCAGAATCTGGGCATTGGGCGGGCGACGCGGTTCCTCGGCTGGACCGCGAACAAAGAGTTGCCGCAATACTATCGCGGCTGCGCGGTGTCGGTGATTCCCTCGCTGGAAGAAGGTTTCGGCATCCCGGCCGCGGAAGCGATGGGCTGCGAAATACCGGTGGTTGCGACCGATGCGGGCGGCCTGCCCGAAGTGGTCGAGGATGGGGTGACCGGCTTCGTCGTGCCCAAGGGCGATGCCGCGGCTCTGGCCGGCTCGATCGACCGGCTGCTGGCAGATGCGTCCTTGCGCGAAAAAATGGGAAAGGCCGGCCGAATACGCGCCTTGCAGCGCTTCGATTGGGACCGGTCGGTCGAGCGGTTTACCGAGATATATGCCGCGATTCTCGGCAGGAACCGCCCTTGATCCGGCGTAGCGATCGCCTCATCGGCTGATCGTGCCGACCGCTTGCGACGGGCGCGCTCTCGGAGCTGGCCTCATCGGCTGATCGTGCCGACCGCTTGCGACGGGCGCGCTCTCGGAGCTCGCCTCATCCAAGCTGCGCTTCGTGCTGGCCGCGACGATCAACAGCGCGGCGCCCATCACGATGGGCAGGACCTTGAGCGGCACCAGCGTGTAGTGGAACAAGAAACGCTGGTAGGCGAAGAAGGAGGCGAACGAGATCATGATCGCCACCGGATATTGACGCGGAAAGTAGAAGGCGTACGCGATCGCGGTCACGTCGGCGACGAAGAAGAACCGGTCGTGCATCTTCGGCAGGAAGAACGGCGTCATCAGCACCGACAACAAACAGAGCTTGAGAATCAGCGGCGCGTCGAGGCGCGCGCGGCTGCGTACCACACACCATACGTAGTAGACGCCTATGGCGGCCATCAGCAAGACCCCGGCGATGGCCAGCGGATCGTAGAATCGGTCCGGCAGCCAAAGATACAGATTCGGCGCATCCTTGCTCAGGCTGTGATAGGTGACCGACTGGTTCATGTACACGGTCGCGAGCTCCGAGGCCGGCCGGCCCTCCAGCCACGCCGGCGCCATCGCGAGCGCGTAGACGGCCGGAACCAGCAGCAGGTGCCAGAATCGGATCAGGCGCCGCAGCCAGAACGCGCACAGCGCGGGAGCGAGGAACATGCTCTGAAACTTGATCGACAGCGCGAGCGCAAAGGCGATCATCGCCAGGGCGCCTCGTCCCTGCATCAGCAGCATGATGCAAATCAGCAAGAAAGCGGCGTAGATGCTGTCGGCCTGACCCCACAGGCCGCTGTTGCACACCACGGTGGGCGCGATCAGCACCGTCAAGGCGGCCCACAGAGGCACAAGCCCGCTGCCATAGCGCATTCTGACGATCAGGAACACCGCGGCCGCGCACACCAGATCGAAGGCAATCGAGGGTATCTTCACCGCCATGACGGGGGGCAGGTGCGGAAAGGCGGCCGATGTCAGGAACAGCAGGTAGAGATACGGCGGCGTGTAATTGGAGACGGGCGTGCCGGCGGCGGCAAAACCATGCTGCTGCACGGCCGCATACCAGAGGCTGGTGAAATTCGTGTAATCGCTCGTGATGAAATCGCGGAACATGTACCTCACGTACATCGCGAACACGACGACGAGCGCCGCCGCGGCGTAGTCGCTGGGCCGTATCGCCGCGGTATCAAGAATGCCGTCTGTGCCGGAATGCTGCATATGCGCCTACCTCGCGAATAGAATGCTCACGTGAGAACCGCCTTCCAGACCATGGCGGCTGCCGCTCCACGCAAAGCCCCAGATCGCACCCGCGACCAGCACGGCGCAGACGATTGCCGCAGGTTTCGAGGAGCGACGGAGCAGGATCAGGATCAAGCCGCCGGCCAGCGCGCCGATGCCGAGCAGCACGAACTTCAGCATTCGCAGCGTCAAGTGCGTCCGATACATGATGTAGTTGAACGCGTGCTGCGCCGGATTCGCATCGATCCAGTTGGCCGTCACGATGTCCGGCTTGCCGTCGCCGTTCAGGTCGCGCACCAGCAGCGAGAACGGATTGCCGCCGGCGTAATAGTCCTGGCGCGGCGCGAAATGGAAATCGCCCCGGTTCATGAAGACGCTCACCAGACTCCCTTCGTAGGTGCAGCAGGTCGGATAGGTCGTGTTGGTGATGACGATGTCGGGTTTGCCGTCGCCGTTGAGATCCGAGATCGCGAGCGATTTGGCGAGCCAGACCGCGGGCAGGTCGACCTTGCGCTCGAATTGCCCGTCGCCCTTGCCTGCAAACACCGTCACGGATCTTCCGCCGTCGTTGACCGTCACCAGATCGAGAATCCCGTCGCCGTTCAAATCCCCGGCGCGGATGCTGTGCGGCGAATGGCCGGTCTTGAAGATCATCGGGGCCTGGAAGGTACCGTCGCCGTTGCTCAGGATGACCGCGATGGTGTCATCGGCATAATTGGCGAACGCAAGATCCGGAATGCCGTCGCCATTGAAGTCGCCCGAGGTCACGGCGCCCGGTGCGGCGCCCGGGTGCAGATCCACGCGCGGCCTGAAGGTGCCGTCGCCGTTGCCGAAAAAGACGCTGGTGAAGAAGGGCGCGGTATGGCATGCCACCGCGACATCGTCGTTTCCGTCCCGGTTGAAATCCGCGACGAGGATTTCATGGTCGCCGTTGCAGGACGGATAGAATGTCCTCGGCTGGAAAGTCCCGTCGCCGTTGCCGAGCAGCACGCTGATCGTATTGCTGTCCTGGTCCGCGACGACGATGTCGCGGTGTCCGTCGTGATTGAAGTCGCCGGTCGCCGTGAACTTCGGCTTGGTGCCGACCGGATAATACCGGGGCGCCGCGAACGTGCCGTCGCCATGGCCGTCGTACACGGCGATGCTGTTGGCGCCGGCCACCGCGACGATGAGATCGAGGTGTCCATTGCCGTGCAGGTCGTCGGCGGTCACGGCATGGGGGTGCTCTTCGGCGGGCAGAGTGACCCGGCCGCGGAAAGCGTCCTCCGCGGCGCCGGCGGGGCTCGCGGTGACGGCGCACAACGCCAGAGCGCCCGACAGCCAGGCCGTGCGGCACAGATGAGAGATTTCAACCATATTTGCTCTCCGATTCTGGGGGTTGTGCAAGCCGGGTGTCCGTGCGCCGCTCCACCTTTTCGATCAAATAGCGCGGGCGGCCCTTGGTTTCGCCGTAGATCTTGGCGACATATTCTCCCAGGATTCCGATACACAGGAGCTGCACGCCGCCGAGCAGATAGATGGGCACCGTGGTCGACGCCCAGCCCGGCAGCGCGCGGCTGGTGAACAGCTTGATGGCGACCGCCCAGAACGCCATTCCCAGGCTGAGCACGCAGATGATCCCGCCCAGCCCGGCGATCAGCCGCAGCGGCACCGCGCTGAACGACGTGATGCCATCGAGGGCGAGCCTGATCATCTTGCCGAGCGGATACTTCGATTCTCCGGCCACGCGCTCCAGACGATCATAGAACACGCTGGTGGCGCGGAAGCCGAGCTGCGGAATGATGCCGCGCAAAAACAGATTCACCTCGGCGAACTGGCCGAGCGCCGTCAGCGAACGGCGGCCCATCAGACGGAAGTCCGCGTGGTTCGGAACGATATCCACACCCAGCGAGTGAAGCAATCCGTAGTATCGAAGCGCCGACCAGCGCTTGAACCACGTATCCGTATCTCTCGCCTTGCGCACGCCGTAGACGATCTCGTAGCCCTCGGCATGTGCATCCACCATCTTCTCGATCACGCCCAGATCGTCCTGCAGGTCGGCGTCGATCGATATCACCGCGTCGCCATCCGCGCTCATCAGACCGCTCAGGAGCGCGTTCTGGTGGCCGAGGTTGCGCGACAGCTTGACGCCGACGAACAAGTCCGACTCCCGGACGAGCGACTCGATGAGCGCCCAGGTTCCGTCCCTGCTGCCGTCGTCGACGAACCAGATGTTGCTGTCGCCCGCGATTTTCCCGCGCGCGATCAGATCTCCTATGAGCCGCGCCAGCTGCGGCGCCGCGTGCGGCAGCGCCTCCTCCTCGTTGTAGCACGGGACCACGATGCTGAGCCTCATACCACGCTCCTGTGCGCGTCGTGCCCGCGCGGCGCTGGGCGCGCGCCGAACGACCACTTCGAGTTCGCCCAGTAATTCCAGCTCAAGGTGCCGGCCGTGGCCAGAATCTGCGCCGCGACGTACGGCAGGCGCAGTTTTTCCGCCAGCAGCTCCATGAGCAGCGCATTCAGCATCAAGCCGGCGGCGGCCACGAGCGCAAAACGCAGGGCGGCGACCCGGTGCCGATTGTCGCTGCGAAACGTGAAATAGTAGTTGAGCACGTAGTTCGCGATCGCGCTCAGGAAATAGCCCAGGCTCGAGGCGGCCACGGCGTTCCAATGCCAGAGCTCGACGCTGCCGATGAGCGTCAAATACTGGATGAAGGTCGCGATGCCGCCGACGGTCATGAACCGCAGCAGCTTGTTTTGCCAGAGGGAGGATGCGATTGCCTCCATGCGAGGGTTACGCACGCTGCAGCTCGGTGCGTCTCGCCAGACATTTGAAGTAAACATCTTCGACCGCCCGCGCGACGCCTCTTGCCGAGAGGCCGGTCCGAACCTTGCCGAGGGCCGCGGCCGATCTCCGCGCGGCGATGTCGGGGCGGTCGATCAATTCGCACAGGCGCCTCACGAAGCCGTCGACGTCCGCGGGAGGAACGAGCGCGCTGTCCTCTCCGTCGCGCAGGATCTCGGCGACGCCGTCCAGCATCGAGGAGACGACCGCGGTCCCTGTCGCCATGGCCTCGAGTACCGTGATCGGCAGCCCTTCGTAGCGCGAGGTCAGCAGCAGCGCATCGACGGCCGGATAGAATTCAGGCATGTCGCCGACATAGCCCAGAAAGCTCAGCCGCTTCTCGACTCCGAGCCGCGCCGCGCGCTCCCGCAATTGCTGCTCCTCCGGTCCGGTGCCCGCGATCACGAAATACGCGGCCGGCCGCTGCGCCGCGACGGCGGCGGCAACGTCGATGAACAGGGAGAAGTTCTTCTGATACGACAGCCGGCCGATGCCGGCGACGACAAACGCGTCCGCCGGCAGCCCCAGGCGCAGCCGGGCGGCGGCGCGCTGCTCGGGGCGGGGACGAAACGCGTCGAGATCGACCCCATTGTGAATCGTGGTGACGCGGTCCGGCGGCATGTGCTCCTGTTCGACCAGATAGTCGTGGGTCGACCGCGACACCGCGATTACGTGGGTCGACAGGCGGTTCGAGATCTTGTCGGCGATCGGCACCCAGCGTTTCGGATCCGAGGCCTTGTCGTTGCAGTGATCGTGATTGATGCGGATTTTGACGCCGCAGAGCGCGGCCACCGGCTTCGCGATGGCGTTTGCGCCGATCAGGTGCGTGTGGACGATGTCGTAGCGGCGCGTGAGGCACAGCCACATCATCGACGGCACGTACAGCGGCACGAATCGGGAAAACGACAGCGCGCGCAGGGAAACGCCGAGCGCCTTGACCCTGTCCCAGTACACGCCCCGTCCGGCCATGGTCGCCACCTCGAACTCGAACTGCGACCGGTCGGCGTAGCGGATCAGGTTGATCAGCACGGATTGCGCTCCCCCGAGGTCGAGCGAGTCGATGACGTGCAGGACACGGACGCGGCGCTTCAAGACGACACCCGCCTATTTCGAGCGCTTGAGGTAGTCGATGATCTTCGCGCGCGTCGCCGCATCCTCGATGCCCGCGAACTCCATGACCGTGCCCGGTACGGCCGCCGGCGGGTTCTTGATGAACTGGTCGAGCTTCTCCTCCGTCCACACGCCGCCCCTGGCGCGCATCGCCGCGGAATAATCGGCGAACCCCGGGGCCGTGCCCGGCTTTCGCCCCACGACGCCCCACAGGTCGGGGCCGATCCGGTGCGATGTGCCGTTCTCCACCTTGTGGCAGCCGCTGCAGCTCGTCGCGAAGGCGACTTCACCCCCGCTTCCCGTCATTGGCCTGATGGAGATGATCGCATCGTCATCGTCGGCCCAGAGCACGATGCGTCCGTCGCTCCCCTCGGTGATGTCGCGAATTCGCATGCCGATCTCGATGGGCTCTTCATAGACCACCCGGTCATTTCGTATGCGGACCCGGAACAGCCGCCGGTATCCGAGCGAGCTCACCAAGAGATCGCCCTTCCAGACCGGAAAGAGGTCCTTTTCCACCCCGATCAGATCGGACACGCCGAGCGAAGGCACCCAGGAATAGAACGGAGCCTCGAAGCCCTCATGATCGCCCTGCTTGGGATTCAAGGGCCAGGCGAAGGTGCCGTAGTCGGTGCCGTACGTGACGATGGGCCAGCCGTAGTTGAGGCCCTGCTTGAGCAGATTCAGCTCATCGCCTCCCTGCGGCCCATGCTCGGTTTCCCAGATATTGCCCTTCGGATCGATGTACATCCCCTGCGGATTGCGATTCCCCGAAGTGAATATCTCCGAGCGGCGATCCTTGACGTGGATCAGTATCGACTTGCCGTAGCTCGCGGACATGTCCTGGGAGATCATGTGCGGCGAGGCCAGTCCGTTGAAACCGAAGTCTCCGACGCCGAGTACCAGCGTATCGGCGTCGCGCATCGCCATGCGCCCCCCGCCGAAGTGCCCCGTGAAGGGCGTGCCGTTGCGCCGGCCCTCTCCCTTGATCGGCAGACAGGGCTGCGTCTCGAAGATGGTTTGCCATTCAAGCGACTGGTCGCCGGCGAGGAAGCGCGCCTTCGGCCCTTCCATCATCGACACCCGCTCCACCCAGCAGCTCCGATCGTGCATCCAATAATAGTGCGAGGTGAAAATGCGGATCTCATCGCCCAACGGCTCGACATACAGGCCTGCGACGCGGAACCACCAGGCAATCACCTGGGTGCCGGCGTCCTCGCCCGCCACGCTCAGGGCATCGCCCTCGCTCGGCTTCTGCCACGGTCCGCCCGTCGTATCCTTGGCAAATTCGTCGCCATTCAAGGGAACGCGGAACGGCAATTTTCTGACCTGAAGAGCAGCACTCGAATCCCAATCGAGCACATACAGAAAGCCGTCGCCCGTGACGAGCAGGAAGTGGTCATCGATCCGGGACAGCCCGCCGCCGCGAACCGCGGGCTCGGGGACGTAGTGCATGTAAAATTCGGTCTTCAGATTGTAAAACGCGGTATGAATGAGCGTGGTCCTGAGCTTCGGATCGACCGACCCGGTCAGTTTTTCGGGTGCCTTCTCGCTCCACGCCACGGCGCCGGCGCAAACGGCGGCGAGGACGATGAGCGAGGGCAGCAACAGCCGGCCGAGCCGCGAGGCCAGCGGTATGAAGCAGAGCGCGGCGAGAAACACCGCAATGATCGAAAAGCGGGTCGCATCCGTCCTGATGACCAGCAGATACAAAAAGGCGATGCCGAACAGAGCCACGATCCCCGCGATGAATCGGCCGGCACCGACCCTGACTCCCCACAGCACGCAGCCCACCGATACCAGTGCGCATACGCCGTAGGCTTCGAGGACGATTTTCAATGCGCTGAGCTCATCCGGCTTCAGCGTCCATACGGGGATCCGAAATTTGAGCTCCGGCAGAAGCAGCGCCATGCAGGCGATGGCCGCGGCGTGCCACACCGACAGCAACAGGGCCGGCATGGCTCCGCCGTGCCGGCGGATCGAAGAATCGTTCATTGTCGGCGCTGCTCCGCCATGCGGTGGACGAAGGCGCAATGAAACAGCGTCGGCAGGGGAAAAGACAGGACATACCGCCCAAATTCCCCGCGTGGCGGCGGCCCTTCGCTCGCGCGGCGCCGGCCAGAATGTGACGGATGGCCAGAATTGGTCATGAATTATGCTCTATCATTGAGCTTTGTTTTAAGCTCCGGAAGACGCCAGTGCAGGTACCGACATGAGCCTCATGTTATCCCACAACTCGGTTTTGGACATCACTCTTGACCATTAAGGTATTGAGCGTTTTTGGCACGCGCCCCGAGGCGATCAAGATGGCGCCCGTCGTCCGCGAGCTGCAGCGGCGGCGGTCGCAATTCGAATCGGTGATCTGCGTGACGGGACAGCATCGGGAGATGCTCGATCAGATCATGAATTCCTTCTCGCTGAAGGCGGACGTCGATTTGAACCTCATGAAGCATGCCCAATCGCCCGCCGAGGTCGCCGCGCGCGTGCTGGCAGCGCTGCCCGGCACGCTGCGCGAGGTGCGGCCCGACATCATTCTCGTGCAGGGCGATACGACCACGACCTGCGCCGCTGCGCTGGCGGCATTCATGGAGCGTGTGCCGGTCGGCCACGTGGAGGCGGGCTTGAGAACGGGCGATCTGCAGCAGCCCTTTCCCGAGGAGATGAACCGCCGGGTGACGACGGTTGTCAGCAGCCTGCATTTTGCGCCGACCGTCGCGGCGAGAAACGCACTGCTCGCCGAGGGAGTGGAAGCCAGGCGGATCGTGATGACCGGCAACACCGTCATCGATGCGCTGCTGCAGAGCGTGCGCGGCGACTACGTGTTTCAGGAACCGCGTCTGACCGCGCTGCCGAGCCAGGGCAAAGTGGTATTGGTCACGACGCACCGGCGCGAGAGCATCGGCGAGCCGATGCGTCACGTCTGCGAGGCGATCCTGCGGCTCACGCGCGTCCACCGCGACCTGACGGTGGTCATTCCGGTGCACAGGAATCCGGCCGTGCGTGAGATCGTCAACTCGGTGTTGGGGGATCATCCCGGCATCATATTGATCGATCCCCTGCCCTATCTGGACTTCGTCCACCTCATGGCGCGCAGCGATGTCATCCTTACCGACAGCGGCGGTGTGCAGGAGGAGGCGCCATCTCTGAAGAGGCCGGTACTCGTGATCCGCGAGGTCACGGAGCGGCCGGAGGGCGTCACCGCCGGTGTGGCCAAATTGCTCGGCACCGATCCCGAGGCAATATTCCAGGCCGTGAATCTGCTGCTGACCGACGAGGTCGCGTACCGCAAAATGGTGGGGACGGCCAACCCCTATGGCGACGGGCATGCCTCCAAATACATCGTCGACGCGATCGAGGAATGGTACGGGCAGCGGCGGGCCGCCGCTTCGTGAAGCTCCTGGTCACCGGCGCGTCGGGCTTCATCGGCTGCCGCCTCGTCCAGATTCTGCACGGCCAGGGTCACGCTGTCATCGCGGCCGGCCGCCATGCCAATGAGGTCGAATCGGCCCGTGTGCGGCGGCTGTCGGATCTGGGCATCCACATGCAGAGCGGATCGCTTCTCGAAGCGCCATTCGCGGAATCGATCGTCTCCGGCTGCGAAGCGGTGATCCATCTGGCGGCCGCTCAACACGAAGGCAACGTTCCCGACTCCTATTTTCGCGAAGTGAACGTCGACGGCACGCGCACCCTCATCGACGCGGCCGTGAAGGCGGGGGCCCGGCGCTTCATCTATGGCAGCACCATCGGCATCTACGGAGCGGCGCGCGACGGCGAGCTCGACGAATCGAGCCCGCCGCGCCCGGAAAATATCTACGGACAGACCAAGCTCGAGGCCGAACAGGTGGTGTCCCAATATGCCGCAAGGATTGAGACCTGCACTGCGCGGATATCCGAGACCTTCGGACCCGGCGATTTCCGATTGCTGAAGCTGTTTCGCGGCATCGACCGCGGGAAATTCTTCATCATCGGCGACGGTGAGAATCTGCGGCAGGTGATCTACGTCGACGACCTGTGCCGCGCGCTGTATCTGTGCGCGACTCAGGATGCCGCCGTCGGCGAAACATTTGTGCTCGCGGGCGCCGAGGTCATGTCGACGCAGACCATGGTCGAGCGCATCGCCACGGTGCTGGGACGAAAGCCCCCCTCCCTGCGGCTGCCCATCGGCCCGTTTCGCGCGGCGGCCGCGGTGCTGGAGGCCACCTTGAAGCCGCTCGGCATTCAGCCGCCCCTGACGCAGCGAAGGCTGGATTTTTTCACCAAGTCGTTCGTGTTCTCGACGCGCAAGCTGCGCGAACGTCTCGGATTTCAGCCCGAATACAGCTTTGTGGCGGCGGCCGCGCTCACCGCGGCATGGTATCGGGAGAACGGCCTGCTCTAGGATTTCACCGCGAATCTCGCCCGGAAGCTGACCGTCGCCAGGTAGGTGCCGCCCGCGGCGAGCAGTACCCAGGCGACGCCGACCCCGTACAGGATCCCGATCAGTCCGAAACGCCCGCCGACGACCATCGCGCCGGCCGCGACGGCGAGGCAGATCCACGCCAGTACGCTGATGGTGGCCATGGCCCTCGGCGAACCGCAGGCAACCGTCACGGCGGTGGAGAATCCCTCCCACACCTTTGCCATGCCCACCACGATGGTCGCGCCGATCAAGCCGAAGCCAATCTCATACTTGCCCTGCAGCAAGGTATTGAACACCAGGGGAGCCACCAAAACGATCAGCACGCTCGACGCCAGCGCCATCGACAGCGCCGTCAGCGTCTCCCGCACCAATACCGCGCGCGCTTCCGCGGCTGTGCTCACGGCGCGAAGCCGGGGCAGAAGGCTGAACGAGGTTCCGATCCTGATCATCCGAAAGGGCGAACCGGCCACGGCCGCGAGCACCGCGTAGGTTCCCAGCATCGCCACCGATCCCACCTTCGGAATGGCCAGTCGTTCGAATTGCGACAGTATCTCCACGCCCACGCCGATTCCGAGGGCCGCCGCGCCCTCGCTCAGCGCCAGATCGAACTTGATCTCCCGGCGTCCCTCGTTGACGGTGCGGTATGCGACCCACCAACCCACGGCGGAGATGGCAACGTATCCGGCCGCCATGACCGTCAGCACGAAGCCTTGCGAGTTCAACGACAGCCCCATCGCCAGAAAGGCGATGACGAGTAAAATGTAGTTGGACGCCTGGGAAAGTGCCATCGCCATCTTGAAGCGGTGCTCGCCCTGAAACAAGGCGGAGCCCACGCGGGCGGTCGCGCTGCCCATGACCATCGGGATCAACAGGGCGACGATGCCCGCGGATAGTCCGTAGTACAGATAGGCGATCGCTGCCGCCACGATTCCGGTGGCCGTGGCGAGACCCAGCGACAGCAACCCCAGTCTTCGCCCCACGCGCGGGCGATGGCGGTTGGCCACCACCTCGAGGCCGAAGGGACCGAAGGTCAGCCCGAACTGGTTCAATGCCAGGACCAGCGCCACCACGCCGAACCCTTCAGGCGACATCACCTTCGCCAGCAGGATGTTTCCCGCCGCAAAGCCTGCGCCGCCGGCCGCAAAACCGATTGCGGAGCGCAGGGAGTCGGACTTCAACAACCGCCCGATCAACGCGGGACCTCAGGAGCGTGTCTGACTGATGATCGCCGTCGCTCCTACGCCGCCGGCCGGATGCCGGTCGCCGCAATCTTCTTGCCGAAGAGTTTGTTGTTCTTGCCGTACAGGATGTAGCAGAGCCGGAAGAAGAACTTCAGCAGCGCCGCGGCGGCCATGGCCACGTAGTTGAACGGATTGGAGTAGAAAACATACAGATTCAGATCGAATACGCTGATCTTGTCGAAGCCCGCATACTGGAGCACCTGATGGAATGTGTACTCGGTGAACGTGTTTTGATGGTCGAAGTTCTGCGCCAGGGCCTCGGCGCCGGTGATCGGATTGGCTCCGTTCAGCGCGAAACAGATCAACCGCGCCCCGGGTTTCAGCTTGCGCTTGCAGAGCGCGAGGAATTCGAGAATCTCCGGCTTCGTCAGGTGGTTGAGTTCCTGCTCGACAAAGATGAGGTCGTACGCCGCGTCCGCGCTGTCTTCCAGGAAATCGAACGCATACGCCGTGCGGCAATTGAGCTTGCGCTTTTCGGCGTAGGCAATCTTGTCGGGGAAGGAATCGATGCCGAGCACCTGCGTATAGCCGAGATCCGACAGGAGGTTTACGCCGTATCCCGGACCGCACGAGATGCACAGGATATTAGCCTTGTGGTCGGCCGGGAATAATTTCCCGTAGTTGTCCTTGTAGAACAAATAGAAGCTGCGATAGCCCTTCTCGATGTCGTCCGGTGCTTCCCAGAACGAATCGAAGGGCTCGATATTGGCCGTGAGTTGGCGACGTCGCATGTGCTGCAGGTTCTCCCGGGTAGATGCACGCTTCAGCGATGAGTGTACGTCAAATCCGCCTCGCACGCAGAGTGCCCTGCGTCAGAATGACTCGCTTGCCCGCGGCGATCGCGGGCAGCTCGACATATCGATACATGAGCCACGAGATCGGTAGAACGACCGCCCAGGAAGTGAGACAGCCCGCGTAAACGAGCAAGGGGTAGGCGGCGGCGGACGGCGCCACGAAGCGCACCAGCTGCGGCCACACCTCGACGATGGGCAAGTGGATGAGGTAGATGCTGTAGCTGCAAACCCCCGCGAGCCGCACATGTTCGACGAGGCCGTGCGGCACAAGACTTCGGCCGCCCGGAGAGCCTTTTTGTTCGTTCCACAGCAGGCGGACCATCAGCACGGCGGTCGCCAATGCCGCGAATGTGAATGCAAACTCGCGCAGCGGCTTGATGAAGTCCGCGGCAACGAACAGCGCCAGCCAGAGCCAGACGGAGCTGCGCATGAACGGCAACGGTTGGCCCTTCACGTAGGCGTCCGCGATCGCCGCGCCCAGGGTCCAGCTGAACCAGAAATACAGCGGCGAATTGAACAGCAGCGCCGGCAGCGAGTTCTGCGTCGCGAACTGATAGCTGTCGCCGCCGAGACGAAGCCCGAATTCGACCATCGCCGTCGCCGCGAGGGCGCCTCGCCAGCCGATTTTGCGGGCCGCCGCCAGCAGCAGCGGATAGAGCAGATACAGCTGAAACTCCACCGCCACGCTCCACCAGGCGACGTTGATCGCCGACCATGTACGGTCGTTGAGGTTGTGCAGCATCAGAAGATGGCTGAACAGCTGGCCGAGGTCGTAGCGCGAATGCAGATTGAGCCGCGTGTGCGGAAACACCAAGACGAAGAACAGCAGTGCCGCCAAAAACGGCGGATAGATCCGAAACCAGCGGCGGGTGAAAAACGCGATGACGGACGGATCCTTGGCTCTGGCGTGGCTCAGATGAATACAGAAGCCGCTGACGACGAAGAAGATCGCGACTCCGCACCATCCCCACGTGATCGGATAGAGACCGAGAAACGAGCCTGGGACGTCGAACTTTCGCAGCCAGCCGTTCCAGTCCAATTGGTCGCGCCGATACGCCTGAAATAGTGCGTGATAAGCAAACACAGAGATGATAGCCACGCCGCGAAGTTGATCCAGAAACGCCAGGTGATTCTGGGGTCTCGGGGGCGCGGCCAATTCGCCCCGGACTGCGGTCGCGGCTGCCGATGGCGCGGCTGCCGACGGTGCGGTTGCCGACGGCGCGGTTGCCGGCAGCTCACTTGCGGCCATCGACAACCCCCTGCAATGCGTCGAGCGTCTGCCGCGCCGAGCGCTCCCAGGTAAATTGCGCCGACCGCGCCAGGCTCTTGGCGCTCATGTCTCTTTGCAGCGCCGGATCGAGCGCAACGAGCTCCATCTTCTTCGCCAGGTCGTCCGCATCCATGGACAACGCCATCAGCGCCGCTCCCTCGGCCACATCAGCGCTGCCGCCTTGATCGGCCACGATGACCGGGCGGCCGCTCGCCATGGCCTGCAGGACGGTGTTGGGGCAGCCCTCGTAGACGCAGGGATTGACGAACACATCCGCCGCGCCATACAAGAGATGCATGTCCTGGAACGGCACGAACTCGAGAAATCGCACGCCGCGGAAGTCGACATCCGGCCCCTCCGTGTGCCGCAAGTACGCCTCAATCTGTTTCCCGGCAAACACCAGCTCGTGCGGAATGCGGTCGCGTATCTTGGCGAATGCCCGGTAGGCGATCTCCGGGCTCTTGCCGGCGAAGAACCCCGCCTTCTCCATTCCGAAGTGCAATACCCGCGACACGACCAGGATGAACGGACGCGACAATGAATAGCGGTCCCTGAGTTCCCGCAGCTTCGCAGGATCCTGGTCCGGCGCGAATCGATCCTCCGCCGCGGAATACGTTACGGTCGCGTGCTCGATGGGCATTTTCAGCACGCGGCGGTTTTCCTCCAGGATGAAGCGGGAATTGGGAAATACGTGTGCGCAGCGGCGTACCGATATGGGGATCATGATGCGCTGATAGCGTGCATCCCACTTCTCGTACTCCTCACGGCGGGTGAACCACGACGGCTCCTGCAATCCCATCGTCACCGGACAGGGGCTGATGATGGGCGCAAAGAATTTGGTGTTGAAGATCACGTCGGCTTTCTCTTTCCACGCGACGTAGGGTACGGCGCACTGATCCCACAGCAGCGGGGATTTGACGCGCACCAGCACTTCCTTCACGTTCGGATACTGAGCGTAGCGCCCGAACCATTTGTCGGTCTGATAGATCAACACGAAATCGACCGCCGGCGCGGACCGCACCATGGCCTGAGCCATCCCGTCGACCAGCGCGCGAAAGCCGCTGTCCTTGTCCATGGCGCGCATCATGATCGCAATCTTCATCGCCAGTTGCCGCCCGGTGCCATCGTTGATTCCAGCGCCTGTTGCACGCGCGGCATTTTATACAGTCCATGGGCGGGGCCGCCGGCGCGAATCCATGGAATGCCAATGGCGCCACAGTTCTGGCACGCCGGGCCGAATGGAGTGCGATCTACAACCGCCGCGAGGTACCTACACATCTGTGATCATCCTCACAAAAGCGCCAAGCACGACTTGATCTAAATCCGCAGGAAGGGACGATACTTCGGTTCCGGCCGGCAGACTTGGCCGAAACTCTGATTTTGCAGAATGCATCGTACTCCCGGAGACGTTTTGTCGCATTCCCGGCTGCTGCGGCGTGCCAAAGAACACATAGTGGCGTTCCGGCATGGTTTAGAATGCGCCCCAATCCATGATGCGCGAAGATACCTTTGATACATGAAGCCAGGGCGTCCGATTCCCCGATCCGGATGGGCGTTTACATTCTGACGATCTTGATGGCGGCTCTTGGCAGTTACATCTATATGCTGAGGACTCAGAGCATCTTGACCTGCCCCGGCACCGGATACGGGCCGGACAGCTACCTCGCGTACTGCGCCGGCGAGCAGTATGGCGACTTCGATCACGGTGCGTTCTGGTTCGATCTCGAACCGCAAATCCGCGACCTCGCCGCGTCCGCCGACGTTCTGTTCCTGGGAAACAGCCGCATGCAATTTGCCTTCTCGAGCGACGCGACCGGACGGTGGTTTTCCGCGGCCGGGGTGTCGCACTATCTCTTGGGCTTCGCCTACTGGGAGGACTACGCGTTCGAATGGCCGCTGGTGAAGCAAATCCGCCCAAAGCCGAAGCTCCTGATCGTCAATTTGGATGGTTTTTTCCGCGATACGGAAACGCCGCCCGCCAAGACGGTGATGCATGAGGGCGACGCGGCAGGGCGCTACAAGCGCAAGCGGCTCTGGCAGGCTGCACACGAGCAGATATGCTCGAGGATCCCGGGCATCTGCGGTTCGAAGGAATCGTTCTACCGCTCCATCCAGACCGGCGCCTATACCCGCCTCGGCGGCGAGACGCGCGCCGTTTCAGTCTCCTACGATCCTGAGGTCGATGAGAAAAAAGTGGCCGACTATACCCAGCGCGGCACCGAGTTCTTTTCCTCGTTGCCCATCGACCGCCGATGCGTGCTGCTCACCATGGTACCTTCCGATCCGGCCACCGGCGCCGCCTATTCCATCAAGTCCGGCACGGGAAAGGCGATTGCGAAAGCGCTCGGACTGTCGCTGATCGCCCCCGAACTTCCCGGCTTGACCACCTTCGACGGCTCGCACCTGGACCGGCCCAGCGCGGAGCGCTGGTCGCAGGCCTTCCTCAAGGAGGCGTCGCCGAGGATCCGGGACTGCCTTGATCCCCATGCAGCCGGGGCGCGGTAGTCCTGCCATGCAGTGGTTGCCGCCTGCCGCTAATTTTCGAGAGGCTCTGCGCGCCGCGCAGGGCGACCCGGTCCTGCCGGACCGGGCGGAAAGCCTGGCGCGGCTGAGCCAGCACCGTCTCGGATATCTCGAAGTGATCCAGCTCGACCGGGCGCTCGCGCAGGTACCCGCCGAGGCCAAGGCAGGCCTTGCGCCGATCCGTCTGGCGGTTCTCGCCTCCTCCACCGTCGATCACCTGCTTCCGGCGATTCGCGTCGCGAACCTGCGCCGCCGGCTTCTCGTCGAGACTCACATCGGCACGTACGGTCAATACCGGCAGGACCTGCTGGATCCTTCATCGGCCCTGCATGGCTTCCGACCGCAAGTGATTCTCTTGTCGATCGCGGCGCGC
>Ga0181537_10001236_pt1 | contig 23763 bp, 18 predicted proteins | sample PEATcosm2014_Bin_39_FD_119765 | JGI IMG/M metagenome (GOLD analysis project Ga0181537, IMG submission 119765) | Peatland microbial communities from MTU Mesocosm Facility, Houghton, MI, USA - PEATcosm2014_Bin23_10_metaG | ecosystem: Environmental > Terrestrial > Soil > Wetlands > Peat | place... | reverse complement strand
TTCCCAACGAATCGACCAATTTCGTACCCGCGCCCGTGTCCCGGCTCCAAAGATCTACGACCGAGGCACGCGCAAAATGCAGGCTCTCGATGGGATTCGATTCGGCATATTCCATGACAAAGCGCTGGTCCTTCACGAATTCATCCGGCGTCGTCAATCTGCGGGTCAAGTTCTCGGCCTCGCGCGCCAGATCGGCGGCAAGCGACACGGCGCGCGGCTGCTCCTTTTCAAACAAGTCGCGGCCCTCGCCTGTGGCGAGATAATTCGACATCTGCAGCGACAGCGCCCAGGTGTCCAATACAGCCATCATCGGGGCCATCTGGCTCGCAGCACGCTGGCTTTCACCCGTGGCGGCGATTTTCCATTTAAGGGCGTTGAGCGCGGTCGCGGAATCCGGGGCACCCGCGGCAATTTCGTCCGCGGTCTGCGCAACCGCGGCGACGAAGTGCGCCGAATACTCACGCGTGAGAATCCGCGCGTCGAGATCGCGCTTCGACAGAGGTTTTTCCGGGCTCTTCAATGAGATCAGCGAGCAGGCCGTGAGGCTCGCGAGCAGCAGACAGAAGCCGGCAAAGCGAACCCATGGGCGAGCGATTTTGGCAACAGTGCCCAATGGCGATTCCCCGGCAGGATTCAGACGTGCCCGGAAAGTTAGGCCATCCGATTGAGTTGCGCAAGCCGCGCGGCCGGCCCTCAAGAGTTCTGTCGCCGCGATCGCGACGGACGCTTGACTCCGAAGGAGAGCACGTCGCCCACCTCGCGCCGCACTCGCGGGGGCAGCGCGTCCCGGTGCAGGGCAAAAAATTTCTTCACGGCATCTTGATCGCGCTTGGCCAAGGCGCGCAGCGCCCACGACAGCGCGTTGATGACCACAGGCTCACGATCGTCGAGCAACCGGGCGCAGATATCGAGCGTGCGTCCGGCATCGCCGCCGCCACCGCGGCTCGCCACATTGAGCGGTACCGTCGAGACCAGGGCAAGACGTCGGCGCCATCGGTCGCGTGAGCGGGTCCAGGCTCGCACTTTGAGCGTCGACAGGCGACCTGCGAGCCATGCAGGTCCGCTCACGGTGACGCCGAACAGATCGATCGATCCCCAGTCCGCCAATCCGCGAGCCATCCTCTCGATTCGAAGGTGAGTGAGCGATCCAAATGCCGCCGGATGATGGGCGATGACCTCGTAGGCAAGCAGCCGCGCCGGCCAAGAAGCCTGAATCAACAGGTGCTCGGCAAAACGCAGTACGTGGCAGGCAGGCTGCGATTTCAAGATCGCCGACCACTGCCGCCTGATCTTGCGCAGCGCCGGGGTGGTGGCCGCCGGCAACGCTCGGATCGATTGCATTGCCGCCCGCGCCGCATCTTGCGGCGTTGAGCCGGGTTCATCGGACCGGGTCATTCACGAGACGCGGTGCATCGAGGTTTACGCGAATGCGTCCAGCCTCGATGCGCACCCGCAGGTGACGGTATTTCGCCAGATAAAACAGGCCGACCAGCGCGGCCGCGAATCCTGAGGCCGCGCCCACCGCCAACGACCATCGCGGACCGAAGGTGTCGGCGACCCAGCCGACGATGGGCGCGCCGACCGGCGTACCGCCCATCGCCAATGCGAGCAGGATCGCCATGACGCGCCCGCGCATGGCGGGTTCGGTCGACAATTGCACCGTGCTGTTCGCCGAAGTCGTGAAGTTCTGTGCCGCGACGCCGACGATGGTAAGAATGAGTCCGAAAAACAAGTAATTCGGCATGAGGGCGGCGAGCGTGAAACCAACGCCGAAGATTGCGGTAGCCGCGACCAGAAGCGCGTTATCCGGTCGAGATTGCCGGGCGGCGATCAGGGCGCCCACGACGGAACCGACCGCCATCATCGAGGTCAGGAGACCGTATTCGCCGGCACCCGCGTGAAACACGGTCACCGTCATGGTTGCGATGAAGATCGGGTAGTTGATTCCGAAGGTGCCGATCAGAAAGAACATGAGGAGCACGGCGACGAGGTCGGGCCTTTTCCAGATGTACCTGAATCCTTCCGCGAGGCTGCCTCGGGTCCGCAGCGCCTTGTTGCGCAGGTGAAATTCCTCGACGTGCAATAATTTGAGCGAGGCGATGACCGCGGCAAACGAGGCCGCGTTGATCAGAAACACCCAGCCGGATCCGACGCCGGCAATGAGCACACCGGCGATGGCCGGACCGATCAGCCGCGCGACGTTGAAGGATGCTGAATTCAATGCCACCGCGTTCGCAAGGTCGTCCTCGACCACCAGTTCAGCCACGAATGTCTGACGCGCCGGTGCGTCGAACGCGGAAACACAACCGAGCCCCAACGCGAACACATATACCTCCCAGAGCTTGACCCATCCGGCGACGGTCAGGACTCCGAGTCCGAGGGCAAGTACTCCCATCGCCGTCTGTGTGGCCAACACCAGCCGGCGGCGGTCGAGACGATCGGCGGCATAACCGGTCACGGGAAGCAGCAGCGCCTGAGGTCCGAACTGCAACGCCATCACGATGCCGAGGGCGGTTGCATTGTTATGGGTCAGCTGGGTGAGGACGATCCAGTCTTGCGCGGTGCGCTGCATCCAGGTACCGACGTTGGACACGAGCGCGCCGCCGGCCCATAGCCGATAGTTGTAGCTGTGCAGCGAACGGAAGGTTCCGCTCACTCGAGATGGCGGACGATCCAATCGACCCAACGGCGATACACATCCGGCCCACGCACCGGATCGCCTGGGAAATGTCCGCCGACCGGATAGGCAAAGAACTCGACCGGCACGTTGCGGTCTTTGAGCGCGTGGTACATGAGATAGGATTCGGTGATGGGAACGCGGACATCGCCGGTATCCGAAAGGATGAGTGTCGGCGTGGTGATGTGCGACGCGCAGGTGATCGGGGACTGTTCCTGATAGGCCTTGAGCAGTTTTTCGCTCCATGGCGGGCCGCCGAAATTGTAGCGCACCGTCACGTTGTTGTCGGAAAGGGCATATTCGTGCAACAGGTCATTCACGGCCGCGCCCGACACCGCGGCCTTCCAGATGTGATAGTGGCCGATCAGCCACGATGTCATGTAGCCACCGTAGTTCGGCCGGGCGACGACGAATACGATCGACTTGCCGTCCGGAGAGAGCTGCGGCTCGGACACGCGCACGATGGCGGCGACATCGGCGAGATTCAGGCGCTGCGGCGCCGCGCCACTCTCTCCCGCGGACAGGATTGCGAGGAGCGCCGCGGCGCCCGACAGAATTTCAATTTTGATTTTCAAGTCGACTTGCTCCCGGGACGGCGCAGCTTCTAAGTCTGCCGAGCGGCGTAAGGCACCACTTTGGCCTGCAGCCAATTGCGGATTTCGAGCAGGCGCAGCGATTCCTTGCGCATGGCCGGGCCCAGCCCATGCTTCCACAGCAGGATGGCATCGGTCGGGTTGGTCTGCAGCGCGCGAAGTTCGGCGGCGAACGCCGCCAGCGCCGCCACGTCCTGGAACATGCGCTCGGTCACCAGGGTTTCGCCGTAGCGTTCGGCCGCTGCGGCAAGATCGCGGTAATCGTATTCCGGGTGGTACTGCACACCCCAAAACGTACCTTGGGCGTGGGTAAAGGAAGCCGCCTGCAGGCCGAAGTCATTTTCCGCCAAGATTTCAGCGCCCGGCGGCAGCGAGGCAATCTCGTCGCGGTGAATGGTCGGTGCTTCGAACGTGACCGGTTTGCCCATGAACAGCCGGTGCTCGCGCCCCGCGTCGCTGAGCAATATGCGCCGCGCGAAGCCGAATTCACGTCCCCGCGGGTTGGCGCGAACTTCGCCGCCGGCGGCGGTCACCGCCACCTGCAGCCCCCAACAGCTGCCGAAGAAAGGCAGCCCGGCGGCGAAAACGGCCTTGGCGAGTTCGACCTGGCGCATCACGGGAGCGCCGCCGTTATAAATGTTGAGCGCCGATCCGGTCATTGTGACGCCGTCGTAGCTGTCGAGAGCGACGCCCGGCGGGAGCGGCGTGCCGTCCGCCGCGGTCAGGACGTCGACGCGCAGCGACGCGTCGATGCGCCGCAGTATCTGGGCGTAGCCGGTGCCCGAGTCGTAACCCAAGGCGGCGATCTGACGAGCGCGAATCTCGGCCACATTGCCGTCGATGACCAGAATTCGCGGCCCGGTCACGCGGCGCTTTCCACTTGATCCAGCCGGCCGCTCACCGCCGCACGAAAGATATGCTCGAGCTCGGCGGCTCCAACCGTTATGGGGTTGCCGCCGGCGGACGGATCGATGGCCGCTTCGCGCCCGATGATGTCGGCTTTGTCGATGCTGACGCCGATCTCCGCCAGCGAATGCGGTATGTCGAGTTCGCTTCGCATGCGCATGACCTGCGCCAGGAATCCGTCGAAGCCGCGCGCCGGCAGATCGAGCACGCGCGCAATGGTGTCGGCCTTGTCGGCGATCGCATTGCGGTTGAACGTCATGACGTACGGCAGAATGACGGCATTCGTGAGCCCATGATGGGTGTTGAACCAGGAACCCACTGGATGTGCGATCGCGTGCACGCCGCCCAAGCCCTTTTGAAAGGCGGTGGCGCCCATCGATGCCGCGGCCAGCATCTGCGCGCGTGCCTCGATGTCCTTGCCGTTCGCGCAGGCCCGCGGCAGATATTGATGAATGAGCCGCATGCCTTCGAGGGCGACGCCGTCCGCGAGCGGATGAAATCCCGGGGCGCAGAACGCCTCGAAGCAATGCACGAATGCGTCGATGCCGGTGGCCGCGGTAACCGCACGCGGCAAGCCGACCGTGAGCTCCGCGTCCGAGATGACCACGTGCGGCATCATCTTCGGGTGGAAGATGATCTTTTTCTGGTGCGTTTCCTCATTGAGAATGACGCCGGCGCGGCCGACCTCCGAGCCCGTGCCGGCGGTGGTCGGGACTGCAACCACCGGTGCGATCCCGGCGGGATCCGCCCGCGTCCACCAGTCGCCGATGTCCTCGAAGTCCCAGAGCGGCCGGGTCTGACCCGACATGAACGCCACGACCTTGCCGGCGTCGAGCGCCGATCCGCCGCCGAAGGCAACCACCCCATCGTGACCTCCGGCGCGATAGGCGCGCAGACCCGCTTCAACGTGCCGGCTGGCCGGATTGCCTCTGACGTCGCCGAACAACGCCGAATCTTTCACGGCGGCCAATGCGCTCTTGATCATGGGCGTACCGACCAGACCCTCATCGGTGACGATGAGCGGCCGCTTCATGCCGGTGAGCGCGCATGCCGCGGCGAGCTCGCTGATCCGGCCCGGTCCCGCCCAGATGGTGGTCGGGTAACTCCAATTGCCGCGCAACGGTTGATTCATATCGTGACCTTGAAGTGAAAGGACTTGGGCCGCGTCAATTGCTCGAAACCGACGCTCGACAAGGTGCAGCCGCGCCCCGAATTTTTCACGCCGGTCCACGCCAGCGCGGGGTCGAGGTAGTCGCACCGGTTGAGGAACACCGTGCCGGTCTCGAGCGCATCGCCGAGCATTTCGGCGCGCGCCGCATCCGCGGAGAAAATGGCGGCCGTCAATCCGAACTCGCTGTCGTTCATCAGCCGCAGCGCCTCCTCATCGGAGGCGACCTTCATGATGCCGACCGCGGGTCCGAAGGTTTCCTCGCGCATGATCGCCATCGAGTGGTCGACGTCGACCAAGACTTGCGGTGCAAGATACGGTGTTCCCGGCGCGGAGGCCGCGAACAGCCGCTCGTCGATGAGCTGGCGCGCGCCACGTGAGACAGCCTCGCGGACTTGGCAGCGGACGGCATCGGCGGCGGCGCGGCGCACCACCGGCCCCAACGTCGTTTCCGCATCGAGCGGCGAACCCAGCCGATATTTTTGCGTGAGTTCGACCACACCGGCGACAAATTCGTCGTAGCGGGGCGCGGCCACATAAATACGTTTGATACCGCAGCAGGATTGGCCGGCGTTGAAGAAGGCGCCGTCCGTCAGCGTATCGACGGCGTGGGGTAGGTTGGCGTCGCTGCGCACGTACGCAGGATCCTTGCCGCCGAGTTCGAGGCCGGAGGTGGCAAAACCCGCCGCTGTCGCGGCGACCACCGCGCGCCCGCCGGACACCGAGCCCGTGAAACAGACGCTCGCGACGCGCGCGTCCCCCATCACTCGCGCGGTATCCGCATGCGACAGGTGCAGGTACTGAAATACGCCGGCCGGAACGCCGCCGCTGGCGAACGCCTCGAGCAGCCGCTCGGCGCACAGCGGCGTTTGATGCGAGTGCTTGAGCACCACGGCATTGCCCGCGATCAGTGCCGGCAGCACGGCATTGACCGCGGTCAAGTAGGGATAATTCCACGGCGCCACGACCACGACGACGCCGAGCGGAACCCGCTTGATCTGGCGCCGGAAACCCTGCTTGGCGCCCGGCTGAATGGCGGCGAGCGCCTGTGGCGCGAGTCCGAGCATGTAGCGCGCCCGCTCCTCGAAGCCGCGGACTTCGCCCGGCGCATGGCTGATCGGACGCCCCATTTGCCAGGTGATTTCGGCGGCGATTTCGGCGCCCTTCGCCAGGAATGCGTCGATCGAGCGCCCCAGGATCTCGCAGCGTTCGGTGAGCGGCAGCGCGCCCCAGACGCGTTGCGTTGCCCGCGCGAAATCGAGCGCGCGATCGATGCCGCCGGCTGATTCGAGCGGCCGCTCGACGTAAATCCTGCCGTCGACGGGGCTGATTGTTTTAAGTGTCTCGGTCATGCCTCTGCTCAGATGATTTCGAAATAGCGCGCGAGTTCCCAGTCGGTGATCGCCTTGCGGAATTCCCGCTCTTCCCACTGCCGGGTCGCTGCATAGTGCTCGACGAATTCCTGGCCGAACAGCGTCTGCGCGGCAGCGGACGCGGCAAGCCGCTCCGCGGCATCAAAGAGGGTGGCGGGCAGGCGGCGCTCGCGCGCATGCTCGCGGTCGTAGGCATTGCCCTCGATGGGCGCGTCCGGCTCGATGCGGTGCTCGATTCCCCAGAGTCCCGAGCCGATGGCGGCGGCGAGCGCGATGTAGGGATTGATGTCCGCGGCGGCAATGCGGTACTCGATCCGCTGGCTCGAGGGGCCGCCGCGAATCACGCGCAGCGCGGTCGTGCGGTTTTCGATCCCCCAGGTCGCGGAGGTCGGCGCCCAGTATCCGGGAACGAGGCGCGAATAACTGTTCACCGTACCCGCGACCATGGCCAGGAACTCCGGCATCAGCGCCTGCTGGCCGCCGACGAACCAGCGCATGGCATCCGACATGTCATTGGGCTTCGAGGGATTGTGGAATACGCTCTCGCCCTGGGCGGTGCGCAGCGAAATGTGCAAATGGCCGCTTTGGCCGGGCACGCTGTTGGACCACTTCGCCATGAAGGTCGCCATCAGGCCGTTGCGTTGCGCGAGAATTTTGGCGAAGGTCTTGAACAGCGCCGCACGATCGGCAGCCTCGAGCGCGTCGCAATACGTGAGCGCCGCTTCGAGCACTCCGGGTCCGGTCTCGGTGTGCAGGCCCTCGATCGGAAATCGCATGCTCTGGCCGAGATCGAGCAATTCTTGGTACAGGTCCGAGTGCACGGAACTGCGCAGCACCGAATAGCCGAACGCACCCGGCGTCATGGTCTTGAGCTGCCGATAACCCTTGTCGCGCACCGACTGCGGTGTTTCCTCGAACATGAAGAATTCATACTCGGCGGCGGCGCTCACTGTGTAGCCCAGGTGCGCGGCTCTTTCCAGCACGCGACGCAGCGTGCCCCGCGGACAGACCGCTTCGGCGCGGCCGGCGAATTCGCCGAGGAACAGCGCGGTCTTCGGTTCGAACGGGATGTCGCGCTGCGAGTCGCAGAGGACGCGGACCGTCGCATCCGGATAGGCGGTGTGCCAGCCGGTGAAGCGGGTGTTGTCGTAGAGTTGGTCGTTGGAATCCCAGCCGAGAATCACATCGCAAAAGCCGAGATTCTTGTCGAGCGCCGACAGGAACTTGTCGCGGCTCAAGTATTTGCCGCGCATGACACCGTCGGTGTCGAAAACGCCGATCTTGACGTGCTCGATGCCGCGTTCGACGAGAAAGTTGCGGACTTCGATGGGCTTCACCGCGGGATACCTCGCTGCAATGTGCTATGACCTCGCCTTTATTCTAGTTCGAAGTTACATTCCTTGAGCGGGATCACGCGCGTGTGGTTGTAGTGCTTGTGGCCGAAATAGAGCGTGACGAAGACCGGAATCATGAGATAGCCGGTAATGAAGTCGAACCAAGAGAATACCGGGGCCTGAAACACACCGATGTTGGCGCCGAACAGGACCGTGACGAACAAGACCACGGCGAGCCAGGGACCGTAGGGATAGAACTTGGCGCGGAATTTGAGATCATCGAGGCTGCGGCCCTGCGCAACCCACGCCTTGCGAAATCGCAGGTGGCAGACCGCGATGCCGAGCCAGATGATGAATCCCGTCAAACTCGAGGCGTTATAGAAGATTTGATAGATCTTGTGTTCTCCCACATAGGTGGAAAAAAATGCCAGCGCGCTGATCAGGCCGGTGGCGAGGAGTGCCGCCACCGGCACGCCGCGGCGATTGAGGTGACCGAACATCGACGGCGCCTTGCGGCTGTGGGACATCGCATACAGCATGCGTGACGCGACATACATCGAGGAGTTCCCGCACGACAACACCGATGACAGGATCACCGCGTTCATGAGGTTGGCGGCGTAGTAGCCGATCCTCGGCAATTGCTGAAACACCATGGTGAACGGCGAATACGCGATGTGACTCTCATCGCCGTTCAACAGGTTCGGATCCGTGTAACCGATCAGCGTACCCACGACGAAGATCGAGCCGATGTAAAACAACAGAATCCGCCAGAATACGCTGCGGATCGCCTTCGGCACATTCTTGCTCGGGTCGGCGGTTTCCGCCGCGGCGAGACCCACCCCTTCGGTTCCCTGGAAAGCAAATCCCGCCACCAAAAACACCGCCAGCGCCGCGGATAGGCCGCCGACGAACGGCGCCCGCGTGCCTTTGGCGGGATCGCTCAAGGTCCAATTGTGAAATCCCGCATTATGATCGCCGATCATGCCGGCGATCATCAACAGACCCACCGCCACGAAAATGATCACCGTGACCACTTTGATTCCCGCGAACCAGTATTCCGCCTCGGCATAGGCTTTGACCGATAGCAGGTTGAGCGCCAGCAGCACGGAGAAAAACCCCATGGCCCACAACGTCGAATTCGAATGCGGAAACCAGAACTGCACGATGAGTGCGCCGGCAACCAGCTCGGCCGCCAGCGTGATCGCCCAGCTGAACCAGTAATTCCAGCCGACGGCGAAGGCCAGGGATGGATCGATGAAGCGCTCCGCATACGCTTCGAACGAGCCGGCAATCGGCAATTGAGTCGCCATCTCGCCGAGCGACTGCATCATGCAGTAGACCGCGAGACCCATGACCGCATACGCCAGCATGGCGCCGCCGGGACCGGCCTGGGCGATCGCGCCGCCGCTCGCGAAGAACAGGCCCGTGCCGATGGCACCGCCGATCGCGATCATGCTGAGCTGCCGATTACCGATGGTCCGGCACAGCTCGCGCGGTTCACCTGAAGTCATGCATTCTCCCTTCGATGCGGGTCTTGCGAAGTCGCGGCGCATCATCTTATGCCATTGGCGCGCCCGCGGTATGTTTTAGGCGCTCGCCCGGGGGCCGCTACGGCGGCCCGCCCGCCGCTTATTTCTCAATTTTGCGGTAGAAGACCGTCGTGTCGCACAGGCCGCCGCGCGGCCACAGGGCGAAGCCCGGGATGACGCCCACGCGCTGCCAGCCGAGCTTGGCATACAGCCGTTCGGCATCGCCGCTCGCGGTGTCGAGCACCAGCAACGATTTGCCGTATTCGCGCGCGGCCGCTTCGGCCGCCCGCAGCAGCGCCGCTCCCAGTCCGCGGCGCCGGGCTCGGCGGTGCACCAGCATCTTGGAGAGGTCGGCGCGATGCGGCTGATTCTCCGGTTGATCGAGAACCAATTGCACGGTGCCGACCGGCCCGTCGGCATCCTCGGCAACGAACAACGCGCGCTCGCCTCGCGCCACGCCGTCCGCTACCCCGCGCCAGAACTTCAACGCGGTGTCGATCGACAGGGGATGCATGAAGCTCACCGAGGCCCCGCCGTCCACGCAATCGATCAGGATATCCGCGAGACCCCGCACCTGCCCTTGAGTCAAGGTCCGAGGTCGCGAGATCACGTAACCATTCGAAGGGGAAGTGGACACAGCGTCTCCGGCGGGGTTCTGATGCGGCGACGATAGTTTGAAACGCTGCTGAGTGGAAAGAAAGCCGGCGATGGGCGCATCCTAAGGCCATGAGCAAGAGTTTCGTCTCGGGCGCGAGCCGGCAGGCGCTGCTGTACTGCACGGTGGACGAGGTATTGAAGGCCGCGGCCGAAAAGTGGCCGCAGCGCACCGCGCTCGCGGCGCCGTTCCAGGCACTCAAGTTTACGTTCGCCGAATTCGATCGCGAGGTCGAGCAGGTGGCGCGGGGCATGCTGGCCTGCGGCCTCGAGCCCGGCGAGCGCGTCGGGATCTGGGCGCCGAACTGCGCGGAATGGCTGTTGACCATGTTCGCGGCTGCGCGCGCCGGTTTGATCCTGGTCAACATCAATCCGGCATACCGCCATCACGAACTCGAGTTCGCGCTGCGCTTGGTGGGTTGCCGCGCGCTCGTGTTCGCACCGCGCTTCAAGACCAGCGACTACACCGCCATGCTGCAGTCGGTGATTCCGGAACTGCCGGACGCGGAGCCCGGCCGCTTGACGAGCCAGGTTTTGCCGGAACTGCGGCTGCTGGTGCAGCTGGGCATGGCGCCGATGGCGGGGGCGTTATCCTTTGCCGGCCTCGAGGCCGGTGCGCGCGATGCCGACCCGGCGCTCCTCGAGCGGGTCGCATTGAGCTCGAATGCCGATCGAATCTTCAACATCCAATTCACCAGCGGCACCACCGGAACGCCGAAGGGCGCGGCCTTGACGCACTTCAATATCGTCAACAACGGATTTTTCGTGGGCGAGGGAATGCGGCTTACCGCGGAGGACAGCATCTGCATCCCGGTGCCGATGTATCACTGCTTCGGCATGGTGCTCGGAGTTCTCGCGGCCATGACCCACGGCGCGGCGAGCGTGTTTTCCGGCGAGGCCTTCGAGCCTCTGGCAGTGCTCGAAACCGTGGCGAACGAGCGCTGTACCGCGCTGCACGGCGTACCCACCATGTTCATCGCCGAGCTCGACCATCCGCGCTTTCGCGAATTTGACCTGTCGTCGCTGCGCACCGGGATCATGGCCGGATCGCCATGCCCGACCGCGGTCATGCGCCGGGTGGTCGCCGAAATGCACATGCCGGAGGTGACCATCTGTTACGGCATGACGGAGACGAGTCCCGTGAGCTTTCAGACTCAGCCGGACGATCCTCTCGAGCGGCGCGTGACCACCGTCGGCCGCGTGCATCCTCATGTGCAGGTCAAGATCATCGACTCCGATGGACATACCACGGCGCGGGGTGTCGCAGGCGAGCTCCTGACCCGCGGATACAGCGTGATGCGCGGCTATTGGGGCGACGCCGAGCGCACCCGCGAGGCAATCGATGCGGACGGCTGGATGCACACCGGAGATCTCGGGGTCATCGACGAACAGGGTTACTGCAACATCGTCGGACGGCTGAAGGATTTGATCATTCGCGGCGGCGAGAATATTTCGCCGCTGGAAATCGAGGAATTCCTGTACCGGCATCCTGCCGTGCTCGACGTCGCCGTGGTCGGCGTGCCGGACCCGAAGTTCGGCGAGGCGGTGTGCGCGTGCATTCGCCGGCGGCCGGGCGCGGACGTCACCGAGGAGGAAATTCAAGGATTCTGCCGGGCGTCGATCGCGCACTACAAGGTGCCGCGCTACGTGCGTTTCGTGGACGACTTCCCGCTCACGATCAGCGGCAAGGTGCAAAAATACCTGCTCCGCGAGCGGCTGCGGGCGGAACTCAACCTCATCGAGGCGCAGCACGCCTGACGGAGTTCGGTCAGAACCCTCCCGATTCCATCACCGCCCCGAAGCGCCGCTGCATTTCCTGCACCGAGATCGCCTCGAGCTTGGTAGCCAACAGCCATACGTGGCCGAAGGGATCGATGATCGTGCCGCGGCGATCGCCGTCGAACTGATCGCTCACCGCCAGCGTCTCGCGCGCGCCGGCGGCCACGGCGCGGGCGACTCGTGCGTCGACGTCGGCGACGTACAGCAGCAGCGAAACCGGTGATCCGCCGAGCGCTTGCGGGCTGCGGTAGCCCATGTCCGGGAACTCGTCGGCGAGCATCACGCGCGTGTCGTCAATCTGTATTTCGGCATGCATCACCTTTCCGGACGGATCGGCGAGGCGCACGAGTTCCCTTGCGCCGAAGGCTTGCTGATAAAAACTGATGGCGGCGGCGGCGCTGCTGACGATGAGGTAGGGCGTCGCCGTCCGATAGGCGGAGGGAATGGGCAGCGGCGCTGCAGAGTGCGGCACTGCTTGTGGCCCGAGCTTCGCCGCTGTCCTGGCCGCGAATTTCTTGCCGTCGATGACCACCCGCTGGTGACGGCCGCGAGAAATCAAGTCCACGCCATCGTGCGCGCTCACATCAAAGGTGAGCCTTTTGCCCTCGACCCCGATCAACTCGACGCTGGCCGTGACTTCGAGGCCGGCGGGTGTCGCCGCCTCATGGCTGACGCTGATGTAGGTCCCGACGGATTGTTCCGAGGGCCAATCCAAATGCGGATTCACCGCCTTGATACACGCCCATTCGAGGAATCCCACCAGAAACCCGGTGGCGAAGACTTCCGGCATCACTTGAAACTCTTCCGCTTCGGGATAGAGCGCCGGGACCATTTTCGACGGCGGCAGCACCAAATGATGTTGGTACTTGATGCCGGGTTGCAGTGTGTCTTTCATTTTCCATGCCCTTTGGAGCTAGCGTTCGAAATTGACGGCCGTGCTGTTGCCGCCGCAAATGAGGACCGCAACGCGTTCGTTCGCGGCAGGCACGTAGCGATGCGAGAGCAGGGCGGCCAAAGCCGCCGCGCCGCCCGGTTCCGCGACCACGCGCAGCGTGCTCCACAAGCGCCGCTGTGCGTCGCGAATGGCGTCATCCGACACCAACACCGTTGCGCTCACCAGCCGGCGAACGATGGGGAACACGAGCTCCCCCACACGGCGCGGCGCCAGCGAATCGGCGGCAACCCCGCCGGCCTCGGCATCCACCGGGTGGCCGGCTTCGAGCGCGCGGGTGAGCGTGGGTGCAAGCTCGGGCTCGACCCCCACGATTTTGACCCGGCCCTCATACCAGGCGGAAATTCCCGCAATCAAACCGCCGCCGCCGACGGCGACCAAGAGCGTGGTGACATCGCCGTCCTGTTCCTCGAGTTCCAGACCGACCGTGCCCTGGCCTCGCAAGGTCTCTTCTTGATCGAAGGCGTGAATGGGCAGTGCGCCGGTTTGCGTGGCCCACGCTTGGCTTGCGGCCAGCGCATCCGCGTAACGCTCGCCGGCCACGACCAGATCCGCACCGCAGTCGGTGATCTGTTCGATCTTGGTCGACGCGGCCACCGTCGGCACGAATATTTTTGCCGGCACCTTGCATCTTTTGGCTGCGTACGCGACGGCCACGCCGTGGTTGCCGCCCGATGCCGCCACGACGCCGACCTTGGGGATGTTGCGCGTGAGCAGATGAGTGAACGCACCCCGTACCTTGAACGAGCCCGCGTGCTGCAGGGATTCGAGTTTCAAGGTGAGATGCCGCGCGTCGATGCCGAAATCGGCCGCGTCCACCGCCAGGGTCGGCGTGCGCCGAATGTGCGACCGGATGAGCGAATAGGTCGAGCGTATCTGTTGCGCCGAGATCATATGCCTGTTAGCGCGCCGTTGACGTTTGCCGCAGTGTAGCGGTTAACCAAGAGCGCAATCACCCTGCTTTCGCCGATATCTGTCGGGCCGGGGATCGATGCTCATGTGCCCGCTCATTGAGTCCTCGAAAATACGACCGGCGAAAGCGGTAATGACACGAGTACCGTCGTGCCTTGATTGCGCACGCTCTCGATGCGCAGCTCGGCGCCGATGAGGTCCGCCTGCTCGCGAATGCCGACGATGCCGAAGTGGTCGGGCAGTACGGCTTTAGGGTCGAAGCCGATTCCGTCATCTTCGATCAGCAACTGCAAGTGCGTGCCGGCCTCAATTCGCAGCGTGACGGCCACGCGCGTCGCCATCGCGTGTTTCTCGATGTTGCGCAAGGCCTCGAGCGCGATCCGCAAAAACGCTTCCCCGCGCTCGTCGCCGAATCGAGCGGCTTGCTCTTCGGCGCTGAAGGCACCCGACGTGCCCGTGCGTTCGATGAATTTGTCGAACGCGCCCGCGAGCGCGGGACCCAACCCCGTTTCGCGAACCGCGCTGAGGCGCATTTGAGAAATGGCGCTGCGCGCCTCGGCGAGGCCCTCATGAGCGACAGCCTCGGCACGCTCGAGTTCGGCGGCGAGTGTCGCCGGATCCCTCGCGTGCAGCCTGCGAAGCAATCGAATCTCGCTCAATATCGCCATCATAGAATGCGCGAGCGTGTCGTGCAGATCCCTCGCGATCTTGAGACGTTCGCGAACCACAGCCGCGTAGCGGGATTCTTCGGCGAGACGCTCGACTTCGCGTGTCCTGACGGCGACGCGGCGCTCGAGTTCGCGGCGCTCCTCTCGAAGATCGGCGAGAATCTGCGCGAACGCGCGCCCGAGCTGTGCCACCTCATCGACGCCGCCGGGAACCTCGATGTCCGAGTCGCCATGACCGACCTTGTCGATGGATAACGCGAGACTCTTGAGCCGCCGCGTCAGATGCCGGGCGCCGACGATGCCGATGAGTGCAGTGAGGATGCCGAGGCCTAAGGAGACCCAAAAAATGCGAATCGCAACCGCATCGGCGCGCTGGTAGACCCGCTCATTGGGCTCACAAAGCTGTACTTGCCAACCGGTCGCGGACACTTCGTTGCTGACACTGAGCGCGGAGCGCGCAACGAGCACCTGCCGCCCGGAGGCAAGCCGTTCGAATTGTGGGGTGTCCGCAGTCGCGTCGAGCGCATCAGGCGCTCGGCCCATGCGTCGCGGCGAATTCGCGGGAACGCCGCTCCAGGGTTTGTCCCGAAACTCCGGTGGTCCGACGAGAACGACGCCATTGCGGTCGAGTACCAGCGCTTGCGTGACGATTTCCTGATTGGTCTCGTCGGTCAATCGCTGCGGGTGGGCCGCCGGACGCCTCCAGCTCAAACGCGCCGCGACGACACCGACGACGCGCCCCGTTTCGTCACGCACCGGGGCCGCCAGATCGCCGAAATCCGAAGCAGTCGACGCCGATGCCTTGGCCGAGCTGTCGATGGTGCCGAGCCAAGGGCCTTGCAGTCCCGCTCGAAACCACGGGCTCGTGTCGACACTGCGGCCGTTCTGCAGCGCGCCAACGGCACCGACGACGATTCCATCCGAATCGGCGATCGCAATCCAGTCCAGTTGCGGGTACGTCGTCGATAATTCGTCGAAGACGTCTTTGAGATCCCGCTGACGGCCGCCGAGTTCGTTTTCACGGAGGATGCGGGCGGACGCACGCAAGGCCGCGAGTCGCGCGTCGATCGCTTGACCGACATCGGAGCTCAATTGATCGGTTTCCAGCGACAATCGGCGAACGTGTTGTTCCAATAGGTTTTGCCGGGCGATTGCGCCGACCCAAATGGCCGCGGCGATCGAAAAGGTGACGGCGAGCGCGATGATCAGCCACACGGCGCCGGCCACGAGGCTGCGCCTCGGGTCGATGATCCAGAGCGGCGGTTTGCGATCGGCAGGGGCCGGCGGATTGGCCATTGGATACCGTCATGTCGTGACCAACGTCACTTCCAAATGATGGTACACGAGCCGCATGATCGCACCATGACCGACGGCGAGCGCAATCCGGTTCCGGTGATTCGCATCGTGATTGCGGAGGATCAAGCGCACGTGCGCCGGGGCGCTGCGCACCTGCTCTCGTTGGAGCAGGACATGGAGGTCGTGGGTCAAGCCTGCAACGGGGCCGAGGCTGTCGAGTTGGCGCGGGCTCTTGAGCCCGATGTGATTTTGATGGACCTGCACATGCCGGTCAAAGGCGGCGTGGCGGCGACGCGCGAGATCATCCAGATGCTGCCCGCGACTCAGATTCTCGTGTTGACGACGCTCCATGATGACGAAACCGTGTTCGAAGCCGTTCGCGCGGGCGCGCACGCCTACCTGCTCAAGGATGCCGCCGAAGACGAGCTGCTCGAGACGATCCGTGCGCTCAAGCGCGGCGAGTCGCGCTTGACGCCGCAAATCGCGCGTAAAGTCATGGACCAGTTTGCGCGTCTCGCGGCCGTCGCGGCGCTTGGGCCGAACCGCGAAGTAGCTGCGGTGCCCCTGGCGCAAAAGGGTGCCGGCGCGCCAGGTGAGGGTCGTGTCGAGGGACTCAATGACAAGGAACAGAGAGTCTTGCAGCTGATATCGGAGGGCTTGAGCAACCGGCAAATCGCCGAGACCATGTACCTCGCCGAAGGCACGATCAAAAACTACGTGAGCCGGATCATGGAGAAACTGCATGCGAATACGCGAATCGCGCTCGCATTGATCTCCAAGGGACAGGCGCGGTAAAAGCAGCACCTCTGTCGGCACTGGAATTTCAAAAAGTGACTTCAGTCACTGACGATCGTGACCATCGGCTCCTGAAGAGCCGGTTTTGCTCGTCTAGAGTGCGGATATCGCAGAGAAGGTAAGGATTCTGCATGTCCGTCGTCGAAACAGCGCTGAAGCGGCCCTATACCGTCGTCGCCGTCCTCATCCTGGTTTCGCTGATGGGTATCGGCGCCGCATTGCGGATGCCGGTGGATATCTTTCCCGAAATAGACATTCCGGTCGTCGCCGTGGTGTGGACCTACAACGGCATGAGCGCCGGGGACATTCAGAACAGAATTCTCACCCTGCACCAGCGCCAGCTCGCCTCCCTCGTTGATGATATTTCGCGCATCGAAGCCGTCAGTTATCAAGGCGTCGGGGTTGAAAAGATTTATTTACATGAGGGTGCGGATGTGACCCGCGCGGTGTCGCAACTGGCGAGCAGCGCCTTGGTGGTGCTCAAGTACATGCCGCCAAACATCACGCCTCCGTTGGTGCTCCGGTATGGCGCAACCGATGTGCCCATCATCCAGCTCAGTCTGTCCAGCAAATCCTTGCCCGATACCAAGCTCAACGACCTGGGGCAAAACATCATTCGTCCCGCCCTGGCCGTAGTGCATGGCGCGGAGGTCCCCTATCCCTACGGCGGCAAGCCGCGGGTCATCATGGCGGACTTGGACATGCAGGCCCTGCAGGCACGAGGCCTGTCCCCTTCCGATTTAAGTGCCGCCCTGCAGCATCAAAACGTGATTTTGCCCGCGGGCGACGTCAAGATCGGCGACCAGGACTACACCCTGGCGATGAACAACTCGCCGGATGTAATCGAGACGATCAACGCGTTTCCGATCAAGCAAATTGACGGACGAACGGTGTTCATGCGCGATGTGGCGCATGTGCATGATGGTTTCCAAGTGCAGACCAATTCGGTCTCGGTGAACGGCACGCCGGGCGCATTGATGACGATCAGAAAAACGGGGGGCGTGTCGACGTTGGCCGTGATCAACGGGGTTCGGTCGGCGCTCGACGATATCAAAAAAGTTCTTCCTCCCGGCGTTTCAATCAAGGCGCTGTTCGATCAATCGATCTTTGTGCGCGCCGCCCTGCATTCGGTGCTGCTAAGCGCCGGCATGGCCGCGGTGCTCACGGCAATCGTGATTATCTTGTTCCTCGGCAACGTACGCCTATCGATCATCATTCTCGCCGCGATCCCTCTGTCGATCATCACCGCCGTGCTTTTCATCAAGCTCACAGGACAGACCCTGAATACCATGACGTTGGGCGGATTTGCGCTCGCCATCGGTATTCTCGTCGACAACGGTACCGTCGTGATCGAAAATATCGAGCGTCACGTCGGTATGCGCGAACCCTTGCAGCAAGCGATCGTCGTTGGGGCGAGCGAAGTGGCGATACCGACTTTCCTCTCGACACTGTGTATTTGCATTGTCTTCGTGCCGGTTTTCTTGCTCGAAGGCACCGCGAAATACCTGTTCTCGCCGCTGTCGCTCTCCGTGATCGGATCGCTGCTCGCAAGTCTGGCACTCTCCTTCACGATGGTACCGGTGCTGTTCAATTTTCTGATGCGCAAGTCCGTGCATGAATTTGCAGGAGAAGGGGCTTTGGGCGAAGCGCCGGCCAAAGCGGCGTCGAAGAACATGCTGGTGCGCTTTCAATCCGGCTTCGAGCGCGGCTTCGAGAGGTTTCGTGAGGGCTACCGCGACTCGGTGTCGTGGACGCTCTCGCAGGCCCGCCTGACGGTTGCCGCTTTTATCGGTCTGATCATTGTTTCGGCCGCATTGTTTCCATTTCTCGGGCGCGATTTCTTCCCGCAGGTCGATGCAGGACAGATGCGCCTGCACGTTCGGGCACCCCCCGGCACGCGCTTGGAGAAGACGCAGCAGTACTTTTCGGAAGTGGAAACGCAAATCCGCAAGCTCGTCGGCGACGATCAAATCGACGTCATGCTCGACAATATCGGGCTGCCGTATAGCGGCATCAATATCGCCCTGAGTGACTCGGCGACCGTGGGCCCGATGGATGGAGAGATTTTGATCTCGCTCACCGAAAAGCACGAACCGACGGCGAAAATTATTGCCATGTTGCGCCAGGAACTGCCCAAAAGCTTTGCCGAGCTGCAGTTCTTCTTTCAGCCCGCCGACATCGTCGATCAGGTCTTAAACTTCGGCCAGCCCGCTCCTATCGATGTCAGAATCTCAGGCCCGGACCAGGACGAGGCGTTCGCGCTCGCCTCCAAAATAGCTCGTTCTCTGACCCGGGTAGCCGGGGTTGTCGATTCGCATGTCTTTCAAGTTCCCAATGCTCCGGCGCTGACGATTGACATGGATCGCACCTTGGCAACGGAGGCAGGAGTTACGCAGCAGGAGGCCGCGAATAACGTGTTGGTGGCGACCAACTCCAGTGCACAGACGGCGCCCAATTTCTGGGTGGATCCGCGCAACAGCGTGAGCTATCCGCTCGTCGTGCAAGTGCCTACCTATCGCATCGATTCATCCCAAGACCTGCAGACGCTGCCGGTGACTTCGAGCGCCGGCACTGAGTCGGGTCAGCTTCTGTTGAACCTGGCCTCCTTCGGCCGCGAATCGCTGCCGCTGGTGACCTCGCAGCTGAATATCCGACCGGTATTTGACGTGCACGCGGATGTACAAGGTCGAGATCTGTATTCGGCGGCCGCGGATATCGACAAGGTGCTCAAGGGGAACCGCCCGGATGCTTCCAAGGCGCTCACGGTCACCCTGAGCGGCCAGGTGGAAACCATGCGGGAGAGCTACATGGGTCTCTTCACCGGCATCGCACTGGCTATTGTTCTCGTGTACTTATTCTTGGTCATGAACTTTCAGAGCTGGATTGATCCGCTGATCGTTCTCATGGCGGTGCCGTTTGCCCTGGGCGGTGTTCTGTGGATGCTGTTCCTGTCGCAGACGCCCATGAGTGTGCCGGCGCTCATGGGTACGCTCATGTGTATTGGGCTTACCACCGCCAACAGTATCTTGGTGGTGAGCTTCGCCAATCAGCGCATGGAGGCGGGCGACCATCCCTTGCAAGCGGCGATTTCTGCGGGTTATACGCGCTTGCGCCCCGTACTCATGACGGCGGGCGCGATGATTCTAGGCATGGTGCCGATGGCGCTGGGCATCGGCGAGGGCGGTGAGCAAAACGCACCCTTAGGTCGAGCGGTCATCGGCGGACTGCTGTTTGCCACGCTGGCCACCTTGATCTTCGTTCCGACCATGTACCGGCTGCTGCGCCGCCAACCCAGTCCCGCCACCGCATTACATTCCGAAGGCAGTGCCCATGCAACCGCATGACCCAAAAGATCACGGGACCGCTCCCCTAAGTCCGCATGCCGCCCACGCTCAATACCCAGACCGGGTCTCGCGCGATGAAGGCCGCGCGCAGGTCGAGGAGATCTCAACGCGCTTTTCCCCACAAACCGGCCGGCGTACCAAGCGCGGCGTCGGTATTGGGGTGATCGTGCTCGCAGCGTGCTTTGTCGTGGTCACGATTGCTCGCCTCGTACATGCCCACTCGGTGGCGCATGCAGGCCAAACCGCCTATTCCAGGCCGCCGCTGGTCGACGTGGTCATCGCGCGGCCCGCGAGCGCCGGTCAGGACCTCGTTCTGCCTGGGGAGACCGCGGCGTGGTATGAGTCCATGATCTACGCGCGCGTGAACGGTTATGTGTCGAAGTGGTTGGTGGACATCGGCGATCATGTCAAGAAGGGCGAGGTGCTCGCGATCATCGAGACTCCCGAGCTTGACGCGGAACTCGAAGCGGCGCGGGCGCAGCTAAAGTCGTCTCAGGCTGAGGTCAGCGCGCGCAAGGCCGAGGCTGAATTCAGCAAGACCACCAATGAGCGCTGGCGCGATTCTCCGAAAGGCGTCGTATCGGACCAAGAGCGCGAGTCGAAGAAAGCGGACTACGAATCATCGGAGGCGCGCCTGTATGCGGCCAATGCGCAGGTCAACCTCGATAAATCCAAAGTCGACCAGTACTCGGCGCTGGCCGAATTCAAGCAGGTGAAGGCGCCATTCGACGGCACCATCACCGAGCGCAAGATTGATGTCGGGAATTTGGTGACGGCCGGCAGCGGCTCGACCACGACCCCAATGTACCGGATGGCGCAGACCGATCCCTTGCGGATTTTTGTGGACGTGCCGCAAAGCGCGGCAGGGGAACTGATGAATAGCGGCGTGCCCGCGGAAATACATGCCGCCGGTGCCGCGGGTGGGGTTTTCTCCGGAAAAATTGCACGATCCGCAGAATCCATCAACCCCCAGTCGCGCACGATGCGGGTAGAGGTGGACATGCCGAATGAGACCCACAAGCTCGTACCGGGAATGTATGTGAGTGTGGCCTTTGGCCTTCCGCCTCGAGGATTGGTGGAAGTGCCGGCCGCGGCGTTGATTTTTCGTTCGACCGGAACCCAGGTGGCGCACGTGGATGACGGCGGGAAAGTCAATTTCGAGACGGTCACCATCGCACGCGACAACGGAAGTCTGGTGGAACTGGCTTCTGGCGTGAAACCCGGCGATCGGTTGGTCCTTAACATCAGCAGCCAGATCGCCGCGGGGCAGACGGTTGCCGTCGAGCCTCAGGCTACTCAGCAACCGTTGGGCGCCAAGCGCTGAGCCATGGTTCTTTATCATGAATAGGCGACTGCCGATTGTCCTCGGGTCCATTGTGGCGCTGTCCGCCTGCGCGGCGGGTCCTTCCTATCGCACTCCCAAGGCCGACATACCTGCGCATTTTACGGCGCAACTGAACCCGCCGAACGCAAGCGCGTCGAATGCAGCAAGCGTAGCGCCGGCGGAGTTGTCGACCTGGTGGCGCTCGCTGAACGATACGGAATTAAATTCCTTGGTGGACCGCGCCGTGAAGTCCAATCTCGACGTCGAGATCGCGCTCGACCGGTTGCAGCAGGCCCGCTCCTATGAAGCGGTGGTGGTGGGCTATGCGCTACCCGAAGTGGACGCCGGCGGCGCGGCCGGCCGTGGTACCGGCAGCGACCTGACGAAGGGGCGCGCGGCGCAGGCATTGCGTTCCGCCGACAACGGTGCAGGGCTGCAGCAGATCAATACCATCGTCGGCTTTGACGCCGTGTGGGAGCTTGATTTGTTTGGAAAATTCCGCCGTGAGTTTCAGGCGCTGCGCGCCGAGACCGATGCGGCGCGTGCGGCTCGTTACGACGTCTTGACGTCCGTCATCGGCAATGTCGTGCGTGCCTATGTCGATCTGCGTGGTTTTCAGATCCGCGCCGGCATTTTGCACCGTGCGAGTGACGTACTGCGTGAGTCGCTGCGCATCGTGAACATTCGTTACGAGCGCGGAATCACCAACGAGCTCGATGTCGCGCTCGCCACCCGGGAGCTCGCTACCTTGGAGGGGCAAATCGCGCCAATGGAAGCCGAGGTCAAGGCGGCGCAGTATGCCCTCGCGGTACTCGTCGGCGAGTATCCGGAGAACATGGTTGCAGAGCTGTCCAAGCCCGACCTGATTCCCACCATGCCGGCGGCTGCGGCGCCAGGCGTGCCGCTTGATTTGCTCAAACGCCGACCAGACATCCAGCAGGCGGAGCGGGAACTGGCGGCGGCCACGGCGCGCATCGGCGTGGCGACGGCCAACTTGTTTCCTGATGTGACCGTGAGCGCCTCCATCGGCAGCCAAAGCCAGGGCTGGGGAACACTACCGAATGTGAACAAGCACATCTGGTCTTTTGGACCGGGTGCCATTTGGCCGCTGCTTGATTTCGGCGCCTTGGACGCGCAAGTCGAAGTGGCCGATTTTGCGGCAAAGGCAAGCCTCGCCAATTATCGCAAGACGATTTTAAACGCCGTACAACAGGTCGATTCTTCCTTCGACGCGTATGAGGCACAGGAGTACCGGATGGCGAAGCTTACCGATGCGGTGACGGCGGGACAGCGTGCGGTCGACTTGGCCACGGCGCGCTACAATCGTGGGCTCACCGATTTTCTGAACGTCGTTGATGCGGAGCGCCAGCTCTACGACCTGCAGGAACAGTACGCCGAAGCGCAGGTGAGCCAGGGCGAGCAGTTTGTACAGTTGTACAAGAGTCTTGGCGGTGGCTGGCAGGAATATCAAGCGCTGCCGAAGATCCGCAGGCCTCAGCCAGCTATCGTGGCTGCGTTTCGGCGCGTTATCGGCGGTACGGCGCCTTGATCCAGCGCTTTGGAGCCTGCGACCCTACGTGCCGCGCTGGATGGACTTCTAATGCCAGCATCACGGGAGAGCCATCGATATTCGCGCTCTTTGCCCGACGCTCACTGAGTAGGTTGACCAAAAGCGCTCAAAACTATGGCGCTCACAAAGCTTCCGGCCACGGTTGGAAGATAAAGGACGGGCGTTGTGGCGGTGTGATCGCGCCCGCCCTTCCAGAGAGAGCGGCACAATTTGGCGGGGCTCGAGCGTCAACCGCCCGCCTTAGCGAACGTTCTGTGTGGTAGCAGGTACTTCCTAAGCAGGATTGCAATTAGCATTCCACTCCGAAGCTGCCAGTCGTTTAACAATTTGCGGGAGATACCATGAAGATTTCGAACATGTATTTGAACGTTGCTGGGCTCATGTGCGCCGCGCTCATCTCCACACAGTCGATGGCGCAGACCGCTCCCGTGCCGGACCATCCGCGCGAGAACGAGGTCAATCAGCGGCTTGACAATCAACAGGCGCGCATCGACCAAGGCCTCGCGAAGGGTACCATGACCGGGCAACAGGCCGCCCGTGATGAGAAGCATGATGCGAATATCGCCCAGCGCGAAGCGGTCGACGAATCTAAGCACAACGGCCACATCACCAAAGCCGAGCAAAGGCGTCTGAATAAATCCGAAAACAGGAACAGCAAGCGCATCTATCGCCAGAAGCATTGAAATCAATCACGCGGCATGGATGCCGCGTGAATTTTTGGCAGGCACAAATCGTCGAGCCGCAGGCGAAGGTACCTCGGCGTTATCTAGCGCGAGTTTACTGGCATCCCGCTGAATTCCTAGTTTAGAGCGAGGCGCAAACGGCTGGATTCAAGTCGTTTGGTATTCATTTGCGGTGCACTGGCGTTCGTATACACAAAACACGATGA
>Ga0181537_10001235_pt1 | contig 23787 bp, 20 predicted proteins | sample PEATcosm2014_Bin_39_FD_119765 | JGI IMG/M metagenome (GOLD analysis project Ga0181537, IMG submission 119765) | Peatland microbial communities from MTU Mesocosm Facility, Houghton, MI, USA - PEATcosm2014_Bin23_10_metaG | ecosystem: Environmental > Terrestrial > Soil > Wetlands > Peat | place... | reverse complement strand
TCAACAAATCGAAATGTGGCGCGATTACCTTGCATCCGCGCGCCGCTACTGATCGTAATAGGGAGAGATGTCGTTCTGGATTTCCGCCGCGCCCCACTGCAAACAACACAAGGCGTTTGCAGCTCTGATCGGCTTCAACCACCGTGACGTTGAATGCCTCGGCACCATCTCTTATCTGGTGCACATCGCTGTGACATTCTGCATTCATGTTAATAGCGACGCCTCTACCCACTCGGCCGAGCTTGGCCGGCCATCAATGAATAACAATCCGTTGCGACGCGTCAGTTCCCCGCTCGCATTCGTGGCACGACTCTTCCACACGGATATTATGCAGCGCACCGTCGTCGAATCGCGTCATTGTGATGACGCCCCGAGTATTTGCCACTTTTTCCCTGGTTTCCGGGATTACGGATTGAATGCGACCCGTGGCAAACTCTGTAGGCAGCCCCCTCACTCCCACTCAATTGTCTCCGGCACCTGTAAGCATCTGAAATTAGGAGAATTCTATTGAGGGTACGCCACACTTACCGTCAGATCTACCGACAAAAACTTCCGCTTGAGGGCGATAGGTGGCGATAGATAACGAAAGACTCTAAGAGCCTTGGAATCCACTCGAGGGCAAATTCAGGTAAGCCGCAACTACAGATCGTCGTCGAGGCCTTTATCTAGGCGCCCCGGCAAATGATCTCGCTTGGTATCTTGGTCCTTCTTGGCGGAGCGGTCAGCAAGGTCCCGAGAACTCTCACGAGTCTGTTGTTGCCGTGATTTCAGCCAGTCTTCACGGCCTTTCGTTCGCAATTCCTCAAGGGACTCTGCGGAACCCTTCTGCTGTCGCTGCTTCAACCAGTCCTCGCGCCCCTCTTTCCTGGTTTTCTCAAGATCATTTTCAGCGCTGTTGGCGGGAGAATACGGAATTGGCTGCTGATCGATCCCTTGAATCTGGCCGCTTTCGCGTAAAGAATCGACATCGATCAAATCCTGTGCTCGGCCAGCCGCAAGCTTGGCCACCAACAGATCCTGTCGCGAGATAAATGGCACCGACAAATTATCGTCTATTTGTACATGAACTCGCCGGCTCCATGCCGCCTCGAATTCAACGCCGGTGATTTTCGGCATGATGTCTACCATCACTGGCGGCGTACCCATGCGAAAGAAGTTATCGGGCTCGGCGAAATCCCTGGCGCTCAAGCCTTCGATTGGTGCTCCAAACTTTGCGAGAGCGGAATATACGGCTTCGCTGTTTTCAGCATCGGCGCCGATCAAGATGTCCAGATCCTTGGTCGCACGCGGCTGGGCGTGATACGAAACCGCGTATCCGCCGACGATCAGGTATCTAACCTGTCCGGCGTTGAAGGCTGACAACAGTTCTTTGAAGTCTTGGTGCATCCGCGGCCTGGTTCTTGATTGCGTACAGGTCAAGATTGAGATCCATGACTGCGCGAATGCGTTCGCATCCTGGCAAGCGCTGCCAGGCCCGATATTCGTCAATCTTCATCGCTTTGAGGCTGTTGAACCGTGTGATGGTCTTATCCATCGGACGAAACTACCACATACAACTGTCGGCCACACATCAGGAACCCAGACATCGCAATCGAACTGCAAATTTCGGACCGGGGTTTTTGCCAGTTTTGCCCTAGTTTCCGCGGTTACGGATTGACTGCGACCCGTGGCAAACTCTGTAGGGGGCCCCTCACTCCCACTCAATTGTCTCCGACACTTATAAGGGCCTGAAACTGTTAGTGTTTTTCTAAGCGTACAACGAACTTACCGTCAAATCTACCGCCAAAAACTTACGCTTGAGGGCGATAGACGGCGATAGATGCCGAACGACTGACACATTTCCAATCGTCCGGAGCCAGTTGAGTTTCATGACTATTTATGGTCATATGTAGTCATGAAGCAAGTTCGAATCGCGGAACTCAAATCGAAGCTAAGCGAATTTCTCCGCACCGTGCAGCGCGGGGAATCATTGGCGGTCCTTGATCGAAATACAGCTATAGCTCATATCGTGCCAATTCGGGAGCAGCGTGGCCTGCGGATTCGAAAGCCGGCATCGGGGATCCCGGCGCCTAACAAGGTGCCGCTACTGAATCCCGCAAAACTCAAACTAGACGTGTTGGATTTGCTGCTTGAGGAGCGCCAGGGGCACCGATGATCGCCTACATCGATTCATCGGTACTTCTACGTGTTGCGCTTGGACAAGCCAATGCTCTGAAGCAGTGGTCGAGCGTAGAGCGCGGAGTCTCCAGTGCATTGATCTTGACCGAAAGTCTGCGGACGTTAGATCGTGCGAGACTTCGTGCAAACCTGTCCGATCTGGAGATTGCCCGGCGGCGATCGACGATCCTTTCCATTATTGAATCACTGGAACTGGTCGAAATCGACTCGGTTGTTCTTGATCGAGCAGCGCAACCGATGCCGACCGAGCTAGGCACGCTTGACGCGATCCACCTTGCCTCAGCTTTACTGTGGAAAGACGCAACCGGCGTCGAACCCATCATGACAACACATGATGCCGCGCTGGGACTGGCCGCTCAGGCACACGGACTCAAGGTTCTGGGAACATGATCCACTTTGGCATTCTTGCATGCGAGTGTGTTGCGTACTTCAAGACCGCAGTTCCCGCACTATTGTTGTCGATGACTGCCATCCACGCGTGTAGCGCCAACGCTCATATGATGCGGGGGCGCATTCTAACCGATGGTCCGATTCCGCCTGGTAGGTTTGAAGGCAAACGTGTTACCTATCCTTGATGTGCGGACTGTTCGATGACCAGGTTCTGGTCGTCGATTGCGGGTTTGCCCGCGCCATCGATGATCCGAACATGCGTCAGAATCACGGTCGGCGCCTGAAAATGTGGAGGTAACCGACGAACATGACGCGATTGCCTCAACGCCACTAGTGAACTCGACGCCTACAGTTTGTCCGCGACCGCAATTGCAACGCAGACCTTTTTCGTGAAACATAAATGTATGGGGACTCCAACGGACGGTCGGATTGGCATCTGGATGACCAGCGCACTTGTCGTCGGCTCGATGATCGGGGCGGGCATTTTTATGCTGCCGGTATCGCTCGCGCCACTCGGCATCAACGCCTTGGTCGGGTGGATTTTCAGCAGCGTCGGCGCGCTCACCATCGCCTTCGCGCTCGCGCGCCTATCCCAACTTGGCGGCGACGGAATTCAAGCCAATATCGAGCGGCAATTGGGGCGAAGCGTCGCCTTCCTGGTGGCGTGGTCTTTCTGGGTCTCGAACTGGGCAGCCCAGGCGGCGGTGGCAATCGCAGGCGCTTCGGCGCTTTCGTGGATAAGCCCGGCCTTTGCGGGGCCGGGCTTCGTCATCCCGACCGCGATTGCTAGCGTAGCCTTCTTCACCGTCGTCAACGCCTTCGGCGTGCGCGCGTCGGGCGTGGCGTCGATCGTAACCGTCTTGATAAGGCTTCTGCCGCTCGTCGGCGTAGTCCTAATCTTCGCGCTACGCGGTATCGGATCGGCCGCTTATGAGCCGTTTACCGCCATAGCGTTGACGCCCGGCAATTTTGCCACCGCTACCGCTCTCACTTTCTTCGCACTGACCGGCTTCGAAAACGCGACGACGCCGGTCGACAAGGTGCGCGATCCGGCTCGTACGATTCCCCGCGCCATCATTGCCGGCACGCTCTTCGTCGCCATCACCTACCTCTTTGCCAGCACAGGCGTGCAGATGCTTCTTCCGGCAGGCAAAGTGGCCGGTTCGCCGGCGCCATTCGCCGACGCGATTGCCGCGCAGTGGGGAGGCGGCGCCGCGTCGCTTGCCGCGCTCGCCATCGCGATCGGTGCGTTCGGTTGTCTCAATGCCCTGATCCTTGGGAGTGGCGAGCTTGCTTACGCGTTGGGCTTGAGACGCGACTTGCCGGCCGTTATGGCGTGGACCTGGCGGGGCAACACGCCCGTCGGAGCGCAGATCGTCGGCTCGGCGCTATCGGTACTGCTGATCCTTGCCAATAGCAGCCGGGCGACCGCCAGCCTGTTCACATTCATCATCTTGATGTCGACCGCAGCCGTACTGGTTGTCTACCTCGCTGGCGCGCTTTCAGCGTGGCGGATGAGTCCGGCGCCATTGGCCCGGGCGGCAATCATCGGCGCGCTGCTGTTCATTCTGTTCGCATTTTACGGGACCGGAGCCACGGCTTGCCTGTGGAATCTCGTCCTCCTTGCAATCGGCCTCGCCGTCCGAGTGATCACGCACCGGCTTAGCTCTCCACGACCAATCGCGGCGTCGGAAACCTTAGCCGCGCCTCTGGAATAAACAAACGCCCTAGCGAAGCGTTCCAATTGAGCCGCGTACCGCTCGCACCGCGAGGGCGGCGTTCCACCCATCTTGGTCAATGCCGATTATAGGTTCACGGCCTAGTGATTGTGTCCGTACAACGGGGCGGAAATCCAGCCTGGACGGGATTGGGGCTTGGCGCTCCCTACTTTCGAGGCTTACGTATTGCGCGCGACCCGCGGCAAACTCTGTAGGGTAGCCCCCTCACTCCCACTCAATTGTATCCGGCACTTATAAGTGCTTGAAATAACCAGACTTCTGCTGAGGGTCCGACGAACTTACCGTCAGATCTACCGCCAAAAACTTCCGCTTGAAGGCGATAGACGGCGATAGATGCCAAGAGGGTCGACGCGCGTTAGCAACTATGCGACGCAAACAGCGATCAATAGATCAGCGGCTACCGAAAAAGTCGGTATTTTCCGTTGCTGATGCAGTCCGCCTTCGAGCCTAGCGTGTAGCAGCGTCACATTAGTTCGGCCACGCATTGCGACAGCGACATCACCTCAACCTTAGGGCGGAGCGTATAGCGCACCGCGCCAGGGTAAACCACCAACAAGCGGTGTAATTCCAGGTCTTCGAGTGCCGAAGCCATCGATGGCGTCATCCTCGGTGCATCAGCCCGCTTAATCTCAATTCCAATGCGCCGCCCTTTCAAAAGCAACAGCAGATCGAGTTCCGCACCGGCCTGCGTTCGCCAGTAGTAGGCTTTGGCTTTTGGCACAGCAGCAAGAAGTTGTTCGATGATGAACCCCTCCCATGATCCTCCGACCACGGGGTGCCCATCGAGTTGCCGGCGATCGCCGATTCCGAGCAGCGTGTGCAGGAGTCCTGAATCCCGGATGTAAACTTTCGGGGATTTTACCAACCGCTTACCGACGTTCTCGAACCAAGGCTCCAGAACACGCACAACAAGCGCGCCGGACAAAGCGTCGAGATGGCGCTTGACGGTCGTATGAGCCTCGCCGAGGGATCGTCCAATCTCCGAGCTGTTCCAGACGCCACCTGAGTAGTGGGCGGTCATGGTCCAGAACCTGCGCATTGTGCCCGAGGGCACTCGCACCCCGAGTTGAGCCAAGTCGCGCTCAAGGAACGTGCGGATGAAGTCCTCGCGCCAGGCAGTACTCGCAGCCTCCGTTCGCGCCAGGAATGAGCGCGGAAAGCCACCTCGCAGCCATAATCGGTTGATATCGGGGCGACCGAGCTCTTCAAGCGTGAATCCAGCCATCTCGACGATGGAGATCCGGCCGGCCAAGGTTTCGGAGCTTTGGCGCAGTAGGTCCGGCGAGGCGCTGCCTAGAATTAGAAACCGCGCCCGAGTCGGCTTGCGGTCCAACAATACCCTGAGGATCGAGAAGAGGTCCGGACGACGCTGCACCTCATCAATCACGATCAGTCCGCGCAATTGCTCAAGCGCCGTCATGGGCTCGGACAGGCGGGCCAGGTCGACAGGATTTTCCAGATCGAAGTAAGTGCTCTTCGAGGTACCAGCAAGCTGCCGAGCGAGAGTAGTCTTGCCGCACTGACGGGGACCGAGCAGCGCTACCGCAGGACTGGCTCTGAGGCCAGTGCGCAGCCTGTCTACAAGCTGAGGTCGCTTAAGCATGCCTCGTATAATGAGCGGTCGACGCTCAATATTCAAGGTACCAGTTAACCCTTGTCACTCCCACTCGATCGTCGCCGGCGGCTTCCCCGAAATGTCGTACACCACGCGCGAAATTCCCGGCACCTCGTTGATCACGCGGTGCACGACGCGATCGAGGAATTCGTAGGGCAGGCGCGCCCAGCGCGCGGTCATGAAATCGACGGTCTCCACCGCGCGCAGCGCAATCACATGATCGTAGCGTCGCCCATCGCCCATGACCCCGACCGAGCGCACCGGCAGGAACACCGCGAAGGCCTGGCTGACCTTGTCGTAGAGATCGTTGCGGCGCAGCTCTTCGATGAAAATCGCATCGGCGCGGCGCAGCAGATCGGCGTGCGGCTTGTGGATCTCCCCCAAGATCCGCACACCGAGGCCGGGACCGGGAAAGGGATGACGATGCACCATATCCCTGGGAAGCCCGAGTTCCAACCCCAACTTGCGCACCTCGTCTTTGAAGAGCTCGCGCAGCGGTTCCAGGAGCTTCAGCTTCATGTGTTGCGGTAATCCGCCCACATTGTGGTGCGACTTGATCACATGCGCTTTGCCGGTCCTGCTGCCGGCCGATTCGATGACATCCGGATAAATCGTGCCCTGCGCGAGCCACTTGACGTCCTTGAGCTTCGCCGCTTCCTCGTCGAAGACTTCCACGAATACGCGCCCGATGATCTTGCGCTTCTTCTCCGGATCGGACTCGCCGGCGAGAGCCGCCAGAAACCGGCGCTCCGCATCGACGCGAATCACACGCACGCCCATGTGCTCCGCGAACGTCGCCATCACCTGATCGCCCTCGCCGAGCCGCAGCAGTCCGTGATCCACGAACACGCAGGTGAGTTGCGCACCGATGGCGCGGTGTAGCAGCGCGGCCAGCACCGAGGAGTCGACTCCGCCCGACAGCCCGAGCAGTACGTTGTCCGCGCCGACCTGTGCGCGAATACGCGCCACGCTGTCCTCGATGATGTTGCCGGTTGCCCAGTTCGCCGCGCAGCCGGCGATCTCGCGGACGAACCGCCGCAGAATTTCGGCGCCCTGCAGGGTGTGCGTCACTTCCGGGTGGAACTGCACGCCATAGAATCGCCGCGACTCATCGGCCATCGCCGCCAGCGGCGCGTTGTCGCTCGACCCGATGATCGTGAATCCCGGGGGCACCGCGACCACGCGGTCGCCGTGGCTCATCCACACATCGAGCACGCGGCGCCCTTGCGCATCGCGATTGTCTTCGAGGCCGTCGAGCAGCCGCGAGTCGGCGGTGGGCCGCACCTGCGCGGCGCCGAACTCGCGATGGCTCGACAGTTCGACTTGACCGCCCAGCTGCGCGGCCATGGTCTGCATGCCGTAGCAAATGCCGAGCACCGGCACTTTGCGGGAGAACACTTCCGGAGGCGCTTCAGGTCCCTTGGCGTCGTATACCGATTCGGGACCGCCGGACAGAATGATGGCTTTGGGCGCAAAGCGCCTGATTTGCTCCGCATCGACGTCGCAGGCGTGGATCTCCGAATACACACCGAGTTCGCGCACGCGCCGTGCGATCAGCTGGGTGTATTGAGCGCCGAAATCGAGAATGAGGACCCGGTCCGCGTGTATGTCCGCCATCACCCGATCCGGTAGTTGGGCGCTTCTTTGGTGATGGTCACATCGTGTACGTGGCTCTCGCGAACGCCGGCGCTGGTGATGCGCACGAATTGCGGACGCGTGCGCATCTCCTCGACGCTGCTGCTGCCGGTATATCCCATGGCGGCGCGCAGGCCGCCCGACAGCTGGTGAAGAATCGCGACCAGGCTGCCCTTGTAGGGGACGCGTCCCTCGATGCCCTCCGGCACTAGCTTTTCAAGCTCGCTCGTGGTGTCCTGAAAATAGCGGTCGCTGGACCCATGGGCTTGTGCCATCGCGCCCAGGGATCCCATGCCGCGATACGCCTTGTAGGATCCGCCCTGGTAGAGCTCGACGTCGCCGGGAGACTCCTCGGTGCCGGCGAACATGCCGCCGATCATCACGCAGTGCGCGCCGGCCGCGAGCGCCTTGGCGATGTCGCCGGAATAGCGGATTCCCCCGTCGCCGATGACCGGCACTCCGCTGCCCTCCAGCGCCTTGGCAACCCGCGCTATGGCGCTGATTTGCGGGACGCCGACGCCCGCGATGACGCGGGTCGTGCAGATCGATCCCGGACCGATGCCCACCTTCACCGCATCGGCTCCGTGCTTGACCAGATCGAGAGCGGCTTCGGCGGTCACGATATTGCCGCCGATGACCTGGATGTCGGGATACCTCTCCTTGATTCTCGACACCGTCTCCAATACGCCGCGCGAATGGCCGTGCGAGGTGTCCACCACGACCACATCGACGCCCGCCTCGCGCAGTGCGGCGACTCGATCCAAGGTGTCGGGCGAGGTGCCGACCGCCGCTCCGACGCGCAGGCTGCCCACGCTGTCCTTGCAGGCGTTCGGAAACTCGGTGGCCTTCTGAAAATCCTTGACCGTGATCATGCCCTTGAGCTCGTGATCGCCGGCGACCACCAGCACCTTTTCGATGCGGTGCCTGTGCAGCAGCGCGAGCACCTGCTCCTTGGGCGCGTTCTCGCGCACCGTGATCAGGCGCTCTTTCGGGGTCATCACCGAGGATACCGGGGCGTCGAGTTTCGTTTCGAAACGCAGGTCGCGGTGCGTGACGATACCGACCACTTTCGTGCCGAGCACCACCGGCACCCCGGAGATGTTCTTCGCGCGGGTCAGCTCGATGACCTGGCGGATCGTCATGTCCGGATTCACCGTGATCGGATCGCTGATCACGCCGCTCTCGAACTTCTTCACCCGGTCGACCTGGCGCGCCTGGTTGTCGATCGACATGTTCTTGTGGATGATCCCGATACCGCCCTCTTGGGCGATGGTGATGGCCAGCCGGGCCTCGGTGACCGTATCCATCGCGGCGGAAACCACCGGCAGATTGACCTGGATCTCGCGGGTCAGCTTGCTCGCCAACGACACTTCGCGGGGCAAAACCTCGGAATACGCCGGCACGAGCAGGACATCATCGAATGTGAGTGCCTCTTCAAGAATACGCATAGGGAGCGTTCACAGGTCCATCTAAGAGGCGGCGCATTGTACCTTGCGCCTGCTGCGCGGTAAACCGCTATCATTTGCTCATGGAAACAGCCGAAGGCACCTCCCTCGCGGCGCGCTCAGACCGCGACGTTTACAGCGTTTCGCGGCTCAACCGCGAAGTGCGCGTGCTGCTGGAGCGAGGATTCGGCAGCCTGTGGCTGGAAGCGGAAATCTCCAATTTCGCCCGTCCAAGCTCCGGCCATTGGTATTTCTCGCTCAAGGACGCTGCTGCGCAGGTCCGCTGCGCCATGTTCCGACAGCGCAATATGCTGTGCGCCGTCGCGCCGCGGGATGGCCAGAAGGTGCTGGTGCGGGCCCGCATCGGGCTGTACGAGCCGCGCGGGGAGTACCAGATCATCGTCGATCACCTGGAGGACGCGGGCCTCGGCGCCTTGAAGCGGCAGTTCGAGGAGCTGAGCGCCAAACTGAAGGCGGAGGGGCTGTTCGCGGCGGAGCGCAAGCGCCCATTGCCAAGCCTGCCCAGGCGCATCGGCATCATCACCTCACCCACGGGCGCCGCGGTGCGCGACATCCTGCACGTGCTGGCGCGGCGCTTTCCCGCGGCATCCGTTCTGATCTATCCGGTACCCGTCCAGGGGGCGCAGGCGGCGGTGGAAATCGTCGCGGCGCTGGAACTCGCCGGTCGCCGCGCCGAATGCGATGTGCTGATCTTGGCGCGGGGTGGCGGTTCCTTGGAAGATCTGTGGGCGTTCAACGACGAGCGCTTGGGCCGCGCCATCGCGGCCTCGCCCATCGCGGTGATCACCGGCATCGGTCACGAGATCGATTTCACCATTGCCGACTTCGCCGCGGACGTGCGCGCGCCCACGCCTTCGGCAGCCGCGGAACTGGTGGTTCCGGATGCCGAGGAATGGCACAACGCCTTCGTGCGGTGCGGTGTGCGGCTGCGGCGCGGCATGCTGCGCCGGCTCGAGGAGCATGGCGCACGCCTGCGTTGGCTGATGGGACGTGCGGCGCAGGTGAGCCCGACCGCGCGCCTGGGCGCCCAGGCGCAACGGCTGGATGAACTGGAACAATGCCTGCTACGCGCCCTACGCCGCCGCCTGCAGGAGCATCGCGAGCGGCTGCGCTGGCTGACGGGGCGCGCGGCGCTGGTGAGTCCGTCGACGCGCCTGTCGCAGCAGTTGTTGCGGCTGGTGAATTTGAATCAGCGGCTGCATCGCGGGTGGCTGCAGGGGATCGACCAGGCGGCCGCGCGTCACGCAGCGCTCCTTGCCAGGCTGCAAGCGGGCGGACTCGAGCAAACGCGTCGGGCGCGCGAACGCCTGTTGCCTTTGGCGCGTACATTGAACGCCGTCAGTCCGCTGGCGACTCTGGAGCGCGGCTACGCCATCGTGAGCGTCGAAGGCGGCCAAATCCTGCGCAATGCCGCGGACGCCAGGCCGGGCGCGATCATCGAGGCACGGCTCGCCCACGGCAGGGTTCGCGCCAAGGTCGAGGGAGCGCAGTGATGCGCACCGCGTCCGACGGCGATGTTCGACGGCCGGCTCGCCTTCTGCCCGCGCTCATCGTCCTCTGCGCGGCGCTCATCGCTCTGCGCCCGGTGCTTGGTCTGACTCTCGATCTACCCCATGAAAATCCGGTACCGGGCGGGATCAAGATCATCCGGATCGACACTGCCGGCGCGGCCATGCCCTATGTGGAAGCGGACGGAAATCGCGCACTGGTGATCGCGGACGGCGCGGCCTGGGTGGCGGTGGTCGGCATTCCGCTATCGGCGCCCTTGGGGGCGCGGCGGGTGATCGTGCACGGAATCAACGGGCGGCAGGAAATCGAATTTCAAGTCGCCGGCAAGCAATACATCACCCAATCGCTCAAGGTCGCGCCGCGGCAGGTCGATCTATCGGCCGCGGATCTTGCGCGGGTCAACCAGGAGAAGCTGCGCATCGACCATGCGCTGAGTCACTGGACGGAACCACCGCCGGAATCCCTGCGGCTGCCTGCGCCGGTGCCCGGGCCGCGCAGCAGTTCATTCGGCTCGCGGCGCATCTTCAATGGCGAATCCCGCAATCCGCATAGCGGCATGGACATCGCGGCGCCGGCCGGCACCCCGGTGCGGGCACCCATCGCCGGCACGGTGGTGGACACGGGCGAGTATTTTTTCAACGGCAATACCGTATTCGTCGATCACGGGCGTGGTCTGATCAGCATGTACTGCCATCTGAGCGCCATCGACGTGAAGCCCGGGCAACGCCTCGCGGCAGGGGATCGGATCGGGGCCGTCGGCATGACCGGGCGGGCGACCGGTCCCCATCTGCACTGGGGCTTGAATCTCAATCGCGAGTGGGTCGATCCGGAACTGTTCCTGCCTGACTCGCGTGCCTCTAACTAACTGTCACCAACATCTGATCGACCGCGACGGACTCCAGCGGCGGAGTCGGAGCAGCCTGGCGCAGACGCGCGCCCTGTTCCTGCACCGCGGCGCCCGACGGCTGCATTTCGATCTGTCCCTGGAAGAAAGCGCCTTCGGTGATTCCGACCCGCGGTGCGAAGATATTGCCCCTGACCTTCGCGGTGGCACGAACGTTCACTGATTCGGTGGCATACAGATCGCCTTCTACCTTGCCGTCGATGACGATGACGCGCGCGCGGATATCACCCTTCATGGAACCATCGGTCCCCACCGTCAGGTTTTGCGTGTGGGTGACCGAGCCTTCGACACTGCCCAGAATGACCAGATCCTCCTGCGCCGACAGTTCCCCGCAGAATCGCAAGCCGGGACCCAGCACTGAAGCTCGGGGTGCGGCCTCCGGCGCCCGCGACTCGGGCGTACGCGACTCGGGCGCACGCAACTCGGCGGGCCGCGGTTGCGGCGGGCGCGGCTCGGGCCGGGGTTCGCGCGGCTCGGGACGTGTCACCGTGGGTTCGGGAGCGGCACGGCCGCCCGAATCGGCATTCATCATGAGAGCATCTCCATCGGGGTTTTTCTTAAACCAGGACATTGTCAGGCAGCACCGCTGGACACTTTGAGCTGCCTGGAGCTTGCGGCCTCCTGCCTGCCCTGCGGCTGACCGGCTTTCTTGCCGTCCATATCGATGCTGCCGCTGAAATTGGCGCCCTCCGTGATGCTGACGGTCGGCGCGAAGATATTGCCACGAACCTTCGCGGTCTCTTTCACGAACACGGATTTGTCGGCCTGCAAGTCGCCCTCGACGGTGCCTTCGATGACGATGCACTGCGCGCGTATGTGCGCCTTGACGGTGCCCTGAGCGCCGACGGTCAGGCACTGCGTATGCGTGATCGATCCTTCGACGCGGCCCTGAATCAACAGGTCCTCTTCGGCGGACAGATCGCCCTTGAAATACAGCGTCGGGCCCAGAATCGAGGCGTGCTCGTTCGCGCTGTTGAAGGGCTTGCTCATTCAAGTATCTCCCGCTGGTGGCCGATGGCAACGCACCGGGAGACTACCTGGCACGATCTGTTTTTGCGTGAGACCTTGATCACGATTCCCGCGCGCCGAGGCGCGCGGCGACATGTCGCCAAAAGCGGACGCCGCGCTGCCATCCCCCGCGCCGCTCCCGCCGCCCTCGTCGCCCTCGTCGCCCGCTATCCGGGCGCGCGCGCCGCGCTGCCCGCCCTCGCCGCCCAAACCATGCCGGTATTGGCGAATGTATTGCTTGGCGTTCGCGGGGGGGCAACTCTCCATCGCGGCCACGGGCGGCGCACCGCTCGCCGAGTGCTCGCGATTACTGCGCGGGTGGCGCGGGTCCCGTAGGCGCGCTGGGCGCGGCGGGCGCCGCAGGTGCTGCCGGCGCCGCGGCCGGCTTGCCGGTCTTTGCCTTCTTGGGCGGCGACACCCGTCAAATTTTGCGGTCGCTCGCGCCGCTCGAGGCGGACTGCCGCTGCAGATAGTCGTTCAACGAATGTGCCAGCGACACAAAATCCGACGGAATCATCAATACCGTGGTGCTGTTGTTCTCCGCGCCCACTTCTGAAATCATTTGCATGCGCCGCAGTTCCAGCGCGGCGGGATTGGCGGTGATTTGCGCCGCGGCCGCCGACAGTTTCACCGACGCCTCGAGTTCCGCCTCGGCCTTGATGATGCGCGCGCGCTTTTCACGAATCGCCTCGGCCTGCATCGCCATCAGCTGCTGCATGGCCTGGGGCAGTTCCACATCCTTCATTTCGAAGCGCTGCACCTCCAAGCCCCACGCCGCGGTCGATCCGGAGATATTTTCGCCAAGCAGCGTATTGATCTTGTTGCGTTCCTGCAGGATCTCGTCCAGATCGTGCTGGCCGATGATGTTGCGCAGACCGGTCAGCGCCAGCTGGTAGACCGCCGCCGGGGCATCGGCGACCTCGATCACTGACCTCGATGCGTCGACTATTCGATACCAGAGCACCGCATTGACCTTGATGGTCACGCTGTCGCGGGTGATCGTCTCCTGCTGTTCCGCCGAGACGGTGCGCGTGCGGATGTCCACCCTGACTGCGCGCTCGATGTGCAGGGGAATGATCCAATACAAACCCGGTCCGCGCAGGCCCCGGTAGCGCCCGAGCCTGAACACCACGCCGCGCTCATATTCCTGCGCGACCCGCAGGCCGGACAGCGCGATGGCGACCAACGCGACGATCAGCAGATCCTGAAGCGGAAGCATGACCTAGAGCGCCGGCCCGTACCACGACATCTGGTTCTCCTCGTTGCCGCATCAGTTTAGCCGAATCCGGCCGCGCCGGGACCAGGCGGCGGCCGATGGCTGCGCCGAGGCCTCGCTACTCGATGCTCTCCCCGTGCAGTGAAATATCGAGCCCCTGGCGCTCCTGCTCCTCGGTTACACGCAGCCCGATGATCTTGTCAATGACCGTTAGAATCACGAAACTGGCGGCAAACCCATAGATGACGGTCACGGCAACGCCCTTCAATTGAATGAGCCAGGAACCGTCGACGCCGCTGATTTCCTTGCTGACGAACACGCCCGTGAGCAGGGCCCCCACGATGCCGCCGATGCCGTGCACGCCGAAGGCATCGAGCGAATCATCGTAGCCCAGCGCCTTCTTCAGGGAGGTTGCTGCAATGAAGCATACGACCCCCGCCACCAGGCCGATGATCACGGCCGGGGTCGGGCCCACGAAGCCGGAAGCGGGCGTGATGGCGACCAAACCCGCGACCGCGCCCGAAGCAATACCTAGCACGCTGGGCTTGCCCCTGCTCAGCCATTCGGCGGACATCCAGGCGAGCGCGGCGGTCGCGGTGGCCATCTGCGTCACCAGCATCGCCATGCCGGCGCGGCCGTCCGCAGCGCCCGCGGAGCCCGCGTTGAAGCCGAACCAGCCCACCCACAACAGCGAGGCACCAATCAAGGTCAGAGTGAGGTTGTGGGGCGCCATCGCCTCTTTGCCGTAGCCCAGGCGCTTGCCGAGCACCAGGCAGCTGGCGAGACCCGCGACACCGGCGTTGATGTGCACGACCGTACCGCCGGCGTAGTCCAATACTCCCGCCTGGTTGAGCCAACCGGTCGGCTCCCACACCATGTGAGCGATCGGCGAATACACCAACAGCGACCAGACGGCCATGAACACCAGCATGGCGGAGAACTTCATGCGATCGGCGAACGCGCCGGCGATCAACGCAGGCGTGATGGCCGCAAAGGTCAGCTGGAACATTGCATAGACGGTCTCGGGTATGGTCAACGCCAGATGCGACACCGACAGCTGGTTGGCCGGGTCATGGATGAAGGTCATGCCGTTGAAAAATGCGCGGCCCGCACCGCCCAGAATCGGGCTGCCCGGGGTGAAAGCCCAGGAGTAGCCGATCACCCACCACAGGAGCGTGACCAGGCAAACGATCGCGAAGGTTTGCATCAGCGTCGCCAGGATATTCTTCTTGCGCACCATCCCGCCGTAGAACAGCGCCAGGCCGGGTATCGACATCATCAGCACCAGGGCGGTGGAGGTCAGCATCCACGCGGTGTCGCCTGCGCTGATCTTATCCACCGCCATCAAGCCGGGCGCGGTCGGCGCGTCGGCCCACGCGCACTGCGCCGACAAGGCCGGCACGCCGATAAGGGCCCATCGAGACAATTTATTCATCAATGCAATTCCCCCTTGAGTCAAATGGCGCTGCCGTCGCGTTCGCCCGTGCGGATGCGCACGACCTGCGCCAGATTGAAGACGAAGATTTTTCCATCTCCGACCTTTCCTGTCTGCGCCGATTTGCCAATCGCCTCGATTACTTGATCGACCAGCGCATCGTCCACCGCGATTTCTATTTTTGTCTTCGGCACGAACTCAACGACATATTCGGCGCCGCGATAGATCTCCGTGTGTCCGCGTTGCCTGCCGAACCCGCGAACCTCCGTCACCGTGACGCCCTGCACGCCCACTTCACTGACGGCTTGTCGAACATCGTCGAGCTTGAAAGGTTTGATAATCGCGGTGATCAGCTTCATCGAAAGACGTCCCTCCCCCATGTCGCTGGGTGTTGATTCGCGTTGGGCATATCCGGATCGGGTCCGACAGAAGCACCGGCTGTGCCACTCCCGAAGAGTCGAGCGCGATCAGCGGGTTAGCCGATCGTCTGCGCATGCCGTCGCCGTCCTTGCACTGAATAGGGGCGTTTCGAATCGAAATATTGCATTCAAATGAGGCGCGGCATGTCCAATTCTCCTAACGCTTATTGCGTTGGATCAGCCGCTTGCGCTTGCGCACCTGGCGCGGCGTCAGGGGATTTCGTTTGCCGGCGAAGGGATTCTCATCGCCGCGGAACGCGACCCTTACCGGGGTCCCCATCAGATCGAAGGCCTTGCGATAAACGTTCACCAGGTAACGCCGGTAGGCGTCGGGCACGTGATCGGTCTGATTGCCGTGGATGACGATCACCGGCGGATTGCGTCCGCCCTGATGCGCGTACCGCAGCTTGATGCGCCGGCCGCTCACCAGCGGCGGCTGGTGGCTTTCGACGGCCGCTTCGAGCACGCGCGTCAACTCCGGCGTACCCATGTCCCGCGTGGCGGCGGCATACACCTTGCGCACGGCGGCGATGAGTTCACCCACCCCGCTGCCGTGCCGCGCCGAAATGAAGTGCAGCGGCGCAAAATCGGCAAACTGCAGGCGCTGCTCGATCTGCTGGCGAATCAGGTCGCGCTGCTCGGTTGGAATGTTGTCCCATTTGTTGACGGCGAGCACCAAGGCGCGGCCCTGCTCGATGACGGTGCCCAACAGGCTCGCGTCCTGTTCGGCGACGTTGTCGTGGGCATCCATCACCACGACGACGACGTGAGCGGTCTCTATCGCCTGCAGGGTCTTGATGACGCTGAACTTCTCGACGGCCTCTTCGACGCGCGAGCGGCGCCGCAGCCCGGCGGTGTCGATCAGCGTATAGCGCTCGCCGTCGCGCTCGAACGGGACCAGCACCGCGTCTCGGGTGGTGCCCGGCTGATCGAACGCCACCATGCGATTCTCGCCGAGCAGGCGGTTGATCAGCGTGCTCTTTCCGACATTCGGCCGGCCGATGACGGCCACCTTGATGCCGGTCATTTCCGGACCGTCCTGCGGATCCGGGGTCAAACCCGACAGAGCCGTCTCGAGCAGAGAAATCACGCCTTGGTCATGCGCGGCCGCGATCGGATGTGGTTCCCCCAGCCCCAGCTGGTGAAAGTCCGCCACGGCGATGTCGTGGTCGAAGCCTTCCGTCTTGTTGACCGCGAGGAGCAGCGGCTTGCCGCTGCGCCGCGCCAGTTGCGCCACGAATTGATCCTGCGGCGTGACTCCCGACCGCCCGTCCACCAGCACGATGAGCCGGTCCGCTTCGCTGATCGCGCGCTCGGTTTGTTCGATCATCAACGTCTCGATGACGCCGGCGTTCTCGACCAGTCCGCCGGTATCGACCACGATGCAGGGCACCTCGGTGCGCCGCGCAAAACCGTATTGGCGATCGCGGGTGAGCCCCGGCAGGTCCGCCACCAGGGCATCGCGGGTACCGGTCATCGCGTTGAACAAGGTCGATTTGCCTACATTGGGTCGACCGATCAATGCGATTACCGGCAGCACGTTCCCTACGGTGTCGGCGCGGGGGTCGCCGGTACCCCCGCAGGCGCCGGTGGATCTGCGGCAGGGGCCGCGGCAGGCGTCGCAGGGTCGGCGGCAGGCGTCGCCGGGGTTGCGGCGCTTGCGGCGGGGCTCACCGGCGCCACGGTGGCGGCCACCGCCGCCACGGGCCTCGCCCGGTACGCAGCCATCTTGCCGCCGTCGGTCAGCACCACGATGGTATCGCCGAACGACACCGGCGGATTGGTGACCCGCTGCTTGGCGATGCGTTCCCGGGCGACGAGCTCCCCGGTGGTCTTGTCCAGCCAGTGCACATAGCCCTGGAAATCGGCGATCACGACCGCGGTGCTGGTCAACACCGGGGCGCTCAAGCGTCTCATCTTCAATTTCTGATTGCGCCACAGCTCGGATCCGTCGCGCTGGCGCAGCGCCACCACGATGCCGTCGGACTGCGTCACATACAGGTTGTCGTCATCGACTACGAGGCCCCGGTAGCTCGACATATCGTGCGCCCACCAGATTTGGCCGGAATCGAGTGCAAGCATCGCTGTGCGTCCCTGGAAACCCGTGGCGAACACATTATCGCCCACCGTTCGTACGGCCGAGTCGATGTCGACCAGCCGGTCGAGTTCGGTGCGGCCGTGCGGCGAGGCCAGTGCGGTATCCCAAACCGTATCTCCGCTGTTGAGCGACACCGCCATCACCTTGCCGTTGTCGAAGCCGCTGATCGCCACTTCCTTGGCGATGATGGGCGTCGCCGTGCCGCGCAGGCTCAAGCGCGGCACTTGTTGCTCGACCGACCATAGCTCCTTGCCGTTGTGCGCGTCGAGGCCGTGCAGGCGGCCGTCAACCGAGCGCAGCACCACCACTTTCTCGGTGATCGCGGGCGAGGACAGCAACTCGGAGTTCATCCGCGAGCGCCACAGCTCACGTCCGGTGGCCCCGTCCAAGGCCACGACGGTGCCCTTGCTGCTGCCCACCACCACCATTCCCGCGCCCGCGCCCGGACCCGCCGATATGGGGATCTTCAGTTTCTTGACCCAAAGATGCCGGCCGGTCTCCAGTGACGCGGCGAGCACCTCGCCCTTGTGCGAGGCTGCGAACACCACGCCGTTGTCGAGCGCGGGCCCCAGCCCCAGTCTGAGCACGATCTGCTTCTTGCCGCCGCCGACGCCCTCGCTCCAGAGCTTCTTAACCGGCAGCTTCGCCGGGAAAGCGACCAAGGTCGCCGGCGGCTCGACATCTTTGTCCTTGCTGCAGCCGGCCGCGATCAGCAGCGCCGCAATACCAACGGGAAGCAATAAGCGCATCAGGGTTTGGCCTCGTTTGTGTTTATGGAAAGGGCCCCGGCGGCCGGCGCAGGAACGGCTCCGAGATCCTGGATCTTCAGTTCAACCAGCGGAGCGTTGATGCCGGTCGAATCGGCAGCCCCCAGCGCCGCCTGATATTCAGCGAGCGCACCCGCAAGATCTTTCTTGGCGAAATAGGCGTCGCCTCGCACTTCGTGATAGCGCGCCGCGAACGCGGCCGGCATGGGTACGGCCAGCGTTTTGATCGCCTCGTCCGGCTTGCCCTGATCGGTGAGAATGCGCGCCAGCCGCAGACGTGCAATCTGCTGCAGTTCCGTGTCCTTCGAGCCGTTCATGACCTGCGTGAGGGCTGCTACCGCCTCATCGAGCCGGCCCTCGTCGACGTCGAGCCGCGCCAGGGTCAGTTGCGCCTGATCGGCATAGGGCGAACTTGCATGGTCCTTGATGAGCCCGGCGGCGATTTGTCTGGACTTCGAATGGTCGTTGGCCATCAGTGCGGCGGTCATGGCGCTGAACTGCTCGGCGGCCTGGTAGGCGTGTCCGTCGGTGTAGCTCTGGTAGTAGCGAAAGCCGAAAAACACCGCCGCGCCGACCAGCACGCCGCCGATCAGCCACGGGGCATATTCCGCCGTCAATCGCTTGACAGCCTCCAGTTGTTCATCGTCGGTCAAATAGTCTTCCGCCATGGTTTCTCCGCTACCCGCCCTTAAGACCCAACAAAACCCCCAAGCGTTCACTGATTTGGGGGATGGGGCATTCTTCCTGCGCCAGCTCCTGGCGCAGGGCCTTCAAAGCGACCACGCCCCGGGCCGCTTCGTCATCCCCCAAGACGATCGCGAACTGTGCGCCGCTCTTGTCCGCGCGCTTGAATTGCGTCTTGAAACTCCCGCCGCCGAGATTGATTTGCAAGGCCAGATCCGGCCACGCGTCGCGCAATTGCTCCGCCAGCTTGAACCCGGCGATTTCCGTGCGTTCTCCCGCCAGCACCAAATAGACTTGCGGCCGCTCGCGCTCCAGGCCCAACCCCTGTTTCTCGAGGAGCATGACGATCCGCTCCTGGCCCATGGCCCAGCCGATGCCCGGCGTGGCCGCACCGCCCAATTGAGCCACCAGGCCGTCGTAGCGCCCGCCGGCGCACACGGTACTCTGCGAGCCGAGCGCGTCCGTCGTCCACTCGAAGACGGTTCGGGTGTAGTAGTCGAGCCCGCGGACGAGGTGCGGCTCGACATGATACTCGATGCCGGCGCGGCGCAGGTGGGCGCATAGCGAGTCGAAATGCGCGCGCGACTCCCCGTCCAGGGAATCGAGCAGCAGCGGCGCGCCGGCGATGATGCGCTGCATGTCCGGATTCTTGCTGTCGAGAATCCGCAGCGGATTGCCCGCAAGCCTGCGCTTGCTGTCCTCATCGAGCGCGGCCGCGTGCCCGCCAAAGTAGGCGCTGAGCCGTTCGCGATACGTCGCGCGCGATGCCGGCGTTCCGAGCGAATTGACCAGGAGCTTCGCGCCGCGAAGCCCCAGACGGCGCAGCAGCCTCGCGGACAGCAGAATGATTTCGGCATCGACATCCGGCCCCTCGAAGCCGAAGGCCTCCGCGTCGATCTGATGAAATTGGCGATAGCGCCCCGCCTGCGGCCGTTCGCGCCGGAACATCGGCCCCATGCACCAGACGCGAAGGCGCCCTTCGCGCAGCATTCCGTTCGAAATGACCGCCCGGACGATGCCCGCGGTCGCTTCGGGGCGCAGGGTGATGTGGTCCTCGCCCTGATCGACGAAGCTGAACATCTCTTTCTCGACGATGTCGGTGAAATCGCCGATCGAGCGTTTGAACAATTGCGTCTGCTCGATCACGGGAACGCGAAATTCCTCGTAGCCGTATCCCGCGAAAACTTGGCGCGTGACCCGCTCCAAGTGCTGCCAGGGCGCGATTTGCGCGGGCAACACATCGTGTACGCCGCGCAGGGGCTCGATGATCTTGCTCAACGGTGTCTCCGGTCAGCCGGTTGGACGCGCGATGCGCGCCTGCGCACCGGGCGCCGCCGCGCTCGGGGCCGTGTCGGGTGCCGCTGCGATGCGCGAGTCGCGCCGCAAGACCCCATCGGCGCCGGCCTCGAAGCGGGCCACATCGCCGGCCACGAATTGCGGCCCGATCGCCACCGCCCGATTGTTGATCTGCAGCTGCACGCCGCTCGCGAACCCCAGGTACACGCGCAGAGGCGCGACGCCCGCGACGTTCTTCACGCTGTTGGCGCGGCCATTACCCGCAAATACGCGCCGGCCGGCAGCGTCATGGACATCCACCCACGAGTCGGCGGAAAAACTCAGGCGCAGCCGTGCCCGGCCCGCACCCGACGCCGCGTCGGGCTGCGCCGCTGCCGGTACCGCCGGCCCCGATGAGACTGGCGGCAGTGCGGCCGACAGGCGGGGCGGTCCGGCGGCGGAGGCGGCCGCAGCGCCGGCAGAATCGGTCGTGACGTCGCCGTCGGCTGTGATCGGGTTCGCCGCCAAGCTCCGGCTCGCCGCCGGCGCCGCGCCGTGCGGCCGCCACGGCTTCCACCACATCAGACCTAAGACGAGCAGCACGGCCGCGACGCAGCCGCCGATCTGCGGCCAGGGCAGATTGCTCACGACCGGCGCATCGGTGTGCAGCCTGACATTGGCGGCCTGGGAGGGCGGCTGCTTCGGCGCCCGCGCGCGGGATTCGTAGCCTGCCATGATTTCGTCTGCGGGCAATCCCAGCAGCGCCGCATATCTCTTCAAGTGACCCTTGGCGTACACGGACGGCCCGACGCGCTGGTAATCCTCGGCCTCGAGCGCATCGATGACCCAACCGTCGAGATGCAGCTCGTCGGCCGCCTTCTGCGAGCTCAAGCCGCGGTGCTCGCGCTCGGCCTTGAGGCGCAAACCGGTCGCCAAAACGGCATCGGTCATCGATCGACGCCCGAGCGCATCATCTGGGCCTGCTGCGAATCGGGAAACTCCGCCTGCACGCGCCGCGCGAAGCCCGCCGCCGCGGTGGCATCGCCCAATTTGCGTTCCGCGCGAAAGCCGAGCCAGAGCACCTCCGATGTCGGCGGATTCACCGCGAGATACCGCTGCACGATGTCGCGCGCCTGGGCGGCGTCGCCGCGGTCGAATGCAATGTTGCCGAGCTGCAGCATGGCCTCCGGCAGATTGGGACGGATCGCCAGCGCCCGGTTGAAATAGCGCTCCGCGTCGACCATGTCACCGGTGCCGCGCACGCAAACGCCGGCGTTGACCAGCGCCACTTCGGGCGTTGAATAGAGCGGATTGCGCGCCACGTCCGCGAACAGCTTTTCGCCGTCGACGGCTTTGCCGGTCCGGCACAGGAAGCCGGCATAGGTGTTCTGGATATTCGGGTCGCCCTTGCTCAGGCGCAAACCCGTGGAATAGGCGCGCTCGGCCTTCGGCATGTCATTGAGCCGTTCGTAGACCAGGCCCGCGGTCATTTGCACATCCGGGTTTTTCGGGTCTTCGGACAGCGCACTCTCGATGAAATCGCGCGACGCCGCCAATTTGCCGAGCTTCATGTATTCGATCGCCAGCTGCATGTTGGTGGCCGCCGTCACCGCGGGCGAAGCCTTCTTGAAATTGTTGTTATGCGAACAGGCGGCCACGCACAGCACGAGCACCACCGCAAGCAGCCGCACCGTGCCGGATTTCATCGAATCTCCGCCGCAATGCGCGGGGCAGAAGCGAGTTTGGAGCCCAGCCGCACCAGCGTGCGATCCGTGACCCGGCCGGCCAGTTGGCCGCAGGCCGCATCGATGTCGTCGCCGCGCGTCCTGCGAATCGTGGCGATGACACCGTGCTCGTTGAGAATGTCGCGAAACCTCACGATGGCCGCGGCGCTGGAGCGGCGATAGCGTGTGCCGGGAAACGCGTTGAAGGGAATCAGATTGAGCTTGGCCGGGCGTCCCTTGAGAAGACGGGCCAGTTCATGGGCATGTTGGGGCTTGTCATTCACGCCGTCGAGCATGACGTACTCGAACGTGACGCTGCGTCCGTTTTGCGCATCGATGTAGTGCCAGCAGGCCGCCAACAGTTCGTCGATCGGATGTTTGCGGTTGATGGGCACGAGTTCGTTGCGCAGCTCGTCGTTCGGAGCGTGCAGGGAGACCGCCAGGGCGACGTTGCACTCCTCCGCCAGCCTGTAAATCTGCGGCACCAGCCCTGAGGTGCTCAAGGTCACCCGGCGCCGCGACAGGTCATAGCCCAGATCATCGAGGAATATCCGCATCGCCGGCACCACATTGCGGTAATTGGCGAGCGGTTCGCCCATTCCCATGAACACGATGTTGGTGATGTTCGCGCGCGCGTCTCCGCTGCGCCCGTCGCCGTGCCCGGGGCGCGATTGTTTGAGCTCGCGGTGCGCGAGCCACACCTGCCCGACGATTTCCGCGACGCTCAGGTTGCGGTTGAACCCTTGCTGGGCGGTCGAGCAGAAGGAGCAATCCATGGCGCATCCCACCTGGCTGGAGATGCACAAGGTACCCCGATCCGGTTCGGGTATGTAGACGGTCTCGATTCCCTGGACCTCGTCCATGCGCAGCATCCATTTGCGCGTGCCGTCGCTCGACACCTGCTCGGTCACGATCTCCGGGACCGCGATCCTTGCTACTTTGCCCAACTGCGAGCGGAAATCCTGCGCAAGATCGGTCATCGCCGAAAATTCCGCCGCGCCCCGGCGGTAGATCCACTTCATCAGCTGGCGGGCGCGAAACGGCTTGGCGCCCAGCCGCGCCGCGACGAACGCCTCGAGGTTCGCGCGGGGCAGCCCCAATAGGTTCACGCGTTCGCCGGCAGACCCTGATTTTTCGTTGTGTTCCACGTGCCCCCGAATGTTCCACCCGCCCCTACGCTAGCGCGTACGCGGGCAGAGCTCAATTTCGCGGAAGAAGTAGCCGATCTCCCGCGCCGCGGTATCAGGCGCGTCCGAGCCATGCACGATGTTCTCATCGATGCTGCTGGCAAGATCGGCGCGAATCGTGCCCTTGGCCGCCTTTTTCGGATCGGTGGCGCCCATCACCTCGCGATTCTTCGCAATGGCCCCCTCGCCCTCCAGAACCTGGACCATCACCGGACCGGACGTCATGAAGCGCACCAGATCCTTGAAGAACGGACGCTCGCGATGCACCGCGTAGAAACCCTGCGCTTCCGCCACGGATAGCTGCATCATGCGCGCCGCCACCACACGCAAGCCCGCCTGCTCAAAGCGGCGATACACGTCGCCGATCAGGTTACGGCCGACGCCGTCCGGCTTGATGATGGAAAGAGTACGCTCGATTGGCATGACGACCTCGGGTTGAAATGGGAATCCGCCCCTTTTGAGGGGCCGACAAAGACCGCGAAGTGTACTGGAGCAGGCCCGCTCTAGCAATCCGGACTATAGCCGAAGTGCCTGTATT
>Ga0181537_10001234_pt1 | contig 23793 bp, 26 predicted proteins | sample PEATcosm2014_Bin_39_FD_119765 | JGI IMG/M metagenome (GOLD analysis project Ga0181537, IMG submission 119765) | Peatland microbial communities from MTU Mesocosm Facility, Houghton, MI, USA - PEATcosm2014_Bin23_10_metaG | ecosystem: Environmental > Terrestrial > Soil > Wetlands > Peat | place... | reverse complement strand
GTCCTGTTTTCCCCAGTCATAATCAGCGGGCGCGCAGGCTACCACCAGCGATGGCGCTCCACGCAATACAAAGTCATATCCGTTGTCCCAAAGTTCCAGCATCTCCGGCTTGAATCCCAAATTTCGCAGACCGTGAATCGTCTCTTCTGACAATGCATGTACTTTGGCGGAGTCATTCACAACAATCCAGTGCAGCTTCTGGGAGTTCGAAGCCGTCGGGGCCCGTCGAGCCACATCCAGCAAAGCCTCCAATGTGTCCTTGGATACAGGCCGGTTCTTGAATTCCCTTACCGATCGCCGGCTCATCAGAAAGCCGTCCATCACTTCCGGAGTCGGCACTTCTTTGGACACAGGAAGAAAATCTTCCTCTGGCAAGCCGCTATGAGTCAGGGCGTCGCAGGAACACACCGCAACGCAGTGACCGCAGAGAATGCACCGGCTCTCCGGGACTTCCTCAGGAAACCCGTCCTTACCGGCCACAAGTGTTCGGGGCGGGCAAACGTCTACGCAAGCACCGTCCCTCTTACATAGATTCTTATCAACTACGATCTGGCTCACGGTCCGTATCCCCTATCACTGTGGCTGTGTTACTGATGGCGCTATCAATATGGCCACACGATAATAATTCTAGACCGGAATTGCGGAAGGTGGGTGGGGGGCCCAGAGTTGGCTCCAACTCTGGGATTACGCCAGCACTGTAGGGCTTAAATATTCTGCACAATCATTATTCAATCAGTCACCCTCCCACTTCTAACGATTACCCACCCAGTAACTCCTGCCGCACATTTATTGGGCAAATGGCCTGAATCGCTCTTTTCCTTCCGCCTCAAAACGTCACCAAAACGGTCGAATTTACGCCGAATTCACGCGAAAATCGCCCCGCTTCGCCCCGTGTCAAGCAAACTTTCTTCCGAATTCTTTCTAACCTGCTCATTGCAAGGAATATAGAGTTTGCCGCCAGGTGAGGGGATCGCCCCCGCAACTTGCTATCCTGAAAGTAGGAGCAAGCAGGCGCAGGAATCCACCCCCAGCATTCAGTGACATAACTCTTTTGTTTCCAAATTTTTGGCGGGAAATATAGGGGGGGAGGGGGTATAGGCTTCCAACGCCCTCGCCAGCGCGACATTCTTGCGAGACTTTAGTAGTCGATTTTCGTTGCCTGCTGATTCCAATCCTGAAACGCTCGATTCACATCGACGTGCGGAACCTGAATCATCGCAATGCTTCTTTCCTCTCGTGGCAGCCGGAATTGCTCGTAGATGAACGCATCCGCAAATCCCGCAGCAGCCGCAATCTCGGCCGTCGCGGCATAGTAGATCTTCGAAACGTGAGCCCAATAAGCAGCAGCCAGACACATCGGACAAGGCTCGCAGCTCGTATAAAGCACGCATCCGTTCAGATGAAATTGCTGCTCATGCTTGCAGGCCGCGCGAATGGCAACAACTTCGGCGTGAGCCGTCGGATCGAATTCCTTCGTGACAGAGTTCGCGCCTTCTCCAATGACCTTTCCATCGCGAACCACCAGCGCGCCAAAAGGTCCGCCGCCGCGCTTCACGTTCTCGACCGCCAGCTCAATCGAGCGCCCAATCAGGCGCGAAGCGTCCGGCGAGTCGTTGTCAGCAGCGCTCAGTCCTTGCACAACCATGTCGAACCTTTCCTGCGAGAGAGTTACGGAGAGAAACCCATTTTACCATCGCGGCAGTCGAGCTAATCAGCCTCTCCCGACATCAGGAGACTCAGCCGAGTAACTCTCTCCATCCGCATCGTCACCCTTCTTTGCTTAGAATAAGTCCGTGACTTCCGACTTCATTCAACGCCTTCCCAAAGCCGAACTGCATCTCCACCTCGAAGGCTCTGTCGATCCGCTCACCCTCAGCCAGCTTAGCGAGAAGCACCACACGCCGTTTCCGTGGTCCAGCAATCGCTACAAGCCGCTGCCGGACTCGCACCGCACGCTCTCCGTCGATGAGGCCGCCGCGCTCTATAACTACACGGACTTCACCGGATTCCTCATGGCCTTCAAGGCAGTCACCGAGCGCCTGCGCGATCCCGAGGACTTCGAACTCATCACCTACCGCCTCGTCGAGAAGCTGGCCGCGCAAGGCTGCCTTCACGCCGAGGTATTCGTCAGCGTCGGCGTCATCTTCTGGCGCGGCCAGGAGTTCGACGCACTCTTCGAGGGCATGGAGCGCGGACGTCTTCGCGCCGAGAAGGACTTCGGCACCTCGCTCCTCTGGATCTTCGATGCCGTCCGCCACTTCGGCCCCGAGGAAGGTGAGAAGGTCCTTGCCAAAGCCATCCAGCTCCGCCGGCGCCAGCTTGGTGCGAGCGGCTCTGGAGCCAGTAGCGTCGTCGGCATCGGCATTGGCGGTGACGAGCGCATCGCCGGTCCCGAGCTCTTCGAGCACGTCTACGCCGCGGCCTCCAAGGCCGGACTCCGCCTCAGCGTCCACGCCGGTGAGACCGTCGGTCCAGCCTCCATCACCGGAGCCCTCGACGTCCTCAAGGCCGAGCGCCTCGGCCACGCCCTCCATGCCGCCGAAGACCCCGCCCTCGTCGCCCGCCTCGTCCGCGAGCAGGTCCCCCTCGAGCTCTGCATCACTTCCAACCTGCGCACAAGCTGTTGCCTATCGCTTGCCGACCATCCTTTGCGCGCCTACTTTGACGCTGGAGCGTTGGTTACGCTCAACACCGACGATCCAGAGATGTTCCAGACCACACTTGTGCACGAGTACCAAATAGCGCAAGATGCTTTTGGTTTCACCAACAACGAGCTGCGCCAGCTTGCCGCCAACTCCTTCCGCGCCTCATGGCTGCCCGAGGAGCGAAAGCGCGAGCTACTGAATCTTCTATGAGGAGTCGAAGCTCCCGACAATGACCAAGCCCTTGCACATTGGAATTGTTGCCTGCTCTGCCGAAGGTGCCGCACTCTGTTACCGCACCATCTGCGCCGAAGGGCCAGCGCTGCTTGGCCGTTACATGCATCCCGAAGTATCGATGCACACCCACTGCCTCGGCGACTACATGAAGGCCATCGAACAGGACGACTGGAATGCCGTCGCCGAACTCATGCTTTGCTCCGCCCGCAAGCTCCAGCTCTGTGGTGCTGACTTCCTGATCGCGCCGGACAATACCATCCACCGCGCCTTTCCACAGGTGGTCGAAGCCTCGCCGCTTCCCTGGCTGCACATCGCCGAAGAGGTTGCCACGGCTGCCCGCGAGCACGGCTTCCACCGCCTCGCCATCACCGGCACCAGGTACACCATGGAGGGCCCCGTCTACCCCGAGGTCCTCGCCCGGTACGGCATCGAGTACCAGGTCCCCTCGCCCCTTGACCGCACTCGCATTAACCAGATCATTTTCGACGAGTTGGTCAATGGTATTTTTCGCTCTGATTCGCTTGGCGTCATCAGCGGAGCCATCAGCCGCATGAAGGCAGAAGGCTGCGATGCTGTGGTCCTCGGCTGCACCGAGCTGCCGTTGCTGATCGGCAATGAGAGTTCGCCGCTCCCAGTGCTGGACTCAACCCGCCTGCTCGCCCGCGCCGCCCTGCGCAAGGCGACCGAGGGATGCGCCAAGCCCTGAGCCAAGTTCGATCGTCTCAATCGCAAGCAACAGGGCTCCATCGTGGGAGCCCTGTTGCAAACATTCAGCCGCGATTACATCGATCCCAGACCGGCTCCAACCATCTTGAACAGAAGCACCAGGATGAACAGAGTGATGAAGGCTGTGCTTTTCTTCACCTTGCTCAACTGCGACACACCGACGGCGATCAGAAACAATTGCCAGATTGTGAACACGTCGAACGCGCCGAGCGTTCCTTTCAGAAAAGGCATACTTGGCGGGACGAAGTACCCGGGGTTGGTCGCCAAGGGGTTCTTGATATCGAACCGTTCGGCGTCCACGAAGAACATCACAAGTATGATCAGCAAGCTATTCAGAATCGATGGCAGAAAGCTGTAGGCCGTCACGCCCATTAACTCATTGAAGCGCAACTTTGCTCCAAAACCGAAGTTGAAAACTCCCAGCAAAATTCCTGCGCTGATCACCAACGCAAGCAGTGTTGTTAGCGGAGCGGCATATCCCATCACGCGCGCACCTGTTTCCTGATACCGCGTTATTTTTGCGCGCTGATCTGCCGGCATCTTCTCCATCTTCTCAGCAGTTTTCGGGCTGGCTTGGATCTGCGTCTCGATCACCTGTCCCCATCCGATTTTTTTGTCCACCGTGAAGCAGAACGCGACGGACACGATGGAGACCAGCAGCCACGGCACCCACCAACTTGCATTCCGGCGCAGGTCGGCCATGGTCTTCGATGGCGCTGTGTAGGTGTATAGCAGGCGCTGGCCTTCGCTCAGCGCGGGTACTGATTCGGCGGACGATGCAGGGGTGCTCATAGCTCTCCAAACATGAACTCAGCTTGCGGGCGATTGTAGCAAATTACCGGAGATGGCCATCATTTCTGCATCCATTTACTCGTTGCAACATCTATTTGAGAGTACGGCGTTCATACCGCCATTTACTCAAGGAGATTGAAAATGCCAAAGATTGCTATCGCTTATCATTCCGGCTATGGTCATACAGCCCGGATTGCCGCTCACATTGCGCAGGGTGCCGAGGCCTCCGGAGCTGAGGTTGAACTCGTGAAGGTCGATGCCATTGATGAAGCTGGCTGGCAAAAGCTGGACACCGCCGATGCCATCGTCTTCGGTTCTCCCACATACATGGGCGGCGCGAGTGCCCAGTTCAAGACCTTTGAAGATGTCACGGTCAGCCGCTGGATGAAGCGAGAGTGGGCAGGGAAGATTGCTGCCGGGTTCACCAACTCCGGCTCCCCTAGTGGCGACAAACTCTCCACCTTGATGCAGATGATGCTGTTTGCCCAGCAACATGGAATGCTCTGGCAGGGACTGAACTTGCTTCCTAACGAGCATCCGGTCGGCAATGATTTTGCCAGTAAAGAGGCGCTCAATCGCCTTGGCGGCTTTGCCGGACTTCTCACTCAGGCTAATAATGATGCACCGGAAAACACCTTCACACCAGGCGATCTGAAGACTGCTGAAATCTTTGGAGCCCAGATTGCAATTTTGGCCGCCAAACTCTCCGGTCAGTTGCTGGCCGCCGCCGTTTAATCGGATGGCTCACAGTGAAGGCGCGGCCTATGCGGTCGCGCCTTTTCGTGAGCTCTCCTACGACGAGTGATCGTGAATAATTCGCCAGCCATCATCAAACTTTCTGAGCACAACCGTGAACAGTCCGCGACGCTGCCTGCCATCCTTCATCGTGAGCTGCCATGTTCCGCGCACAAATGCCGCTTGGCCGCCAAGCATCTCTATCCGAAGATTGGCAAAGTTTAGCTTTCCCATCTCACGATCCTTGCCTAGGTAAGCTGCGCGGTAGCGTTGATAGGCCGCATCCCAGCCCGTCGATTCCTTATCGCCCGCAAAAAAAGTGAGTTCCGGCGAGTGCCAGTACCCCTGCATATAGCCCTTCAGGTCACCGCGATTCCACGCTGACACTTGCTCGGCCAGCTCTGCTCGTATAGCCAACTCAGGTGGGCTTACCGTCTCAGCTCCGGCCGCTGTCTGTGCGGCGGCAAGCGTCGTCCACAGCAGCAAGAAGACTCCAGCAACTCTGCCGGCCTTTTTCATATTTCCGCCTCCGTGCCAAATCAGAACTGAGCACTGACAGCCCACAACAAAATGCCCGAGAAAGTTGCTTGTGAGTAGATCACAGCGTAGGCTCCCCAACAAGGTTACTTTCTCGGTCGAAGCTCTTATTTATAGCTCTGGAGATGATATGAATCTTAAGGTGTTTCAAGGCGCGCTGGATGCGCGTGTCTCTCGCCATGACCTACTCAGTCATCCCTTCTACAAAGCTTGGAGCGCGGGCAAGCTGACTCACGAACATTTACGTGCATATGCCACGGAATACTTTCATCATGTTGCCGCTTTCCCTACATTCCTGAGCGCCCTGCACTCGCGACTCGCGGATGGATCCCTGCGTCGCGCCGTATTGCGCAATCTGGCTGAGGAAGAGATTGAAGGCCGCGCGCATAGTGACATGTGGTTGGATTTTGCAGAGGGGGTCGGCGTTCGTTCTGAATTTGTGCGCCGCAGCCAGCCTTCTCCGTCGATGCGCCGTCTGATTGACCGTTTCTACTGCACTGCCTCCGAGGGGTCTCCCTCTGAGGTGCTTGCCGCTCTCTACGCCTACGAATCGCAGGTACCCAGGATTAGCGGAGAGAAAGCCTGCGGCCTGTTGCGTCATTATGGAGCGGATGCCCGCACGTGCGGGTACTTTGCCCTGCACACCTATTCGGATGTTCGTCACTCTCAGGTCTGGCGCGATGAACTGCAGTCCCTTGTCTCACACAATCTTGCGCTTGCCACGCCTGCTCTGGACGCCGCCGAGCGCGCTGCCGAATGGCTCTGGCAGGCTCTGGATTGCAGCCAGGCACATCGCCTCTGCCGTCGGGAACTGACCGTTGCCTGAGGCCGCGGCTCGTGGCACAGTACCACTCTTGGACTTTCTCGCGCCCGCCCAATACTTTCGCTTGCTGTCCGCTTCGCACTCCGATACAGTTTCGCCCTATGGCCAAACAGGTTCCAATCGGCGCCAAAGGTTCGGCAGAGGAACGTGTGCAGTACGAGCACACCCTGACCGCGCACAACCATCTACTCCCGCCCGTCTATTCAACACCGGATATGATCCGCCTGATGGAGACAGCTGGTTTCCATGCCCTGCATCCATTTTGCGAGCCTGGCGAAATTTCCGTTGGTACGTCGATTCAGGTCGATCACCGTCTGCCTGTCGGTATCAATGCGGTGGTTCATGCTACGGCCGAAGTAGCCGCAATCGAGGGGCGATTCTATAAAATCAAGGTGGCCGCTTTTGAGGGAAAGCGTGAGATCGGCTCCGGGGTCATTACCCGAGCAATCATTCGCGTCGATGAATTCCTGAAGAAGCACGACATTCCAAAACCCTGATTACTCCGAATCAGAGGATTCGGTCACACTTCATTTTCAAGGAATCAGCTGATTGGTTACAGCTTTGAATTCCCGGAGCGTCAGGTGGACGCTCCGGGAATTGTTGTCTCCAGGGTTCGCTGCCATTTGGCGAATGCGGGTCTCGCGAGCGCACTGCCGCGAGATGTCTTTTACCGTCCGCCCAGCAACCGTGCCCGCAACTCCCCTGCGGTGATCTCCTGTATGCCGGTCAGCATGACGGGATCAATTGCTGAGTGGAATACGTAGGCCTGCATACCCGCGCGCTTGGCTCCTTCGACGTTCACCTTCTTGTCGTCCAGAAAGAGTGCCTCGTTCGGATGGCAGCCCAGTAGTCCGCAGCAGTGGAGGTAAATCTCCGGCTCTGGCTTCACCATCCCAATTTCGCAGGAGTATATCTGCACGTCGAATTCATCCAGCCACTTCAGCTTCTCGCGCATGGCCCGCAGCATCCGGCGCTCCATGTTGCTGAGAATCGCGGTCCGGAAGCCTGCCCTGTGTAAGTCGCGCGCCAGACTCAGAACCTCGGTGCTCTCGTTGGTCCACTGCGTATTGTCCAGGTCGATCAGTTCTTCGGCCTCGGCATCGCTCACATTCACACCGCAGTCCCGGCCAACGGCTTTCCAGTAGGCAGCGTTGTCCAAGGTACCGCGGTCCAACTCCTCGCGATGTCCCCAGTAGATCTGCTGAAATTCCTGCACCGGTTTTTGGAATCGCGTACTCACCTTCAGCCACTGCTCCTCAGTTGGAGGCAGTGAGAGAACTTTTCCATAATCGAATATGACGGCTTTCAAAGTGGACATACAGAAATCCTACACTTGGCGCAATCCTACGCGCCAACTCACTTCGAACCCTGTTGCAACTCTCTAAGGCGCGAGCGCTCCAAATCAGGGTTTCCACAATCATCCTTCCCTCTGCCTTACAATCAAGTCTCATGTCTTTTTCATTTCAGGTTGAAGCCACAAATGGGGCGGCGCGCGCGGGCCGCTTCTTTACCTCTCACGGAGAGGTCAAAACTCCTGTATTCATGCCCGTGGGTACGGTCGCCTCGGTAAAAGGTTTATCTCAGGAACTACTCGACCAGCTCGGCGTCGAGATTCTGCTCAACAACACCTACCATCTCTATCTCCGGCCTGGCGTGGAAACCGTACGCCAACTTGGTGGAGTGCAGAAGTTCATGGCCTGGAACAAGCCCATCCTCACCGATTCCGGTGGCTTCCAGGTCTTCAGCCTTAGCGAAATGCGCAAACTCACCGAAGATGGCGTACAGTTCCGCTCACACATTGACGGCTCGCTGCACTTCTTTTCGCCGGAAACTTCGCTGGCTGCCGAAATCGGCCTCGGCGCAAACATCGTCATGGCCTTTGACGAGTGCACCGAGTTTCCTGCCGACCACGAACGCGCCCGCAAATCCATGGAGATGACGGCGCGCTGGGCCAAGCGCAGCAAAGATTATTTCGAAGCGCACAAACGCGAGGTTCCCTGGTTTGAAGAGAAGACTCGCCAGCACGGCTCTGAACAGTCGCAGGCACTCTTCGGAATCGTGCAGGGCGGCATGTACCCCGACCTGCGCCGCGAATCCGCCGAGCGCACCGTCGAGATCGGTTTTCCGGGCCATGCCATCGGAGGTCTCTCCGTGGGCGAGCCTCGCGAAAAAACGTGGGAGATGGTCAGCGCCACGATACCTCTGCTCCCCGCCGACAAGCCGCGCTACGTCATGGGCGTTGGTACTCCGGAGGAGATTGTGGAGTATGTGCGCCTTGGCGTGGACATGATGGATTGCGTGATGCCCACCCGCGCTGCCCGCCACGGACTCCTTTTCACGAGCGAAGGTAAGTTGAACATCAAGAACGCTCGCTTCGCCCGCGACGAAGGTCCGATCGACCCCAATTGCCATTGCCCGGTCTGCGCCCGCTACTCGCGAGCATATCTGCGACACCTGTATTCCTCGCAGGAGATCCTCGCCCAGGTCCTCAACACGGTGCATAATCTCTCGCATTACCTTGACATCATGCGGCGGGTCCGAGAGACTATCATTTCAGGAGAATTTGCAGGCACCCGTTCAGCGGTTTAGGATGAGGTGTGTGCCATTGACGCGCGCCGGGCTTTGCTCGTTTTGCGCGGGTCATTGCGCTTTCGATGTGCTGGACTTCAAATTTGCGGTAATCTGAACTCCTAATACCAAGAAGACAGATACCAGAAGACAGATATCAGAAGAGACTTGGCAGTATGTGGGTTCCTTGCGTGCCCAAGGGTGTGTCCCGCGGTACGCCGACCCACTGTGGTCCAGGCAGTAAAAATTTCTACGCTGCAGTCTGCCAGTTTCTGGACGCAGACAAGCGGCGGGAGTCTCAAGAATGATTGCTCAATTCGCATTCCTCGTTTTTCAAGCGCCAGGTGGCGCGGGAATGACTTCTCTTTTGATGATGGTGGGAATTTTCGCCGTCTTCTATGTCCTACTCATCATGCCGCAGCAGAAACGGCAGAAGAAGTGGCAGGAGATGCTCGCTAACCTCAAGGCCGGTGACCGTGTCACCACTACCGGGGGCATGATCGGCATCATTCTCTCTATCAAGCAGGGCGAGGGCACTGACCCCGGAAGCATCATCCTCCGCGTCAACCCGGACAACCTGAAAATTGAAGTTGCACGTAGCGCTATCGCAGCGGTCACCGTTGACGATATCGTCAAGAAATCTTAGGCGGTCGCGGTTTCACATGAAGAATAACCTGCTCTGGAAGACAGTACTCATTCTCGCCATCTTGGTCGTGTTCGTCTGGGGAATTTTCCTCGGAACCGATCCACAGAAGAGCGTCGAAGCCATCAAGACGAACGGCCTCATTGCCGGCATTCAGCAGAACATCCATCTCGGATTGGATCTGCGCGGCGGCACGCACCTCATCCTTCAGTGCAGGTCAATGACGCTGTCAACGCCGAAACCGATCAGACCGTTGAGCGGCTCAAGGATGCGCTGAAGAAGAAGAACGTTACCTTCGGCGATATCCTCAAGATCGATCCCGTCGCTGTCCCGGACAAGATCACTCTGCGTGGCGTTGATATTGGCGCGGCCGGCGATCTTCGCTCGGTCATTCAGGATCAGTTTGCCGAGTACGATCTCGTCTCCGGCGCTGACAACTCCTGGATTGTCTCGCTCAAGCCCGCCGTGCTGGAATCTATCAAGAAGCGCGCTGTCGAGCAGGCCATCGAAACCATCCGCAACCGAATTGATCAGCTCGGCGTCTCTGAGCCGGTGATTCAGGAACACGGCCTCGGAGATTATCAGATTCTGGTCCAGCTCCCCGGCGTCGATGATCCCGCCCGCGTTAAGGAAGTCATGCAGTCCACGGCGATGCTTGAAATTCGCCAGGGTCTGGATAATGGACGCCCCTACAACAGTGAGCAGGAAGTGCTCGCTGCACATGGTGGCATTCTTCCTTCGGACGCTGTCATCATCAAGGGCAAGAGCATTGGCGGCAAGAGTGCCGGGAATGAGAACGGTGATGTGTTCTATCTCATTAGCCGTGTCTCGGCCGTGAGCGGTCGCGATCTGCGCTCCGCCGAAGCCGGACACGAAGAGAGTGGCCGTCCGGACGTGAGCTTCACCCTCACCCGCGATGGCGGCGACCGTTTCTACGCCTTCACCTCCGCCCATATTGGCGAACCGCTGGCTATTGTGCTGGACGGCAAGGTGCAGGAAATCGCCAACATCAAGGAAGCAATCCGCGACACCGGTCGCATCTCCGGCTCGTTCACCGACCAGCAGACCAAGGATCTTTCCATGATTCTGCGCTCCGGCGCTCTGCCAGCCTCTATCAAGTATCTTGAGGAGCGCACCGTCGGACCCTCGCTCGGAGCAGACTCGATTCATCAGGGTGTGCGCGCTGCAATTGTCGGCATGCTCGCCGTCATGATCTTCATGCTCATCTACTATCGCTTCGCCGGCATCAACGCCGACCTTGCGCTGGTTCTGAACCTGGTGATTCTCCTCGGCTTCCTCGGATTCTCGGGTGCCACGCTTACACTGCCCGGAATCGCCGGTCTCATTCTCACCGTCGGTATGGGTGTTGACTCCAACGTGCTCATCTTCGAGCGTATTCGCGAAGAGTTGCGCGCCGGTAAAACGCCGCCCTCGGCTGTAGAGCAGGGCTTCGGGCATGCTTGGGTGACCATCGTCGATACCCACGTCACTACCATTGTTTCGGCGGCCATCCTGTTCCTCTTTGGAACCGGACCGGTCAAAGGTTTCGCCGTCACGCTGACTTTCGGTCTGTTGGCGAACCTGTTCACCGCCGTCTTCGTTTCGCGCACCATCTTCGAAAGCATCCTCAACCGTCACAAGCACGGTGAGGCACTCTCGATCTAGTTCCGTGGCGGAGTTTCCGGTTGGCCGGGACTCCGCCGCACAAGGTTCGATGTAAGCTTCCAGCCGCATTTGCGGAGTTCGAGAAATCTAGAGGAGCCCGCGCTTCTCGGGTAAAAGGCTTCTAAAGTGGAACTGTTCCGTAATACAAATATCGATTTCCTGGGCAAGAAGTGGTATTTTCTCGCCCTCTCGCTGATCTTCTCCGTTGCTGGCCTGAGTTCGATGCTTTTCTGGCATCACGTTCCCCTCGGTATCGACTTCCGTGGTGGCACCGTGGTGGACGTGAAGTTCACCCAATTGCCAAACGTCGATTCGATTCGCACCGAATTGGATCGCGCCGGTCTGAAGAACTTTACTCTACAGGCTGACACACGCCCTGGCGTCAATGAACTCCTTATCAAGCTCGACATTCGCGAGACCAGTGAACAGGCTCTCGATCAGGGTAAGGAAACCATTGTCAAGGCCTTGCAGGTTGGCGCCGAGCCCGGTAAAACCGATCTCAATAACATCGGTTACACCACCTTGCAGGATTACCTCCTGAAGGCCGACCCGCTCCACCTCGGAACCGACGCGGCTACCCAGTACGGCAAGATCGCTCGCTCGATCGTGGACTATCGCGACAAGACCCGCGGTGGCGTTCTCAATTCTATTGCCGACGTTTCCTCACTGGCGCCGCCAGCGGTGATGCAATCCCTTCAGCAGGATTTCTTCACCTCGAATTTCGGCGTGCGCAATGTTGATATCGTTGGCCCGCAGGTCGGAGCACAGCTCCGCAAGCAGGCGATTCTCGCAACCTTGTACTCGCTGCTCGGAATGCTGCTCTATCTTTGGTTCCGCTTCGAGCTGATCTACGGTGTCGCTGCTGTCGTAGCCTGCTTCCATGACACGTTGATCACCGTCGGCGCTTTCTCGCTGCTCAACACCGAAATCTCCCTCACGGTCATCGCCGCCATTCTCACCTTGGTCGGCTACTCGATGAACGACACCATCGTCGTCTTCGACCGTATCCGTGAGAACATCAAGCTGTTACGGAAAGACACTCTGACCGATATCGTCAACAAGAGCATCAATCAGACACTGAGCCGAACCGTCCTGACCTCCGGACTGACCTTCCTCACCGTCCTAGCTCTGTATGCCTTCGGCGGAGACGTACTGCACGGCTTCTCTCTCGCGCTCGTGATCGGCATCATAATTGGTACGTATTCCTCAATCTTTATCGCTGCTCCAATGCTGGTTGCCTATCAGCAGTGGCGCGGCAAGTCAGTTCCCGGAGCCCCTGCCCCTTCTGGAAACAGTGAAGGCCGTCGCTATAAGTCGCCTGCAAAGGCATAAGAATCAGTAACTTTCAGCCCGGGAGTAGCAGGCGAACGCCGCTCGCTCCCGGAGCAGCGAAAGTTTGTTCCTTAACCGGGTCATCTTGTTGTGTAAGGGAGACCATCTATCTCTTAGATGATCAGGCAGTTCCTTTAACTTTTTTTCGGGCTCGCGCTCATTTACGGGAGCAAAAGCATCGCCCCCGGTGTCTAAGACAACTAGTAAGACGGAGAACTGGCTTATGTTTGAAGACAGCCTTCTGGAATCGGGCGGTAGAAACTCAAGACTGCATCGGCGCGGACCATGGGCGACCCTGCTATCGTTTGTGCTCCAGGCTATGCTGGTGGGCGTTCTCGTATTGATTCCCCTCATCTATACCGAAGCACTTCCCCGCCAGCAGTTAATGGGATACCTTGTGGCACCACCGCCGCCACCGCCGCCACCGCCGCCTCCGGCAGCAGCGCCGGCTGTTGTCAAAGTGGTAAAGGTGCAAACCGAGCTCGATAATGGGCAGCTCAAGGCACCCACAGCGATCCCCAAGAAGATTCAGATGGTCAAGGAAGATGAGGCGCCGCCAAGCAGTGGTGGTGTCGTGGGTGGCGTCGTCGGCGGTGTTCCCGGAGGCCAGTCCGGTGGTGTGGTTGGCGGTGTGCTCGGCTCCATCATGAGCGCAGCTCCAACGGCTGCACCTAAGATCGCGACTCCGAAGCGCATCACCGTCTCCCAAGGTGTTACTGCGGGTATGCTCATCCGCAAGGTTGCGCCCACATATCCTCCGCTGGCCAAACAAGCTCGCATCCAGGGTTCAGTTGTGCTCCAGGCCGTTATCGGCAAGGACGGCACGATTCAAAACCTCAGGGCGGTTAGTGGTCATCCGATGTTGATCCCCAGTGCACTCGATGCCGTTCGCCAATGGAAGTACAAGCCGTACTTCCTGAATGGCGAGCCCGTCGAAGTTGACACGCAGGTCACGGTTAACTTTACTCTGGCTGGCGGCTAAACCTGCAAGCCAGCCGGACTCGGCAGGTCCTGTGTGGACTCTGGTTCACACACGCCGCTGCGGCTGGAAAATCTCGCGTCTGGCAGAGTCTCCGCAATCTGGAGCTCTGGTCCATTACAGGGCCAAACCGCAGCATTGGGCGGCCCCGGAAGTTCGAACCTAGGCCCGCGTAAGCCCTTTGGCTGCGCTCAACTAAGATTCAGAAATCTGTAAAGAGTTCTGAGGAGGAAAATCAACTCATGGTTCTCGCAAACATTGCAACGTTGGTTCTGTGCAACATGCACCAAGCCGCAGTCCTGCTCTTCCAGGAGCCAGAAGGTGGAATCGGCTGGGATCCGATCTCACTGTGGAAGCAGATGGGCTTCCTCGCCAAGATCGTCGTCATCGTTCTATTCCTCATGTCCGGTTGGTCGATCGGCATCATGATTGATCGCGCCCTTGCCTTTTCGGCAGCCCGCAGTCAGTCCCGCGCCTTTGCTCCGGCCGTTGCCGGCGCCCTGAAAGATGGCAAGATCGACGAAGCCATCAAGGTTGCCGATCGCAACAAGAAGAGCCATCTGGCGAAGGTTGTCGCCGCTGGTTTGCAGGAATTCAAGGCTCACGGTGAGTCCACCGAGCTGCCGGGCGAAGAACTCGAAGCCTCGCGCCGCGCACTCGAGCGGGCCGAAGCCATCGTTCACGCCGAATTGAAGCGCGGACTCAGCGGTCTGGCCACCATCGGCTCCACCGCCCCGTTCGTCGGCCTGTTCGGCACCGTCGTCGGCATTCTGAACGCCTTCAAGGGCATCTCGGGCGCCAAGGCAACCGGCCTCGCAGCCGTCGCCGGCGGCATCTCGGAAGCACTGGTTACCACCGCTATCGGCCTTTTCGTGGCGATTCCGGCTGTCTGGATGTTCAACTATTTCACTGGCCGCGTAGAAGCCTTTGATGTCGAGATGGACAACAGCTCGAGCGAATTGATCGATTATTTCTTGAAGCGTCGCAGCGCCCGCCGCTAAGTACCGGCGTTGGAGAAGGCAGGCAATGGCAAAAGCTGAAAGAAGAATGGCCAACGTCACCTCGGACATCAACGTGACCCCGATGGTCGACGTCATGCTCGTGCTGCTGATCATCTTCATGGTGATCACGCCCATGCTGCAAAAGGGCGTCAGCGTCAACATGGCGAAGACCGACAATCCGATCAAGATGCCCGAGGCTGATAAAGAGGATTCCCTGATCGTCGCCGTAATGCGCGACGGCAAAATCTACTTCAATTCCGACGTCGTCTCGGCTGAACAGTTGACCGACAAGGTGAAGGATAAACTCGCGAACAAAGCCGACAAACGCATCTTTGTCAAAGCCGACGCCGGCGCCAAGTATGGCGACGTCGTAGCCGTGGTCGATGACGTCCGCTCCGCTGGAGTGGATCAACTCGGCCTTTTGACCGAAGAGCGCAAGCAGGGTGCGCTCGAAGCACCGGCTTCGGCCAAGTAGGAGAAACACTATGGCAATGGCAATGGGTGGCGGGGGCGGTGGTCCTCAGGCAGTCATAAACGTTACTCCACTGATTGATGTGCTGTTGGTGCTGCTGATCATTTTCATGGTCATCACACCGCTCACTCCCAAGGGTTTGGACGCGCTGGTTCCTCAGCCGCCTAAGAATCCTCAAAAGCAGACCGACGTGAATGATCGCACGATCGTCGTGCAGGTACTCAAGGGCGGGGCCATCAAGATCAATCAGGATGACATCGCACTCGATAAACTCCAGGGCCGTCTGGAAGATATCTTCAAGACGCGCGCGGAAAAGGTTGCGTTCGTAAAGGGTGATGACGATCTCACTTTCTCCGACGTAGCCCAGGTAATTGACAAGGTTCACGCCGCTGGTGTGGACAAGGTGGGCCTCATCACGGCCAAGATCGAAGCCGGTCAGTAGGGTAGATCGCGAGAACCCGGGAGCGTCGCGCAAAAGGGCGCTCCCACCTCCTCACCGCTCCCGGTCAGTTGACGGGAGTCCGAAGCGCCCCAGCCGGAGTGCGATCGGTAGCCGAATACCCGGCTGTGAAGCTTCTCTTGAGACCTAGACCCCGGCCAAATAATTGGCAACGGAAGGTGACATCAAATGAACAGAATCGCACGCGTGCTGGCCGGTTTGTTCCTCGCTCTCGTCGTATTGGCGTCTGCCGGCTGCACCAAGCTCCAGGCTCGCGACCACCTGAATAAGGGTGTGCAATCCTACAAGAACGGCCGCTATGAAGAGGCCATTGAACATTTCAAGAGTGCCGTCAGTCTTGATCCCAGCCTTCTTAATGCGCGCATTTACCTCGCTACGGCCTACGCTCAGCAATACGTCCCCGGCGCTGAAACGGAAGAAAACAAGCGCTACGCGGCTCAGGCGATTGACGAGTACAAGAACGTTCTCTCCACCGATCCCTCCAACATTAACTCCGTCAAGGGAATCGCTTACCTCTACCTGCAGCAGAAGCAGTTTGATAACGCCAAGCAGTTCTACAATAAGGCCGTTCAGATCGATCCTAACGATCCTGAATCCTACTATTCCGTCGCATTCATCGACTGGACTGAGGCCTACAAGTTCCGCCAGGAAGAGCGTAATAAGCTCGGCATGAAGGCGACGGATCCGCTCAAGGACAAGAAAGTCTGCGATCTCGTCAAGACGCATAACGCACCTATGGTTGAAGAGGGCATCAGCCTGCTCAACAAGGCCCTGCAGCTTCGTCAGGACTACGACGATGCAATGGCCTATCTCAACCTGATGTACCGCGAGCGCGCCGATTACGAGTGCGACGCTCCGGACGCCCGCACTGCCGATCTCAAGACGGCCGACAACTGGGTGGACAAAAACCTTGCCACCAAGAAGGAAAAGGCCAATAAGCAGGGCCCCGGCGGAATTGTGCTCGACCAGCCCAAGGATCAGAAGTAAACCACACCATTATTTCCCAAACGGCCTCTCTTCGGAGAGGCCGTTTGCATTTCGCTCGAGCCCGTGAGAGCCCCCGTCCCTCAAAGGTCCATCCTCCCTTACGCCCCTTACGTAATAGTTGCCCACGCAAGTTTCGCGCTTTTCTGGCCGATTAGACCTATGTTGGAAGCAGTGTTCCCCCCAGAACTCTCAAATCAACATTGATAGCGCCCTTCCGGCGCAACAAAGCAAGGACTGTTCCATGCACACCGTTTCGAATTTTTCCAGGAATCCGCACATCTTCCGCCTTACCAGTGTCCTGTCGTTTGTGCTTTTGCTTGCCCTGCAGGCTGCCTATGCCGGAAGCGATACCCCTGTTCCCCCAAACACAAAGTCCAGTCATAGCAGTGAGCTTTCCACCCGTCCCTTCGCGCACTTCGCCGTGGGTGTAACCGCCGGAACCTTGGGCCCAGGCCTTGAACTCGTGACCACCATGTCGCGCCGTTCCAATCTCCGCGTGGATGGGCACTTTTTCAACTACTCGCAGACCTTCAGCCAGGATGGAATCAGCTACAACGCCAATCTCCGCCTTCGCGACTATCGCGCCAGCTACGACTTCTTCCCATTCGCTGGAGCCTTCCGCCTCAGCGCCGGTTTCGAAGCTTATAACCAGTTCAACGTGAACGCCGTCGCCACGGTCCCTGCCGGTCAAACCGTCACTCTTAATGAAGTGGACTACTACAGCAGCGCCTCTGATCCATTGCATGGTTCGGCCAGCGCCGCCTATCCCAACAAGTACGCTCCCACATTGACGATGGGCTTCGGCAATGCCATTCCGCGCAGCGGGCGCCACTGGGCCTTCCCTATCGAAATAGGCGCAGCCTTCACCGGAACGCCCTCGTTCAATCTGGCCATGGCCGGCAGCGCCTGCGCCACTCCAAATCCCGCCACTTGCATGCCTGTCAGTTCCGATCCCAGCTTCCAGGCGGACCTCGCCGCGCAGCGCAAGAAGATCGTCAATGACATTGCGCCCCTCCGGGTCTACCCCATTCTCAGCATGGGGGCCACGTACCGCTTCTAAATCGGATCACGCAGTAGCTGTATTGTCCAGCCCCGCGCGGCCTCTTCCGGCCCGCATCCTGCAACTCTGGCCTCGCCCTTCTTGGTGAGGCCTTTCCTCACTCTGTGCCATCTTCTTGTTCCCCTTGCTCTATGTTTTTGATAACATCCACCATTCAATTCAGCTCGTTACCTAGAAGGAAGCGCGTCCTCATGTTCAAACGAATTCTGATCGCAAATCGCGGCGAAATCGCAGTGCGTGTAATCCGGGCCTGTCGCGAAATGGGCATCGAATCGGTCGCTGTTTATTCCGACGTCGATCGACGTGCCCTCCATGTTCGCAAAGCCGATTTTTGCGAGTACCTCGGTCCCGCGCAAGCCTCCGAGTCGTACCTCAACATTCCCAAGATTCTTGAGGCTGCCCGGCGCAGCGGTGCCGAAGCCATTCATCCCGGCTACGGATTTCTCTCCGAGAACGCAAAGTTCGCTCGTGCGTGCCGCGAAGCTGGGATCGTATTTATCGGTCCCTCGCCGGAGTCCATGGAGATGATGGGCTCCAAGACGCGCGCCCGCCAGAACATGAAGAAAGCAAATGTTCCCTTTGTCCCTGGGACAGACACCGGCCTGAAGAGTGCCGAGGAAGCATTGACCGTCGCGGAATCCATCGGCTACCCCGTCATGCTCAAGGCGTCTGCGGGGGGCGGCGGTAAGGGTATGCGCATGGTCTCCAGCGCGAAGGAACTCGCCAGTGCACTGGAAGCCACACGCAGCGAGGCTCAGCGCTCGTTTGGTGATTCCGAGGTGTACATCGAGAAGTTCATCGAGAGCCCACGCCACGTCGAGATGCAGATATTCGGCGACACTCAGGGCAACGTCATCTATCTTGCCGAGCGCGAGTGCAGTGTGCAGCGCCGCCACCAGAAAGTGTTGGAGGAAGCACCCTGTTCCTTCGTCGATCCTGATATGCGCCGCCGCATGGGAGAAGTCGCCGTGCAGGTCGGTAAGGCAGCGAAATACGTCAACGCCGGAACGGTCGAGTTCCTCGTGGACGCCAAAAAGAATTTCTACTTCCTTGAAATGAACACCCGCTTGCAGGTTGAGCATCCCGTCACCGAGATGGTCACAGGAATCGATCTGGTGCAGCTCCAGTTGCGCGTCGCGGCTGGTGAGCCCCTGCCCCTCAAGCAGGAGGACATAATATTGCGCGGTCACGCCATTGAACTCCGCGTTTACGCCGAAGACCCGGACAATAGCTTCTTCCCCTCGCCTGGACGCATTACGCGTCTCATTTCGCCCTCTGGCCCCGGTCTTCGCCGTGATAGCGGAATGTATGAAGGCTGGGTTGTTCCGCTGGACTACGATCCGCTCCTCGCCAAGCTCATCGCTTACGGGGAGAACCGCACGCAGGTCATTAACCGCTTGCGCCGCGCCCTCTCCGAATACTTCATCGGAGGCATCAAGACCAACATCTCACTCTTCCGCCGCATCTTGCTTCATCCCGACTTTCAGGCAGGGCGCGTTGATACGGGCTTTCTCGACCGCCTCCTGAAGGAGCCCCCACCGAGCGACGCGCGCACAGAGCGCCGAGTTCCAATCGTTGCCTTGGCGGCAGCCATCTTTGCCCAGCAGCCCGCACCCGGCACGCAGCCCGCCCGCAATGCGGATGGATTGCACTCCGCCACGCCCCGAACCGCTGTCGCAATAGAAAATGGCGAAATCAAGCCCCGCGGATGGAAGACAGCCGCGCGCACCGAGGGGGTCCGATGAAATACGAAGTTCTGATCGATGGTCACCTGCACCAGATTGAGTTGGAGCGCGTCACCACGGGCTATGAGGCCACAGTTGATGGCGAGGCATTTGCCCTCGACGTTGCCATGACCGCGCGCGACGTCCTCTCGATCATCCACAATGGCCGCAACTACGAGGCCAAGCGTGAGTACTCTCTGCTCGGAGAGACCCACATCATTGTCGGTTCCGAGCGCTTCCTGGCCGAGGTGCGCGATCCACGCTCCCTGCGCAGCCGCCGAGCCGCTGCCGGACACGAAGCTGGTCCGGCCAAAATACTCGCTCCTATGCCGGGCAAAATCGTTCGCGTCATCGCCTCTGAAGGTGACGAGGTCGAAGCCGGGCAAGGCTTGGTCGTGGTTGAAGCCATGAAAATGCAGAACGAGATCAAGGCGACCAAGAACGGAAAGGTCACTAAGATCGCCGTCAAAGAGAACTCCGCAGTCAACGCCGGAGACCTCCTCTGCATTGTCGAATGACGTTTCTTTTGCCCAAAACAAACGCCCGGCATCGCGCCGGGCGTTCTTGCTTTCAAATTGTGGAATCGGCTCTTATTGTCCGCTCGTCTTCAATATCTGATCAGCCAGATAGTTTTCAACCGAGGCGCTATTGTGTAGCGATTCGTAGTACGCACTCTTCAGCAACTGTTCTCTGCGGTCGCGTAATTGTTCACGGATTGCCTGCTGTACGCGCGGATCGTTCAGCTCGCGCTGGCCTGCGGGCTCCTTGGAAATCAGTTTGATGATGCGATATCCAAAGAGCTGGTGCGTGCCATTGTCTGCTGCCGGCAGCGGCGGAGTGAACTGTCCTGGCTTCAGTCGGCTGATCGCATCGTAGGCTTGCTTATCGCCCTGCAACGAGTTCTCAGGAACGAATCCCAGATCGCCGCCCGTTGCTGAGGTGTCAGGATCTTCGCTGTAATTCATCGCGATCGTGGCGAAATCCTCGCCGCTTTCCAGCCGGTTCTGCAGCATGGAAACTTTCTTCTTCGCCTCGCCCTCGTTCTGTGCCTTGTCGTTCTTCAGGTTGCGAACTTGCGGGCTCGGCTGCGTGGAAACCAGAATCTGCGCCAAATGATATTGCGGCACGATGAGGTTGAACTCCGACTTGTGCTGGTTGTAGTAGTTCGAGATGTCGCTGTCGCTGATGTTGATCTTCGACGTGATCTCTTTGTTCAGCACCTTCTCCACGGTAATCGAGCGGCGAAGATCACGTTTGAAGTCATCCAGCGTGATTCCACGCTCTTTCAGCCGTGCGTCGAACTCTTCCTTCGTGAACGGTGCGCGAATCTCACTCAGCTTGCTGTCCACTTCTTCGTCCGTGGCCAGCAAGCCCAGCTTTTCCGCCCGCTGCGCAAGAATTTCGTTCTCAATCAGCTCGCGCAAAATGCCTAGCCGCAGTGCCTGCGCCTGTTCATTTGACGTCGGAGGTTGTTTCTCAGTTTGAGTGCGGTAATATTTTTCGACTTCCGTACGCAATATTTTTCGTCCGTTTACGCGCGCCATCACGTCGCCGCCGCCCTGCTGGCGATTGCATCCCGCGCCTGCCAACAGACCGAGCGTGCAAATCAACAACGCCGTGCCCCATACCATCGTCTTGCGATTCAATCGAAAACCCTCCAGCTCTGCAACTACCTGGCTATGTACGCTCCCCGCACCTGGCGCGGGGCCTTCACTTGCAAACTGCTTATGAACTCTATTGTCCAACGGTGCCAAGGCTCTTCAATTCTTTGTCCAGCACCAGCCGCAGTTCTTCCTCGGGGAGCGCACCGTCCAGCTTCATTCCGTCGATGAAGACCGCCGGAGTCGCCTCAACGCCCACACTCTCGGCTTCTTTCACACTGGCCGTCAGGTCGCTCTTCGTGGCCTGCGTCTCCACGCATTGTTTCAGCACCGCTGCATCGGCGGAGTGCTTTTTTCCGATGTCAAACGTAATTTTGTCCAGTTCGGCAAGCTGACCTTGCAACGGACGCTGTTCCCCTTTGATCTGCTGCGGATTCGCGTGCACGTAGTCTGCGAAATCCCAGTAAGCTCCCTCGCTCTGCTTTGCCAGGCAGCCGGAATCCAGCGCCGCGCGCTCGGCCCAGGGATGAATCTCAAACAGCGGGTAATCCTTGTAGATCACTTTGATCCGGTCGCCGTAGCTCTTCAGCACATCGTTCAGCGTTTGGTGCATCTTTGAGCAGTACGGGCATTGGAAGTCGTCATACACTACCACCGTCAATTTGGCCTGCTTGTTGCCGCGCACAGGCCGCCCCGTCAGGTCGATCTTCGCCATCGTTTCCGCTTGCGGGTCGCGCGACAAATCCACTTTTGTCATGGAGATCAGCGTCTTATTGTCTTTGCTGATCAGCACCTGCTGCGTCTTGGACTGTCCCCGGAAGCTGGCTTTCACCGTCAGTTCATCGTAGCCGGCAAAGTCTCCGCTCTGCTTGCGCTCTCCTGTCGTGATCTCCACGAACGGGGGATAGCTGAACATCGAACGTACCTGTTTTTCAATCCTGCGGTTAAGCTCTGCGCCGCTCGGGCCCTGCGCCCGGCAACCGACAGCCAACAACAACACGCAAAGTAACAAACGGCGCATGCACCACTCCCAGATTCGCTTCGAGTTCCATTCCATAAGCCATTGAATTATCTCACGCGCCCACTTTCAGGGCACCTGATGTCCAGCGTATTGCGCCCAAATAGCAAGGCCGCCCAAAGGCGGCCAGAGTTCTGCAAAGTTGAAGCGCTCTACCGCAAACTCTCAACGCTCAACATCGCGTTCATGGAGCCTGAGCGGAACCCTTCCACATCCAGCGCCACGTACTTGAATCCGCACGCCTTGATCTCAGAACTCAGCCGCGCAAACATTTCCAGCGTCAGCGCGCGCTCCAACTCCTCGCGCGCAATCTCGACCCGCGCAACGTCCCCATGGTGCCGCAACCGGAACTGACGGAAGCCCATCGCCCGCAGCGCGTCTTCGCCGCGTTCCACCTGCTCCAGCGCCTCGCGTGTCACCGTGCGTCCATATTCAATGCGCGAAGACAAGCAAGCCGACGCCGGTTTGTCCCATACTCGCAGCCCGGCCTCGGCGGCCAGCGCGCGAATATCCGCCTTCGTCAGCCCAGCCTCCAGTAGCGGAGCCGCAACCCCATGCTGCCGTGCCGCCTTCTGCCCCGGACGCCAGTCACCCTGATCGTCCAGGTTCACCCCGTAGGCCACTGCAGCCCATCCGTTCGCCGTGGCAAACTGCTCCATCACACCAAACAGCTCATCCTTGCAGTGGAAGCAGCGCATCGAGTCATTCCGCTGATAGTCCGCGTTCTCCAACTCATCCGTGCGCACAATCTCCAGCGGAATCCCGCACTCCTCCGCGAACGCCACTGCATCGCGCATCTGCGCCCGCGCCAGCGAAGGCGAATCCGCCAGCACCGCCAGCATCTTTCCACCCAGAACGGTATGGGCCGCCCAAGCAAGGTACGCCGAATCCACGCCACCCGAATAAGCCACCAGCACGCGTCCCAGCTCCCGCAACCGCGCATACAACCGCTCGCGCTTCGCCGCCAGCTCGGAATCCGCGGAAACCCTCACATCTGTATTCATGGCTCTATTCTACTTCGTTGGACCGCCAGGAAGGGAAAAGGCAGAAATAGCTTTGCAGAGACATTTTCCAGAGGTACAAACAATCAATATGCACTACGACATCCTCTTTCAGACCTCGCGATTCAATCTCTCTGAGCCCAAGACTTATTTCATTAATGAATGTTGCTTTGGAGATGATTTGGCAAAATGGCTGGTCTCCAAACTTCCCGAAGTAGGCGTGCAGCCGGACGAGCCATATCGAGAGGATTGGGGTTGGGAGTTTCATGCGAGAGCCGGTGGCTGCCGCTATTACGTTGGTGTAGGCGGGCTGTCTGACGGGGACCCAGCCGACCGGAACCGAGGCGAGTTCAGGATCATGTTCACAAAGCGCCGAACAGTGTGGGATCGCCTGCTCGGGAGAAAAAAGCTCAGGCCAAATGAGGCGATTCTAAAGGCAGTTGAGACACTTTTGGCCCGCGAACTCGATTTTACGAAGATACATCGCGAGCAATTAGGGCGATAGGCCTTGCGCTCCAACGAGGTTGGCTCAAACCCAATAAAAGCCTGTGCCTCTACTCGTTTGCTAATGGGCGCCCGAGCACAAACAAAGGGCGCTGTCCTTTGGCAAGAGCAGCGCCCAGTTTCGTACTTCTTAAAGGCTAGTCTCAATCGCTCTACAAAATGTACCGCGACAAATCCTGGTCTTTCACGATGTCGGCCAGCATGCTGCCAACGTATGCGCGGTCAATCTTCACGTCCTTGTCTTTCAGTTCAGGAGCGTCGAAGCTGATCTTGTCCAGCACGCGCT
>Ga0181537_10001233_pt1 | contig 23800 bp, 13 predicted proteins | sample PEATcosm2014_Bin_39_FD_119765 | JGI IMG/M metagenome (GOLD analysis project Ga0181537, IMG submission 119765) | Peatland microbial communities from MTU Mesocosm Facility, Houghton, MI, USA - PEATcosm2014_Bin23_10_metaG | ecosystem: Environmental > Terrestrial > Soil > Wetlands > Peat | place... | reverse complement strand
TGGTCGCACTCGAACGATTCACGCGCGCCGATGCCTTTGTCGTTGGCAACGAGGAGCACGTTAGCGGCTGCGTCCAGCACGATCGAGCTCGGGGCATAGGCTACCGGGATCATGCCCACGACGGGATTCTGCACGCCGCGCCCGAGGTCGACCACCGCGATTGCGTTAGCGTTGTAAAGCGCGACGTAAGCAACGCCGTTTTTGGCATCGACGGCGATCGAGTCCGGCGCAGCGCCATAGACTGGTTGCCCCTGGCCGGGCACTCCGATCGGCAGCCCAAGGCTGATCGTCCGCTCCACCTTGTTCGTGGCCGTGTTAATAACCGAAAGTGTATCGCTGTAAGTGTTGGCGACCAGCAGGGACGATTCGTAGAACGCCATCCCGGTCGGATGCAGACCGGTCGCGACGTTAGCCGTGACCGTCATCGAGGCCAGATCAACCACAGAAACGGTACCGGTGATCGCGGCGCCAACCACCGGGTCGGCGACGATTTCAGTGCCGGCGGAGTTGATCTGGAAATCCGCTTCCGTGGCGGCCCGGCCACCCTCGTTGCTGACGTAGGCCGTCGTGCCTGTGTGGTTGATCACGATGCTGTGCGGCGCGTTGCCGACGCGGATCTGCTGACCCTGCACCGGCGGGGTCGCGGTCAGGTCGATCTGGGCGAGCGTATCGTTCTGGTTCAGCAGGGCGTAGGCGCTGCTTCCGTCCCTTGAGAGCGCGACGCCGCCGGGATAAGAAGTGTACGAACTATAGAACGACCCGCAGGGGTTGGCATAAGCGGCGGGTGGGCTGTTCGGAAAGCAGGTGATGAAGGAATTGTTCGGCGGCACGCTGATTTGGGCATCGTCTGACAGCAAACCCTGTGCATTGACGTTAGCGATGGTGACGTTGCTGCTGTCCTGGCTGAACACCAGGTGCTTGCCGTCCGCAGAATAGGCTATGCCGCTATAGCTGCCGCTCGGATCGAGTCCTCCTAACGGGCTGTAATTCTGTATGACAACGCCGGTCGTGGTGTTGAACACTTCGACGGCTCCGTTGCCATCGGACGTCGACGTTCCCATAGTGAGCACGGCGGCGGTGTGTGTCTTAGCATTGGGGTTCACCGCGACGGCCTTGGCGCGGACCCGGATGCCGAGGTTGACTTGAGTGCCGGCTGGGTTGATGACCTGGCCACTGCTGACCACCCACGAGCCGTTCGGCTGAGGGCCGGCGAAGTAGGTCGGGTACTCCTTGGATTGAGCAGCGGCGAGCCCCGAAAGACTCAGCCCCGCTGCCAGCACGCCGCCGAGCGGGGCCAGACGGTTGATCCTAGACCTGTTCCGAGATTTGTTTCGAGCCTGAATTTTTCGAGACATGTACCGTTCTCCTTCTTGGATTTTCGTCTTCACGCACCGCTCGGAGACGGGACTTCATAGCGGTTCTCATCGGGTTCCTCAATCTCCAACACGGCCTGGGGCAAGCACGCAGAGGCAAGGATTAGTGCGATCAGTCTAGTTTTGAGTAGGAGACGCCAGCATGACGCCAAGATTACATTTTTGTAATCTTGGCCTTTTAGCGTGAGGCGACGCCGCCCCAAGTCGCGGATTGTGACGAGCCGCAGCTCCACCTCAGGCGGAGTCTTTTTCGTGGATGAGCTATGCCACAACCTGATCCTCAGGGGACGGGTTCGGAGCCTGGTGGCTTGATTTCCTCAATCGAGGGCGAACAATAGGAGTATTCTCTTTGGAATGAAGACGTCCGAATCGTGGGTGATAGCTCGTGGCAGGAAGCTTAGCTGGTTGTCGGCAACGGCTAAGGAAGAAACCACAATGAAAAAAAACCAGTCGTTGATCGGCCTGTGCATTTTCTTGGGGCTGGTCCTCGGATTGGGAATTACGCCAACCGTGATCGCGGCGGACCCATCGCCGATCATTGGTAATTGGGAAGGAACTCTTGATCCGGGGGCTCGACCTAAGAAGCGAATCGTCGTGCACATTACCGAAGGTCAGGACGGAATCTTAAGCGGAACCATCGACTACCCGGACGAGAGCGTTTCGGGGCTATTGATCACTGCCATAAATTATAAAGAACCCGCCCTTCACTTCGAAAGCAGTTCTGGTCAGGTTTCCTACGACGGCACGATGAACAAAGAGAATTCAGAGATTGCGGGCACCTGGAAACAAGGTGCGGCACCGCTTCCTCTCACGCTAACGAGGACCCCTTAGAGCAGGATTCGATTTACGTTGTTCCGTATCAACGCGGGATGGCCTGCCGACAGCAGTAATTGCACGTTCCCCGCAGACCCCTACTCTCTTCCGCGTCGGAAGATTCGACTACACCGACCTACCGAACACACTGCCGTGGCGGCCTATTATTCTCGTCATTGGCAGCAGGCCTGTTGCTCGGATTGGGGAGATGCCCGCATCCAGTTGTGGCCCGTCATAGGCTCTATTGAACATCGACGAGCGCGCGCAGCGGCCCCAGCCAGGGTTCGTAGCGCCGCCAGCGCGCGATAGAGGTGCGATAGATCGGCTGCCGGGCTTGCCACTTGCTAGGCGTGTTCACCGCCCGCGGATTCGATTCGGGGCGCAGGCACGCGTCGTCCCACGCCAGGCCGCAGGCCGCGATGATGCGCCGGATCACTGGTTCAGGCGCGCGGGTCAGGTCCTCGTAATCGACCTCGAGGAAGCGATCTGCAGGCAGCACGTTCCGCCAATGGTGGATGAGCCGCTGGTAGTCGCGAAAATAGGCGACCAGCTCAGCGCCTCCGGTCGGAAACGCCAGGCCCGGACGGAAATGCGTTTGATGGATCGATAGCGCCGTGTCGATTGCAGCGCGGCGACAATGGATGAAGAGTGCGCGGGGGAATGCCAGGTGGATCAGTCCGGCCCAGAGGAAGTTGAACGGCATCTTGTCGGTCACTCGCGACGCCGTCGGCGCGATCGCGCGCAGCACGCCGAGATATTCGGCCGCGGCCTTGGCGAGAAACGGCGTCTCGTTCCAGGCCGCAGCATTCCCGGCCGAAGTAGAGCGGTGCCACTCCGCCCCGCGCTGATTCCAGAAATGCAACTCGCTGCCCGCCCCGACCTCGGAATGCATGGAGACGATCTGCTCGACCAGAGTTGTGCCGGACCGCGGCATGCCGATGATCAGCACGGGCGTCGCATCGCGGCTGCCGAGTTGGGGCGCCCACGCGATCAATTCGGGTGTGCAGCGGGCAATCAGGCGGTCGATCTCAACCGAGAACGCGGCCGAGTCGAACGGCGCAGTGCTCCGGCGCACCGCGTCTGCGGCGTCGAAATGCTGCATGGCCAAGGCATAGTCGCCAAGATCCTCCGCCGCCTTGCCGATCGCGAGGTGAACCCGCAGGCGTTGCGACGCTTCCAGTCTCGGCATCGCCAGGGCAGATTGCATTGCTTGCAGCAGACCGTCGTCAGCGCTCGTGACGGGACGACACCGGACCAGTTCGTAGTAGCTTCCCGCCAGCAGCGGTGCGATCGCGATCGCGCGTTCGAAGCATGCACGGGCTTCGTCAAAACGGCCGAACTCAGTGAGCAGATTGCCCAGCAAATCATACGCCATGGCATTTCTCGGATCGGCCACCAGCGTCTCTCGCAATACCTGTTCGGCTTCCTGATTGCGATCCTCGGTCAGCAGCACCCGCGCCTTGCTAATGCGGCTGAAGCTGTTCCTGTCTCCGGTCGCTGCCGCTCGCCGGAAACAACTGATCGCCTGATCGCGATGGCCCAGGGTATAGCTCAGGGCACCGGCGCGGAACCACGCCTCGGTCAGTGATGGGAGCAACTCCGCGGCGCGCCCGTACGCAGCGATGGCCCCACCGATGTTGCCCAGTTGCTCGAAGGCAATTCCCAGGCGAAAATATGCATCGGTGTAGCGCGGGTTGCTGGCGGCGGCACGCTGCAACGCGGCGATGGCATCCGGCAGGCGGCCGACCTCGAGGCAGGCGAGGCCTAGATCGTGCTGGATGATGGGGTTGGACGGCTGCAGAAGGGCGGCATCGCGCAACGGCGCGATCGCATCGCCTGGTCGTCCGGCCCTGAGGAACTCAGTGGCCAATGCAAGCAGAGGCGCCACCTGCTGCGGCGCGGCCGGGTTGGGAGACTGGGACATGGCGCGAACCTAGCCTGGAAGCCGCAGCGTGGCCACCGGAATCGCCATCGCAATCGTCACCCGAGCATAATCTGCCAACCACGAAAATTTTGCCATAGGCCATTCTGCATTGCGATCAAACATTAATTAGGTTAGAGGTATATTTTTTTTCATCAGAAATTAACATTCGGTTCAACTTTCCCTAGCTCTCTGGAAGTAAAGTTGTTCGTTCCAGTTCTCCGACAGAGGCGACTTGGTCCTTGGCTTCTGCGCGGCGAACCACGATCCGCCGGCGACGTTGTGTCGCCATGGCCCATAACCCTCGACCAGCATTGAGTCTCTCGAAAGGGAAGCTGGGGATAAAATCAGCGGTGGCAGCCGCAACATAATTTGGTCTGCTGCCCGCGACGATCTGCCCGTCTGCGAGAGACTTAGATTCCGTTCGGGTTCTGATAACGGTAACAACACGGTTTTCGCTACCGGCGGAACTCAAATGAACGAAACCGCACACGAACTTTCGCCTTCCGTACAGGTCAATTCGATGAAAGCCAACTCGAAAGCGTTCCGTCTCCTCACCGCAACTCCAGGCCTGCTCATAACCAGCTCGCTCCTCTCCGCATTATTTGTATTAGCGAGCGTACTCCAGGTACCCGCTCAGAATGCAGTACTAACCGGCGCAATCGGTGGTCGCGTCACCGACCGCAGTGGAGCAGTTGTGCCGGGAGTGACGGTTGTTGTGCGGAATCTTGCCACCGGCGTGCAACAGTCGGCCGTCGCAAGTCACGCCGGACTCTACGAGTTCCTGGCGCTCATGCCGGGAACATATTCGCTGACGGCAACTGCGAAGGGTTTTCACGATGTCGAGGCACTAGTGCGAGTCATGGTGGGGAACGCTACCTCGCAGGATCTCAGCCTGCAGGTGGGAGCCAGCGGGGAGACAGTAAGGGTTACGGGGACGATGCCGCTCCTGCGGCCCGCGGAATCCTCGGCGAGCACGGTGCTTGATCGCTCCCTTATCGATGATCTGCCGCTCAATGGCCGCCGCTATACTGACTTTACGGCGCTGACGCCCAATACCAGCTACGACGGCGATACTGGTCTGATCAGCATTGCGGGACAGCAGGGCGGGGAGGATTCGGGGTACGCCAATGGAAATGGCTCGAATGCATTTACCGTTGACGGAACCAACGCCACCAACAACTACTTCGCCGATATTATCGGGCGTTATCGCATTCCTTATCTGTATGGGGAAGAGGCGATCCAGGAGTTCCAGGTATCGGTCAGCCCGTACTCGGCGGTCTACGGTGGTGGGGCGGGATTCGTAAACGCTGTAACTCGTTCGGGGAGCAATACCTTTCACGGCAGTGCCTTCTACTACAATCGCAACTCCGCCACCGGCGCCAATGACGCTCTCGACGAGGCAGCAGGTTTTGCGAAACCAGAGGATCGTCTGCAGCAATTCGGTGGCGGAGTGGGGGGGCCCGTCGTCCCAAGCCGTCTGTGGTTCTTCGTAGATTACGAGCAGCAACTGCGGAGCGATCCGATTTCCGTGATCAACCCGGCGCTGGTGGCCACGCAGCCCGGTTTCCTGTCCTCGAACTTCGGCATCCCCGATGGGACCACCCTGCCGGCACCGAACGGACCTTTGCCTGTACCCGGCAGCGACACCGCTCCGGATGCCAGTAATCCGGTGTACTTGCAACAAGTTTCCAATGTTATCGGTGCGTTGAATTCCAATCTGGGCAGCAAAGCCAGGAAGCGCAATGATCTAGTGTTTACCCCCCGGCTCGATTACCAGCCGAGTTCGCGGGACGGCCTGTTCCTTAGTTTGAATTACAACCATTTCAACTCGCCTGGAGGCGTCATTACCGACCCGACGGTGGGCAACTACGGTCTGCAAACTCTGGCCAATGCTTACGTGAACACCTTTGGAGCCAGCGTAGGATGGACGCACGGGTTTTCTTCAAGATTGTTAAGTGAGTTCCATGCGGGCACCTCACAAGACAACGAAATCTCGACGCCCACCGGTTTAGCTCCAAACACACCGACGGTGATTCTGGATAGCCCCGCGGCTTTTACTCTGGGAAATGCTGCGTTTTCCATCGGAAGAGTTTTTGAAAGACAGTACTCTCTCTCCGAGCGCGTGGATTATGTGATTGGCAAGCACACGTTGCAATTTGGTTTCGATTGGAGCCGCTCCTGGGATGCTGACACCGACGACGGCGGAGCCGACCCCAACGAGGCTGCCGATTTTGGGTCGCCCCTTGGGCTCTACGAATTCCCCAATCTGCAAGCCTTTGCCCTGGGACAATACCTCAATTTCAGCCAGGCAGCCGGGCAGCCAAGGTTTTCTTTTTCAGTGCCTTACTACGGATTCTACGTGCAGGATTCATTTCGGGCCTTGCCGACGTTGACGCTCGAACTGGGCCTGCGCGAGGACTTCCAGGTGTACCCGCAGCCCGCGGAGAATCCGGCCTTTCCGCTGACCGGGCAGTACCCGAACCAATTCCAGCGTTTGGCTCCGCGTTTCGGATTTGCCTGGCAGCCGATGCCAAAGACTGTGGTGCGGGGAGGGTTCGGGATGTTTTACACGAACATGAACGGTCTGAATTATCGCAATGCGGTGATCTCGAACGGGCTGGCCTCACAGCAATCGGAGGTGAGTGCGCAATACGATGGCGGCGCGCCGAACCAGCAGTTGCCCACCTTCCCGAATATCCTTCCATCAAGTTCGCCCTTGTTTCAAGGTGCCACGGACATTTCCCTGATTTCACCGCAATTTCGCGTGCCCTATATTCTGCAGGGCAGTTTGCAGATTGAGCGAGAGATCGCGGAGAACACCACCCTGAGTGTCGGCACCATGTTTAATCACGGAGTTCATATCCTCTCCGGCAGTGCGTACGACTTAAATTTAATGCCGTTAACGGGGACGGCGACCTATGTAATGTGTCCTCCCAACACCGTTTCCCTGCCCTGCAACGGTCCCGCCTACGTGTTGCCGAACATGGACAATGGTCTGCTCGTAGAAGGCCGAGTCAATCCGAACCTGGGAGAGATCAACGAACTGATCAGCCCCGCGCAGAATTATTACAACTCTTTCTTTGTGCAGCTGCAGCGGCGAATGTCGCGTGGACTTTCCTTGCAGGCTTCTTACACGTTCGCGAAAAGCATCATGCTCGACGGCATGGATTTCAATAATCAGTTCGACTTCAGCAATACCCACGCTCCTTCGCTGCTTGACCAGCGGAAGCGCCTTACCCTCGCCGCCGTCTACCAGCCACGGCTCGAAAGCCTGATCGGTCCGGGCGCCGCACGCAGCTTGCTCTCGGGATGGATGCTGAGCAGCGTCATGGAGTTTTCTTCGGGACGGCCGTATGCGGGACTGCTGAGTCCGGCGTGTACGACCCCCAGCAACTCCGGAAGCTTGGCGAACCTTGCTTGCGAACCCTTCGGCAACGACAACCTGAATGACTCCGCCTTCAATCAGGACACCGCCAACACTGCAGGCGGCATTAATGGTGCTGGCCCCACACCGGGGATCGGCCTGAATTCTTTTTACGGTCCGTGGCTGGAGAGGATCGACGTGGGCTTGGGACGCCGCTTCAAAATTCGCGAAGGCAAGGCACTGGAATTTCAAGCGCAGGCGTTCAATCTTTTTAATCATCCCAACTACTACGTCCAGAACGGGGACGGGATCAACCAGTTGCAGTACAACCCGTACGGCAAAACTTGCGGGGACGGAATATCTCTGAACCAGGCCTGCTATCTGGTGCCGAATTCAGGGCCGGGTAACTTCGGCGCTCTACAGGAAATCAGTCCCAATGGCCTTCCCAGGATATTGCAGTTTTCCGCGAGATTCACGTTCTAGGGGCTGACTTGTGAGAATTCTAGTCATCGAAGATGAGGCCAAGACAGCCAAGTTCCTGAAGAAGGGACTTGGGGAGGCGGGGTTCGTCGTCGATGTCGCCGGAGATGGACTAGATGGGTTGCACCTCGCCCAGGAATTGCAGTTCGATCTCGTCATTCTCGACGTGATGCTTCCAAGGTTGGATGGCTGGCAGGTTCTCACTCGTTTGCGGCAACAAGGCCGACGCTCCCTGGTGCTTTTTCTGACCGCTCGCGATGCCGTACACGAGCGCGTGCGAGGATTCGAACTGGGTGCGGACGACTATCTGGTAAAACCGTTCGCCTTCTCGGAATTGCTGGCACGCGTACGATCGCTGCTCCGCCGTGGGCCGCAGCGCCCGCAAGAAACGCTTCGCCTGGCCGATCTCGAAATCGACTTATTGCGCCAGCGTGCCACGCGCGCCGGTCAGCGGCTGGACCTGACTTCCAAAGAGTTTGTTCTTCTATCTTTGCTGGCGCGGCGCTCGGGCGAGGTGCTGTCGCGAACCCTGATCGCCGAAGCGGTCTGGGATATGAACTTCGACAGCGATACGAATGTGGTGGACGTCAACGTGCGCAGGCTGCGCGGCAAGGTGGACGATCCTTTTCCGTTCAAACTCATCCGTACCGTTCGGGGCGCGGGCTATGTCCTGGAATCCGACCACTAGCCTCGCACCGGTCTCCCGCGTGTGGGGAACTTTGGCTTTCCGCTTAACCGCGGGCTACGCGCTGGCCGGCCTGTTTCTGGTGTTTCTCGCCACAGCCAGTCTTTATTTATTCCTGGTGAGTGAACTAGAGAAAAGCACCGAATTGTTCCTGGCGGACAAGGTCCACGTGCTGCGCACCATGCTGCACGAAAGACCCGAAGACTGGGACGGGCTGCGGGAGGAAGTTGAGCTGGAATCGGCCGCGCGGCAAAACGAGCAGTTCTATATTCGCCTGCTGGATGAACGGAACACACCCCTGTTGATTACGCCGGGCATGGCCGATCAATTGGATCTAACGCAATTGGTCAGTCAGATCCAACGCCATCCTGATCACACCATCCGCATGAGAGGCAGGAACGGTAAATCCTTTCGCGTAACCAGCGCGTCGGCGCCAGTCGGTCTCGCGGCGACTCAAACAGATACGATCCAGATTGCGGTGGATGTCTCGCAAAAGGAGATGTTGCTGGCGCGCTATCGGTTTTGGTTCTGGACCATTCTGCTGGCGACATTCGTGATTTTTCCACTGGTCGGCTACAACATTGCAAGACACGGCATTCGCCCGGTGGAGGAGATGGCCACCACCGCGCGCCACATCAGTTCGACGAACCTGCGGGAACGCATTGCTGCCGAAGGATATCCGTCCGAACTGGCGTCTCTGGCCAGTACCTTCAACCAAATGCTCGACCGCCTGGAAGAGTCCTTCGAGCGGATTTCCAGATTCTCCGCCGATATTGCGCATGACCTGCGCACACCGGTGAATAACATTCGCGGCGAAGCCGAAGTGGCTTTGGCCCGCGCGCGAACCATCGACGAATACCGCGATGTGCTCGGGTCCTGTCTGGAAGAAGCCGTGCGTCTATCGGATCTTGTCGGCGACCTTTTGTTCCTGGCCCGTGCAGAGAGCCCACTCACCCATCTGCATCGGGAGCACGTGAACGTCGACGAATTGCTCGACGCCGTGCGCGAATACTACGAAGCTCCGGCTGCCGAGGGCAACGTCTCGCTGGCCACCGCTCAGGCTGACGAACCGGTCATTGCCGAACTGGACCGCACGCTTTTGCAGAGAGCCGTGGGCAACCTGGTCTCAAATGCCCTGGCGCATACGCCACCCGGCGGAACCGTGGTGTTGCGCTCGAACGCCGACTCTTCCACGATTCGCATCGCGGTCTCGGATACCGGCGTCGGCATTCCTGCGGAAGCCCTGCCGCGGGTTTTTGATCGCTTCTTCCGTGTCGATTCGTCCCGTTCCCAGGGTTCGGGAGGCACTGGGTTGGGACTGGCGATCGTGCAGAGCATCGCACTGCTTCACGGCGGCAATGTGAGGATTTCGAGCCAGCCGGGACGGGGCACCACGGTCACGCTCCACATTCCGGTCTCTTGCGAAAGATAACAAGAACGTAAATCTCCGCATCATACCCGCGTCCTCCTCGCACCGCTAGACTGGAGCCGCCAGCTCGCACCTAGGCGCGCTGCTTCATCCACGTCTCGTCCCTCGTCCGGACCGTCCCCCCGGGCTCGAGTCGAAATGCCGAGGGCGGCCACTTCTACGAGCGGGCGACAGTCCGGGTTCAGGGCGTTACGACTGTACCGTTTGCTCGGCGGGCGACCAGTCTGCCGCCTTTGAGCAATATGTAGTTGTTGTCGCGCCACAGGCTGCGTTTGGACAGGTAGCTGGCGCACCAGATGATAAAACCGTGAAGATCCCGGAGGGGATAAAGCAGCACCCAGCGCGGCGCAACCGGGTCGCGGGAAGCTGTCCAACCGGCGAACCAACATTCCGCCATCCGGTTCAGCAGCGAAGCGGTGAACAACGCGACGCCCCACCCCGGGTGTCCCAACAAGGACGCACCGATCAGGCCCAGAATTCCGTAGGGCACCGCGAAGATCAATCCCGTCCCCAGGTGGCCTTTCGGGCGCGAGTAGCGAGTTCCCATCGCCCAACGCAGCTGCCGTTCCCACATTTGCCGGAACGTCATTGACGGAGAGATATGATCGACCACGTGGCTCGACAGCACGACCCGGAAGCCCGCTTTGTGAATGAAATTGCCAACCACAAAGTCGTTCGAAAGGTATTCGCGGACCGCGGCATATCCGCCGATTTTCCCGATGGAATCCTTACGCAGGGCGATGGTCGGTCCCAGACCGAATTTCATGCCTTCCAAAAGATTGGCGATCAAGACACCGGCGGTGAATTCAACGGACATCCCAATGGCGTCGAGAGCGCTCCAGATTCCTCCTGCGCTCTTGCCGCGAAATATACAGGTCACAGCTCCAACCTTCGGATCAAGCAATGGAGCGACCACGTCGCGCAAATAATTTGGCCCAACTTCGACATCGCTGTCGCTGGTGACCAGGATGTCGTGGGCAGCGATCTCCGTCAGACGATGGAAGCAATAGTTTGGGGCGTTCGGCCAGGGCGGCTGCCCGGTGATCAATATCCGGCTCGGGATGTGAGGGTAGCGCGCGGAAATTTCCCGGATGATTGGCAGAGCTGAGTCGTCCGGCTCATCGGCGGCAAACAGGATTTCGTACTCGGCGTAGTTCTGCCGAAAAAAGCTCTCGATATTTTCCTTTATTCGCGCCTCATTGCCGTGCATGGGCTTTAGAACGGAGGCGGGCGGCATTTTGGCCGGCAAAGTTGCGTGGGTCTTCTCCTCGCGGGCAGCAATTCGCCGAAATTCGATCACACCTAGAAGGGCAAGAATTAGAACAATCGTCGAAGAGATGGTTCCGAGAACGGCTAACCCTAAAATTAAGTATGCCAACAACAAAGCTTGCGTTCCTCGAAACATGATTTTACCAGAGCCCGTGCGAATGGGACGAGCTGCAGCGCTGCGTGCCGGGCGTGCCCGCGGTCATTCTTTGGCGATCATTCTTCGGCGATCATTCTTCGGCGATCATTGTTTCAGGTCTCGATCCTTGATGTCCCGATTTGTAAATATGAGTTTTCCCCCGCTGCGCGCTAACTGGAAAGACTTCAGGCCGCGCAATTCTTTCGGGTCTTCCTGATCCGTCCACAGGAACACCTCCGCGGGGCCGACCCATAAAGCTGCCAGCGACTCCCGAGTCTCGAAGATATGCGGCGCATCAGGAAATTTCGCGCCATACCATAAGTTCCCGCTCGGTTCGTGCAGGACGTGCAACTGGATTCCGGTATAGAAATTCAGCGTGGACGCATCGCTGTACTCGCCGTCGATCACGATCACATCGCCCGGTCGAAACTGCTTTCGAATCGCCTCCGCGAGATCGTAAGAGGAAAGAATCGGCGAAAATGTGCCAAAAGATGAATGGATACAGGCCAGCAGCACCACCATCATGGCGGTGAGAGCAATATTGCCCGCAAGAGGACGTCCGCGCCGGCGCAGAATCCAGTTGAATCCGGTACCGAGAAACAATCCAAGCGATGCTCCGAGCAGCGGACCGCGAAACGCGCCCAGGGCTTGCGGAGTCAGATCAAGCACATGGCCAAGCGAGAAATTGTAATCCTGCGGATTTTTCTTAAGCAGGTCCGCCAGGTCGGCTCCGGGAGCGGGGCGATGCGAAACCGACAGAAGGTACATTCCAGCGACAAACCCCAGCACACCGAAAACAAACAGGACGATCGAAGATATCCTCCCGGTGCGCCGATCCGACTCGCGCGCGGCGGGTCCGGATTCACGCGCCAGCCAGCCGCCCACCAGCAGCGCCGCCGCCGGCAAAGCAGGGATTGTGTAGTACTCCTGTCGCGTCGAGAAGCTGAAGAAGCCTACGATGACGAGCGCCCATAGGAACAAAAGCAGATTCGCACGTTGCTGCCGATCCAGTTCATGGCTGCGAAGTTTCCGCCAGCGTGCCGGGACGTCGCACAAAGCTTGCGGGAGAAATACGCTCCAGGGCAAGAGCCAAGCCAGCAACAATCCCCAGAAGATCGCGAGTGGGACGGTGTCGTACCCCGGGGGCACGCGTTTGCCCAGGAATCGCATCACGTGTTCATTGATAAAGTAGAACCAGAGAAACCCGCGAGCCTGGCCCTGCGCCGGATTGCGCAGCGCCGCCAGGATATGCCACGGCGCGGCGATCGCTAAGAACACCAGCGTGCTTGAAACTGCATGCAGCCTCAGCAAGCGCTGCAGATTCCCCGTCAGCAGAAGATACAGCCCGATTGCTCCCGCTGGAAAAACCAATCCGATCAGGCCTTTCGTGAGTACGTTCAATGCGCACGTCGCCGCGAACCCCCAGCAAACGAGGCGCGAAGGCCGTTCCTCTTCGAGGGACCGCGAGAAAAAGTAATACCCGAGCGTAAGCCACAGCGCGACCAGCACTTCAGGAATAAGAAAGCGCGTGAAAATAAACAGGCCGAGCGACGTAGCCAATGCCACAGCCGCATACAGACCTCCGGCCTCGCCGTAAACATAGCGGCCCAGGCGATAGGTCGCAAGAATCAGTGCCAGCACGCCAAGCATCAGAGGCAGACGCGTGCTCCAATTGCTGATGCCGAAAATCTTGTAGCTGGTCGCCAAGGTCCAGTACATCAGCGGAGCTTTTTCCAGATAGCGGAAGCCGTTGGTGTACAGCGTGACCCAGTCATGCCGCAGCAGCATTTCGCGGGCTGCTTCGGCGTGCACAGTGTCGACGTCGTCCAGCAATGCGGGACGCGTGATTCCTGTCATGTAGACGACCGCCCAGAGCCCAATCAGCGCGAGCACGGAGATCCGCCAGTCCGATAGCAAGGGGTGCATACGGCTCGTTGCCGGACGGATCGCGTTCTCAATTGTCGGCGATTGGAAGGCGGGCGTTCCGCTTGAATTCATGGCGGGAAATTTCATTATAGGCAGTGCGTGCGGTCCGGGTCCACGTGACATCCGCGGCTCCAGGCCCGTGTGCCTTCGCCCGGCTCAGGACCAGGTGAGGAGCAGAACCCCGAAACACACGAACATTGTGGCCAGCCAACGGCGACGGTCAACATTTTCGTGCAGGAAGAATCTGGCCGCGAGGGCGTTGGTGACGAAGGTGAGTGCGGCGGATGCCGGGCCCACAACGCTGAGGTCGGCCCACGAAAGTCCGATGAGGTTGCTGAAAAACGCGATGGCCATGAAGAAGATTCCACCGAAGAGGACTCCGCTGGATGCGACTCGGACGATGATGGCAAAGAAGCCATGGCGGCGTCGGAGCTCGTCGAGATCGCCGATGCGGCGCATGGCCAGGGCCACGAGGACGTCTCCCGCAGCAGCGGCGCACACGGTCGTAAAGATGCAGAGCCAGGTGTAAAAAGTTCTCATACGCGCCCGTCCAGCGCTTTGGCGGAAACCTGTGCGGACGGATGCTCGGTGCGGGATGGACCTCCGGCAACCACACCCACGCCGATCACGATGAAGGCGACACCGGTCCAGCGTCTTGCGCTAACGTGCTCATGCAGCCAGAAGATGGCGAGCAGGACCATGACGACATAGCTGATGGCGGTTGCGGGCAGAACGTAGGTGAGATCGGCAAAAGAGAGCGCAGTCATGTAGCTGCACATGAAGGCCAGCAGGAAAAAGATTCCTAAGATGACAAAAGGATTCGCGAGCGCCAAGAAAACGTCGGCAAGATGGTGAATGTCGATGGCATCTGCGTGCTTCATGCCGCGCGCCAGGAAGGCATCTCCGACGGAGCCGAAGAACACGACAGAAAGAATGATGAGATATTTACGAAGCGTCAGAAAAGATTCCTGTAAGATCGAACTCAAGACACCGGGTAGCAGCCGCAAGCTCCGGACTCAAAGAAAAGCGTTCTCGCAAGCGAAGTCAACATTCACGAGTTTTTTCGCACGTGCCGAGTAAGTCGAGGAGTTCGCGTCGCGGGCATCCTGAGAAGATCCGCGACCACCCTCCGTCATACGGCAGATGATTTCCGGTGTTACCAAAACGGACGCCTGGTTTTACGACAATATTCTTCATTGTTTATCAACGTTAACGTAATACAGATCCGTGGCCACGTCGAAATCGTCCTTCTTAAGTGATGTCGGCATTGCCTGCCATTCCATAGTAGGCCGGATGATCTGCCAGTCATCCTTTTGCCCCACCCGCACCGGCATGGCAAAGCCCGGTTCATCCACTTTCCAGCGGTAAGAGACGTTCCCTTTTCCCTCGTCAAAGTTTAGCTGCAGAACCGGAATGGCGGGATGGCGAAGATATTGGTTGAAGATCAGCGTAAGGTCTGTTCCCGTGTGCTGGTTAAAAAATTGCACGACGTCCTCAGTCATGATGTTTTTGTATTTGAAATGCTGGAAGTAATCGTGGATCAGATTGAACCAGCGCGGGTCGTCGTTGACCACGCTGCGCAGCGTGTTGAGGAAGAGCGAACTCTTGGGATATTGGTCTTCCGGCGGAGTGGCATAGACATCGCGTGGCGAAATAATAGGCCGCTTATTTTTAATATGCGGCTTCGCGGCATTTATGTACTTCACGGCATCGGCCTTGCCCCACCTGTATTCGACGTAGAGGGATTCAAGATAGTTCGTCCAACCCTCGTGAATCCACATATCGGAGCGATCGAGGGCGCTGACCGCGTTGCCGAACCATTCGTGGCCGCTTTCGTGGATGATGATGAAGTCGAACCTCTGGCCTATCTCATTCCCACTCCCGAGATATCCGTTGGCAAAGCGATTGCCGTAGGTAACGGCGGTCTGGTGTTCCATCCCCGAATAAGGCACCTGGATCAATTTGTAGCCGTCTTTCTTAAAGGGGTACTCACCGAAATAATGCGTATAAGCCTCGATCATGCCCTTAGCTTGCACAAATTGCTTTTTGGCTTTTTCCAGATCTTCCGGCAGCACGTAGAAATCGAGCGGCAAGCTTCCATAGCGGTCGCTGAAGTGCACATAGTTGCCGACATTCAACGAGACGTCGTAATTGTTGATGGGATAGTGCACAAACCAATCCCAGCGAGTGTAGCCATCACCCAGATCGGTTTTTCCCATGAACTTTCCGTTTGAGACATCGACGAGATTGTTTGGGATTGACACGCTGATCCGCATGTTCTGGACTTCTTCCCGCCACTGATCCTTGTTCGGCCACCACATGCTGGCTCCGACTTCTTCGCAGGCCGTGTAGACCCACGGTCGGCCGGCGGGATCTTTGTCGAAAACGAAGCTGCCGAACCTGCCGATCGGAACGGGGTAACCGGAGTAGTAGAAATCAATCGAGTAGATGCGCCCCGTGCGAAGAGTCTCTGGAAAATCAATGAACACGGAATTCTCTTCGCGCTGATACTTCAGTGGGGCGGCGCCTAGCAGAATCTTGTCAATGGCAAGGAGGTGATTGAGGTCGATCTGGACGCGCGTGCCGTCCTTGAGCATGCGGAAGCGAATCGTATTCTTGCCGCTCAGGAACTTCTTGTCGGGATCGACCCGCACATCGAGATGGTAGTAGAGCAGCTTGTTGTTGGCGCGATAAGGCCCCCAACCACCGCGCAAAACATCGTCGCGCGTAGGAGTCGGTTCAGCCTGCGGCGTGGACGTCTGTCCAGTTGACGGGGTTGAGGATGACTGGGCTGGAGACGACTGAGAATTGCTCGTCAAAATGCCGTCTGATTGAGCAGAAGACGAACCCTGCGCTGCGGCCGACGCGAGCACGAGAGAAAAAATGACGAAACGGAGAAAGATGTGAGGACAAAGGAAGCGGGACGCGGGCCATCTCATAGTGGTGGCGGTTCTAAATCTTCTTTGCAAATTAACGTGTCCACGGTTGCAAACCCAATTATTGCATACAGTATCCCGGCTTCGTTCCATGAGTTCCCAAGGAGCCGCCCAATGGTCGGCGTGAAGGAGAAGGGAGGAGGTTTCAGTAGACCTTCGGAACGATCCGGCGTTATGGTCCAGTCTTGCGGCAGGATCGACGGTAGATATTCGCTTGAAACTCGCAACCACAAGTCATAATGGACTGGCCGCCACCACCCGCTTCACGCTCGCGTCTGCTTCTTCGAAGCACTGTTCCGACTGTTGCGGGGTCACGAGGGGAAAAGGGCGTAACCTGCCAGCGACTCTTTCAGGAGTCATTTGGGTGATTCCTGACCTTGAGTGCTCCTTTCGTGCTTGTTCAAGCTGCGACTTGTCGCAAAAGATCTTCGATTTTCCTATCCAGATTCTGGGCGGCCTGAGCGCGTCGTGATGCCCAGAAGGCCCTAACTAGCAGTATCCGTGCACGAGGCTGTCGAGTACATTAAGTGACTGCCAACTTAGGAGGGGACGGAATGCGCTTCGACAAAATTATCGTTGGAACGTGCGTTGCGCGACTGACACTCGCTCTCGCGGTCGGATCTCCGCACATCAGTGCTGTCGCCCAAAGTGCGCAAACATCCGGGACCGTAAGCGTAGCTGTCGGGCCGCAGTACGACTCGACACACATCTACGTGACTCCGGAAGATTTTGATCGTTTCGTCGCGAGTTTTATTGCGACGTTTGGCGGCACAAAGACCAAACAGGGAGTCTTCACAGTAACTCCGACCGAGAGCAGCACCATGTCGCAGCTGGTTCTCACGCCTGTGGGCTCGATATCCGTTTTCGGCTTTAAAACGCCGATCCCGTATCCATTCGGCTTGGAACGTACAGGCTATCTGGTTACGGACATGGACGAAGCAATCCGCGCTGCGAAGGCGACCGGTGCAGATGTCCTGGTGGCCCCCTTCAACGATCCCATCGGTCGAGACGCGATTATTCAATGGCCCGGAGGTGTGAACACACAATTGTATTGGCACACCACTGCTTCATCGTATGCTCCGCTCCAGACAATCCCTGAGAATCGGGTCTATGTGTCACCGGACAGAGTGGACGCCTTCGTGCGCAGCTTTCTTGCGTTCTCCCACGGAACCGTTATCTCAGATGAAGCTCGAGCCCCAGGCGTTGAGATCGGACGGCCTGCGGAAACCTATCGGCGAGTGCGGATCGAATCAAAGTTCGGCAAGTTGACTTCGTTCGTTACTGACGGTCACCTTCCATTTCCCTACGGGCGGGAGATGACGGGATATGAAGTGACGAATCTCGCGGAGACGCTTGCTAAGGCTAAGGCGGCTGGTGTAGAGGTCCTTGTGCCTCCCTACAAGACCGACGAGCGAGACGCCGTTGTTGTCAGGTTTCCGGGAGGATACATCGCAGAGATCCACTCAGTCACTAAGTGATAAGCACCTAACAGATCGTGCAATGCAGGAAGTAGCACCGTCCACGATTGACAGGAAGACGTCGATGCGAACTGTCGTGATCTGGATCGTCCTGTCTTTCGCGGGTTCGCTGCCCTCGCAAAGGCCAACCGATTCCGATTAACGGACGCGAGCGCTACTGAGATCAGTTACCTTTTCTGGGATTCCTGAATCAGCACGAGATCGGAGGGGGAGTCTCCCCGGACCAAGGCCAGGCTTTTTCCGTCGGGCGACCATTGATAGGAGTAGATTCTTAGCGAGGTAAAGTTGGTCAACTCCCGGCCGGGACCACCGTCGAGCGGCTGGAGCCAGAGATTGTCCACGCCCTTTTCGCGTACTGGATACACGATGCCCTTGCCATCAGGGCTGAAGCGGAGTTGCCCCTCGTGCCGCGGATCGTATTCCAAAGTTCGCAAGAGCTCGCCGGAATCGAGAGATACCAAGGAGATGTTCGGCCTCTGGGCTTTGAAATCATAGGTGCCAAGCACCATCGTTTTTCCATCGCGGGCAATATCGTACCCGGAGGTTGTCTCCGCATATTCCTTCGAAAATCGTTCCGGCTGGCCTCCGTCGATGGGCACCTTCATATACGCGGAAGTGGTGTTATCTACGTAAAAAACCGTTTTCCCGTCCGGAGAGCACAGAGGGTACAGGTCTCCCCTGCCCTCGGTGAGGCGCCGCGCTCCGGAGCCGTCCCCTTCGCTGCGCCAGATATTCACTGAGAGGTTCGTTGAAGTTACCCGCGCGAAGACAATGTGGCCGTCACCGCAGCCATAGGGCTGCAGAGACCCTGATTCCTTCTCCTGGGCAACCTCAGCCTTGAGCCCGCCGCTCGAGTTGATAACTCGAATGGACATCTCTTGCTCGGCGACCAAATTTCCGTCGCTCGTCCACGAGATCACCCGCGCCGGGTCTCCCGACGTGACTTGTCTGACGTCAGAATAGTCGGCCTTCTGTCCCGAACTCACATAGACATCGCGTACCGACTGGCGAAGAACGGTGGCTATGGTGGCACCGTCGGAGGAGACACTCAAGGTGGAGTAATCATTCAAGTCGGCGGTAATGGCACGAAACTGTCCGTCGGGATAGCTAATGAGTCCGATTTGCTGCCGGCCGAAGTTTGTTTCCGCAGCAGAAAAAATTACAGCCAGCGCTTTTCCATTGGGCAGCCACGACGCCTTGGTCAGGCTTATGTACAGTGGCCTGGATATTGTCTTCTGGTTCCCAGTGATGGGGTCAATCGAAATCAGCGTGCTGATGCTATTGCCAGTCTGATCGATCATTACACCGGCAATGGCCTTTCCATCCGGCGACCAGGCTGCATCTGCCGCCACGTTGGCCATGGGACCGCTAAGAATGCTCTTTTCATTGCTGCCGTCGGCGTTGGCGACGATGAGATGGTATTTGCCGGGATCAGGATCGTTGGCACGCACGAAAACGTAGCGCTGGCCGTCGGGCGAAAAACTGGGAGTCGTGTCCACATCCTTGACCAGCAGTTGCGGAGTCCCTCCCAGAACGGGGATACGGTACAGGTCGAAATCCCGAGAAGCCGGGCCGCTGGCGATTTGCGTGTGCGAATAGTAAATGTGGCTGCCGTCGGGCGAGAAGCTTAGCGCTGAGTACTGTACGTGTTCCGGGGAAATGATCTGCACGTTGCTTTCACTGGCCAGATGGCGCAGCCACAAGGACTCATTGCCCCCATTGTTGATCACGTAAGCCAGGTAATTGCCATCCGGAGATATGGCACCGAGGCTCGCATTGTGGGTCCCGCTGATTCTGGTGATCTTGATGCTTTGAAACGGCTGGGTACGAGCGGAGAAAACCCAGCTATAAATGCCGAATCCGGCCGCGGCAAACAGGATCATTATGACGGCCATGATGATTCCCAGACCGGCTTTATGATGGCGCGCAGCGGCGACAACGTCGGAGCCGCTGGGGCGGTGCCCGGCGGCGGGAATGGTTGCGCTCGAAACCGCACGGTCTGCGGAATCGGCAACCTGGAGCCTTCCCGATTCCGTGTCGCGCCGAAGCCGCTTGAGGTCGCCTCTAACTTCGGCCGCGGATTGGTAGCGCAGATCGCGATCCTTCTCGAGCAGCTTACCGATGATGTCTTCCAGTTTGGGCGGCACTGCAGGGTTCAGCCGTATTGGCGGAACCGGGGTTCGATTGAGGATGCCGTCGAAGATGGTCGCTGAAGTTTCGCCCGGGAACGGCAAGGCTCCGGTCGCCATCTCGTACAGTACTGTGCCGAATGAAAACAAATCGGTGCGGGAATCGAGATCCTTTCCCTTGGCCTGCTCCGGGGACATATAAGCGATGGTGCCCACCGCAGTGCCGGGACTGGTTAGGAATTCATGACTGTCAGCGACGGTGGCTGCTGTGGCTTCGATCGACAACGCTTTTGGCTCGACTGCAACCTTGGCCAGCCCGAAGTCGAGAATTTTAGAGAGTCCCCGCTTCGTGATAAAGATGTTCGCAGGCATGATGTCACGATGAACAATGCCACCAGCGTGCGCCGCGTCGAGCGCATCAGCGACCTCGATCGACACAGTGAGCAGCGTCTCAATGTCTAACGGTCGTCCCGCGATGCGGTGCTTCAGAGTGATGCCGTCCAGAAACTCCATCACGATGAAGGTCTGGCCATCCTGCTCGTCGATTTCGTGAATGGTGCAGATGTTGGGATGGTTCAGGACAGAAGCGGCCTTGGCTTCACGGCGAAAGCGGCTTAGGACCTGAGCATCTCTCGCCACGTCGTCGGGGAGGAACTTCAGCGCGACGAAGCGATCGAGTTTTGTGTCCTCGGCTTTGTATACGACGCCCATCCCGCCGCCGCCGAGCTTCTCAAGGATGCGATAGTGCGAGATGGTTTGGCCGATCATATATTTGCTGACGTCTGTGGGCTCACTGCGAAGAACGCCTTATCTTAGGGATACGGTGAAGGGTCGTCAACGTGTGTTTGCAGTGTTTGCAGTGTTGGGCATCGGTGCAATTTGAATTCGTTCTCCTAAATCCGCGTTGCAGGTTCCGTGTGGCCCCGGATTGGGCGTTGACCCGACACTCATGATGAACTCGCCGTCGTCGGTCATATCGGCGACGGCGGCTACGCGGTGTATCCCTGGAACCAAACTGATTTTTACCGCACCCCGGCGATTCGCCGGATTGGAGCCCGAAAATCGCAAAATCAAGGTGCAGAAGGCACCGGAAGAAATAACGCGCTTCAACTACTAATGATCTGGCATCCGCGAGTGAATACGGCCGCGCATACATGGCTTCGAGGCAAGATTAGGAGAATAGGCAAGAAGATCGGCTCATGATCTCCGTAACGACTGAAGCGGATTGCGCTACGGTAACGCCGCAAACAGTTCCCGAGCCACAGTCAAGCCGGAAGTAATTCTAAAATGGTGCCAACAGGCATGGCACTCATTAGAGAACGATTTATGTGTCGAAGGCCGATTCGTAACGAAAAACGATAGAATCTATCTTTGGCGCGCGTTCAGCTTATCAAGTGCGCGCTTCAAATCTTCCAACTTCTGTCCGGCTTCACCGAGCTTGCCTTCCGCGGTCAGGCGTTGGTATTCGGCAAGGTCTTTGGCGGCTTCCGCGATAAGCGCGCTGCGATCCTCTGTGGGCTGGGACGACGCAGCGGATGCCGGTGTGCTTCTCGAGGGCTCAGCGGTGACTGCCGTGGCGCTCAGCGACGATACTCCTCCGCCAAAAAGAGCCGACATCGCCGACTCGAAGGTCGGTCCGTACGCCAGGCGATCTTGCAGCGCGAGCACGACCAGACGCAACTCGGGCATCGGACTCCGCTCTGCCTGCAGGTAAATCGGCTCGGCATACAACAGCGCGCGTCCGGTTGGAATCACCAGCAATGCCCCGCGCCGCACGTGCGAGCCTTGCTGATTCCAAAGCGTCAATTGCCCGGAAAGCTGCGCGTTCTGATCGATTCGCGCCTCGATTTGCAGCGGTCCATCGACCAGCTTCGTTTTGGGGAAGTTGTAGACTACCGATGTACCGTACTGTGCGCCGTCGCTACGTCCAGCGATCCAGCCGATCAGATTATTCCGGCTGTTCGGCGTGAATGGCAGAATCTCCACGAACTCCTCCCCGGTTTCGCCCGGGAGTTTCATCAGCACGAAGTTCGGCTGCATGGCCTGCGTTACTTGCTGACCGCCGTCGCCCATGCCAACTTCGGTGGCGACGGTCCACAGATCCTCCCGGTTGTAGAACGCTTCTGGGTCTGTCATGTGATATAGGCCGTAGACTTCCGCCTGCAGTTTGAGCAATAACTCCGGGTAGCGCACGTGTTTGCGCAGTCCTGGCGGCATCAGTGCGGCATCTTTGAACAGACTCGGAAAGATGCGGCGGTAGGCCGCGATGATCGGATCATCCGCATCGAAGACGTAAAACGTGGTCGTACCATCGTAGGCGTCGACGACCACCTTGACGCTGTTGCGCATGTAGTTAATGGGATTGCTGTCGAGCTGGTAGTGGGTCGAATATGGATAGCTGTCTGAAACTGTGTATGCGTCCATGATCCACGACAGACGACCGTCGTCGCCGAGCACGATGTAGGCATCTGGGTCGTAGGTGAGGAACGGCGCTAGCGCAGAGACGCGATCGCGGATGTTGCGACGCATCAGCAGCCGGCTATCCTTGTTTACGTCATCGCTGAATGGTAGCTTGGCGAGATCGCTTTGATCGAGTGCGATGGTCATTCGGCGCAAGAAGCCGCCGAGTGCGATGCCACCATTGCCTTCGTACGACGTGAGGTTATTAGTCGCGCCTTGGGGGTAGTTGAATTCCTGCTGCCGCGTCTTCACGTAGACGTCAGTATTGGTCAACTCGCCGAAATAGATCTCTGGACGGGTCACGGTTAGACTGCGCACCGTGCTCTGGACCGGCATGTTGCTCAAAATCAGGGTGGGCAGCCCTTCCGCCGTGAAACCATTGACCGGGTTCATCGTGATGCCATAACCATGTGTGTAGATCAGTTTCTCGTTAATCCAATTGCGGCTGCTATCGGGAAGTTTGTCGACGTTCAATTCGCGTGCGGCGAGCATCACCTCGCGATTTGCGCCGTCGATTTCATAGCGATCAATGTCGATGTCGGGAAAGTCGTAGTAGGTACGGATTTCCTGAATCTGGCGCAGCGTGTCCTGCAGTGCGTGCCAGTCCCACAGCCGGATGTTTTGTAGCGTAGCCTGATTGTTAGCCGGGTCGGCAGCGTCAACGGTCGTCTCGGCCGGAAACTCGCGCTGCGCGACTCGGTTCAATCCGTATGCCTGTCGCGTCAGATCGGTGTTGTAGACGATGTAGGGTTTCTCGCGAACCAGTTCGTTCGGCTTGACGATAAAGCTACTGACGTACCAGGCGACTGCTTGAACGACGATATAACAGACTGCGGCCGGAAGGATCGCCGCGATCAGCCAGCGCCCCCGCGGCTCCCGCATAGCGTTGGCGGCTGCGATTATCGCCCCCAGAACAAGCGCTGTGCCGACGACGAGCATCCCGGTGATCGAGACGTGCGCGTCCGTGTAAGTCACACCCCCAAAGATCGTGTGATCGTCGAACAATCGCTCGAACCGCCCGAGGTAGACGCGCATCGCGAGGATCAGCAACACAAACACAAACGTGATCGAGAGTCCGCGCCAAGGTAATGTGACAGATCGGCTGAGACGTCCGGTGAGCACACGGCTTCCGCCCGTGATAAGGACGAAGAAGACCGCTATTAGACAGCCAATCACGGCTAGCGTAAGCAGCCAGCCGACGATGAACTGCCACGCGGGCAAGGCAAACAGAAAGAAGTTCAGCGGCTTGCCAAAAATCGGATCTACGACGCCGCCAGCTGCGCGGGGCGCGTACCAAAACAACGCGAGTGTCGGCCACTCCGCCATCATGCCGGCGCCGCTTGCGGCGGCAACGGCGAGGGAAAAGCCGAGGGCAATGAGGCGCAGGACAGGCTCAAC
>Ga0181537_10001231_pt1 | contig 23823 bp, 12 predicted proteins | sample PEATcosm2014_Bin_39_FD_119765 | JGI IMG/M metagenome (GOLD analysis project Ga0181537, IMG submission 119765) | Peatland microbial communities from MTU Mesocosm Facility, Houghton, MI, USA - PEATcosm2014_Bin23_10_metaG | ecosystem: Environmental > Terrestrial > Soil > Wetlands > Peat | place... | reverse complement strand
GCGCCGATGCGACGCGGCTGGCCGTCCGGCGGTCGGGTTCGCAAATAGCCGCTGACATAACGCGCGGGCAACCCCAGCGAACGCAGGCACGCGATGCCGAGATGCGCGAAATCCTGGCAGACGCCGCGGCGCTTTTTCAGGACCTCCTCCAGCGGCGTGGCGATGGTTGTGGCCCTTGGATCAAATTTGAAATCCTCAAAAATCCGCCGCGTCAAATCCACCGCGCCGACTAGCAGCGGCGTCCCTTTGCCAAAACTTTCGCGCGCGTAATCGAAAAGTTCCACCGACGCGCGCACCTGCGGCGAATCGAAGACGAATTGATACGGCTCGACGACCTCCGGCGAAACGGGGTCGCGGAACAGATTGACGACCTCCTCCCACGCAGGCGTGGCCTCGGGCGCGGGCAGTTCCCGGGCGTTCACCGACACGCGGCTGGTGGTGGTGATTTCGAGGCGCTGATGCGTTTCTTGAATGCTGAAAAAGCAGAGATGGTTGCCAAAATAATCCTCGCGCACTTTGCGGACGGCGGGGTTCGGCAGGATTTTCAGCATGAACTCCTCGCGCTGTTGCGAAACGGTTGCGCGCGGTTCGAGCCGCGCGACATGGTGCGAGACCGTCACCGGCGAGGCGTATTCGTAAAGCGTGCGATGGACGATGCGATAGTTCATGTATGGTGGCGGCAGGCATCCTTGCCTGCCGTGGAGGGCGGCATCCTGCCTCCCGGATGAGTCGCGGTCCGGATTGGAATATGTGGATGATTCAAAAATATACCGACCGCATCCGCCGGGCTGGAAGCCTGGCTCCACGGCAGGCAAGATGCCTGCCGCCACAACCGTTCGATGACATGGGTAGTATTCATAGCTCCGTGCCGCGGCCTGTCCGCGAAATGTCTGAGTGCGCGAAGAAATTCGCGGCGATGGCGTCCGAGATTTTCGGCAGGTCGCGCAGGGTTTGCTGGATGACGCGGCCTACTTTACTGCCGGGCAAATCATTTGCCAATCCGGCGAGTTCGCGCGTGTCGCTTTGTTCAAGCCGCGCGGCACAATCGTTGAGAATTCCGCGCACGGAGCCGGGCCGTCCGGCCTCGCGCTCCTGCGGCAGCCGCTCGAAATGCTGCAGCAACTGGTGGATTTGAAAATAAACCGAGCGCGGATTTTTGTCATCAAGCAAAATAAGATCGAAGACGGCGGCGAGTTGCGGCAACAAGCTGTAGCGCGAGCGATAGGTGATGGAACTGTCCGCCACTTCGAGCACAGCTTCAAGGACGCTGGGATTGTCGGCCTCGCCCTGGCGCAGTGTGCCATCGAGCAAGGTGCCGAGATAAATTGCGCGTTCGATGCGCAATCCCATGTCAATGAACCGCCACGCCTGGGCGCGGGTCATGTTCTCGCGCGCCAGGCCGTGAAACGCGGCGAGGCTCTGGAGGGTTTCGTTGATGACGCCGACGGCGTCGCCCGCGAGCACGACGAGGCTGGCGGTCGGCGTGGCGAGGCGGTCGTTGAGCTTGCTGATGACGCGCCACATGTCATTGGACGTGCGGTCGCGCACCTGAACGCCGAGCCGGAACAAATTTTCGGCGGTGCTGCGGAGGCTGCCGGGCCGGCCGGGGTCAAAAATCGCGGCGAGCAATTCGGCTTCGAGCGCCTCGGGGTTCTCGCGCAATTCCGCCTTTTCCATGATGCCGGGCAACTGGCCCTGGACTTCAAGGCTGTGCAACAACGGCGACAATTCGGGCAGCGAACTTCCGGTGCGTTCCGGATTGAACCGCCGCAACGCGCTCCGCAGCAGGCGCGCGGTGGCGTCGGCGCGCTCGGAGTAACGGCCCAGCCAGAAAAAATTATCTGCGAGGCGCGACGGCAGATTGTTTCCCGTGCGGCGGAGTTCGACGCTCCGACTGGATGCATACAGCAGTGTGGTTTCCTCGACGGGCGTCTCGGACGTGATCCAGGTGTCCTTGCTGCTGCCGCCGTGCTGCATCGAAATAAACGCGCCGGTGTCCGGCGAGACGCGCGCCAACCCGCCCGGCATGACGGAATAACCGCCGCCGCTCGCGACGAGATAAGCCCGCAGTGCAACCGGCCTTGGCGTGAGCCAGCCGGTGTCCCACGCCGGCGCGGTGGAAAATCTGACGCGCTCCTGCGCGACATATAAATCGGGGTCGAATTCAATCCGGCGACGGAGTTGGTCCAGTTCCGCCTTGGTTGCCGGCTGGTGCAGGTCTGAAATGAGATGCGGCGTGCGGAAGGCCGGTTTCATCACGAGCGAATCGAGATGTTCAAGGACATACCGGCGCGCGGATGCCTGACCGCACCACCAAGTCGCCACGGAAGGCAGTTTCAATTCCTCGCCGAGGATGTGTTTGCACAATCCTGGCAGGAACGACATGAATGCAGGACTTTGCAGCAAGCCGCTGCCGAGCGCGTTGGCCACGGTGACGTTGCCGGCGCGCAAGGCCTCGACGAAGCCGGGCACGCCGAGCATCGAATCGTTCCGCAATTCCAGCGGGTCGCAGAAATCGTCGTCCACGCGCCGCAGGATCACGTCCACTTTTTCCAGGCCGTTCAGCGTTTTGAGATAGACGCAGTCGTCGCGCACGGTTAGATCCTGGCCCTCGACCAGCATGTAGCCGAGGTAGCGCGCCAGATACGCCTGCTCGAAATAGGTTTCGTTGTGCGGCCCCGGCGTGAGCAGCACGACGCGGGCGGCGCCGTTGGCGCGCGGCGCGATTTGCGCCAGCGTGCGCTGCGCGTCCAAAAAAAATCCGGCCAGCCGATGAACGTGATTGTCGCGGAATGATTCGGGCAGGATGCGCGAGGTGACGAGGCGATTCGCCAGCGCGTAACCCGCGCCGGTGGGAATCTGTGTGCGGTCGGAAATCACCCACCAGCGTCCGTCCGGAGAACGCGCGAGGTCGGCGGCGTAAAAGTGCAGAAACAAATCCTCCGGCACCCGAATGCCGTGGCATGGACGGAGAAAATCCGGCTGCGCGAACACCAGCGCCGGCGAAAGCCACCGCGACCGGATGAGTTCCTGCGGGCCGTAGCAGTCGGCGAGGATTTTATTCAGCAGCCGCGCGCGCTGGATGAGTCCTTCTTCGAGCGTGCGCCATTCGTCCGGGGCGATGACGAGCGGCACCGGGTCGAGCTGCCACGGTCGCTCCATGCCGCGCGGGTCGCCATAAACATTGTAGGTGATGCCCTGCTCGTGAACGAGGCGGCGGCAGGTTTCCGCGCGGCGCTTGAGTTCAGCCGCGCCCAACTGCTCCAGCGCCTGAAACAAATTTGCGTAGTGCGGGCGCGGCTCGCCCTCGTCCGTCGTGAATTCATCAAACGCTTCTGTGGCCCGTTTGTAATCGGCCAGCAAACCGGCCGGCGCGGCCTTTTCGGCGGCGCTGGTTTCGCCCGTCATGGATTGTGACTGGAACATTTGCGAATGGTGGCGGTTTTGCTCTTTGTTTTCCGCGTCAGACATTGCGCAAATCCAGCGTAAAAGGAAAGTCGCCGTTCAAAATTTTTGGCGGCGGCGTGAACTTGCCCTGTTGGTGGCCGTGCCGGAAGAATCTCGAAAGCCGCCGCGATTCGGCCTCGTAGCTGTTCACCGGAAACGTGTCGTATCCGCGTCCACCCGGATGCGCGACGTGATAAGTGCAGCCGCCGAGCGAGCGCTGGTTCCAGGTGTCGTAAAGATCGAACCTCAGCGGCGCGTGCGATGGAATCGTCGGTTGCAGGCAGACTGGCGGCTGCCACGCGCGATAACGCACGCCGGCGACGCCTTCGCCGTTCGTGCCGGTCGGATGCAGCGGCACGCGATGACCGTTGACCGTGATGGCGAAACGGTCACCGACGAGTCCGTTCGCCTTGACCTGCAAGCGTTCGAGCGAGCTGTCCACATAGCGCACCGTGCCGCCGCCGCCGGGTTCTTCGCCGAGGACGTGCCACGGTTCCAGCGCGGTGCGGAGTTCGAGCTGGATGTCGCGCTGCTCCAGATCGCCGATGCGTGGAAACCGAAATTCAAAGTGCGGCGCGAACCAGTCGAATTCAAACGGATAACCGGCGTCGCGCAAATCGCCGATGACATCGCGGAAATCCGTTTCGCAAAAGTGCGGCAGCATCCAGCGGTCGTGGATGTCCGTGCCCCAGCGCACGAGATCATTTCTGTAAGGTTCGTTCCAGAATTTCGCGACGAGGCCGCGCAACACCAGATGTTGCGCCAAACTCATGCGCGCGTGCGGCGGCATTTCAAACGCGCGCATTTCGACGAGACCGAGGCGGCCGCTGGCGCTTTCGGGCGCATAAAGTTTATCAATCGAAAACTCGGAGCGATGCGTGTTACCGCTCGCGTCAATCAGCAGGTTGCGAAACAGGCGATCCACAATCCACGGTGGCGTCTGGTCGAACATGCCGATCTGCCGGTCCATTTCCTTGAACGCGACTTCGAGTTCGTAAAGCGAATCGTTGCGCGCCTCGTCAATGCGCGGCGCCTGGCTCGTTGGGCCGACGAACAGGCCGCTGAAGAGCCAGCTCAACGACGGATGGTTCTGCCAATACGCCAGCAGCGAGCGCAGCAAATCCGGCCGGCGCAGCACCGGCGAATCCGGCGGGGCTTCCGCGCCGATGATGATGTGGTTGCCGCCACCGGTGCCGGTGTGGCGGCCATCGAGCATGAACTTTTCCGTGCCGAGCCGCGTTTGCCGCGCTTCCTCGTAAAGAATTTCCGTGCGTTGAACAAGTTCATCCCAAGTTTTGCTCGGATGCATGTTCACTTCGATCACGCCGGGATCGGGCGTGACGGCGAGCTTGTTCAGGCGCGGATCACGCGGCGGCGTTTCGCCTTCGATGATGACCGGCGTGCCCATTTCGGTGACGACGGTTTCAATGCCGGCGATGAGATCGAGATACTCTTCCGTCTGCTCGACCGGCGGCATGAAAATGTGCAGCCGTCCGTCGCGCGGCTCGACGCACAGCGCCGTGCGGATGATCCACGGCGCGCTTTGGCCCGGCGCAGGACGATGCAATGGATTTTCGTCCGGCGGCAAGGGTTCGAGCGGTTTCACTTTTTCACCGAGTTTTTGCGCGCGTTGACCGGAACCTTGACCGGGCTGCGTCGGTGCTTCGGCGCGACCGACGAAACGCTGGCGATACGGAAATTCCTTTGGCAGCTCCGGAAGTTTCGGCTGCGACGGATCCAGTTGTCTCAACCACGGGAAATCTTTTTCGGAAACCCACGGAATCGAATCCAGCGGCAGGCGCAAGCCCATCGGCGAATCGCCGGGAATGAGCCAGAGCGTGTCGTCGTCGCGCAAAAACCATTTGCCGGTCATCCAACCACCACTGACGCGCTTGATCGGCAGCGAGTAACCGACCACCGAGTTCAAGCCTTGCTGGAAAATCCGCGCAATGCGTTCGCGCTCCAGCTTGTCCTTCAAATTAGTTTTTTCGGGAGTGACGTTGACCGGGAAGCGGCGTTCTTTCCAAGTGTAATAAAACGCGTCTTCGTAAGCGGGAATCAGATGCTTCGGGTCGCCGCCGACAATCGCGGCGATGCGCGACAAAAGCTCCTTCGCTTCCTTCGCGCCGTGGCCGTAATTTTTCGATTCGTCGGCAATGAGCGAATCGTCCTTCCAGACCGGCACGCCGTCCTTGCGCCAATACGCCGCCAGCGCGTAACGCGGCAGCGGCTCGCCCGGATACCATTTGCCCTGGCCGTAATGCAGCAGCGAGCCGGGCGCGAATTTTCTGCGCAGGCGCCGGATGAGTTCGCCGGAGAGAATTCTTTTCTTGTGCGAAACGGCGGTGAAATTCCATTCCGCGCCGTCGGGATCATCCACGGAAACAAACGTCGGCTCGCCACCCATCGTCAGGCGCACGTCGCCTTTTTTCAGATCGGCGTCAATCGCGTGGCCGAGCGATTCGATTTGTTCCCATTGCGCGTCGGTGTAAGGCAGCGTGACGCGCGGCGATTCGTGAACACGCGTCACGTTCATTTCAAAGCTGAATTCGCATTCGCATTCATCCACCGCGCCGGAAATCGGCGCGGCGCTGGACGGATCAGGCGTGCAGGCGAGCGGAATGTGACCTTCGCCAGCGAGCAAACCGGAAGTCGGGTCGAGGCCGATCCAGCCGCCGCCGGGCAGATAAACTTCCGTCCACGCGTGCAGATCCGTGAAATCCCTTTCCGCCCCGCTGGGGCCGTCGAGCGATTTCACGTCGGGCTTTAATTGAATCAAATAGCCGCTGACAAAACGCGACGCGAGACCGCAGTGCCGGAACAACTGGCACAGCAGCCACGCGGAATCGCGGCACGAGCCGCTCATTTTTTCGAGCGTTTCCTCCGGCGTCTGCACGCCGGGTTCGAGGCGGATGGTGTATTTGATGTCCTTCCAAAGCCGCTGGTTGACGGCGACGATAAAATCATTGGTGCGCAGCTTGTCTTTTTCCGGCATTTCCAGCCGTTCCTGCTTGGTGCGCCGTTTGATTTCTCCGAGAAAATCTTTGCGGATGGCCGTGAGATATTTTGTGAACGCTGGTGTCAGCCAGCATTTGCGGTTAAACGGAGCGAGTTCGTGATCCAGCGCCGGGTCGTAGGCGAACGGAAATTTCTCCGCCTGCGGTTCCAGGAAAAAATCGAACGGGTTCAGCACCGACATCTCCGCGACCAGATCCACTTCCACGCAAAATTCGCGCGTCGGCTGCTCGAAGACGAGCCGCGCGGCGTAGTTCGCCTGCGGGTCCTGCGACCAGTTGATGAAATTTTTTTCCGGCGTGACGCGGAGCGAGTAGCTCAAAATTCGCGTGCGCGAGTGGGGCGCGGGGCGCAGGCGGACGGTTTGCGGCCCAAGATGGACCAGCCGGTCATACTGGTAATGCGTCTTGTGGTGGAGCGCGACGTGAATGGACATGTTATGAATACGCCTCGACCGGCTCTGCACCGAGCGTGCCGGACAGCTTTTTGAGATGGTCCGGCGATTCAACTTCGGCCAGGGTTTTCTTCGCGCGCTCCAGTTTCGCGGCGACGCCGAGGCGCGCAGCCTCGTCGGCATGACTGGCGCGCTTCAGAAATTTTTCCAGGTAGTCCACGTGCCGCAGCCACAGTCGCCGGTCAATCTTCTGTTTCGCCGCCAGCCGCGCGGCATACCAGTCGCTGGCCAGCAGCGATTCACGGGTGAACATTTTCCGGAATTCAGGATCGGCAAGCCCTTTGCCTTCCCATTCGTCGTTGAGCATGATGTGCAGCAACGCCTTCAACGGCGGGCACGCCTGCGCGATGCTGCCATCGTCAAAATACATTTTGGCCACGCGCGTCTGCGTGGTGACGATGTTGTCCATGCCATCCGCGAAGTTGTCCAGGCCCTGAAGCTCCGGCCGCAACATTTCGTCGGTGAACACGGCGTGCGGATGGTTGAAAACGCGGGCAAAAAAATTGCGGGTGAATCGCGCATTGATGCGATAGCCCAGCCGGCTCGCCAGGACTTTTTTCCCGGCGTGCTCGAAGTCCGCGCATTTTTCGAGATAGCCGCTGGCAATCAGAAATTGCGGGTCGCGTTCCCCGGCGGACATGCGGCACCAGACTTCCGGCACCAGCAGGCTGACGTCGTGATCCACGCGCACTTTCGGGCCGACGTAACCGGCGGCGGTCACGAAACCGTGATGGCCGGTGAGGATGAACGAGACGAGCGCGTTGTTCAGGTCAATGATCGGCGGCAGCGCGTTGAACGGCCCCTTGGTGAGCGCGCCTTCGGAACCGGCGCCGGTAGTGGACGGCGATTTGCCGGTCATGCTGCAGATGAATTCCATGAACAACTCCGGCAGCTCGAAGTAATGAATCGGATTGAAGACCGCGAGCGAGCGGATGCCCGGTTCAGGCGGATTGTTGCGGCGGCCCGGCAGCACGGCGGCGACGGGATTGTGCAGCGGTTTTCCCGGCGGCAAACGGCGGTGCAACCGCGCGGCCATTTCCGCGAGATAACTTTCGCGCGGATTGGCGAGGTCGGGACGGAACTGAAGGTAACGCGGGTTTTTGGTCGGCTTGCCGTCCACGATCCGCGGATTGGCGGAGCAGACAAAAAAACTCGCGACGCCGCCGTTGGCCACGCTTTGAATGAGCGCCTGCATCGGCTCGGTGAACTGATAAAAGTTGATCGAGTCTTCAATCAATTCACGCGCGGCTTTCGCGGGCAGCGGCTCGTAATTTGAGAAAAAGTTGTCCGGCCTGGCGAAGTCGGCTTCGGTTTGCCGGTCGTAGCCGTGGTGAATCGCGTCGTCAGGCCGTTGAAAAAGCCGAGTCTCGGCATTTTGAACAAACTTCAACGAATGAACTCCGGCAGCCTCCGTTTCGGGCAAATCCTGCAGCCGGCCCGGCGGCACGACGACCGACGCGGTGATGTCGTCCTCGGCCTGGATTTTCATCGCGGGATTGAAATCCTTGCGCAGACCGAACGTGCGCCACAAGCCATCGGCATCAAAGCCGACCCGCAAATAGGTCGTCACGAGCTTGCGGTTGTCGCATTTCAATTCGTTGGCGGGCTTGCCGTTGATGATGTCCACGCTGAAATGGTCGCGCCACTTCGCGCCCCACTCGGGCTTGTAATAGCGCTTCACCACAAATACCAGTTCCTTGAGATATTGCGGAACGCTTTCCAGCCAGGCATTGAATTCCGGGTTGCAGTTGCCTTCGTCCGGCGTCAGCAATTTGATGACCGAACCCAGCGACCGTTCCGCGCTCAAAATCGCGCGGCCATCCTTGCGGGCCGGATCGTTGAAACGCCCGCCATAGTCGCGCTCGATCAACTCGGCAACCTTGTCAAAATCATTTTTGAAATCAGCAATAAAAACGGGGCCGGTCAGGATCGCGTCGGTGATGGGCTTGGAAATTTCCGACTTGCCGCCGCCGGAAACCGTGCAGGGCTTGTGGCACAACAAGCCTTCCGCGACCGCGCCCACCAACCGCCAGCCGCGGTTCGCGCCGGGTTTTTCCATCCGCACTTTGTAGCCGGACGGACGGACGTAAATTTTGCCGGGAAGCAGCTTGATGACGTGGCCGGCCTTGCCACCGGCCCAGGAAATTTTTTGTTCATGCAAATCAAACCGTGCGTCCTCCGGCACATAAATGATGTCCGGATATTTTTTGTCCACCGCGCAACCCTCGGGCTTCAGGTCAATCGAATCCTTGTAAAACGAGCTGACCTCCGCGAACGAATGGCCCAGGCGCTTGACGTGGACATCGCCGCTGAATTCCTCGCCCAGATCGTAGGCGGGGAAAACCAGCGCGCCGCCCGCGTGCTCCTCCTCGCACAGGCCGAAAAGATTCGCCGCGTAGCTGATCTGCGTCTTGACTTCTTTTTTGCAGTAGCCGAAATAATTGTCGGCGATGATGGTCACAATCACGCCGGCCTGGTCGCGGCAGGTGAGCTTGAACGCCTGGCCGTTGTTGTAAAATTCCCATTCGTCCTTCCAGCACATGCCGTCGCGGCGCTGGCGTTCGGTGGCCTGGTCCCAATGCGGCAGGCCCACGGATTTTTTCGTCACCTTGACGAGGTGCGGCGCGAGAATCACACAGCCGGTGTGGCCGGTCCAGTGTTCGACATCGAGGCCCGCGTCATTCTCCGGCAAATTTGGATCGCCGCCGTTGCCGAAAATGCTTTCGACGAAATCGAGATTACTGACCAGGTTGCCGGGCGCGAAGAAGCGGACTTCCATGCTCTTCTGCGAGGTGAAGCCGGGCACTTCGGGACAGACAACCGGCCGGAGCAGCAGCGAGACAAAACATTCCGCCGGCTGCGGCTGGGTGGCCATGAAAGGCAGGCGCATCAATGAACGCGGAGGATTCAGCGCGAGGTTCAACATTTTTCCGAACACCGCCTTCGGCACGCCGATTTTGTCGTCGGGCACCGGCAGGCCGCCCTCGGCCACGTGAAAAATACCTTGCGTCGTCCGGCGGTCGCTTTTGGGATTGTGCAAAACGCCGTTGGCGGCGCGATAGGAGTTGATGATTTCAGAACTGAACTCGTCGCGGTCCACCGGCAGTGACAGCACCCGCGCCATGCCGGGCCGGTCCAGCGTGAACGTGCGGAGCGGCAGCTTGGTCACCGGCACGTCATCCAGATAATCGTAGAGGAAAGTCTGGATGCGATGATCGGCGGGGCAAAGATGATTGGCGAGCAGGCGCTCCTTTTCCCGGTATTGCGCCACCAGCGTGGCAATGATGTCGGCAAATTCCGCGCTGTCGCTCGCGTTCACCGGCTGAAATCCCAGCAACGCCAGTTTGACGTTGATGTAGGGAATCAAATGTGCTGATGGATGATTCAAGGTCGGGTTCAAGTGTTCTCCGTTTCCAGATAGCGGATGCGCTTGTGCACATCCGTGTTGATTGAGTGATAGGGCTGCGCCAGGTTGCCCGGATCGAACAGCGTCTGGCGCATGTGTTCCGCGTCGTCATTGCCGATGGCGCCGGTGAAGATCGGCATCAAATAATCAATCCCCAGCTTGGACGGCTTCATCAGTTTGGGATCATAAAGCTCCGGGTGCATGCAGCGGGCGTGAATGTGTCCCCAGCGGTCACGAAAACGGTTTGCGTCGTAGCCCTCAACGTGAAAGCCCTTGCTGGAGCTGTATTGCAAAACCGAAACCGTGTTGTTGCGGCCCTCCAGCAAAAGATCAACGGCCTTGGATCCCAGCAACGCCGCGTAAAACCGGTCGAACAATATCGGCCGGCCGCCGCGCTGCGTGTGGCCGACTTTGCGGGTGAAGATCGCCTCCTTGGCCGATTCCCCGCGGCGGTAGAGCTGGAAGTAACGGTCGCCGATCATCTGAATCAGCTTCGCGCGCAGCGCGTCCGCCGCGCCGCTCAAAACCATGTTGCCGCTCGGGTCGGTGGATTTGGTTTCCGCGCCCAGCTCGCGGCCCTGTTCATCCACAATGCCTTCGCCGCAGACAATCACGACGTTTTTCTGGAGATCGTAAAGGTGCTTGACGCGCTGGACCAGCAGTTCGAGGTCGAGCGGATGTTCTGGAATGAGAATGATGTCCGGCTGGCCATACGCCGTGCCCATTGCGATGTAGCCGGAATGCCGTCCCATGACTTCGATGATGGCGATGCGCCGGTGGCTCTCGGCGGTCGTGCGGATGCGTTCGACGCCGGAGGCGGACACCATCACGGAGGTGGCATAGCCCGGCGTCACGTAATTCACAATCTGGTCAAGGTTGAAGACGGCGCTGGACGGAGCTTGCTTGTAACGGTAGCCGTGCTTGGCCGCGGCGTCGTTGGAGCGGACCCATTCATCCGGCTCGCTCGGATAATTCAGGCCAAGGTCGTTGTCAATTGTCTTGGGCGCCAGCACCACCGGCAGCCGTTCCGTCAGCGGCTGCAAACCGTTCAACGTCCCGTCGCCACCGATGCAAATCAGCCCCTCGATGCCGAGCTTTTGCAGGCGGGCGGCGACCATGTCGAGATCGTGCTTGTTGTTCGGGTCAACATAATCGCGCGACGACCCGATGAGCGTGCCGCCCTTGGTGGGATCCAGCTCGGGAATTTCCTGGTAAAGCGGGTTCAATTGAACATGCGGCACGCGCGGGTTGAACAGGCAATTGAAGCCCTTGATGAGGCCGACGATTTCGACCTTGAGCTGGTTGGCGCGCACCACCGCGCCGTGAATGGTGGCGTTGAGCGCCGGCGTGTCGCCGCCGGCGGTGAGAATGCCGATGCGTTTCATAAGTTTGAATTGTTGGCGGACTGCTGCTGTTGTTCCTCCTGTTGCACCATGTGCTCGCCATCGGGATTTTGAAACGGCTGGGAAATGTAGGTGCGGAAAAGCGCCTCGCCGATGTTGTTCAATTTCGTCTGCGCCTCGTCCAGATACTGATGCAGGCCAAGGTCAAAAATTTCATCCACGGTGCTGAATTGCAGTTCGGCCAGAAAACGCCCGGTCAATTTTTCCGCGTCGTTGCAAAAATTTCCCTCGGCCACGCCGGAAATCCGGCGGATGGCGCGGTTCAGCTCGCTCACGCAAAAACGCACCGAACGCGGAAAGCTGTCGTTGAGCAAAAGGAATTCCGCGACGAGCCGCGGATGCACGTCCGCGCCATAAAAGGTTTTGTAGGCGTCCCGCGCGCTGCACGAACGCAGCACCGCCGACCATTCGAGCACGTCGGTCTGGCTCACGGTTTCCGGCGCGCCGCGTTCGGGCAGGGACTCGTAACGCACGTCAAGGATGCGGGTCGTCTTGTCGGCGCGTTCGAGGAATTGTCCGGTCTGCACAAACCACCAGCCTTCGTCGTGAAGCAGGGTCGCGCTGGCGATGCCGATGAGATGCAGCGAGCCGGCCCTGATTTCCTGGAAAAATTCGCTCGGGCTGCGGTCCCAGACTTTCCGCGCCTGAGGCGAGCGCACAAACAGATACAGCCGGTTCAGCTCCTCCCAGAGTTCCAGCGTGAGCTGGTCGCGCACCATGCGGGCGTTCTCGCGCGCCTGCCAGATCACCTGCACGATGGAGTTCGGGTTTTCATTTTGGAAAACCAGAAATTCCGTAACCGTCTTCCCGGTCGCACGCTTGTGAAATTTGAAAAACTCCTTTTCGTCGCCGGTCGCCTGCACGATGGGCAGCCAGTGGGCGGCGAGTTTCACGTCGTCCAGTTCGCGCAGGTCGAGGAGGAGCTGCAGGTTCACGTCCACGAGGCGCGCGATGTTTTCGGCGCGCTCAATGTAACGCGCCATCCAGTAAAGCGAATGTGCGACGCGGCTTAACATATCTTAAATCATAATCGTCCTCATTCTCGTCCTTCGTCCTCGAAATTCCGATTGCGAGGACGAGAACGAGGACGAGGAGGAAATTTTATTCACTCATCCCCATACAAAACCCACGTGTCCTTGCTGCCGCCGCCCTGCGATGAGTTGACGACAATCGAGCCTTTGCGCAGGGCGACGCGCGTCAGCCCGCCGGGAATGATGGAAATGCGCTCGCCGGACAAAATGAACGGCCGCAGATCCACATGCCGGCCTTCGACCTTGCCGTCGCAATACGTCGGATGCTGCGACAGAAAAACCATCGGCTGCGCGATGTAATTGCGCGGCTCGGCGATGATTTTCTCGCGGAACTTTTCGATTTCCGCCTTGGTCGCCTTCGGCCCGATCAACATGCCGTAGCCGCCGGATTCGTTCGCCGCCTTCACCACCAGGTCCGGCAGATTTTCCAGGATATATTTGCGGTCGGCCTCTTCGCTGGCGAGATAGGTCGGCACGTTCGGCAAAATCGGCTCCTGATCGAGATAATATTTGATCATTTGCGGAACGTAATAATACATGACCTTGTCGTCGGCGATGCCGGTGCCGATGGAATTGGCGAGCGAGACATTTCCCGCGCGATAGGCGTTGACCAGCCCGGGCACGCCGAGCATCGAATCTTTCCGGAAAACCGTCGGGTCAATAAAATCATCATCAATGCGCCGGTAAATGACGTGGACCGGCTGAAGCCCCTTCGTCGTCCGCATGAAGACACGGTGGTCCCGCACGAACAGATCGCGGCCCTCGACAATTTCAATTCCCATCTGCCGCGCCAGATATGTGTGTTCGAAATACGCGCTGTTGTAGGCGCCCGGCGTGAGCAGCACCACCGTCGGATCGGCGACAATTGAGGGCGCGATAAATTTCAGGCACTTCAAAAGCTCCTGCGCGTAGTGGTCCACGGGCTGGACGCCGATGCTCTCAAACATTCCCGGAAACGCGCGCTTCATCGCGCGGCGGTTTTCCAAAACGTAGCTCACGCCGGACGGGCAGCGGCCGTTGTCTTCCAGCACGAGGTAATTTCCGTCCTTGTCGCGGATCAAATCCGTGCCGCAAACGTGGATGTAAATCCCCTTCGGCACCTCAAAGTTCACAAACTCGCGCCGGAAATGTTTTCCCGACAGGACCACGTATTGCGGCACGATGCCGTCCTTCACAATTTTCTGCTCGTGATAAATGTCGTGCAGGAACAGATTCAGCGCGGTGATGCGCTGCGTCAGGCCGCGCTCAATATGCTCCCACTCCTTGGCCGGGATGATGCGCGGCAGCAAATCGAACGGAAAAATTTTCTCCGCCCCCTGCGCGTCGCCATAAACATTGAACGTGATGCCCTGCCGCAGAAAATTCATGTCCACCGTCTGCCGCTTGGCGTCGAATTCCGAGCGTGACATCTTCTGGAAAAGCTTTTGAAATTTCCGGTAATGCGACCGGCAAGCGCCCTTCGCATCCACCATTTCGTCGAATCCATCGTTTCTCGTGTATTTTTTTAACATATCAACGGCGCGCGTCGTTTTTTGAACGGCGTGGGCATTTTTCAACAACATGTATTTGCCGACGCCAAGCGGCTTTGAAGCCGGCCTCGCGCGGTTTTCCAACACATTCGCGCAAAAATCCGTTCAAATCACAACCAAGGTTGAACATCCCATGACATTAAGCAATCGCCTTGCCGAGAACCAATAACCCATTTGAAATGCGGAGGCAAACGATGCTTCATGCACCTTTGGTTGGAACTGGACAACTTCCGCCGGTTACGACATTCTGACGGCGTGGAAAAGCCGCCGATGCTCCAAACGCCGTCTGTCGCCCCCAAGAAGAAGAAACGTGGAATGTGGATAGCCATGCTGGCCGTCGTCCTCGTTGTGGCCGCCTTCGCCATCGTCGTGATTGTGAAACGCAGCGCGCCGCCCATCACGGTGCAGACCACCAAGGTTTCGCGCCACAGCATCACCAATCTAGTCGTGGCCAACGGCCAGATTCAGTCCGTCGTGGAGGTCACCATCAGCCCGGAAGTGAGCGGCGAAATCGTCGCCCTGCCCGTCAAGGAAGGCCAGCCGGTCAACAAGGGTGATTTGCTGGTGAAAATCAATCCGGATGTTTACATCGCCGCAACCAACCAGGCCGATGCCAGCTACAGGTCCGCGCTGGCCGCCAAGACTTCGGCGGCGGCGAATCTTGAAAAGGCCCAGGCGGACTACCAGCGCAATCTGCAATTGTTCAACAGCAAGTTGCTTTCGGAGTCGGACTTCATCGGCTTCAAAGCCGCGCGCGACGTGGCGCAGGCGCAATTGGACAGCGCCGACGATCAGGTCAATGTGGCCAAGGCGTCGGTGGACAGCGCGGAAGAGGAACTCGACCGGACCACCATTGTTTCGCCGCTCACCGGCACCATCACCCGCTTGAATTCCGAGGTCGGTGAACGCGTCTTGGGCACGGTTCAGAATGCCGGAACCGAAATCATGACCCTCTCGGATTTGAACCAGATCGAGGCGCGGGTGAACGTGGGCGAAATGGACGTGGTCGGCATCAAACCCGGCCAGCAGGCGCGGCTGGAGGTGGACGCCTTCAAGGACCGCAAATTCACCGGCGTGGTGACGGATGTCGCCGATTCCGCCGTCGGTTCGGGCAGCCAGAGCGGCAGCAGCATGAGCAGCAGCAGCAGCAGCCAGTCACAGCAGGCCACTCAATTTGAAGTGCGCATCCGCGTCACCGAAACGGAACCGGCCTTTCGTCCCGGCATGTCGGTCACGGCGGAAATCGAAACCGAGTATCGCACGAACGTCCTGACCGTTCCGCTGGCCAGCGTCACGACTCGCCCGATGAAGGCCGCGCCAAAAATTGACCCCCCGAAAATGGATGGAACGAACACCACCGCCTCCGCCGCATCAGGCACCAAGATCACGACCGTCAACTCAAACACTGTCGCCGGCACGAACGCCGGCATGGTTGCTGGAAAAATTGCTTCGGCCAACAAATCGAACGAAGCCACCAAACCAACGGACGTGGTTTTCGCGGTGGCTGGCGACCGCGTGAAGGCTGTGGCGGTGAAAATCGGCATTTGCGACGATAATTACTGGGAAATCACCGATGGCCTCACGAACGACCAGGAGATTGTCTCCGGCGGTTACCGGGCGATTGGACGCGACCTTCAGGATGGTTCCAAGATTCATATCGGCCCGGCCGAAGCGGACACCGAGGCCAATAAATAAAAATGAATGCCCGGATGAATGGATGGTTGGCAATGCTTCCACGCCGATCCAATTATCCGTTCATTCAATAATCCCTTTGCGATGAGCCTGATTCATCTCCAGCAAATCTCACGGCGCTACAAGATGGGCGGGGAAACCGTCCACGCCCTGCGCGACGTTTCGCTCGACATCCAGCGCGGCGAATACGTCGCCATCATGGGACCGTCCGGCTCCGGCAAATCCACGCTCATGAATTTGATCGGCTGTCTCGACACACCCTCGACCGGACACTATGTCTTGAATGGCGTTAGCGTCAGCCAGATGGGCGACAATCAGCTTGCGGAAATCCGCAACCGGGAGATTGGCTTTGTCTTCCAGACGTTCAACCTGCTGGCGCGCTCGAATGCGCTGCACAACGTCGAGCTGCCTCTGATTTACGCGGGCGTTCCCGCCGACGAACGGCGGCGAAACGCATTGGAGGCCCTAGCCAACGTCGGCTTGGCCGACCGCGTTCATCACAAACCCAACGAGCTGTCCGGCGGCCAGCGCCAGCGCGTCGCCGTGGCGCGAGCGCTCGTCAACAAGCCTTCCATCCTCCTGGCAGACGAGCCGACGGGCAATCTCGATTCCAAGACCGGCAACGAAATCATGGCGCTGATTGAGGAACTTTCCCGGAAAGGCAACACCATCATCGTTGTCACACACGAGGAGGACATTGCCCGGCAGGCGCGCCGCATCATCCGCATCCGCGACGGCCTCATCGCCAGCGACGAAACCCTGACGAAATGATTTTGACAGGATGAATTTCCTTTCCGAAATCCGCGAGGGCCTGGGCATCTCCTGGGCCGCGCTGCGCGCGAACAAGATGCGCTCGGTGCTCGCCACGCTCGGCATCGTCATCGGCATCCTCACCGTCACGCTCATGGGCGCGGCCATCAACGGATTGAACCAGGCATTCATCCGCAACGTCTCCTCGCTGGGTGCGAATGTGTTTTACGTGTCGCGCTACAAATGGTTCAACAGTTCCTACGCCGACTGGATAAGCATGCGCCGGCGTCCGCCGATTACTCTTGCCGATTCGGAGAACACGGCCCGGTTGTTGACCACTGCCCAAGCCGTCGCGCCCCTGGCATCTGACGAGGACACGGTGAAATACAAAACCCGCAGCGCCGACAGTGTGGAAATTGACGGCACCACGGAAGCCTACCTGCAAACCAGTGACGTGGACGTGGCGGACGGACGGTTCCTGACCGCCGCCGACGCCGGAGGCACCCAGCCCGTCTGTGTCATCGGCAACGATGTCGCCACAAATTTGTTCCGCGGCGAGTCGCCGCTCGGAAAGCGCCTCCTCATCGAGGACAATTCGTTTCAAGTCGTCGGCGTGTTGCAAAAACAGGGCATGATGTTCGGCAACAGCCTCGACAACCGCATCATCGTTCCGCTCCGGGAATTTCTCGCGGAAATCTGGAGCCGCCCGAACATGGAAATCCAGGTAAAGGCCAGCTCGGTGGCGCGGCTCGACGAGGCACAGGAGGAACTGCGCCAGGTGATGCGCCAGATCCGTCATCTGCGCCCGGATCAGCCTGACAATTTCTCCATCAACCAGCAGGACCAGATCGTCACATGGTTCCACGCGCAGACCGCCGTCATCGCCATCATCGGCCTGTTCGTCACCAGCCTGGCGCTGTTCGTGGGCGGCATCGGCATCATGAACATCATGTTCGTGTCGGTCGTCGAGCGGACGCGCGAAATCGGCGTGCGCAAGGCCATCGGCGCCAAGCGCCGCACCATCCTGCTCCAATTCCTCATCGAAGCCGCGACTATCTGCCTGTTTGGCGGCTTCATCGCATTGGGCATCGCGTGGGTCGCCACGCTGGCGGTGACCAAATGGATGTTCCCGGCCAATTTGTCGGCGGGCATTGTCATCATCTCGGTGCTGGTTTCGGTGATGACCGGCCTGGTTTCCGGCTTCCTGCCCGCCTGGCGCGCGGCGCGCATGGACCCGGTTGAGGCGTTGAGGAGCGAATGAAATTTCACCGTCCAACATTGCTGCTCGGCGAACTGCGCGAAAGCATCTCGATGGCGTTCAATGCCATCATCGCCCACAAGTTGCGCTCCGCGCTCACGCTGCTCGGCGTGTTGATCGGCGTGTTTTCCATCATCGTCGTGATGACCGCCATGCGCGTGCTGGAGCGGAACGTCGAGGACAACTTGAGCGAACTGGGCACCCAGACGTTTGCCATCCAGCAATTTCCGCAAGTCCAGTTCGGCAACAGTTCCGACTGGGAAAAATACTGGCGCCGCAAGGATATCACCATCGAACAGGGCAGGGCGGTGGGGCAAAAGGCCACGCTCGCCGCCGCCGTCGGCGTGGAAGGCACTTTCTGGGGCGGACAGATCACAACCCGCTACGCCAAGACCGCCCCCAACGTCCAGTTGCTCGGCGACACGCCGGGCTGTTTCTCCACGCATAACTGGATTGTTGACGAGGGCCGCCTGTTTGACGACGGCGACGTGGACAGCGCCCGCAGCGTTTGTGTGCTGGGCAGTGCGCTGGCAAAAACCCTTTTCCCCTTTGGATCCGCCCTCGGACAGGAAGTGAAAATCAACGGCATCAATTACGCGATCGTCGGCGTGCTCGCGCCCAAGGGCGGCTCCGTCGGCGGCAACCAGGACAACTTCGCCGTCATCCCGCTTACCACCGCGCTGCACCGCTACGGCCTGCGCTGGCGCGGATTGAGCATCATGGTCCAGGCCGGCAGTTCCTCCGTCTATGCCGATTGCGAGGAACAGGTGCGCGGCATTCTGCGCGACGCCCGCAAGGTGCGGCCCGGCGACCCGGACGATTTTGAACTGTTCTCCAACGACTCGCTCATCGAGCAATTCAAGACCTTCACCCGCGCTGTGCGCATCGGCGTCACCGTGGTCAGCTCCATCGCGCTGCTGGCGGCGGGCGTCGGCATCATGAACATCATGCTCGTCTCGGTCACGGAACGGACGCGCGAGATCGGCGTGCGCCGGGCCATCGGCGCCAAGCGGCGGAACATCATGGCGCAATTCATCCTGGAAGCCGTCGTTTTGTGCGAAATCGGCGGCGTCATCGGCGTCGTGGCCGGCATCCTCGGCGGCAACGTCCTTGCGTGGTTCATGAAAGTCCCGCCCGCCATCCCGGTGGACTGGATTGTGCTGGGGCTGGGGCTGTGCTCTGTCGTGGGAATTGTCTTTGGAACCTATCCCGCGTGGAAGGCCGCCAACCTCGACCCGATTGAATCCCTGCGCTACGAATAAATTTGCGGAAGAGGCGTCGGAGTTTCTATTTGTGTGTCTTCAGATAGCTCTCGCCCCATTCTTTCGACAGCCTTTTGCCCTCTCGAATCTGTTCCGGTGTCATGTGTTGCTCCAAATCATCCAACACGCTACGAATCCTCCATTTCGTCCGCATATTGTGACTAAATTGAGTGAGCCAGCGCGCCGAGTCAATCCACATATATGCTTGTGATAGGTCGCGCTCAACACCCTCTCCGTTCCTCGTATAGTTAATACCCAAATTTAACATCGCCTCTGGATAACCTTGGTCTGCGGCTCTCCGATACCATGAATTGGCTGCGACTTTATCCACTGGAACTCCAAGTCCATTGTCATACATATATCCCAAATTGTTTTCGGCCATGATAAAACCTTGTGCCGCAGCCTGCCTGTAAAGTGATGCGGCTTGACTATAGTTGGTAGCGACACCGAGGCCATACTGGTAAAAACTTCCGAGATTGTTTTGAGCTTTCGCGTCCCCATGCTCTGCGGCCATCTCATACCACTTGGCTGCTTCGGTATAACTCTGCTGAACCCCCTGTCCAAAATCATAAGCCACACCCAGCGAACGCTGTGCTTCCGTGTCGCCACTCTCCGCGCGCTGTCGCAATTCGGCCACACTTGATGTTTGGTTGGAAACGCTCGCGCAACCCGCGAGCATAATCAGACACCAGCAGTAACAAATTTCACAGAGTTTGCGCGGAATGTTCATGATGGATCGACACGATGCTTATCAGATATTCGGCCAAATGGCGGTTTTGCCTGATTCAGGAAGCAAACGGGTTGCTTTCCATTTCATGTCGTCAGCATTCGTCCACAGGCGGGCAAGGTCAAGTTTGATGTTGGCATCAAACCTTTTTGCCACAGAGGCACAGAGGCGCGGAGAATTAACAAAATGAAACGATTTCTCTGTGCCTCTGCGCCTCTGTGGCTAATTCTCGCGGTGGATCAATCTTCCGAGAACAAATAATCCAAATCCGTCGCGGTGAGGCTGCGGGCAAAGCCTTCCTCGCCCAGCACGTCAGCAATGGTCTGCGCCTTGCTCTGCTGCAGCTCCCAGATTTTTTCCTCGACGGTGCCGGGCGCGATGAGGCGGTAGGCGTTCACGGTCTGCGTCTGGCCGATGCGGTGCGAGCGGTCAATGGCCTGCGCCTCCACCGCCGGGTTCCACCACGGGTCGTAAAGCACCACGTAGCTGGCGTTCGTCAAATTCAATCCGGTGCCCGCCGCGCGCAGGCTCAACAGGAACACGCCGGGCCGGTTGTCGGCCTGGAATTCGCTCACGACCGATTGCCGGTCCTTGGTCTGGCCGGTGAGCACGTGCGTGTGGATGTTCCGCGCCGCGCAGTCCTTTTCGAGCAGTTCCAGCATCCGGACAAACTGGCTGAAGACGAGAACTTTCTGGCCGTCGGCCACCAGCGGGTCGAGCAATTCAAACAGCGTGTCGGTCTTGCCGCTGGCGGTGTCGCTGCCGACGAGCGCCGGATGGCAGCAAATCTGGCGCAGGCGCGTGAGCGCGGCGAGCACGTGCATCTTGCTTTTGTTGATGCCCTGCGTCTCGACGACCTTCATGACCTGGTCGCGGCTGCGGCGCAATTCGGCCAGATACAATTTGCGCTGCTCGTCGCCGAGCGGGCAGTCGAGGCGCTCTTCGATGCGGTCGGGCAAATCCTTCGCGACGTGCTTCTTCAGCCGGCGCAGCAGGAGCGGGCGCAATTTGGCCGAAAGCCTCTTGCGCGCGATGCGCTGGACGGACTCAGTCTTCTCGCCGCGTGGCAGGGGTTCCACCGGCGCGGTTTCGTCGGCAATCGGCGCGCGCGGTTCGTAGGTTTCAACAAACTGGTCCTGGTTGCCGAGGTAGCCGGGTTGGATGAAATCCACGATGCTCCACAAATCGAGCAGCCGGTTTTCCAGCGGCGTGCCGGTGAGCGCCAGCCGGTGCTCGGACTTGACCTGCTTGACCGAGCGCGAAACCTGCGCGCCGGGATTCTTGATGAACTGCGCCTCGTCCAGAATCACCGCGCGGAAGGCGAATTTCTGCAGCTCCTCCAGGTCGCGCCGGAGCAGCGCGTAATTCGTCACGATGATGTCGTTCTGCGGAATCTGCTTGCGCAAATTATGCCGCGCCGCGCCGCTTTCGAGCACGAGCACTTTTAAGTCCGGCGTGAACCGTTCCGCCTCGCGCCGCCAGTTGTGCAGCACGGACGCCGGGCAGATGACGAGCGACGGCTTGTGATTTTTCTTGTTCTGCTCTTTGAGCCACGCCAGCCAGGCGAGCGTCTGGAGCGTTTTGCCGAGGCCCATGTCGTCGGCAAGAATGCCGCCGAGCCGGATTTGCGTGAGGTGGCAGAGGAAGTCGAAGCCATCCTTTTGATACGGCCGCAAGTCGGCCTGCAAACCCCTGGGCAACTCGACGGAAGGAACGCCCCTGAATTCCCGCACACGATCGCGCAATGCCTTGGCCTCCGGCGAATCGGAGAACCGCGACAACTCGCCTTCGTCCAGATGCGCAACGTGCTCCATGCCGACTTTTTGCGGCACGGCAATGAGACCTTCCACGCCCATCTCGGCCATCGCCTCGTGCGCGCCCTGCACGGCGTTCGTGTCCAGTTCCACCCAGCCGGAGTTCGGCAGTTTGACAAAGCGGCTGGTCGCGGCGGCGAGCCGTTCAAGGTCCGCTTTGGAAAGTTTGAGTCCCTCGGCTTCCCACTCGGCGGAGACGGCCAGCCAGTCAATGCCGCTGCCCTTGACGACCAGTCGCGGCTTGAGCTGGCGCGGCGTAAGAAACAGCCGGTGAAACGCCGGGTTGCCGAGAAATTCCGCCTCGGCCGGACGACCGGCCCACGCAGCCGCGAGCAGGCCGAGAAAATTTTCATTCGCGTCGCCAATCCACAGGCCCGGCTCCTGCATGAACCAATCCAGCTTGCGCAGCCATTGAACCGCCGGGTCAAGGCGCGGATCGTCGAGAATTTCCGGCTTGTCGCCGGGTTTGATGACGCGGTCGTGCGGCGCCCATTCGCCGCCGTTCCAAAACCAGGTGCTCTTGTCGCGCGCGCTTTTCGCCAGCAGCCGCAGCCGCACCGTGTCGTCGAGCAGTTCGAAGATGAATTGCGGCGCGGCGGGGTGCGTGACGCAAAGCTGTTCCCAGTTGACGCCGTTGTTCACCTGCGTCTTGCGCAAATGCAGCAGCAGGCGGTGGCTCAAATTGCGGACGGGCACGGCGGGCTTGCGCGCCAGGTATTTCAGCACCGGCGGCGGCGGCGGGTTGCGCAGCAGATAAAACGTGCCGTTGACCAGCGCGAGCGGCGGCTGGCGGTTGAAAAATTTCGCGTCGGCGATGGAATGATTCTCGCCGCCCGGCAGCGTGAGCCGGTGCGTGAACGAAAGCTCCTTGTCGCCGTTCTCGAGATGCGGCGTGAGCGCGGCAATCTGGCCGTTGAAGTGAAGCGGTCGTCCGTCGCATTCGAGGCGCGGTGTCTGACCCCAGCGCGCGAGCCATTGAAGCAGTTCGGCGTCGGACAAAACCAGTGTGTCCGCGCCGTCGGGACGATGGCGGTGCGTGTTGGCAATCCACTGGATGAATTCCCAGTCGGCGGGCGGAAAAAGCTCCTGCTCGTGCGTCGCGCGGACGACGAGGTCAATCATGTCATGCAGCGTGCGCACCTTTTCGCCGGTGCGCGGACGCGACAACAGGAATTGCACCGCGAGCCGATGACGCGAAGGCTCCTCCTCGTCCGGTTGGGTTTTGCAGACGACGCGGAGCGTGGCGCGCGGCGTGTCGAGCAGCGGCAGCGCGGGCGGCGAGAGCCAGTTTTCCAATTCCTGGACGAGTTTGATTTCCTGCTCGGCCTCCTCGGCGCGGACAAAGCGGTCGAGGCTCGCGTGCGGCTGGAGCTCCGGCGGCACGGAGCGCTTGGCGCGGAGGAACAGAAACGCCAGCTCTTCCAGGCGCGCCTTGCCTTGCACGTTCAACAGGCGCGGCCACCAGTTGGTGTCGGGAAAATCGCGGCGCGAAAGTGACAGCTTTTCAAAATAATCCTCCAGCGCCAGCCACGCCCGCTGCGAGTCAGGACACGTCGCGAAATTTTTCAGGATGTCCTCACGCCCGGAGACGGTGGTTTTGGAATCGGACAGCTCGCGGCGCAAATCGGCAAACGCGCCATACGTTTGCGACAGCACCTTGTGGTGCGCGTCGTATTTCGTCGTGCTTCCGCCGTGGCGGGCCGCTCCGTTTCCGTTCCTAGCTGAATTTTTCTGCATCTAAAAAGATTTAGACTAGCATTTCGTCATAACCTGCAGCCCCGGTCAATCAGAAATCGAATAAATTTATGCACACGCTGTGGACAGCCCGTTGACACACGCCCCGGAATTGATATATTTCCCGGCTTTTATGAACCGCAATCCGCATGTGGCCGTGGTCGGCGCAACCGGTGCCGTCGGCATCGAAATGATCAAGACGCTGGAGAAACGTAATTTTCCAGTGGGCAAACTGACGTTGCTGGCATCGGCGCGCTCGGTCGGCAAGAAACTGAAATTTCGTGGACAGGATGTCGCCGTC
>Ga0181537_10001230_pt1 | contig 23839 bp, 25 predicted proteins | sample PEATcosm2014_Bin_39_FD_119765 | JGI IMG/M metagenome (GOLD analysis project Ga0181537, IMG submission 119765) | Peatland microbial communities from MTU Mesocosm Facility, Houghton, MI, USA - PEATcosm2014_Bin23_10_metaG | ecosystem: Environmental > Terrestrial > Soil > Wetlands > Peat | place... | reverse complement strand
CGGATTGGCAGTATCCGCATTGTGGAACTTGCAGCTTGACCCACGCGGCTTGTACAGCCTTCGCGGGCGCGCTGGTCAAGCCCTCGATGGTCGTGACCTTGCGCCCGGCGACGCTTGCAAGCGGCGTCACGCAGGAGCGGATGGCCTTGCCGTCGAGATGGACGGTGCAGGCACCGCACAGCGCCATGCCGCAGCCGAACTTGGTCCCGGGCAGGCCGGCCAATTCGCGCACCGCCCAGAGCAGCGGCATCGTGGGGTCGCCGTCGAGCGTCGCGGATTTGCCGTTGAGTTCAAATGTCGTTGCCATGAATCAAATCCCTCCTTGCACTCCATGCACAGCTAGTCGTCGCTGAGGTTCTCGCCGGGAAACAGAGCGTCGTTGAAGCCGAATTGAGTCAGATCGCGGATGCGGCGCGGGTACAGGATTCCGTCCAGGTGATCAACCTCGTGCTGCACCACCCGCGCGTGAAAATCCTTCACCGTGCGGTCGATGGGTCTGCCCTGCTCGTCGAATCCGGTGTAGCGCAAATCGCGGTAGCGCGGCACGAGCCCGCGCATGCCGGGCACCGACAGGCATCCTTCCCAGCCGTCGTCTTGTTGGTCCCCGAGCGGCGTCAAAACCGGGTTGATGAGCACCGTGAAGGGCACCGCCTCCGCGTCGGGGTAGCGCGGGTTGGCGTCGAAGCCGAAAATCACCACCCGCAGGCCGACCCCAATTTGCGGTGCAGCGAGCCCGGCCCCATTGAGATCGCGCATCGTGTCCCGCATGTCGGCGAGCAGGCTTTCGAGCTCGGGAGTGCCGAATTCGCCCACCGGTCGGGCGAGCGCCAGCAGGCGCGGATCGCCCATTTTGAGAACTTCGCGTATTGCCATGGTTCCTTGTATCTTAGCGGCCTTTTTTATGTGAGCCTATCAAGAACGTATGCCCGGTCTTTTATACATAAAAACCTTCGGCTGTCAGATGAATGAGTACGACTCGGGCAAGATGCGGGACGTGCTGGAGGCGGCCCATGGCATGTCGCGGACCGACAATCCGGCTGAAGCGGACGTGTTGCTGGTCAATACCTGCTCGGTGCGCGAGAAGGCCCAGGAGAAGGTATTTTCGCTGCTCGGCGAATGGCGGCTGTTCAAGCAGCGGCGGCCGAACGTCATCATCGGGGTGGGCGGCTGCGTGGCGAGCCAGGAGGGCGAGGGCATCACGGCACGGGCGCCGTTCGTCGACCTCGTGTTCGGTCCGCAAACCCTGCACCGCCTGCCGGCCATGCTCGAGGGGCTGAAGCAGACCGGCCGGTCGCAAATCGACATCAGTTTTCCCGAAATCGAGAAGTTCGACCGGCTGCCGCAGCCGCGTGCCGGCGGCGCAACCGCGTTTGTTTCGATCATGGAAGGATGCAGCAAATACTGCAGCTTCTGCGTCGTGCCGTACACGCGCGGCGAGGAAATCAGCCGGCCCTTCGATCAAGTGCTCGCGGAGGTCGAGCGTCTGGCCCGGCAGGGTGTGCGCGAAATAACGCTGCTCGGTCAAAACGTGAACGCCTACGCCGGGCCGATGGCGGACGGCACGCTCGCCGATCTGGGCTTGCTGATTCATGTGGTCGCCGAGGTCCCGGGGGTGGAACGCATCCGCTTCACGACCTCGCATCCGCTCGACTTCGGCGACAGCCTGATCGAGGCGTACGCCAGTGTACCCAAGCTCAATGACTTCCTGCACCTGCCGGTGCAAAGCGGTTCGGACCGGATTCTCGCCGCCATGAAGCGCGGGCATACCGTGCTCGAGTACAAACAAAAATTGCGCAAGCTCAAGGCCGTGCGGCCCGATATTTGCATTTCAACCGATCTCATCATCGGATTTCCGGGGGAGACGGATCGAGATTTCATCGCTACCATGGATCTCGTGGCCGACGTGGGATTCGATCAATCGTTCAGCTTCATCTACAGCCGCCGCCCGGGCACCCCGGCCGCGGCTCTGCCGGACGAGGTGCCGCATGCGGTCAAGCAGCAGCGGCTCGAACTGTTGCAGCAGCGCTTGAGCGGCCAGGCGCGCGCCATCTCCGAGCGCATGGTCGGCAGCCGGCAACGCGTGCTGGTCGAGCGTCCCGCGAAGCGCAATCCGCAGCAGCTCGCCGGGCGCACCGACAACAATCGCTGGGTCAATTTCGATGGCCCCGCGCATGATCCGCGGGCACCGATCGGAAACTTCGTGGATGTGGTCATCACCGAAGCGATGCCGAATTCGCTGCGCGGACGCCTCATTGCCGACGGGGCCCCGTGAATTCAGTCTCCACGACGCGTGACGTCCTGCTCGCGCCCGCGGACAACATCCGCTTGGTGGAACTGTGCGGACCGCTCGACCAGCATCTGCGCCAGATCGAGGCCCGGCTCGGCGTGGAAATGCGCAGGCGCGGCAATCGATTTCAGATCATCGGCCTGCCGGCCGCCGTGAAGCGCGCCGAGGCGGTGCTGCTCGACTTGTACACGCGGGCGCAGCGCGAGCCGGTGGATTCCGAACGGGTGCACATCGCGCTTCAAGAACTGGACATGGGCAGCAACGGCGACGCCAAAACGGATTCGGACGAACTCAAGGTGCACACCGCGCGCGGCGCGGTGCGGGCCCGCGGCGCCAATCAGACCGAGTATCTCAATAACGTACGCACGCACGACCTGACGTTTGGAATCGGCCCCGCCGGCACGGGCAAGACCTACCTCGCCGTCGCCTGCGCGGTGGAGGCGCTGCAATCGGAAAAAGTCAGGCGCATCGTGCTGGTCCGCCCCGCGGTTGAGGCCGGCGAACGCCTGGGGTTTCTGCCTGGCGACCTATCGCAGAAAGTCGACCCGTACCTGCGTCCAATGTACGACGCGCTCTACGAGATGATGGGCTTCGAACGCGTGGCGAAATTGATCGAGCGCAACGTCATCGAAGTGGCGCCGCTCGCGTTCATGCGCGGCCGATCGCTCAACGACTCGTTCGTGATCCTCGACGAGGCGCAGAATACGACCAATGAACAGATGAAAATGTTTCTGACGCGCATCGGCTTCGGCTCGAAGGCGGTGGTCACCGGCGACATCACGCAGGTCGACCTGCCGAATTCCAAGCAGTCGGGCCTGCGCACCGTGATCGAGATTCTGCGGGGCGTGCACGGTATCGCGTTCACCATGTTCAGCTCGCGCGACGTGGTGCGCCACCCGCTGGTGCAGAGAATCGTTCAAGCCTACGAGGCGAACACCCCCGACGACGGACCCTGAGGCGATGGCGCGGCGGCTCGAACTCGATGTCAGTTACGCGGCGCGCCGACCGTGGGTGCCGGGTCCGCGGCGCTTCGCCCGCTGGGCGGCGGCCGCACTCGCACCGCTGCGCCGCCCGGCGGTGCTTTCGATCCGCGTGGTGGGCCGGGCGCGCAGCCGCAGTCTCAACGCGCGCTACCGGCGCAAGGACAGAGCGACCAATGTGCTGTCCTTCGACGGGGCGGGAGAAGCGCCCGACGGCCGGCATTTCCTCGGCGAACTCGTCATCTGCGCTCCGCTGGTGGCCCGGGAAGCCCATACTCAAGGAAAGACCCTCGAAGCGCACTGGGCGCACCTGACGGTACACGGCGTCCTGCACCTGCTCGGATTCGACCACGAGACCGGCTCCGATGCCGTCATAATGGCCGCAAGGGAGGTTCAAATCCTTGATCGGCTTGGGGTTTCTGACCCGTATCGCTGATCGAGTATCCTTAAGCCCCCATGTCAGAACAACCTCAAAGCGGCGCGACGGGCCGCTGGTTAAGGCGCATTACCCAGTCGATGTCCGGCGAACCGCGCGATCTCGCCGAGCTCATCGAGAATCTGCGCGAGGCGAGCGAGCGAGGCCTGTTCGACGGCGACGCGCTGGTCATGCTCGAGGGAGTATTGGCGGTCGCGGATATGCAGGTGCGCGACATCATGGTGCCGCGCTCGCAGATGGTGTTCGTCGAGCGCGACGAGACCCCGGAAAAGCTGATCGAGATGGTGGTCGAATCCGGCCATTCGCGTTTCCCGGTGATCGGCGAAGATCGCGATCAGATTCTCGGCATACTGCTCGCGAAGGATTTGCTGCGGCTGCAGGCGGCGGGCGACGAGAGCTACGAGATTCGCGAGTACATGCGTCCGGTCGTGTTCGTGCCCGAGAGCAAGCGCCTCAACGTGTTGCTCAAGGAATTTCGGCGCAGCCACAATCACATTGCCATGGTCGTCGACGAGTATGGCGGCGTGTGCGGCCTCGTCACCATCGAAGATGTCATCGAACAGATCGTCGGCGAGATCGACGATGAGCACGACGTCGAGGACGATCAGACGATCCGGCGCGACAACGCGCGTGAATTCACGGTGCGTGCGCTCACCCCCATCGCGGACTTCAACCGGTATTTCGGCACCGAGTATTCCGATGAGGAATACGACACGATCGGCGGTTTATTGATGCAAGAGTTCGGCCGCCTGCCGCGCCGCGGCGAAGTCATCAAGGTCGGCGAGATGGAATTCCGCATATTGCGCGCCGACCGCCGCCGCATCGATCTATTGCGGGTGTTCACCCCCACCGACATCGAGCCGCCTGCCGCCGACGAGTCGACTCCTTGAGCGGGAACGGACGCGGCCCGTCTGCCGCGGTGCCGATGCAGGTGTTGATGCGCCTGGCGGCGGCGTTTGCCGTCGGCGGCAGTCTCAATCTCGCGTTTGCGCCGTACGGCTGGTGGCCGCTCGCCGTGTTGGCGCCGGCGGCTCTGTTCGCCTTGATTCGCGGTCTGCCGCCGCGCCGCGCCGGATGGAGCGGATTTGCATTCGGCTGTGGACTGTTCGCATTCGGCACCTACTGGCTGTACACGTGCCTGCATGTCTTTGGGCTGGTGCCGACATGGCTGACGCTGATCCTGCAGGGCGCGCTCGTCGCGATGATGGCGCTGTATCCGGCGGCGCTGTGCTTTCTCGCGAACCGCTTTTGGCTGAAAGCCGGCGCGACGCGCGACTGGCTGGTGCTGCCGGTACTTTGGGTCTTGCTCGAATGGTTGCGCGGCTGGTTGTTGAGCGGTTTCCCGTGGCTGTCGCTCGGCTACGCGATGACCGATTCGCCCCTCATGGGCTGGGCTCCCCTGTTCGGAATCTATGGCGTGACCTGGGCGGCCGCCATGATCGCGGCGGCGTTGAACACGCTGGCGATGGCGGATGTGCCGCGGGCGCGCCGCCTATCCGCGCTCGGCGCGGCCGCGCTGTTGCTGGTGCTGCCGGTGCTCATCGTCCGCCATGCGTGGACGCGCGCGGCCGGACCCGCCATCGCGGTTGCCGCCGTGCAAGGCGCGGTGCCGCAGGACCAGAAGTGGCAGGCCAAGAACCTTCAGCAGACGATGCAACGCTACACGAACCTCAACGAGCGCGCCTGGGGCGCCAGGCTCATCGTCTGGCCGGAATCCGCACTGCCGGTGCTCGCGAACGAAATACCCAATTATTTACAGCGATTGGCGCTGCAGGGACGGGCGCACGGAGCGGACTTTGCGATCGGCCTCGTGACCTACCAGCCGCAGGCGAACCAGTTCCACAACGGCATCCTGGTGTTGAGTGAAGCGGGCGAAGGCTGGTATTACAAGCGGCACCTGGTGCCGTTCGGCGAATACTTTCCGGTGCCGCAATTCGTGCGCTCGTGGCTCAAGCTTTTGAGCCTGCCGTACTCGGATTTCACGCCGGGCGCTGATCGCCAGCCCATGCTGAGTGCCGCCGGGCAGAAACTCGGCCTGACCATTTGTTACGAGGATGCCTTCGGCAGCCAACAACTGAGGTCGCTGCGCGAGGCGACGCTGCTCATCAATGTGACGAATAACGCCTGGTTCGGCGACTCGACGGCGCCGCATCAGCATCTGCAGATCGCACGCATGCGCGCGCTCGAGAGCGGCCGCTACCTGGTGCGTGCCGCGAACGACGGCATCACCGCGGTGATAGGGCCACAGGGCGAGATCGTGGCGCGCCTGCCGCAGTTTCAAGAGGCCGTGCTGCGCGCCGAGGTGCGGCCGATGACGGGCCTTACACCCTACGCGAGACTCGGCGTTTACCCGGTGGTCTTAGGCGCGAGTCTCTTGTTGGTGATCGCGATCCGGCGGCGCCGGCAGGGAGTTTAGCGGGTCTTGGCGGTCAACCCGCCGAAGCGCCGCTGCCGGCCGCCGTAATCCTCGAGCGCGGTCCGAAAGCGCTGCTCATCGAAGTCCGGCCACAGGCAGTCGCTGAAATGCAGCTCGGCGAACGCGGATTCCCACAGCAGAAAATCGCTGAGACGACGCTCGCTCCCGGTGCGGATCAAGAGGTCGACTTCGCCCGCCGGATAGGCGCAGTGATCGACATCCTGCAGCAGACGATGGAAATCCGCGGCGCTCAGGGCGGCGTCGCGATCGACGCGCCGCGCGGCTTCGAGGATGCTGTACTGCGATGAGTAGTCGACGGCGATACGCAGCAGCATGCCGGATCCCGCTGCGCTCGAGCGTTCGCTTTGCTCGATGGAGCGCAGCAGATTCTCGCTGAGCCGATCGCGCCGGCCGATGATGTTGATTCGGATCGACTGTTCGACGCAACGGCGCGTTTCGGTAAAAAGATACTGGCCGAACAGGCGCATCAGCGCCGCGACTTCCGCCGGCGGGCGTGCCCAATTGGCGGAGGAGAAGGCATACAGCGTGAGCGTCTCGATCTCCGCCCGGGCCGCAACCTCGACCACCGTGCGCACCGCTTTCGCGCCTTCGATGTGCCCGGCGGTGCGCGGCAATCCGCGTTCGGTCGCCCAACGGCCGTTTCCGTCCATGATGATTGCAACGTGCATGAGCTAGGCGCGCCGCGTGGCTTTGATGACGGCCTCGATGTGCTCGAGATAACGCAGCAGCGCCTTCTTGCCGACCTGCGTGATCCGGTACTCGGACTTGGGCCTGCGGGCCTCGAAGGATTTCGTGCACACGACGTAGCCCGCTTCCTCGAGCTTGCGCGCGTGCGCGCTCAAGTTGCCGTCGCTGACATCGAACAGCGACTTGAGCTCGTTGAAGCTCAACTGCTCGTTCATGGCGAGCGCACTCATGATGCCGAGACGCACGCGCTCATAAATCAGACGATCGAGTCCTGCATCGTCGTTGCGATGCGGCGAGCGAGGCACCGCCGCGGGTTTCGCATGCGGCTTGGACGCGGCCGGAACGGCCTGCTCGCCGCCCTTGATCGCGGCGGCTTTACTCGGCATCGCCCAGGCGTCCGATCAACAATCCGAAGATGATGTGCGCGCCGCCGAACCCGAGGCCGAGCATGGCATTGTGCGCCGCGGCCGGCAGGGCGAAGGTGATCGATCCGAGCGCGACGAACAAGGTGCCCATGATGCCGATGAGCCGCGCAATGCCGGCGGTGGTCACGGTGCTCGCGGACAGCACCGCGCAACCGTAGAGAAGCAGCCACATGCCCGGTATCACCGCCCTGCCGGCGCTCGACAAAACCAGCGTCAGTACGCCGCCGGCGAGCAGCGCGGGACACAGGCAGAGCAGAAATTTTCGGGCCGGCCCCCAGTAGCGCGATTGGCCGCGCGTGGCAATCTGGCGGGCCACCAAGGCGCCGCCGAGCGCCAATGCCGCCGCAGCGGCAAAAAGCCAGATGCCGAGCCAATGCGGCGCCCCGCGCGGCAGCGAGACCACGATCGCGGCCAGCAGACCGATGACACCCATGACGATTCCGGCCATGCCCGGCACATCCAGCGAACTCGAGGACTCGATGGACGTCCGTATGTAGGCGAGGGTGCCGAGCGCGCGGCTCTCGATGGCCGCCGGAGCTTCGGATCGAAGGGAGAACGCCGCGCCGGGTCTGTGCATGAAAATCAGCTTAAGGGACCGTACTGTGCTGCGTCAAGTACTCTGAAGCGCAGAGTAAAGTGAACTCCGTCACAAATCCGCGAGAGTCGATTACTTCTAGGCGATCGGCGCGGTGAGTAGATGTGACGGGAGTCGAGGAATCGGCATCAGGCGTAGCTGCGACCGACGAACCAGTAGACTCCGACGGCGACCAAGGACCCGGCGACGACATCGACCACGATCGGCCGCGGCAATGAGAGCTTGGCGCGCGCCAGCAGACGCACCAAGCCCATCAATGTCAACACCAGCGACAGCTGGCCGATCTCGACCCCGAGATTGAATCCGACCAGGATCTGCGCGAGCTTGGGCTTCGGCAGCTGCATCTCGAGCAACGTGGCAGCAAAGCCAAAGCCATGAATCAGACCGAATACCAGCGTGACCACGAGGCGCAACCGGCCCGCGTCGCGCACATGCCCGGAGAGCATCAGATAATTCGAGCAGAAAAGGCCCGCGCCGAGCAACAGCAGGGGCGGCAGCGTACCGATGCCGGCAGCGGCGGCCGCCGCCATGGCGAGGAGCGGCAAGCCGATCCCTGTTGCAACCGCGCCCGGCCGGTGCGTCGCGACCGCGATGTTTTCCGCACCGATCACGGCGATGGTCAGGGCCACCAGCGCATCGATATATTCCGCGTGGGGCCGCAAAATCCCGGTCACGGCGAGCGCCAGAGTGATGCTGTGGCCGATCGTGAAGCCGGTGACCACGAAAATCAGATCCCGCAGGCGCCGCGAAATCAGCACCAATCCCAGCAAAAAGCACATGTGGTCCGGCCCGGTCAGGATGTGCATGATGCCGAGACGGATGTACTCGGTGAAACCGGCCTCGCGCAGCCGCGCATCGCCGGCGGAGGCATCGACCTCCCGATGATCCGATGTGAACAACTGCTCGATGAACTCACCGTCGGCGGTTTCGATCTGCGCAAAGGTGACGTGCGACGGCACCAGTTCGAAGAATGCGGAGGAATGGAGCTTGACGTCGGCGGCGCTCGCGCAGGTGAAGATCAATTCGAAACGGCGAAACTGGGCGGTCGCGGCCAGTGCACGCTCTTGCCGGACAGTGCACGGCGCGCCGCTGCCGACCGACAGATGTTGCCGCAGATAGTCGAGCACGCGCGCGTCGGGCGGCTGCTCCTCACCGGGCTTCGCCAGCCGGCCGGACTCGAGCAGCGGCATGGTGAATGTCAGGTGTACATCATTGCCGGCGATCTGCCACACTGAATGCGTTTCGCTCTTGGTGTGTGCGGGTGTGCGCGCGCTGAAAAGCGCGAGCAACGCGAAGCAGCAGAGCGCCCGGGCCCTCACTTGGCCTGCGCCTCGAGCGCGAGCGCATCGACCGACAATAGTATGTCCGCACGGCTGCGCAGGTAGCGCACATTGGCCTCCCGCACCCGGGTTTGCGCATCGTTCTTGTAATCCGTCCACACCTGATCGGCGGCAGCGGCATAGTCTTCCTGGACCGGCAGCCGATGCTCCAGCATCACGATCACGTGCGCGCCGTCGCCTTGTTGGATCGGCTCGGATACTTGACCGCGCTCGAGCGTGGCCGCGGCCGCGTACACCGGCGGAGCGAGTTTCGCTTTCGCCGCAAACTCGAAAATCTCGCCCGTATCGGCATGACCGGCCTCCATCAATGCTCCCGAATCCTCGAGCCGGTAGCGCCGCATCACCTCGTCGAGCGGCTGCCCGGCGCGAAGCGCCGCCACCGCCCGCTGCACGTTCGCCATCTCAAGTTCCGTCCCCGGACCGGCGCCGTGTTTGGCAACCAGGTCACGCATGCGCAGCACCCCCTCGCTGACGTACTTTTCCTTATGTGCCGCATAGTATTCGCGCAACTGATCCTTGGTCGGCTGCTGCGCCAGGACGTCGGCCGTCACCTCGAGTTGCACGCCGGCTACCAAGGCCGTGCGCACGTCGGGATCGAAACTCGGAAGATCGATTTCGAGCCCACGCTGCACCTGCAGTTCCTCCGCCAGCATGTCCTCCAGGACCTTGCGTCGTTCCCCCGCCGCGGTCTGCGCAAACGGCGTGGAAAACTGCGTCTGTACCTGGGTCATGAAATCGCTGCGAAGAATCGGCCGGCCGTTGACGAGCGCGAGAGCCTCCGGCGGTACCGAATGCGACCGGGTGCCCTGGGCGGTGAACAGCCCGTAGCCCGCGACCGCCAATCCAATCAGCGCTCCGAGGGCGAAGAAAAACATGGAACGCCGCACTTGCGGCTTTGACAGGTCGAAGAAGTCGTCGGATGCCATGTCGGCCTTCACTGCCGTGCGAGCCCGGCCCGCGGATGCGATTCGACGTACAGATAGACCGCGAGCGATCGGATCTGCAGGGGAGTCAGCTTGAATATCCAGGCGGGACATAGACCGTGACGCCCGCTGTAAATGCTCTGCCGCAGCGTCAGCCGATCGCCGCCGTAATTCCAGGTCTCGCCGAGCAGGGCCGGGCTGCCATAGTCCGGATTGCCCATGGCATCGCCCGCATGGCAATCGAAACAATTTCCCGTGTCATAGAAGAGCTTGCGGCCGCGTTCGGCCGCCGCCTGGTCGTGCGGCTGCCGGCTCAAGGCAAGCACGAAGTCGACGACGTCCTCGATCTCGGTCGCCGACAACTGGTGCGTGCGACCCTCGGCCGGCATATCGGTCACATTGTGACCCTTGGGATGTCCCGAGCGGATGCCGTAGAGAATCGTGTTCTCGATAGCGCCGATGCTGCCGTCACCATAGAGCCACACCGGATCGGCCAGATTGGGGGCGCCGATCGCGCGATTGCCGCCGAGGTTCGCGCCGTGACAGGCGGCGCAATGCTCTGCGTAGAGCGGCCGAGCCAAACCCACGGCCATACGGATCAAAGGCGGGTGGCCGGCCAGTTCCGCGGGCCATTCGCGCACCAGCGAGGCTTGCAGCGAACGCACATGCAGCCAATAACCAATCCCGGCGAGCAGCGCGACCGTTGCCGCCAAGCCCCACAGCCAGACGCGGCGGCGCATGCCCGCCGGGCTCGCGGTGGAGATCGGGGAGTGCATGTCAGGTAGTAAAACCGACCCAGCGACCGAAGAATACCACGCCCATCCACAGCAGCAGAGACAGCGCGCCGGCCGCCTTCGCGCTCGGCGGCGGCTCAGCCGAGTCCCAGCTCGCAACGCGGCGAAAGGTGCCGAAATGAAAAATGAGCATGTTCAACGCGGCCAGTCCCATGCACACGAATTTGAGCCGAAACTCCAGATTCCCCGCATAAGTCTGTGCCTTGGCCATGAACATCAGCGTACCGAATACGGCCGCGAGGCACCACGCCGTCCAGGTCCAGGGCAGCACTTCGTTCGACAGACGCGAGACGGCGCTGGCGCGCGAACTGATCCCGAGCAATCGCAGGTCGAGCATCGCGATCGAGCCGAACACGATGGTAAAGGCCATCACGTGCAGCGTTTCGATGATTGGGAACAGCCACTCCGTGCCGGGCAATTCGCCGCGCATTGCGGCGGAAATCCACCAGCCCTCGATGTGGTCGAGCAGCTCCGCGATATTCAAGCGTAGAACGACCAGGTGTAACCGATGAACCGGCCGCAGAAGATGATGGCCAGCCACAGCAGCGTGGACAGGATCGCGAAAGCCTTGGCAGGGGCGGGTCGCGATGCGGCGGCATCCCAGAGCGGCGCATTGCGGCGCACCGCCTTCGCGTAGACCGCCGTCATCGTTGCCACGACGATGATCATCATCATCTTGGCCCAGAACATGGGCGTGACGAATTGCCGCACCGGCTCCGTGACCGTCTGAATCAGGCCGGTGAACAGCAGCACGGCGAGCGCGCGCCACATCCAGGGAATCAGGGTCGCGCTCAACTGCGAGACGCTGCGCCCCGAGCGGCCCACGCCCATCAGCCGCAGGTTGATCATGCACGCGGAGCTAAAGACGATCGATACGGCCAAAATGTGCAGCGACTGCGACGTGGGCACCACCCATGGCAGATTTTGCAGAGTCTTGCTCAGCGTCGTATCGGCAAGCCAGTCGGCAAATGGACGGAACATGGGGCCTCGCGATGTTCAGCGCCGCGGTCGGTCGGGAGCGGTGCCGCTGCGCTGCTCATCAAGCCGGACACGGATGCGATCCGACCATTCGGACTGGGCCATCGAGCCTGCGACGGACTTGACGCGCTCTGCGGTAATAGCCTGGATCTCCCGGTCGTCGAGTTCGAGCGCCAGCCGGTCGCCGAAAGGTTGGGGCACGTACCAACCCGTGTCCACGTAGATTTCGACCATATTCTTATCCGGATCCCGAAAGTAGACCGACCAGGAGTTGCCGTGATTGATCCCCTGCAATTCGGTGGCTCCATTGGCCACGGCGAGTGCCGCAAGCCGGCGCAGTTCGGCGAGCGTCCTCACCTTGAATGAGACTTGGAACAGCGCGCCGCCCGGCGGATCGCCCTGCTCGCGCACCACCAGCACGAACTGGTGGTGCTGGTGCGGATCTCCTGTCATGAAGATGATGCGCCGCCGAAACAACACGCCCGAGCCCGCATCGCTGACCAGCATCCCGAGAACGCGCACGTAGAATTCCTGCATGGCCTCGGGATTGTCCGTGAAGATCCCCATGTGCGTCAGGGCGGGCGCGAGAGGGTTGGTTGCGTTCATGATTACCCTTGGGCTGGGATGGCGACTGCGGAAAAACATCCGCTAAAGCATGCGTATTGTACAAGTATCTCATTTGTTCCACAATATCGATATCATGGAAAATATGGAAAGATCAGGTTGAACCGCAGCAAGCCGCTGCCTGTCGTTTGTTTGCTCTTCCACCTGTGCTGTGCGGGCGCCGCGCCCTTGGTTGCGCAGCAATCGGAGTTCAATACCGATCCTGAACTAAACGCCGCGGCCTTGCAGCGCATTTCTGAGCACGTGTACGCGATCGGCGGCTTCCCCAATATCGGCATCGTCATTGGCGAGCAGGCAAGTTTGGTCATCGACACCGGATTGGGACCCCGCAACGGCGCATTGATCGCAAAGGAAGCCGGCAGGCTTGCCAGGTCATCCAAGCTGTATCTGGCGACCACTCATTTCCATCCCGAGCACGCGGCCGGTGAAGCGGGGTTTCCGCCGGGGACGATCCTGATCCGTTCGGTTACGCAGCAGCAGGAACTCGAAGAGGACGGCGGCGGATCGATTGCCAGGTTCGCGCAAAATCCGGCGTACGCTCCCTATCTGCAAGGCATCCGTTTCCGCCGGCCGCATATTGTATTCGACAAGGAGTACCGGTTGGATCTGGGCGGCGTACATGTGCGCATGCTGTGGTTGGGCCCGGCGCATACACGCGGCGATCAAGAGTTCTTTGTCGAGGAGGACCGTGCGCTATTCACCGGTGATCTGGCCATGAAGGACATCCGTCCGCGCAACTTCGCCCAGGGCTCGAGCTGGGAAACCTGGATCGCGATTCTCGATGAACTGGCGGCGCTGCACCCGATCCATGTGCTGCCCGACCATGGCGCGTTCGGCGATGCGACACTCATCAGCAAGCAGCGCGCCTATCTCGCCAAAAATTTGGCCGCGGAGCAGGGCAAAAACGCGCGCTGAAAAAGTGCGCACACGAGGGCGGCGAGGGTGCGTGTTGCCCTCATGTTGGGTGCTGTCACGCGCGGGTCGCCCGCAGCACGATTTTGCCGATATACGTGCCGGCCTTGATCGGCGTCTCCTCGCCATTCACCAGCAGGGTCACGGCGAACCCCGGGTGCGCGCCGATGGTCGCACCCGGGGCGAGCGTCAATCGAGTCAGGTAGGACGTTTGATCGACGGTCCAGGAGGAGCGCCGATCGAGACTCAGCTGCAGGCCGTACTTGTCGGTGGTCGGTCCGAAGGTATTCTTCACGTCGCCGATCAGGGTGTAGGTTTTTGCCGTGGGCGCCTTGCCCGTCGAGGGTGCAGCGATGGCGGTGGTGATCGAGCCTGCGATGCGGGCACTCTCAAAGGTGAGGCTCATATCGCCCTGAGAAGTGCGCGAGTTGATGATATCGCCCTTCAGGACCACGTGCCTGAAGACGGCGGTAACCGCGCCCGGCGCGGTCCCGTCGGCTGCGCCTGCAGGATTCGCCGGGCCCGGGAGGGGGCCCGCCGGCGCCATGGGATCGTCATTGATCATTGCCTGCAGGATGATGCCGTTGGCGGCATTGATTGTTGCGTGGTCGATGATGATGTGAGTGCCGCGGCCTTTGACTTGTATGGCCGTGGATTGGGTGTTGAACACACTGCCCTTGTCGATCAGCAATGTGCCGCCGCCGACACCTGAGTGCATCATCACCCCGAAGCGGCGCGAATTGACCACCGTGCCATCGGTAAAAGTGCCCGAGCCATCCGCCGCGATGATCAGGCCGACGTCGGCCACGTTGAAGGTGCAGTGGCTGAACCGATCGAGAGAATTCCCGAGGGAATAGGCGCCATAGCCGCTATCCACCGTCTCGATGAGGGAATCGGTCACATACATCCGGAAGACCCCGGGACCATCGGTGGACAGAGCGCCCCACGCCTGCGCCTTGATGTGAGAGCGGTTGTAATAGACCGTGCCATGATCGACCAGCATGGTGGCGCGCACATTGCCGCTCAGACCCAGCATCCACGGAACCTCCATCATTTTACCGGCATCGATGTTGAACTTGTAATCCGCAGGCAACGTGCCGTTGAACACCTCGATCGAAGAGTCATTCACCCGCATGGTGCTTTGTCCGCCAACGAAGATGGCGGTCCGGACAGCGCCCTTGGTGGTGATTTTGGCATTCGATACGGTGACATCGGCGTTGCCGCTCGACATGAGCGCCGCGCCGAGGCCGGCAAAATCGTTGCCGTTGCCGTTGAGAACGATCGTGGGATTTTCGACGGTATATCTCGAGTTGCCGGTGATCAGAATGCCGTTGAAGCTCTCCTCGTTCGAGGTGATTGAAACGTTCGTTGCAGCCGCGTCGCTCACCTTGCCGCCGACCACGGCGGCTGCGACGGACTTCTCAGCGACATGCCTGCCGTCATCGACATAGACAGCAGTCCGGTAATGAAAGGGCGCCATTTTGTCGAATTTGACCGCGATGTCGTCGGTTACCGTGAGCACGATGTTCCCTCGATACGTGCCCGGCTCGATGGCCGTTCCCACTCCGTCCACCGTCATCGTGAGATTGTGCCCGGCGGGCGCGGCGAGGCCGGCGCCCGCGGGGATCGTGAGGCTGCTGAATGCGGTGGTCCGATCGACGACGCGCGTCGCACCCGCGGCGAGGACCGCAACCTCCGCTGAGTCACCGCGTGCGGTCGGCGACACCAGTATGATGAGGATCCAAGCAAGCAGAATTTCGCCGATGGTCCTCTCGATCATGCGGTAGTCCTCACAATTTTAAAAAGTATAGATCTTATTCCAAAATATAGATATCATGGAATATATCAAAATTGTATCAAAGGACGCTACAACGGATGCCGGACACTCGGGCGGATGACCCGGAAACCGTGTTTCGAGCGGCCCGGCCCATCACGGACCCGGCTGCCCGTTATCCGGGCTTGCGGCCGGAGCAGAGACTGCTGCGCTCCGGCCTGACCAAGCCCGGTTGCCGGCCGCTCGCGTGCGACATCGATATGAGCCAGGACGTCGCGATCACACTGCGCGACGGCAAGCGCATTTACGTCGACATTCTGCGTCCAACGCTCGACGCGCCCGTGCCCGCCATCTTGAGCTGGAGCCCTTACGGCAAACAAGGCGGCATCATGATTCTCGACGATATTCCCGGCCGCGCGGGCATACCTCGAGCGTGGCTGTCCGGGCTCGAGATGTTCGAAGGTCCGGATCCAGGCTATTGGTGTTCGCACGGATACGCCGTGGTCAATGTCGACGCGCGCGGTGCCTTCAGCTCGGAAGGCGACATCCACTTCTGGGGCCGTCAGGACGGCCAAGACGGCTACGACGTGATCGAGTGGCTGGCTGCCCAGCCCTGGTGCAACGGCAAAATCGGGATGAGTGGGAATTCCTGGCTGACCATTTCCCAGTGGTTCATTGCGGCCGAACAGCCGCCCCATCTGGCGGCGATCGCTCCATGGGAGGGTTGGACCGACTTTTACCGCTGCGACGTGGTTCGCGGCGGCATTCCGGACATTGGATTCAACGAACACATGTTGAGTCTGTTCGCGGGTCACGGCCGGGTCGAGGACGTGCCGGAGATGGTGCGGCGCTACCCAATCATGAATACCTACTGGGAAGGAAAAATTCCCCGATTGCCGGACATTCAGGTGCCGGCCTACGTGGTCGGCAGCTGGACGAACCTGATTCACGGCATCGGCACCTTGGCGGGGTATCGGCAGATCGGTTCGCAAGAGAAGTGGCTGCGCGTACACAATTCGCACGAATGGTCCGACTACTACAGGAATGCGGACGATTTACGGCGTTTCTTCGACTGCTATCTCAAAGGCGCCGACAACGGATGGCCGCTCACGCCGCGCGTGCGCCTGGCCGTACTCGACCCCAACGGCAAGGACGTGGTCGAGCGTGCGGAGACGGAGTTTCCGCTTGCGCGGACAGAGTACCGGTTCCTCTACTTGGATGCGGCAACGGGCAAGCTCAACACCGAATCTGCGGCGCAAGAGGCGAGTGCCGGCTATCGCGCCGACGACGGTCAGGAGCGGCTATCGTTCACCTACAATTTTCCCGAGGACACCGAATTGACGGGGTACTTTGCGCTGCGTTTGTGGGTGGAGGCGGCCGAGGCCGACGACATGGACATCTACGTGGAAGTCCGCAAGCGCGGCCGCTTCGGCCGCCTTGCTCTGTCGCGAAACATCGTACCGCCGAATCCGGTCATCGCATGGGTGCTCGAGCAGCTGTACCGGATGGGAAAGGCCAAATTCGGCATGATGTTCTTCAGCGGCGCGAAGGGAATGCAGCGGGTCTCGCAACGGCTCACCGATCCGGCCAGGTCCACTGTGGCCGAGCCGTTCCACCTCTTCAACTCGCCCCAGAAACTCGAGGCCGGCGAAATCGTGCCGGTGGATATTCAGATTTGGCCGCTGGGCATGAAATGGCGGGCCGGGGAGCAACTGCAGCTGCTCATCGCGGGGCACAAGCTTTCCACGGTCGAATTTCCGGGTCTTGCGCCACCCGATACGGTCAACAAGGGGCGGCATATCGTGCATACGGGCGGGCGGTACGATTCGCGCCTGGTCATTCCTTTCGTACGAGGACCTTGAGATGAAAATCGCAGTGATTGGCGCCACCGGCATGGTCGGAAGCGCTTTGACGGAAGAACTATTGAGCCGCCACCATGAGGTCACTGCAATCTCCCGGCATCCTCCAACGGCGCGCACCGGGCTCACACCCAGAGCCGCAGACGTGATGAAGCTCGATGAGTTGGCCGGGGCCATCGCCGGCCACGACGTGGTGATCAGCGCCCACGCTCCCGGTGCGAGCATAGGTCCTCAAGTCTACAAGGCCGTCGTCGAGGCAGGCTGGCGAATCAAGCGGGCGTTCACCGAGGTGCGCGGTGGTTACTTGATCACGGTGGGCGGCGCGTCGAGTTTGTTGGCGCCCGGCGGTACGCAGATGTTCGAGGATCCTCGCTGGCCGTCGTGGTATTTCAACTGCGCAACGCCCGAGCATCTGCGATACCTGCGGGGAATCACCAAGGCCGAAATGTTCGAGCAGCTGGCGCAGTCCCGCGAGCGCATTCTGGCGACTCCCGGCATGGATCCGCAGTCCGATTGGCCCGAAGAGAGCGCCCGTCAGTTCATACGAAAAATCGCGGAGAATCATGACAAGGGGGAGGGCGGACGAGCGCAGCTGGAAATTTTCCGGAATGACACGACGATACGCTGGAGTTTTGCCTCCCCTCCGTGGTTCATGAGGCCCGGTCCGCGGCTCGGCACCTACCGGACGGTCGTGGACACCTTGCCGCTCGAAGGGGGAAAGCCCGCCGGCATCTCGGTCGCGGACATGGCGTTGGCCGTGGCCGACGAAGCCGAGTCGCAGAAGCTCGTACACCGGCATTGGAGCGCCGCGCGCGTATTGGACGGCGCGCGCGTAGTGGACGGCTGAGCCGCGACCGCGAAAGTTGGGCTTGCCGTGATGGACCCTGGTTTTCTTACAAAAATCCGCGCCGCACTCGATCCTCGCAGCATCATCGATGCGCCTGCCGAGATCGAGCGTTACCTGGTCGACTGGCGGCGCCTCTATCACGGACGATCTCCGCTCGTGCTGCGGCCCGGCAATGTCGCCGAAATATCGGCGATTCTGGCGCTGTGCAACGATGCGGGCGTCGCGGTGGTTCCGCATGGCGGCAATACCGGCTATTGCGGAGGAGCGGTCCCCGACGAATCCGGCAACCAGCTGGTTCTGTCGCTCGAGCGGTTGAACAGAGTTCGAGCCGTGGATCCGGCGAGCTATTCGATCACGGTGGAGGCTGGGTGCGTGCTCGCCAAGGTTCAGCAGGCCGCCTCGACCGCCGAACGATACTTTCCGTTGTCCCTGGGCGCGGAAGGCTCTTGTCAGATCGGCGGCAATCTATCGACGAACGCAGGCGGCACCGCGGTGCTGCGTTATGGCATGACACGCGAATTGGTTCTCGGTCTCGAGGTGGTGCTTGCCGACGGCCGCGTGCTCGACATGCTGCGAAGCCTGCGCAAGGACAATACCGGATACGACCTGAAGTCACTGTTCATAGGCGCTGAAGGAACGCTGGGGGTGATCACCGCGGCCACACTGAAATTGTTTCCCCAGGTGTCCGCCAGCGCCACCGGGTTCATTGCCGTTGCAACGCTCGAGGCGGCGGTTCAACTTTTCTCGGCGTTGCGCACGGCGAGCGCGGATCGGCTCACCGCCTGCGAGACCATGTCCCGCAGTGCACTCGAATTGGTGGTCAAGCACATAGCGGGCGCCCGCGATCCTTTCGAAGGTTCCCACCCCTGGTACGTGTTGGTCGAACTGCAGAGCGCGTCAGCCGGCGAAGACCTCGAAGGCCTGCTCGAGGCTGCCCTTGGCGCAGCAGCGGAACGGGGTGTTGCCGCGGACGCGGTGGTCGCGAAAAGCGGTGCGCAACGCGGCGCGCTTTGGCGTTTGCGTGAAACCATCCCGGAGGCCATGGCCATCGAGGGCGCGCAAATCAAACACGATGTGTCGGTGCCGATCGCCGCAATACCGGCGTTCGCGGCGCAGGCCGGGCAATGGATTCACGCGCTGATTCCCGGTGCGCGCATCGTGCCTTTCGGCCACATCGGCGACGGGAATCTGCATTTCAACGTGAGCCAGCCGGTCGGCGTCGATGCTGCCGAGTTCCTGCGGCGCTCATCGGAAATCGAGCGCGGCGTACACGACATTGCGCACCGGCAGGGCGGCAGCTTCAGCGCCGAACATGGCATCGGCAAGTACAAGCTCAAGGAATTGCTGCGCTATCGGACGTCAACGGAACTCGACGTCATGCGAACCGTGAAACGCGCGTTGGATCCCCGCGGCATCATGAATCCGGGGAAGATCTTGGAATAGCGAGGGCGCCCGGCCTTGCGTCTTCGGGGGCGGTCAACCCGTTGAAGCGGCGGCGAGCGCGTTGCGACGCGATTCGCGGTCCTGGGAGAAATCGGTGGTCGACCCGCGCGTCCCGTTGGCCGCCAGCCATTCGCGCACGTTCTCTGCCGTGCGCCGAATGTGAGCTTCCATGGAAGCGGTGGCGCGCGGTATATCGCGGGCGATGGTCAGTTCCGCCAGGGCACGATGATCGCCGACGCGGCCCGGCTTCTGGCTTTGGAACATCGACAGCGTGCGGTAGCGCTGACTCTGAACAAACAGCACCTGCCGGAAGCGCAACAGCCAGGGAGAGGGGCAGGTGGAAACCAGTGCATCGTGGAAACGACCGTGGCGTTCCTCCCACAATTCGCGATTGTCCACGCGATTGTGGGTTACGTCCGCCTCGAGTTTTGCCAGCATGTGCAAGGCACTGACAATCTCGCCTTCCCACGCATCGTTGCCGCGCTCGATCGACTGCGCCAGCGCCTTCTTCTCAATGTCGACGCGCAGCTCCGTGACATCTTCCAGGTCGGCGATCGTCACCGGTGCAACGCAAAAGCCGCGATTCGATTCGGCGACCACGAGTCCGTCGGCCTCCAGTTGCATCAGCGTCTCACGCAGACTGCCGATCCCGACATCGTATCGAGCGCGCAATTCCTCGAATTTGAGCCGCTGCCCCGGCGCAAGTTCGCAGCTGACGATATCCTTGCGCAGCCGCGCCCGCAGGTCGACCGCGCTGACCGGATCGGTGCGCAGAACGTCCACCTTGGATTCGCGGGCGGATTTCGCCGGCTTCGCAGCCGCGGATACCGGGGATTTGTGTTTTCGCTTAGCGGCCATCACGTCCGTCCTGGCGGGGGGGAGCATTATACATCGGCAATCGAGAGCACAGCGGCGGTTCGCTCATTCGTCCCGAACGCCGTTGGAAAGGGTCCCGATGCCGCTGATGGAGACTTCCGCGCAATCACCCGGCTTCATGAAAATCGGCGGTTTGCGCGTAAAACCCACGCCGCCCATGGTGCCGCTGGCGATCAAGTCGCCGGGTTTGAGCGGCAGCCACTCCGTAATGTAGGCGATGAGATCGGCCACGCTGAAGATCATATCCCGAGTATTGGCGCTCTGCAGAACATCGCCGTTGAGGCGGAACAGAATATCGAGGTTCTGTGGATCGGGGATCTCATCGGCCGTGACCAGGCACGGACCGGTCGACCCGGACTGGGCGAAGTTCTTGCCCGGCGTCAGCTGGCGCGAATGAAACTGGTAGTCGCGCACGCTGCCCTCGTTCATTGCGGCGTATCCGAAAACGTATTGCAACGCATCTTGCTTCTTGACCTGACGCGGCGTGTGCTTCCCCATGACCACCAGGAGTTCGGCCTCATAATCGAGCTGTTGAGATACGCGAGGCCTGACCAGAGGCGCGCGATGGCCGACCAGGGTATCCGGGAATCTCACGAAGACCATGGGGTATTTGGGCGCTTCGCGTCCACCCGGCAGGTGACGGTTGGCTTCGGCGACATGATCGTGGTAGTTGAGTGCAACGCAGAGGATTTTCTCGGGGAACGGTATGACCGACTGCAGCGTCAAGCCGGCGTAGTCGTAGTCCTTGGTCGCGCCGGCCAGCAGCGCCTGCGACACGGCGCGCCAGTCAGGCGCGGCGATGAACGATCGCAAATCCGGATAGCGATCCCCGACACGCTGCCCCAGGTCGATCACGGCGTCGTCGCGCAGCAGCCCAAAATGGGGCTCGCCATCAACCAGATAACTCAAAAACTTCATGTGGCAATTCCCTGCTCGAACATCAAAACTTCGGGCCTTCTCCGGCCTCCACCTGCTGTGCCGTGAGCCCACCCAGACGCGCGTGCACCCGGCCGCCGGTGCTCGCGGCAAGCGCAAATACGATCTCGCGTGGCCGGGGAGCATCGGCAATCGTGAGGTCGATTGCGTCGAAGTGGCTTCGCACCCACGGCGAATTCACATACACCAGCGGGATGTGCAACCGCGCTCCGACGGCGCCCATCCCCTGGCCGGCGGTTACGAAGCCGCTCGCCTTCAGTACACTCTTCAGACCGTAGCCGCCGGGCGCGTGCCACACGGCCGCATGCTCATGCTCGCCGTCGACGCCGACCAGGGCACCTTTGCCGAAAGCCTGAATGGACTGCGGTCCCACCTGCAGCGCCTCGAGCAACCGGCCCGTCAGATCCAGCGCGAGCGGCCGCAGTTCATCCATCCAGGACGCAAGGTCGGGCTGATATTTGCCTGCGTAGGGATTCATTATCACGGCGCCGCATACGCCCTTGCGAAGCGGCGGATCAACGCGCGGCCCGCCGTCGTGGAGCACGGATTCGACGCAAACAACAAACTTGCGAACTTCCGGGATCAGGCTCACGGGTCCTCGCGATGGGGTGCTCATGGCTACGATAGATATTCCACTATATCAGAATAATAGAAAAAACTATAATCTTTCTTGAACAACAGACGATTCCCGGTGCATCGGGCAACTCTGCCTTGGAAACCCGGCGTCTGCGCGGCTGAAGGCCACGGGTTGCTTTAATTATTTTCCAGTAGATGCTAAATATTCCATGAAATGATTATACTCGGTTGTAATGCAATTTATTCTATTATACTATTGCACTCGGATCGGGAGTTCGCGACTCGGAGAATTTGGATGCCGCCTAAAAACACAAGGCCAGCCGGCGCGGTACAACGCGTGCGCCACGCCGCAACCGCGGGCTTGCTGCTGGCGGCAGCGATTCTGGGCGGATGCAGCCCAAAGGCTTCGCCCCTCGCTCTCAAATACGGTTCCCCGCAGGGCGACACCAGGGATTCGATCGAGCAGCTCCCAGACTGGTCCGGTGTCTGGGTACTGACATTGGAAGGCGGCGCCAAGGAGGCATCGGAAGACAGTTTCGGCACCGACAACGGCCGGGTGCACCTGACGCCGAAGTATTCAGACCTGCGAGCGGCGGCGCGTGCGGCTCATGCGCAAAACAGCCTGTCGAACTGCCTGCCCGCCGGTACTCCCGGTGTTCTGCAGCACGGCTTCCTGCACGAATATCTGTTTACGCCCGGCCGGGTGACCATGCTTTTCGACGACGGCGAGGTGCGCCGCATCTATACCGACGGCAGGACGCATTTGAGCCCCGAGGAGTTGCACAACAGCTACATGGGGGATTCCGTCGGCCATTGGGAGGGCGGCACTTTGGTCGTGGACACGGTCGGCTTTCCGAAGGGTTCGCTGTTCCAGAATTACGGATTGCAGGCGACCAAGGACTCGCACCTCATCGAGCGGATTTTCCTCAAGGACCATGACCACATCCACATCGACAGCACGTTGACCGATCCGGAGATCTTCACCAGTCCTTACGCCTATTCGCGCGAGTACCAGCGGTCGGCGCTGCCGCTGACGGAGCCCATGTGCGCGCAAAACAATCGCGACAACGGCGTGACGATCGACCTGACGCCGCCTCCGGAGGGCTGACAACCATGCTGACAGGTCTCAGAACGATGATGCTGACCGTGCTGCTCCTCGCGATCGGCGGCAATGCATCCGCGCACCATTCCCAGGTGCTATTCGATATGAACCAGTGCCTGACCCTGTCGGGCACCGTACGCACGTGGCAGTTCGAATCACCGCACTCGTGGCTCTGGGTCGTGGTCCCCAATGCCAAAGGATCCACCGACGTGTGGGGGTTCGAGGCCTCCTCGCCTGCGCAGATGATAGAGGCCGAGCATCGCTGGAAGCGCGATGTGCTCAAGACGGGCGACAAAATTACCGTCCGCTACAGTCCGCTGAAAGACGGCCGCACCGGTGGCGCCCTCAATACCGTGACCTTGCCGGACGGCACGTCGCTGCGCGCGGCGACGCCCGCCTGCGCGCAAGCCCAGAGCCCTGCGAATGCGCCGGCAGCGAATGCACCGGCAGCTAATGCACCGGCAGCTAATGCGCCGGCAGCGGGCCAGTCCACCAAGCCGGCTGCCCGGCCCTAGGTTGTTCAACGGCGGGCGACTAAACGCCCGCGCAAGCAAATTGAAATTGGGAGCCATATGAAAAGCAAAATTGGTTTGTTGACTCTGTCGGCAGCCGCCTGTGCATGCCTCATTCCGCTGACGGCATCCGCCCAGAGCGCGGCGAGCGCGGCGGATGCGAGCTCGGAGATCGCGGAAGTGATCGTGACGGCAGAACGGCGCAGCAGCGATATCCAAAAGGTGGCGCTGTCCGTGACGGCGATCAGCGGTGAGTATATCGAGCAGCATGCCGATTCGGACGTGGCGCAGGTACTGCAGAATGTGCCCGGAGTCGTGCTTCAGGGTGTGACCGACGGTCCCTCGCAGCAGAGCGTGCAGGGCGGCGGCGGACCGCCCAACATTGCAATTCGCGGTCTGGGTACGCCCTCTCCGAACACTCTGGGCGCGGTCGCCGTTTACGAGGACGGGGTGCTGCTGCAGGGTGGCGGCGCCAATTTTTACGACATGAGCCGCG
>Ga0181537_10001228_pt1 | contig 23844 bp, 21 predicted proteins | sample PEATcosm2014_Bin_39_FD_119765 | JGI IMG/M metagenome (GOLD analysis project Ga0181537, IMG submission 119765) | Peatland microbial communities from MTU Mesocosm Facility, Houghton, MI, USA - PEATcosm2014_Bin23_10_metaG | ecosystem: Environmental > Terrestrial > Soil > Wetlands > Peat | place... | reverse complement strand
CTGCTGCCACTCCGGATGATCCCGATACAGGGTTCGCAGTTCCGTAATCGCCGCGTCAAAGTTTCCCTGATCGCAATAGGTGTTGCCCAGATTGTTGCGGACCGAAGCCTCGTTGGGAGCGAGGCGCTTGGCCTCGCGATATTGCGCCACTGCCTCGTCCAGGCTGCCCTCTTCGTGCAGGATCAGTCCCAGGTTGGCATGGGCTTCCCAGAACGCCGGCCGCAGCCGAATGGCCTCGTGGTAGGCTGCCATCGCCCGCGGCAAATCTCCGTCGGCGTGCAGCGCAATTCCCATGTCGTAGAAGGTATCGGCATTGTCTTTATCGTTATCGTTACCGCCATCGCGGGCCAGCGACTCGCTGTAAGCGTGCACAGCGGCCTGGTACTGTCCGCTCGCGTATAGACCCAGTCCCAGAAATTGATAGGCTTCGGCGTCGCTCGGATCGATGCTGAGTGCGGTGCGCGCCTCGGCAATCGCGTTCTCGCCATCATCCATTCGATAGAAAAGATAGGCCAGCGCGGCGTGATTCTCCGCCAGATCGGGCATCATCTGGGTGGCCAGCGCAAGTTCGTCGTAAGCGTCGTCCCATTCCTCCTGCTGGCGGTAGATCACGCCGAGCGCGAAGTGCAGCGCGGAAATCTCCCCGGCCGAAGCTGGGTTTGCGGAAGTTGCATCCGCAGCAGCTGTCTCCGAGTTGAGAACCTCGCGCAGTTCTGTTTCTGCCTCGTGGAAACGCTGGTGCCGGGCCGCAGCCGCGGCCTTGAGCAGAGCTTCCGGAATCGCGGGCCCTATTCTGGCTGACTGCGCGTTTCCTGATCGCAGCACGGTCATTAAATCCTGATTCGCTCCCGCGCTCTCCATCTGCCGGAGTTCGTTTTTCGTGGGCAGCGTGGCCAGCCCGCGTTCCGCGACCAGACGGGCGAGCCGGTTGCCGGAAAATCCGCCGACCAGCCAGGCCGCGATCTGCGTCGTGCTCACGGGTTGCATCGAAAGGCTAGTGACAGCAGCGGGCACGGCGGAAGACGGCTCAACGGGGACTTGCACCGGAGAAGATTGCTCGGGAGGAGGATCTGGAGAAGCTTGCCTCAAGGAAGAAGACTGAGCCGCCGCAGCAGCCGCAACACTGACTAGCAACAGCGCTCGTAACCTCTTCACTCTCACCGGACTCCCTACGTGGATTGGCTTGCTGGTGGCGGCAATTGGCAGGGACGCAACCTCAAGGAGCGTCCCAAACCCCTGCCCAAACCATAGCCCGCCGAACCGTCCAAAGGTAAGGTCACGTCGGTAACCAGCGGATTCTCTGGGCTGATTCCGTCCAGACTGGGACGGGGTCGCGCTCTGCCGTGGCTGGGTTCCGCCTAAGATCCCACCGCGGCTCCGGTAAAAGATTGAAAAGGCTGGTTAAAACGGCGATCGAAGACCAAGGATGGGCCCAGGTTTGACTTCCCTTTTGGCCTCCCGTACGCTATAAGTTGACACTGGCGATAGAGACCATTGGAGGTTGTTATGGGTGAGTTCTCACCGTGGCACTGGCTGGTCGTAGCTGCAATTGCTCTGCTCTTATTCGGCCCCAAGAAACTGCCGGAACTCGGCAAAGGCCTGGCCGAAGGGATTCGCAGCTTCAAGGACGGCATGAAGGACCAGCCGCCGACACCAGCTTCGACCGATTCCAGCAAGAAGCCTGAAACCAAGAGCTAGTTGGTAGCGAGCTAACCGGGAGCCGTCTGAAAGCACATCGCGTGCAGGTGCTCCCGGCTGCAGTTTCCGCTTTTTTGTCGCCGTATCCCTATTTCTGTTCCGTATTTTCTGGCGTATTTCTGGCCCGGGCGTCATTCCGGGTCTCCAAAGCGATTTTCTTTTTTAAATTCTCTGCTGATCTGGAGGTTGTTCGTGTTGCCTAGATTCGTGCGGTTCACTTTGACGGCACTTCTCGGATTGTCTTCGTTTTCGTTGTTTTCGTTCGCGGATCAGGTCACGCTCAAGAACGGCGACCGCTTGACCGGCACCGTGGTGAAGTCGGACGGCAAAACTCTCGTCCTGCACACCGACGCCGCCGGAGACGTTACGATTCAGTTTGGGGCGATTCAGGAAATCAAAACCGAGAAGGAACTGCACGTCACGCTGAAAGGCGGCAAGACGGCGGTTGGCCCGGTCACCACATCCGACGGCAAGCTGGAAATCGCCACCAAGACCTCCGGCACCGTGGAAGCCCCGCAGGCCGATGTCACCTTGATCCGCAATGACGCTGAACAGGCAGCCTTCGATAGGGCGCTGCATCCTGGGCTGAGGCACGGCTGGACGGGCGGTGCCAACATCGGCTTCTCGATCGCACGCGGCAACAGCGACACCGAAAATCTGGCCCTGGCGTTCAACGCCGTGCACGCCTCGCTCAACGATAAGCTCACGCTCTACGCCACCTCCATCGACACCACCAACAACAACGCCACTCCCAGCACCATCGCCAACCTCGACACCGGGGGAATACGCTACGACCGCAACTTCAATCCCCGGATGTTCGGCTTCGGCGCCGTGGACTTCCAAAGCAACGCTTTGCAGTTTTTGGATCTGCGCAGCGTTTTCACCGGCGGATTCGGCTACCACGCCGTCAAATCTGACACCACCACGCTGAATTTTCTGGCCGGCCTCAACTACACCCACGAAGTTTATTCGAATGGAACTGAAATCCCTCCGATTCCGCCTGCGACCGCCCCGACCGGCGCCTACGAGTCCTACGGCAGGACGAACCGCTTCGCCGCTCTGACTTTGGGCGAAGAACTCACCCACAAACTGGGCAAGGGCACGGTCGTCACCGAGAACTTTTACTTGTTTCCCAACCTGCTGGAGACCGGCGAGTACCGCGGAGTCATCAACCTCGGCACCGTCACCAAGATCAGCAAACGGCTGGGCTGGCAAAACCAGTTCGGCGACACCTACGTATCCAATCCACCGAACGGCACCAGGAACAATGACCTGGTGATCACCACCGGGCTGAATTTCTCGTTCGTTCACTAACCCGTTGTTATTCTGAGCGAAGGGTCTATGCAATTTGCCGGCGGCGCCTTGCTGCCAGCAAAGTTGCATGGATCCTTCGCATTGCTCAGGATGACTATGCGTTGCCGGCAACGGCTCTTCCTTCCGGCACCAGCCAAAAACAAAATCCCAATCTGTTCGATTTGATTCCCGGCGTGGGTGCGAGTATGGTGGTCTGTCTCGAATTAGCTGGCTGGAAAAACTCAGGAGATTCCCAATGGTGAAACGATTTACTGTCTGGATTTTTGCGTTCGCCGTTCTGGCAACGCTCGCGTTCGCCGGAGATGAGGAGCAGAACGTTTGCAAGGGCGACCCCGACAAGTGGCAACAGATTTATAACGGCAAAGATTTGACGGGATGGAAGCATGTTGGCCCCGGCGGCGACACGGTGGAAGACGGGCTGATCCGCACGCACGGCGGCATGGGCTTGCTGGTTTGGACGGGCGGCAAAATCGGTAATTGCCAGATTCATGTGGTGTACAAGATGCGCGATGTGAACGACAACTCGGGCGTGTTCATCCGCATTCCAGTGGAACCGCGCGAAGAGTGGATGCCGGTGCATTACGGCTTCGAAGTGCAGATTGATAACAATCCGCAAGCCTCAGGCGAGGACGAATACCACGAGACCGCGATGCTCTATTCGCTGACCAAGCCGCTGGTGAAACATGCGTGGAAGCCGGGTCCGGAGTGGAACACCATGGACATCACGCTGGATGGTTCGCGCACGATTGTGACGCTGAACGGCGTGAAAGTCACAGACTACAAGGAAGGTGATCCGGTGCCGGATCGGAAGTTTGATTTTGAGCCGCAGCGCGGTCCGCGGCCGAATTTCGGCTACATCGGCCTGCAGAATCACAGCGACAACGACATTGTGTTTTTCAAGGAAGTGGCGATCAAGCCGCTGAAGAAATAGGGAAGCGAGCCGGACGCGCGATGATTGCGTCGCAAACGACGCGGCGCGCGGAGCGCTCGGATCCTGAGGCGAGCAAAACGCGCTCGCCTCGGGATGACAAATTAAATCATTGGGAGGATTGGCATGAAACGTATTCTTTCGCGACGCGCATTCTTGCAGGGAAGTGCGGCGGCGGCCGCGGGCGGTTTGCTGGCTCCAAAGACCGTGTTGCTCGCAGCTCAACCTTTTCCCCGGGCCGTCGCGCCGAGCGACCGGGTTCGTTTTGGCATGATTGGCATTGGGATGCAGGGGTCGGGGCTGCTGGCGGGGGCGATTACGATTCCCGGGGTGGAATGCGTTGGCGCCGCCGACCTGTATGACGGGCGGCATACTTTGGCGAAGGAGATCACGGCCAACCCCAGCCTGCCCACTTCGCGGCATTATCAGGAGTTGCTCGACCGCAAGGATATTGACTGCATTGTGGCGGCGGTTCCGGACCACTGGCACCGGCGCGTGGTGGTCGACGCCTGCAACGCGGGCAAGGATATTTATTGCGAGAAACCCATGTCGCACAACGTGGCCGACGGACTGGCCATGGTGGAAGCGGCGCAGAAGAATAATCGCGTGGTGCAGATCGGCTCGCAGCGCGTGAGTTCGGTGCTCTGCGCCACAGCCCGTGAACTTTATGCCGGTGGAGCGATTGGCGACGTCGAGATGGTGGAACTCACGCTCGGACGGAATGATCCGACGGGCGCGTGGGAGTATCCGCCTCCGCCCGATCTTTCGCCGGAGACACTGGACTGGGACACCTGGCTCAACGACGCACCGAAGATTCCATTCAATAAATACCATTTCGCGCGCTGGCGCTGCTGGCGGGCTTACGGCACCGGAGTGGCGGGCGACCTGATGGTGCATCTGATCAGCGGGATGCTGGTCACGCTGGGCTGGAATGAAGTGCCGAAGTCGGCGACGGCGATGGGCGGCATCTTTCGCTTCAAGGACGGCCGTGACATGCCCGATTTTCACACCGTGCTGTTCGATTATCACGGCATACCGGTTTATGTGCGGCTCGACCTGGGCTGCGAGACGCCGGAACTGGCGCGCTTTATGGGGCCGAAAGGTTTGCTCGATGCCGGCGAACTCGAACTGCGGCACTCGCCGCAGCCGGGCATCGACTTGGATCCCAGCTACTACGCGAATTCTTTCCCGGCGAAGATGCGGGATGAATACTTCAAACAGTGGCACGCGGAACATGATCCGCAACTCGGCAAAGAGCCGATGCATGAAGACACCGTGTACAAAGGCCACGACTGGGACGATATGCGTCCGCACCTGAACGTGTTCTTCCAGTCGGTGAAGTCGCGCAAGCCGGTGACGGAGGATGCGGTGTTCGGCAACCACGCCGCGATCGCGTGCCACATGGCGAACGAATCGTACTTCCGCCAGAAGCCGGTCACGTGGGATGCGGCTTCGAAGACGATTAAGTCGTCGTACTGACGGCAGGGCGGAAGCCGTTGGTGTGCATTGGAGACGAGACATGAGTGAGTCACAGATGAACCGTCGAGATTTCCTCGGCAAATCCGCTGCGGCCATTGCCGGCGGCGTGGTTCTGCCGCGCACAGCGTTGTCGTACGAGAACATCGTGGGCGCGAACGACCGCATTTCGCTGGGTCACATCGGCAATGGAAGCCGGGGCGGCGATCTCGACCAGATCGCGTCCATGTTGAAGACCAGCCATCATGTAGAGATGACGGCGGTCTGCGATTTGTGGAAGGTGAATCGCGAGAAGGCGGCGGCCACGAATGCGGGCTACTACGGCCGCGCGCCGCGCGCAGTGCAGCATCTCGAGGAACTGCTGGCCATGAAGGATGTTGACGGCGTGCTGATTTCCACGCCGGAGCATTCCCATTCACCCATTTTGAAAATGGCGGTCGAGGCGGACAAGGATGTTTACGTCGAAAAGCCGATGGGCAACGTGCTGGCGGAGATGAAGGCGGCGCGCGACACGGTGGTGCAGTCCAAGAGCATTGTGCAGGTCGGCACCCAGCATCGCAGCGAACCTTACCAGCAGGCAGCGCAGAAAATCGCGCGCAGCGGCGCGCTCGGGGACGTGAGTAAAGTGGAAGTGGTGTGGAACTATCACGGCCCGCGCTGGCGGGGACGGCCGGAAGTGAAGCAGATTCGCGAGCAGGACACCGACTGGAGCAAGTGGCTGCTGACCAAGCCGGCGCGGCCGTTCGATCCGCAGCTTTATTTTGAGTTCCGGCTGTACAAAGAATTTTCCAGCGGGATTCCGGATCAGTGGATGAGTCACGCCATCGATCTGGTGCACTGGTTTATGGACGATAATTTTCCGACGTCTGTGGTGGCGCATGGAGGAGTGTTCGCCTGGCACGACGGCCGGCAGAACGCCGATACGTTTCAGACGTTGCTGGAATATCCCAAGGGGTTTCTGGTGAGCTATGCGACGAGTTTCGGCAACGACGCGCCCAGTTTCACGCGCTACATGGGGAAGAAGGCCAGCCTGATTAACATTGGCGGTGAAGGCAGTCCGCGGTACCAGGTGGTCGAAGAGAAGGGCACGCACGAAGACGACGTCGACGTTGACGCGAAGAGAAAAGCGGAGTTTGTGCACTTGCCGGGAGAAACCAAGCTGCCGCCCATGGGCATTGACGACCTGACCACGGAACACATGGCGAACTGGTTCGAGTGCATGCGCTCGCGGCAACAACCGCACGCTTCCGTGCACGCGGGATTCGCACATTCGGTGGCGTGCACCATGGCGGCGCAATCGTATTGGTTGGGCAGAAAAGTCTTCTGGGACGCGAAAACGGAAACGATTACGGAGAGCGCGCCGGCCGCTGGCTAGAGCGCAATGACGCGCCAGGATTGCGTCTGCACGCTCACATCAAGCCGCAGGCGTGGGCGTTTCCCAGGCACTGGCCGACCACGCGCGCGTAATCGGCGATGGCGATTTCGGGGTCGTCGATGTCGGGATGCCAGAGCTTTTCCCATTCAAAACAGTAGAAGCCCTTATAGCCGATCGAGCGGAGAGCCTCGATCTGGCGCTGGATGGGGACACTGCCGCGGCCGGTCAGCACATACTTGCGATCTTCCTTGGGATCTGCTCCGGTGACAATCGAATCTTTCAGGTGCGTATGGCGAATCCAGGGGCCTAATTGCTTGACCGTAAATTCCGGATCTTCATTGGAAGTGACGAAAGTGTGATGCGCATCCCAGAGCAGGCCCACATGTTCGGAATCGGCGGCGTGCAACACATCTTTTAAAGTTGCCGATGCCGTGAAGTGATCGTGGGACTCGATGATCACGGTGACGTTATGCGGGCCGGCGTAGGCGCCGAGTTCTCGCAAACCGGCGGCCACGCGAGCCTTTGTGTCGCTGTCGGGCACTGGACTCTTGTCGGAATCCGCCTTGCCGCCAAACACGCGCACGTAAGGCGCGCCGAGCGTCGCGGCCAAGTCGATGAAGCGGCGGGCGTCTGACAGTTGTGTAGCCCGCTTCGCGGGATCTTCCACATACATTTGCGCGGAACTGCTCACGCACGCAATCTTCAGGTTGCTCGCGCTGATTTCTTTCTTGGTCTGCTCGATGCAGTCGGGAGCGAAGAGAGGAAGCGAAGGCAAATCAAGCTTGCCTTGATAGCCGCGCAATTCGATGGCAGAGAATCCGTGCTGCGTGGCGAAGTCTAGAATCTTATTCCATTCCCAGGCAGGACAACCCAGCGTGGAAAAGGCCAGCGGAATCAGGCTGGGCTTGGCTTCCAGCGCTTTCAGTGCGCGCGCTTTCAGTTCACTCAAGACCACCGGCGCCAGCGCGGCCGACGAAAGCATTTGTAGAAACTGACGGCGATTCTTCATGGCTCTAAAGTTCCCCTTTCTTGAGCTGCTGCACGGCGTAGTCACAGGCGCGGGCGGTCAGGGCCATGTACGTGAGCGACGGATTCACGCAAGAGGACGATACCATCGCGCCGCCGTCGGTGATGAAAAGATTCTTCACGTCGTGGGCCTGATTGTAGGAGTTCAACACTGACGTCTTAGCATCGCGCCCCATGCGCGCCGTGCCCATTTCGTGGATGGAAAATCCCGGCGGCTCCTCGTCGGCGAAGGGCTGGATATCGTGCGCGCCGGCGGCGGCGAGCATCTCCGCAGCCGCGATCGACATATCCTTGCGCAGTGCGAGCTCGTTGTCACTCCAGGAGCAGTGAATCTTCAGCGACGGAATTCCCCACGCGTCCACGGTCTGCTTGTCGAGTTCGACGAAGTTGTTGTGATTCGACAGGCACTCTCCGAATCCGTAGAAGGTAAATCGCCACGGCCCGGGCTGGCTGATCGACTTTTTGAAACCAGGACCAAAGCCGGTCTGGGCGACGCCGCGCTCCCAGCCTTCGCGATAGCCTTCACCCTGAAAGCCGTAGCCACGCAGAAACTCGGGCTGGCGGGTTTTCACATTGCGAAAACGCGGAACGTATATTCCGTTGGGCCGTCTGCCGAGCACGATGCGATCGTCGTTGCCGGGAATGATTCCATCGGCGCCGCCGGCCTTCACGTGATCCATAAGATTGTGACCGAGTTCGCCGCTGGAGTTTGCCAGTCCGGTGGAAAATTCTGGCGTGGACGAATTGAAAAGGATGCGCACCGACTCCAGCGCGGACGCGCAGAGGAAAACCACCTTCGCGCGAAACTCCAACGTGGAGCGGGTCTGGGCGTCAATGATGCGCACTCCGCTGGCTCTTCTCGTGTGAGCATCGAACATCACGCTGTGAACCACACTGTAGGGACGCAGGGTCATGCGCCCGGTTTTTTCCGCGGCGGGCAGAGTCGCGTTGACGCTGCTGAAGTAGGAGCGCGTGATGCAGCCCCGTTCACAGGGACCGCAATAGTGGCAAGCGGCCCGGCCGCGATGCTGCTGGGTGAGGATGGCCACCCGGCCGATGGTGAGCACGCGCTCGCCGGAGAAATGTTTCGCCAGCGCTCCGCGCACAGTTTTTTCGGCGCAATTCATTTCCATCGGCGGCAGAAATTTGCTGTCGGGCAACTGCGGAAGTCCCAGCGCCTCGCCAGAAATACCGACGAAATCTTCCACGTAGTCGTACCAGGGCGCGATGTCGGCATAGCGAATCGGCCAGTCGATGGCAATTCCATCGCGCAGGTTGGCTTCGAAGTCGAGGTCGCTCCAGCGATAACTCTGGCGGCCCCACATGATGGAACGGCCGCCGACCTGGCGTCCGCGAATCCAGCGGAAGGGCTTGCCCGGCGCGGTCGTGTAGGGATGCTCTTTGTCGCTGATGAAGAATTTTGACGACCACTCGTCGCACGCGTAGCAGGTGCTCTGAATGGGCTGATCTTCGAGTTGACGGCGGCGGTCGCCGAGTCCGCGAAACTTCTTCTCCCACGGGGGAACGTGCTCGACGTAGTCCTGCTCGGGCACGATGGGACGGCCCGCCTCGAGGACGAGGGTTTTCAGTCCCTTCTCGGTTAACTCCTTCGCGGCCCAGCCGCCGGTCATGCCGGAGCCGACCACGATCGCGTCATAGCTGGTTGTTTCGTTCACTCGATTTCGGGGCTCCCTTTGGTGGTCAGCAGCGCAGCGCACTGGTCGTGAGAATCGGGAATGATTTCAAAGTGCAATTCCTGCGTAGCGCCGGCTTCGGAAGTGTAATAGGCAGTCAGAGTGAGGCGGCGCAGCATGCGATAGAAGTTGGCGTCGGGCAGTGAATCGCTGTCCTCGCGCGGATCGCGCATCCGGCCTGCATTCCCGGCCATCCTGCCGCCGAGGGCGATCAGTATCTCCGACTGCTGAGCGGTGGAAGCTTCCGCAAAGTTCTCGCCGAACAGCGCCTGGGTGCGAGCGTCCACATCCGCGAGGCCATGCAGAAAGCGGGATCGATCGCGGTCGTCATACCACTCGGTCAACATGAGATCGATGAATTCGGTTACGCCAACGTCAGTGGCTCCGGGCGTGTCGGTGCGGGGAAGAATCAATTCTGCGATCGTCTTCACGGTGACGAACTGCTGCGCGTTGAGCGTGCGCGGGGCGGCCTTCGTATCCAACAACTTTCGCGCTTCGCGCAGTGCTGCCAGAAAATTGCGCGGAGCAAGCTGGAGAGCCGTGCCGGTCGCCAGGAGTCGAAGCGCTTCGCGTCTTTCCATAAGAGATGATGCCTTGCAGGGAAGTATTCTACGCCACGGGGAGGATCGAGCTTGCAGGAGACGATCGCTCGTCGATCAATGAACCGGCCAGTGGGACGGCACATCCACGTATGACCGGTCGAGGGCCGCGATCGAAGGGCAGCCCAGCAATCGAATCGTGCGCTCGACGTCGGCTCGCAGAATCTGCAGCGCGCGGGCGACGCCCGGAGGTCCGGCGGCCGCAAGCCCGTAAGCGTAGGCCCGCCCCACGAGAACGGCGCGCGCTCCCAGGCAGAGCGCCTTCACAATGTCGCCGCCGCGACGGACTCCGCCATCCATGAGCACTTCCACCTTGCCCTTGACGGCAGCAACCACTTCCGGCAGCGCGCGCAGAGTCGGAGAAACCGAATCGAGCTGACGGCCTCCGTGGTTCGACACCACCACCGCAACCGCACCTTCGTCCACCGCACGCCGGGCGTCATCACCGGTCAGCAGTCCCTTCACAACGATGGGGCCCGACCAGGCCTCGCGAATCCAGCGCAAGTCTTCCCAAGTCACAGTGGCTCGCGCCAGAGCCGCTCCCACGTCGACCAGTTCCATGGGGCCTTTGCCTGGGATTACGATGTTTTCCAGCTTGGGCGTGCCACCGTCGCGGAGAAACGACGCCAGCCAGCTGGGATGCGCCAGGATGTTGGGCAGATAAGGAATCTTGGCGAAGAGAGAACTGCCCAGAAGCTCTTTCATCCCGTTGCGGGGATCGCGTTCTCTCAGCCCGGCCACAGGCGTGTCCACGGTAATTACCAGCGCAGAAAATCCGGCCCGGCGCGCCCGGTCGAGAGCGCCTTCCGCCGCTTCGCGCCCACCCATCAGATATAGCTGATACCAGCACGGACCCTTCGAAGCCGCTTTCACGTTTTCGAGCTTGTGCCCAGAGATCGTGGAAAGAATGTATCCCGTGCCAGCCTCACCCGCCGCATGAGCCGCGGCGACTTCGCCCGCGGGATGCATCAGGCGACTGTATCCGACCGGGGCCAGCATTGCCGGAAAGGAAAGCTCGTGGCCAAGAACACGAGTCTTCAAGTCACAATCGCCCACCGCCACCGCGCCGCGGGGCCGAAACAGCACATCGCGAAAAGCGCGGCAATTTTCCGCCAGCGTGAGCTCGGCTTCAGCGCCGCCATCTAAATAGTCGAACACCGCCTTCGGAAGCCGGCGTTGCGCCGTGCGGCGCAGATCTTCGATATTGACCACCCCTGAGATATTCACAGTGCGCACACGATCATAATGCCGGCCGCGGGCAAGTTCCAATTGGAAAAGAGGTGCGGGGTCGCCTGCCTCTGGAGCTGCTCAAAAACTTTGCGATCGCACGTCACAGGAACAGCGTTCCCTGCAAGGTGAGCACTGCATTGCCCTTGAGAATAACTCTGCTGCCCGCCACTTCGCACCACATCTCGCCGCCCCGTTGCGATAACTGCCGAGCGTGCAATTGCAACTTTCCGAGGCGCTCTGACCAATACGGTGCCAGTGCACAGTGTACGGAACCGGTCACGGGATCTTCGGGCATGCCATAACTGGGTTTGAAATAGCGCGAGACAAAATCCACCTTGTCTCCGGGCGCAGTGATCGCCGCAGTAAAAGGATGGAGTTGTTCAAGCCGCGCAAAATCCGGCTGCATCTCTTGTATGGAGCTCTCGCGGTTGTAGATCAAAATATAGGTATCGTTCACTTCCAGCACGCCGGTGGGCTGCGGTCCGGACCCAAGAGCGCTGACCAGCAGGTTCGGTGGGTCCGCACAGACCTTCGCGTGCATCGCAGGGAAGTCCATGCAGAACATTTCGCCGTCCTTGCGGACGGTGAGGGCACCGCTCAAGCGCGTCTCGAATCGTACAGTGTCAAGTTCCGGCCTGAGTAAGCAGAGCACCACGAATGCCGATGCGAGCGTGGCGTGGCCGCACAGCTTCACTTCGCGGAGCGGGGTAAACCAGCGGAGATCGTAGCCGTCGCTCCGGGATACTAAGAAGGCGGTTTCAGAAAGATTATTTTCTGCCGCGACCTTCCGCAGCGACTCGTCATCTAACCATCCGTCGAGAAGGCAGACTGCGGCGGGATTGCCGCTGAAGGCCCGGCAGGTGAATGCGTCAACGTGAAACAGCGGAACGCGCATCACCTTGATTATATTGACCTGATTGCACTGGTCGCCCTGCGAAGGCCGGGCTGAAGCAAACTGCGTTGCCAGCTTCAACGCGCCGGTGGTAATCTCTGAGCCTCGTCGTCTGCGGCGGATAGCCACACGCTACACGGGCGGCTTCCCTCGATGCTTTTCCATGGGCGCGCCCACGTCCCATCGTAGTGGGCGCTAGCGCTCTGCTTCGTCGAGTTCGTCCACCAGGAGGTCCAATGCACGCTGCTCAAGCGGATATCGCGGTTCATGGGGATAGCGTGCGGCGACGCTTATTGGAGCGGGTCTCCGATGCCCGGCGGCGAAGTGATGCGCTCTTTAATGTTGTGCGCCCTGACTCGATGTATGAGCGGCCCATACCCGAGCGTCACCGCATCATCTTCTATGTTGGGCACCTTGAGGCGTTTGACTGGAATCTGCTGCATGAGGGTGTGCTGGGCCTGAAGAGCTTCCAGCCAGAATTTGACCGGCTGTTCGCCTTCGGCATCGATCCGGTGGGCGGTGGGTTACCCACCGATCAGCCTTCGGATTGGCCTTCGCTCGCCGCCGTACGCGACTACGTCATGCGGATCCGGGCTGTGCTCGATGAGAAACTGATGGAGGGACGCCTGGAGTCGTTCGGTCAGACGCGCGACGGTTTCTCGCTCGACACCCTGCTTAACGTTGCCATTGAGCATCGCCTGATGCATGTCGAGACGCTGGCGTACATGCTGCATCAGTTGCCGCTCGACCGCAAAATTCCGCAAGATCGCCTACTGAGTCTCGTGACTCCGCCCGTAATCCATCAGATGGTTCAGATTCCCGCAGGAGAGGCAACCCTGGGCCTCTCGCGCGCGGCCGAAACTTTCGGTTGGGATAACGAGTACGAGACTCATACTACGCAGGTTCCCGCGTTCGAGATCGACCAGTACGAGGTGACGAACAGGCAATATCTCGGCTTTGTGAATGCCGGCGGCTACGAGACGCGCGCCTTCTGGAACGACGATGACTGGAACTGGAAGACCGCGCATGCGGTTTCACATCCTGCGTTCTGGAGCAAGACTGGCAAGGGATGGATGTACCGCGGCATGTTCCAGGAAATTCCGTTCGAGGAAATCTCCCTGCCTCTCGACTGGCCTGTCTACGTGAGTCATGCCGAGGCCGTGGCATACGCGCGGTGGGCAGGCAAGTCGCTGCCCACGGAAGAAGAATGGCATCGCGCTGCCTACGGCACCGTAGATGGAACCGAAAGAAAATATCCCTGGGGCAACGAAGAACCAACTTCGCGTTTCGGCAACTTTGATTTCAGCCACTGGAATCCCACGCCGGTGAATGCTTTCCCGGCAGGCCGTAGCGCTCTTGGCGTTGATGACATGCTGGGCAACGGTTGGGAGTGGACCTCCACCACGTTCGCGCCCTTTCCCGGGTTTGAACCATTTCCCTTCTATCGCGGATACTCCGCTGACTTTTTTGACGGCAAGCATTTTGTCATGAAGGGCGGCTCGCCACGCACCGCCGCATGCATGCTGCGGCCCACGTTTCGCAACTGGTTCCAGGCTCATTACCAATACGTATATGCGGGATTCCGCTGCGTAAGTCACTGATCCCCGATCGAAGGAGTTGGCCAATGCTGGTGCAAGCGATCCCTACGAATGCGGCTTACGAATTCGCCACCGACGTGCGCGCCGGGCTCACCCGGAAGGGCCAGAAGGAACTCCCCTCAAAGTATTTGTACGACAATGTCGGCTCGGCATTGTTCGAAGTAATCAGTCACTTGCCGGAGTACGGCCTGACGCGGGCCGACGAACGCTTGTTGCGGCGGCATGCGAATGAAATCGTGGACCGGCTGTCCGGAGGGCCGGTCGCGGTCGCGGAACTCGGCAGCGGCAGCGGCAGGAAGACCCGCTGGCTGCTGGAAGCATTCTGCCGGCGCCAGCGCACGTTTTATTATCCGGTCGAAATATCGCATACGGCTTTGATGATGTGCGAGCGCGAACTCAGTGATATTGACGCGATCAGCATTGTGGGTTTCGAGCGCGAATACCTCGACGGTCTGCTACAGGCCGCAGCGTACCGTAAGCCCGGCGATCGCCTGTTCGTGCTGTTTCTGGGCAGCACGATTGGCAACTTCGATCGCCCGGCCGGCGCGAAGTTTCTGAACGAAGTGCGGCGCATTCTCGAGCCGGGCGACGCCATGCTTCTGGGAACCGATCTGGAAAAATCAACCGCGCAACTGTTGCGGGCTTATGATGACGAACTGGGCGTGACGGCGGCTTTTAACCTGAACCTGCTCGCGCGTGTGAATCGCGAACTCGGCGCCGACTTCGATCTGCGCCAATTTGCCCATGTGGCGAAGCTGAACCACGAGGCACGCAGCGTCGAAATGCACCTGCAATCGAAGCGGCGGCAGATGGTGACGATTCCCGCCGCAGAAATCGAGGTCGAATTCCTCGAAGCAGAAACCATATGGACGGAAAGCTGCCACAAGTATTCAGCCGCCGAGGTGGTTGAGACCGCGCGCCGTGCCGGCTTCCGCTGCGAAACTCAATGGATCGATGAGGAGTGGCCTTTCGCGGAGAGCCTGCTCATCGCCGAGTAACTGCCTGAATTCAGACTGCGTAGAATCAAGGAGAACTCAATGGCCGTAAAATGCACTCATCTCGACCAGATCAAAATCACGAAAACGGACAAGCATGTGTGTGAAGACTGCGTGAAGATTGGCGACACCTGGGTCCATCTGCGCATGTGCCTGATCTGCGGACATGCGGCCTGTTGTGATTCGTCCAAGAACAAACACGCCACCAAACATTTCCACCACACGAAGCATCCGCTCATGCGTTCGATTGAACCGGGCGAGGCGTGGATTTGGTGTTATGTGGACGAACTCGAGGCCGGCGAAATCGGAGCCTGAGCCGGCATACGGCGAATGCTTCATCGTCAATTACTAGAGCGATTATTCTAGAGAGCATCCTGCACTGAACATGCCGAAGCCGATCTTACTCACCGTCGACGATGATCCCGATGTCCTGCGGGCGATTGAACGTGATTTGCGGTCGCAGTACGGCGCTGTGTATCGCGTGATCAGCAGCGACTCGCCCGAAGGAGCGCTGGAGATTCTCAACGGGCTGAAGCTCCGTAATGACGTGGTGGCGCTGTTGCTGGCCGATCAACGTATGCCGCACATGGACGGCGTCAATTTTCTGCGGGCAGCGCGGCAAATTTTCCCCGACGCCAAGCGGGCGCTGCTCACCGCTTATGCCGACACGAACGCCGCCATCAGCGCCATTAATCAGGCCAGCCTCGATTACTTTTTCATGAAGCCGTGGGACCCTCCCTCGGAGCACCTCTACCCGCAGTTGGACGACCTGCTCGATGACTGGCAGGCTTCCTACCAGCCCCCGTTTGAAGGGATTCGGGTCCTCGGCACGCGCTGGTCTCCGCGCTGCTACGAACTGCGCGATTTTCTGGCGCGCAGCCACGTGCCTTACCAGTGGATTGACGTTGAGGGCGCGGCCAATGATCCCGAAACCAAGCGTCTGCTCGAAGCGCTCGGGCCGGAGGGAAATGATCTTCCCGTCGTTCTGTTTTCCGATGGAACGAAAATGCTCAACAGCGTACCGTCAGAAGTAGCGCAGAAGGTAGGTTTTCGCACTCACGCTGAAACCAGTTTCTACGACCTGGCCATTGTGGGCGGAGGACCGGCGGGTCTGGCCGCGGCAGTTTACGGCGCCTCGGAAGGATTGCACACGGTCATGGTCGAGTGCGAGGTGCCGGGCGGGCAGGCGGGCATGAGCTCGCGTATCGAAAACTATCTGGGATTTCCCGCCGGACTCAGCGGAGTCGACCTGGCGCGCCGGGCGGTGGTGCAGGCGCGGCGTTTCGGAGTCGAAATTCTGGCGCCGCAGGAAGCGGTCGCCGTGCGGATCGAAGGACCTTACCGCATCATGAAATTAGCCGACGGCAACGAAATCTCTTGCCACGCCTTGATGATCGCGACTGGAGTGCAGTGGCGGCGGCTGGACGCGCCGGGCATTGACCGTCTGCAGGGGGCGGGGGTTTACTACGGCGGCGGGGCCACCGAGGCGCTCTCCTGCAAAGGTGAAGTCGTTTACGTGGTGGGCGGCGCAAACTCCGCCGGCCAGGCCGCGATGAATTTCGCCAAATACGCTGAGCGCGTGGTCATGCTGGTCCGCGGCGATTCGCTCTCCAGCACCATGTCGCAGTATCTGATTGACCAGATCAAGGAGACGCCCAACATCCAGGTGTGGACTCATGCCAGCGTGGCCGAAGTGCATGGCGCAACTCACCTGGAGGAAGTTTCGGTGCTGTGTTCGGACACGAATAAAATCGAGCGAGTCCCAGTCACCTCGATCTTCATCTTTATCGGAGCCCTGCCGCGAACCGATTGGCTGGCCGGCACCATCGAGCGCGACGAACGCGGTTTCATTCTGACCGGCGTCGATCTGATGCAAGGCGGAGAGCGGCCCAAGAGTTGGGCGCTCGAGCGCGACCCGTTTCTGCTGGAAACCAATGTGCCGGGTATATTCGCGGTCGGCGACGTGCGCCACGGTTCCGTCAAACGCGTGGCCTCTGGAGTTGGCGAAGGTTCGGTCGCGGTGCAGTTCATCCATCAATATTTGAGCAAGGTATAAATGAGCGAAGCCAAGGATCTCCTGCTGCGCGTTGAAGTGTTCCAAGGCCTGCCCGATGATCAGATCGACTGGTTCCTCAGCCAGTCGCAGGAAATGCGCCTCAAGGCCGGCGAGGTTTACGCCCGGCAGGGCTCCCCGGCAGACGCGATGTTTGTGATTCTTGAGGGCCACTTGCAGGCGCGGGGCGAGGTGGGCGGCGAAAGCATCGCCTTTGACCTGGAGCCGGGCGACGTCACCGGGGTGCTGCCGTTTTCGAGAATGAAGGCGTTCACCGTGGGCGGGCGCGCCGAGACCGACAGCTACGCCCTGCGATTTTCCGCCACGCTGTTTCCGCAACTGGTGCAGAAAATGCCCGAGCTGACCCAGCGGCTGGTCGGCCTGATGTCGGACCGCATCCGCGAAGCTACTCGGATGGAACAACAGCGTGACCGGCTGGCTTCGTTGGGCAAACTTTCCGCGGGCCTGGCTCATGAACTCAATAATCCGGCGTCGGCTGCAAAGCGCGCCGCCAGCCAGCTGCGCGACATGCTCAAGCGCGTGCGGGATGCCAGCCTTGAACTCGGAAGGCGCGAGCTGAGCGCGGAGAAAAGAGCGGAAATTGAGAAGGTTGAGGCGTCGCTGATCCAAACGGATGAGCCTCCGCTCGACGCCCTGGCCGCGAGTGCGTTGGAAGATCAACTCGACTCGCTGCTGCGCAGTCACGGGCAAAACGATTTGTGGCAGCTCGCCGCCGATCTGGCGCGCAAGAACTTCAAGCCGGCAGCCCTGGAGCGCCTGTTCGCGACGCTCGACGCAGGCACTGCCCGGGCAGCGCTGTTAAGAATTTCATCTTCGGTGGAAATCGCCGACCTGTTGAAGCAAATTGAGAGTGGGACTTCGCGAATCTCCGATCTGGTCGGTGCGATCAAGGAATACACGTTCATGGACCAGGCTCCGCTGCAGAACGTGGATGTTGTGAAGACCCTCGAGACCACGCTTACCATCCTGAACCACAAGCTCAAGCGCGGCGTGACCGTGCAGCGCGATTATCAGAAAACTCCGCTGCTCGTCCATTCTTTCGGAAGCGAACTCAATCAGGTTTGGACCAACATCATCGACAACGCCATCGACGCGATGGGCGGGAAAGGTGAGCTGCGCGTGCGCACCTACAGTGAAGACAATTGCGCCGTCGTGGAGATTGCGGACAACGGTCCAGGAATCTCCCCTGAAATCCTGCCTCACATCTTTGAGCCCTTCTTCACCACCAAGGGAGTGGGCGAGGGGACTGGGCTGGGACTCGACACCGTCCAGCGCATCGTGAAGAAGCACCGCGGCAATATTCAAGTGCGTTCCGCGCCCGGGAATACGCTTTTCCAGGTGTGGCTGCCGCTGGCGCCAGCTTCCAGCTAGCCCGAGTTCATTACCAGCTCAGCGTGAAGCGTCATTTCGCCGCCGCTGCTCACTCTCTTTTATGATTTCGCTTATATCCGCCGCGGGACGTATCTCGATCGTTCCGCACTGCAACTTCACTCCCGGAGATTGCGATACGAGCTGAATGGCGTGGTTCAGATCGCGCGCTTCCAGCACCTGAATTCCACCCAAGTGCCCCTTCGTTTCTGCGTACGGACCGTCGGTCACGGCAACCTTTCCGTTCTTCCAACCCACGGTCACGCCCGTGTTGGCGGACTGAAGAGGTTCTTCAGCGACCAAGTGTCCCTTCTTCCGCAATTCGTCGTTATAGCTAAAACAGTCGTCCCGCACGGCATTGCGCTCGCTCTCCGACATGTTTTCGAACTTGCCGGGCTCGAGGTATGCCAAACAGATGTATTTCATCCATTCCTCCTGGTTGCCCGTGGCTCCTGGTTTCCTGTGGCTCTGAGCCGTTCTCATCCTTCTGCTATCGGATAGTCGTTCCGGAGACCGAAAATCGACAACTCCTCCATTCGAACCGAAGAGTTATGTATAATCCGCCGATGCAAGCGATGCCGCGGAGCAGAATTCCGCTCGGCTGGCTGTGGCTCGTCGCGACCCGTTCCATCAGGAGGAAACGAAGTGGAATCTACGCAAGCTGAAGAGTCGAAGCCGCCCGTCAAAACGGAGACGCGCGGGCGCATCCTTGGAATCGGCGGCGTCTTCTTCAAATCCCCGAATCGCGATCAGTCGCGCGAATGGTATGCGAAGCATCTTGGACTCGATGACAAGGGCCAGGGCGTGATGCTTCCATGGCGCGAACACGACGACCCGCAAAAGGAACAGGTTACCGTTTGGACTATTTTCCCCGCCTCCACTAAGTATCTCGATCCCAGCCCCGCGCCGTTCATGATCAACTACATCGTGGACGATATGGATGCTTTGCTCGACCGCTTAAAACAAGAGGGAGTCAAGATTGACCCAAAACGAATGGATGAATCCTACGGTCGCTTTGCCTGGATCTATGACTCGGATGGGAACAAGATTGAGCTCTGGCAGCCCCTGCCCGCAAAGCCCTAAGGGCCCTTCCTGGAGGTCCACATGCTTTGGTTCTACGAATCCTTCTTTCCCGTGGTCTGGGTCGTCTTTGTAGTCTACTGGCGGGTCAAAGCTGCGGATACCAAAGCCAATCAGCGTCTCGAGCCCGCAGCCTTTGGCATCCTCCGCGTGCTCATCTTCCTGATCGCGATCGTTTTACTCTCGGTGCCTCGCATCCCGCTGCCCTGGCTTTACGTGCAGCTCTGGCCGCAGGGTTATTTGCCCTTCTGGCTGGGAGCCGGCATCGCCGTCGCCGGACTTCTCTTCGCGGTCTGGGCGCGAGAGCACCTCGGCCGCAACTGGAGCAGCTCCGTCACCATCAAGCAGGACCACGAACTGATCACCACCGGTCCCTATGCCGTGGTGCGTCACCCCATCTATACCGGCATTCTGACCGGGTTTTTGGGCATGGCGATTGCGATCTCCCAGGTGCGCGGGTTCATCGTGGTCGTCATCATGTTCGTCATGTTCTGGTTCAAGTTCCGCATGGAGGAGAAGTGGATGCGCTCCCAGTTTGGGGAGACATATGCCGCCTATGCCGGACGGACCGCCGCCTTGGTGCCCTACGTCCTCTGATCGCCGACGCGTTTCCGCGAAATGACTTACCGCAACGGGACAGAATACGGCCGGGACAGCCCTCTACTTAAATTCCATAATCATCGCGCTTTGCTGTCCCTTCACCAATTCTTCGAAGTGAGCGCGATCTCCTTGACTGAACCGAACTGAGCCAGATTTGTAGTCGTTCACCACGCTCTTTCCATCCGGGGTGGTGGACTTCAGAGACCCGTCGTACCGGTAGACAACCACAACATCTTTATCGTGAAAGTGCATCGGCGTAGGTACGTTTGGCGTCCAGGTGTAGTTCCAAACCACCACCCGGTCATTCTCGAAGACTTTCACGGAACCGGGCCGTGGGAAGGCGGGCGGGTATCCTGATTGATTGGCATACAGCGGCTCGGGGTGGTCCTTGAGTTCAGCAACGATCAATCGCGCTGGGCTGTCCGAGATCACCTCTTCGGTGTGCTCAGTTCCCATCGCGTCATAAACTGCTTCTCCGAACTTTCTTTCGGAAACAATCGTTTCACCATTCTCCTGGGTTGAGCGAATCTTGCCGCCAACCAGGAACATGGTGACGATGGCAGACTCGTGACGCTGCATGACCGTGGGCTTTCCCGGAACCAGCGTGATGTCCCAGACTTTCACCCGTTCATTGTCGATGACGGGAGACGCAGGTGTGGCGTCAACCTGAGCACTCAGTGGCAGAGCCGCCAGAATGATCACGAGTTGCCATTTCAACATTGCCAAAGGTCTGTTCATCGCTTGATCCGGCCACCGTGCGTAAAACGGTTAATGAAGTGAATCCTGCGCCTGAAAGTAGACGCCGAGTTGATTGATGGAAGTGAAGTAGCCAGTGCTTCCGGGCTGGCCGATGATGCGCACGCCATCTCCCCATGTGTTCGGCAAGTTGAAGGTGTAGGTAGTAAAGCTGCCTGCGTCCGCGGTATAGGGATACGGGGGCGTTACGGTCACGCCCGCAACATCCACCCATTCAAAGTTCTGCCGCACTTGAACGCGCAGTTTCGCCTCATACCAACCACCATTCGGGAACATGGTCCCAGTGGTGTAGACCACCTGGTTGATGTTGTAGGCCTTGGGCCAGATGTAGCCCCACCAGTCCAACGTCTTTACCTGCTCGTCGTAATCGTCTTCGCTCACGGTCGCATCTCCGCTATTCAGCTGGTCGGAGCAGCCACGGCCGCAGAGGGTTCCGAAATGCGTGCTCTTGCTGATGGCGCGCGTACCGGGGGAGAGAGCCAGATTATCGCTCGACGGGCCGTTGCTGGGCGAGGAAGACTTGTACGGATGAAGATAGATTCTGCGCAGGGAAAAGCGATAGGAATTTCCATCGCAGCAGACGTTGCTCTGCAACCACAGCTTTTTCCCGTCAGCGCTGATGAACTTCGAGGGGATGCTGGTGCCGTATTGTCCGCGGTTCTGCGCCAGCCGAAGCGGGCCGAAATCGGTCGACTGAAAATGATTCCAGGGACCCCAGGGCTGACTGGCTTCATAGAGCTCATGCGTGCTGCACGACCACGACGCAAAAATGTACTTCTGTAAAGGCGCGTCATAGGTGACGCCGCCCTGCGCAATCACCTGCTGGTAGGGCGGGCAATCCGGTCCGAACATCACGGGATAGAGCAGGCGCGTGTCGGTGAGCACCGGCGTCTTCTGGGTGATGTCTGCGTTCCACAAGGGCGATCCATCTGCATTTGTGCCGGCATAAAACTCCCAGGCCGTGCGCGTCTGCACCTTGTCGGCAGGCACGCGGCCGAGGAACATCGTCTCCTGAGAACGCCAGTTGTTGTCGAGGCCGTAGGCATAAACGTAGCCATCGATCGCGTTCGCCGAGTCTTTGCCATAATCGAGGAAGAAGATAGTCGTGAACTTGTAGGCTTTTGAGCTCGCGGCGTTATTGGGCGTGCCAAACATCGGCGCATCTGCATTCCAAGTCCAGGTCACGCCGTTATCGACGGATTTGGCGATCGAGGCAGCCGGCGCGTCATCGAAGGTCGATTCATTCAGATTCTGAAACGCAAGATAGATAGCTCCCCCGCGGCAGAGCATGCCCGTGGGTTTGCGAGTATAGACACTGCCGCTCCAGTTCGTGCCGACATTGGTCGCGATCGTGGTGCCGGTCAACTCTCTTGGCGTGCCGCTGATGCGGCTTACCGCCATGTCGGTGTATACCGTGCCAAAGCCAGTACCATCGCCATTGGCCGCATACAGGTTGTCGTCCGCTGCCCAGCAGGAGGGCCAGAGATCGCCGTTCCCCGTCATCTGGTAGGTGGAGAAACGTTCCTCCGCGACAGTGGAGAAAAAGTTGCTCTCCGGCGGAGTTTGCGCCGGGCATAACGGAAGCAGCAGCAGGCCGAAAAAAAAGAAGCAAGAAGTGCGCAGAACGAAGTTGCAACGCATGGTGAAGGTCTCCCCGAGAACAGGAGATAGAATAGCCTGCCGGGATCGTGGATTCAATCCTTTATATCGACGAAAACCCGCGACGGACGGGGCATCCACGCTAGTGGCTCTGAGGGATGGATCGAGATCGAGTCGGAATGGACGGCGCGGAAACTCGAACGAGCCGCCAGGAGATTGGGCCCCCCGGTGGAACTGCCCCACCCAAGCCAAAAGATGGCTTGAGTGGGCCACACGGGCGAATGTTTATCCGTTTCCGGTTGGGATTGCGCCGGCACGCTCGTAAGTCACCAGAATGACGCCTTTCGAGGTGACTGTGCTTTCTGTCAGTTTGAATGCCAACGGGGGCGTGCCATCGGCAAATAATCGTTTTCCGTCCCCCAGTATGATCGGAAATATCTTCAACCAGAAGGCATCGACCAAATCATGCTTGAGGAGCTCGTGAACCAGATTTGCGCTTCCCCAAACGTGCAAATCCGGCCCTGGCTGTTGCTTGATTTTCGTGATTTTTCCCGCAATGTCTCCATTTAGAAACACGGACGGCTGCCACTCGTGAGAAGTCATGGTATTTGAGGCGACGTACTTGGTGGCTGAGTTGACACCCGGCCAAATGTCATTCTGTTGCGGCCAGTATCGCGCCCACTCCTCAAACGTCTTGCGCCCCAGCAACGCGTCAAACGGCATGTTCATCTGCCTTTGTATGGCCGCTCCAGAAACCGGATCGCGATATGGACGCATCCACCACGGTGGGCCAGACTCGCCACTGGTACCACCCTCTGGCCCGGGGGCATGTATGACGCCATCCAGGGAGATAAATTCAAGCACGTTGATTTTTCTCATACGAAAGCTCCTTCGTTCTTAACCTGATTTCTTTTCACTTGAGCCGGCAGCACAGCTTCGCAGATTTTTCTGTCACTGTTTCAAGTAGCGAAGCGCGACAGATCCCGATTTAAAAGTCTTCGACTCAACAAGTTTTAATCGGCATTTCTCCGGCAGGTTGACGCCTTCCATCAACCGTCTCCCTTCCCCGGCAACGATTGGCGCAATGACAAAACGATACTCGTCGACCAGGCCAAGCTTTATCAGCTGGGAAGGAATATCTACGCCACCGACCAGAATAGGTTTGCCTGGTTCTTGCTTCAATTTCAGTATTTCATCGTGAAGGTTCGTACGAAAAATCCTCGTATTTCCATCTTCAGCGCTGGCCAACGATCGCGAAAAAACAACCTTGTCGAGGGAATCAAATGCTTGAGCAAATTCGATATGTGCTTTGGTCTCCGACTTGCTTTTGGTGATATCAGGCCAATAGGGAACCATCAATTGGTAGGTTTTACGCCCATAGACCAGCAGGCCAGCATCATCGCGCAATAGGTGCGTGTAATATTCATGTAAGTCTTCATCGGGATTGAATTTGGTGTGGTCGCAGCAGCCATCCAGGGTAAGGTTGATGGCGTAGATTACATTTCTCATTGGATTGTCCTCGCTTATGTGCCGGCGCTTATG
>Ga0181537_10001227_pt1 | contig 23864 bp, 19 predicted proteins | sample PEATcosm2014_Bin_39_FD_119765 | JGI IMG/M metagenome (GOLD analysis project Ga0181537, IMG submission 119765) | Peatland microbial communities from MTU Mesocosm Facility, Houghton, MI, USA - PEATcosm2014_Bin23_10_metaG | ecosystem: Environmental > Terrestrial > Soil > Wetlands > Peat | place... | reverse complement strand
GCTGCAAATCCCGGCGACTTCCGAAACTGCCGCAGCGCAAGCCTGACATTTTGCATGTTGTGTGAGTCCTGACCCAGACGTTAGGAAAAATAGCCGGCAAACTCACGGCAGCTCTCCTCACCGACGCACCCCCGCTACAGAATGGACGCGAGCACACCGAAAGAGTAAGCAAAGGGTGTGAACGGGGGTGGGGTGCCCCGCTTCTCGCTGCCTTTGCGAGAAAGCCTGCCCTGACGCAGTCAGTTTCAGCTGCTTGACGACACGAATGCGAAATCTGAAAAGTAGGATCTGACTGTGGCTTTTCTTCGACAGGTCGTCATCCGAGAGAACAACATCGAAAGCATGATCAGCTCTCCTTTACGGAGATTGCGGTTTAGCTGAGTCTGGACCTTGTCCCAACCAAGGCCTCCTTTACTTCGCAAGAATTGGATACTTCAACCCTCAGCTGCGAAGTGAAAATCGCGCGGCCTCCCTGAGCCATTTTCCGTTTTTTCTACGGTTATACAAGTAGAGCCAGAGTTGCCCTCTTCACGGAGACATCTGCTGGCCTCTCAAACAAGAAAAAGAGAAAGAGGATTGTATGAAAAACAAGTTCTGGGCAATCGGATCAACGCTCTGTCAAAAGAGGACCATCGAAAAGCTCTGCAATCCGAGGCGACTGGCTCTCTTGGCCGCGCTCTCGATTGTTGCCATTATTTCGCTGACCAACACCGCTTCAGCCAGCACCGGTAATATCGTCAAGTCTGACCTGACAGGAAACTGGCTGATCGTTCTGCGTGGCACCAGCGGCTGCGGTTTTTCGAGTATGCAAGCCAATGTGACGCTGGGCTCCACGGGCACCGGGACAGCTACTATCCAGTCCCACGGCCAGTGCGGCGACTCCACCACGACCGGCCAGACCTTCACTATCAAGACGCTCGCCGCCGACGGCAGCGGTACTGCCGGCCTAAGTTGCGGCCCTGGCTGCGGCTGGAATTTCAACATTCAGGTCTCGCCCGACCGCTCCAAGTTCAATCTAGTAGACGTCTCGAGCGCCAACCCCGGAAACTACCTGGAAGGCTTGGCCGTTCTGACATCACCCTCCGGCGACATCGTCACTTCGGACCTGACGGGATCTTGGCAACTCACTCTTTACGGCTCAGGCGGATGCGGCATCGCAACCACACTGGTTACATTCACGCTCAACACCGGCGGTGCATCCTCTAACGCTGCCGAAACCAGCCACACCGTCGGATGCGGGAACTCCAGCAGCACCGACAACACCTTCACGGTTCTTTCCATGAATGCCAATGGCAGCGGCACGGCCAACCTAACCTGCGGCACGGACTGCGGTTTCAATTTTGATATTCAGGTTTCCCCGGACCGCTCCACCTTCAACCTGGTTGATCTCACCGATGGGGGAAACTACCTCGCCGGCGTGGCGATCAACAACTCCACAGCGGCCAAAATCGTGGACACCAATCTGACCGGAAAATGGCAGCTTGCCATCTACAGCCAGGGTGGGTGCGGTATTGCCTCGTCGTTGGTTACGTTTACTCTCAGTGCCAAAGGCCTATCGAGCAACGCTACCGAAACCAGCCATAGCGCCGGTTGTGGTGACAGCGCCAGCACCGGCAACACGTTCACGGTGACTTCCCTGAATCCCGACGGCAGCGGCACGGCCGGCCTCAGTTGCGGCACGGGATGCGGCTTCAACTACAACATTCAGGTTTCCCCCGACCGCTCCACTTTCAACCTGGTGGATGTGTCCGACCCCGAAAACTTTCAGATCGGCACGGCAATTCATGAGTGAATTTTCCGTCTGGCTTTCCCGTCCTTGTCTCTCCCCTTCTCCGGGAGAGACAAGGCGGGATTTTGTCTGTTGTGGTAAACCGACTCGGGCGAAAAGCCGCGTCAGGCGGGCAACGATTCGAGACATTTGTTCCTACGCCTTCCAGCGTTTATCTCTTACTCTCGCGGATGCACAAGAACTGTGTTGGACCTGGCGATTGCCTGCGCGACCGCCTTTGGGCTGCCGCAAGGGAACCCGTTCGGAGCTACGACCCCTGGATTGGGGATTTTGCCCCAGGCGTCCGCACTCTTGAGGTACCACTCTCGCGCCTCGGTCCAGCCCTGTCTATATCTTGCTGAATCTGTGGGGGAATGTGCGGCAGTCACTCTGGATATTTCTCCCATCCCGAAGTAAGCGTCAGCGACCGCATACAACGCCGGGGTGTTTGGTGGCTTAGCCGATGCGAGCGGCTCAGCAATCGCGAGCGCGTTGCGGTAGGAAGCGGAAGCTTCCTGTCCGCGTCCCGATTTCGCAAGAACCGTGCCCAGCCTGACGTCGCCGGTGGCGGCTTCGGAGAGCATGTCAGGTTCGCCATGGGCCGCGCGGATAAGTGTCGCGATGCCTTTCTGATAGCTTTCCAAGGCAGCCGGCGTTTTCCCAGTTCTGGCCAGCGCTTCCCCGAGGAAGATTTCGCCGATTCCCATGAAGTGCGGCGCCTGCTGGTCCGCGGGGCTATGGACAAGCACATCGTCGTAGATCCGAATGGATCTTCGCAGCATGCCCTCCGCCTCAGCGTTCCTGCCAATCATCAGCAGACTCGTCCCAGTCTCGCGATACCCACCCGCAAGGTCAAGCTGAAGCGTGGCATTCTGGGGATCGGCCTTGGCCAGCTCCTCGACAATGGCGAGAGAATGCTCAATTGCCGCCAGCGCCCCCGCTGCATCTCCATTCATCATGAGCGTGCCGGCGTAGTAGTAGGTGGCAACCGCGAGGTCGCGTCGGGAGCGGGCATCGGTCCGGTCCGCGGCCAGGGACTCAAAAAGGTCCAGCCCCGAGCGGTAGAACGGGAGAGCCTCTGTTCTTGATCCCATCTGCGCCAGCCCGTTCGCGACTTTTATATTGCCGATGCCTGCCGCGTGGCGTAGCTTTCTGTCCTGGGGATTCGCCTTGGAGAGATCCTGCGTAATGGCCAGCGATTTCTTAATCGAGTCCAGGGCTCCGGTTTGGTCGCCGGACTCCTGTTGAAGGTCGGAAAGCAATTCGTAGTCGATGGACCTTTCCCGGAGCACTTCCACAGTAGTGTTGCCCCGCGCCAGAAGGCGGTCAGTAATTGCCAGAGCCTGGTCAGCCTGTTCTCGCGATCCGGGCTGGCGGGCACTGTCTAACATTCTCGCCAAAGTGTGACGGGCAACGGCCAGGTTAAGCTGATCGCCGGCATCCGTTGGATACGCGTTGACTACCGCCTGGCGGATTGCGACCGCCTTCTTCACACTTGCGAGAGCAACATCGGTTTGGCCAAGACTGGCGTCTAGAGTGGTGCCTTGCAACGAACCGATCCGCAAGTACCCGGCTGCGAGTTCCCGCTGCAACGAAACATCGCTGCCCGATTCTTTGGCCAGGCTGTCCAGATATTCAAGCGCGCGCTCCAGCAGCAATTTACGAGGAGCGGTGGCACCCGGCATATTTTCGATGGAATCGTGAATCTCGAAAATCAGCGAGTTCGCCAATTTTCGGACATCGTTGAAACGCTGCTCAGCGCGAGCCCGCTCCTGGCGGGCGATGCGGGCCTGCCGAAGGGTGACTGCCATAGCAGAGAGCACGATAATCAAGATTACGATCGCCGCAGTAACGCCGGCTTTATGGCGAGTGACGAACTTCGACGCACGATATCCGACGCTATCCTGGCGCGCGAGGACCGGAAGGTTCCCCAGATGGCGCCGGATGTCTTCGGCAAATTGTTCGACCGAGACGTAGCGGCGTTGCGGATCCTTGCGCAGTGCCATGAGGACAATGTTGTCCAGATCGCCCCGCAGCAGCTTGCAGCGTTTCTCCGTCTCTCCGTCGGGAATTTTTGTTGAGGCAGAGGATGCTCGTGTGTCACTCTGCTCTTCCGTGGTTGATATTCGGCGGATGGCGGTACTTGGTTTTTGCGGCTCAACTTCGCAAACCGCGCGCGCGACTTCCTGCGGCGTGCTGTTGGGCTGCCAGTAGGGATGCTGCCCGGTCAGCAATTCGTAAAGCACCACGCCCAGCGAATAAATGTCGCTTGCCGTGGTGATGGGTTCGCCCTTCACTTGCTCGGGACTGGCATATCCCGGCGTGAGAATTCGGAATGCTGTGAGCGTGGCATCAATCTGGCCAGAGGCCGCTTCGGAATCCAGAATCTTCGCGATACCGAAATCCAATAGCTTGGGCGTTCCGCCCGAGGCGACAAGGATGTTGCCGGGCTTAATGTCGCGATGGATGATGAGCCGCTGATGGGCGTACTGCACTGCTGAACATACTTGCAAGAAGATCGCTAGAAGTTCCGGGACGGACAGCTCATTCTGAACACAGTATTGGTCGATCGGCTGGCCTTCGATCAACTCCATGATGAAATAAAGAACGCCATCTTCAGTCGTACCGCCATCGTGCAGGCGAGCGATGTTGGGATGGTCGAGGCTGGCCAGAATCTGCCGTTCATTTCTGAAACGGTTGACGACAAAAGCTGAATCTTGACCTCCGCGCACGACTTTTAGCGCAACCTGTTTTTTGTACTGATCGTCGGCCCGGAAGGCACGATAAACCTCGCCCATACCGCCCACGCCAATCTGCTCAACGATTTTGTAAGGACCAACTCGTCGTCCGATCCAGTTGTTCTTCGGTGTCGCTGAACTTCCATATAGGTCCGCGGTCGTGCCTAGATCCTGGCTCCGGGATTCATTCAGGAATTCAGTTCCGGCTTCCTCATCGGCCGCCAAAAGAACTTCCACTTCTCTCCGCAAGGAGGAATCGGTGGAGCAGAGGCGATCGAGGAGCGCGGCTCTTTCGGAGGGCGCACGATCAAGGGCTTGATCGAGCACACCTTTTATTTGTTGCCAGCGCTCGGGAGTCATATTGCAGACTTTTTGCTCATGGCAGTGTGCAGCCAAAGGCGCGCCGTGGCCCACTCCCGCTTCACGGTAGCGGGTGAAATTTTCAGTACCCGCGATGTGTCCTCAATGGAGAGGCCCCCAAAGAAGCGGAGTTCGACTATCTGGCCCTGGCGGGCATCGAGCGCCGCCAGGCCGGTGAGGGCCTCGTCCAGAACCAGCAAATCCAATTCCTTTTTCTGGGGGAGGGCGACTGCGTCATCGAGCACCAAAGTGACGGCCTTGCCGCCTCTTTTCGCAGCGTCGTGCATGCGGGCGTGGTCGACCAGAATCCCGCGCATCATGCGAGCAGCTACGGCGAAGAAATGAACGCGATTCTGCCAGTGAACGTCGCCGCGACCGACGAGCCGCAAATAGGCCTCATGCACGAGAGCGGTACCCTGCAGAGTCTGATCCCGAGGCTGGTTGGCGAGACACCGACGCGCTAGCCGGCGGAGTTCGTCGTAGACCAGAGGAACGAGCTTCTCGCGAGCATCGTCCTCGCCCTTACTCCAGCGCGCGAGCAACTCCGTGACCTGGTTAGACGAAGCGGGCTTCATCGCTCACCTCGGGCCTTGCGCCCGAATAGTGGGCAAGAAATTAACCCGGTTCAAGCCGAAAGTCAATGTGCTTGAAGAGCTTGAAGAGCGGATGGCTGCCAGTTGGTACGGCGGCGGAATGTTGCGCAGAGATGGACCGGTGCGAGTCTTGCGAAAAAACTTGGCTGGGGCATGAGCCAATTTCCCCGCGGTTTCCGGTTTGGATAAGTAGAAGCGGTGTTCGGCTCGTCCTCTTGGGGGACCGGCTGGAATCGAAGCCAGAGAAGGAGCGACGACCCAGCGCTGTTCGCAGTGCTGTCCCTCTTAAGTGAGACATGGAGTGCCGGGATTTTTTGCGACTATTAAGGAGGATGTATGAACGCGATTTTTCTTATCGCCATGAAAAGATCCGTCGTCAGGTTGTTTGTACTCTTGCTCGTCGTTGCAGTTTTCGTCGGGCTAGGCGCCGCTCCAGCATTTGCCCAAGCTGACACGTTCATTGCCGGATCAGGCAATTGGAGCGTCCTGGGTAATTGGTCACTGGACCAACTGCCGGGATCGAGCAACGACTGCATAATCCCGGCAGGTTCCGCGGTCATCGCGGACACGGGCGGCGCCTGCAACAATCTCAGCGTCGGTACGGGCACCAGCTTGACGGTTACGCCGGGCTATGTGGATGTCTTCGGCACCAGCATCGTTAACAACGGCACTATCACCGTTGGAAACGGGAACGGGTTCGACATCCTGGGGCAGGGAGCAACCGTGACCCTGAGCGGAACCGGGACGGTGAACTTGGCTACGGCGAACGCAGGGTTCGACGGAACCTCCGGATCGTCGCCGACACTGATCAATCAGCAAACCATCATGGGGCAGGGCACGCTCGGCAAGGAAGGTTTCTCGATTGTGAACCAGGCCACCATCAATGCCGTGGGCGGCACGCTCACGGTCCAAACCGACAGCGCCGGCATCATCAATTCCAGCCTCATGGAGGCGAGCAATGGAGCCACGCTGTGGCTAATTGCACCTGTTACGAACACGGGCGGAACTATCGAAGCGCTCAACGGTGGAACCGTGACTCTGGACGGCCCGGTGACCGGCGGAACTCTGACGACGGCTGGAACCGGGGTGATTCAACTCACCGCGGACAGCATTCTGAATGGCGTTTTGAACACCGGCAGCGTAGAGGTGTCGAGCGGCAACACCGGTATTCTCCAGAACACAGTAACCAACCCGGGCACGATTCAGGTGGCGTCTGGCACGCTGTTCATGGCCGGGAACGTGACTCTTACTGGTTCGGGGTCGCTGCTCATGAGCGGAGCGAGCAATCTGGAGCAGAACTCGAGCACTGTGGGTCCGCCGGGAGGCTCGCTCACCAATCAGCAACTCATCCACGGGGCCGGAACTCTTTATGACCTGCCGCTGACCAACCAGGCGACCATTGAGGCAGATAACAAGTCCGCTCCGCTGTACCTGGACACGGCAACCACCAATACCGGCACGCTCGAAGCCAGCGGCGCCGCAACGCTCCAGATCGACAACGGTCAAACTGTCAACAACGCTGGCGGCATCATCGAGGCGCTGACCGGCTCCAAAGTTCTGTTGGTAGGAACCGTGGCCGGAGGCACGCTGACTACCAGCGGAACGGGCGTCATCGAGAGTGAAAACGGCACGCTCGATGGCACGGTTAACGTTCCGAGCAATACGGGGAAGCTCACCATCTCCGGGGAGAATGATCTGACTCTGCAAGGCACGGTGAATAACACCGGAACCATTACTCTCAGCGGAACGGCCTGCATAGCTTTGGCGGAGCCCACGACCCTGACCGGATCCGGGAAAATTATCATGGGAGCGAATAACTGCATCTACGGTTCGGGCAATTCTTTCACTAACGAGAGCACAATCGAGGGAGCGGGCAGTATTGGTGATTCGAATGAGATGCCGATCACGAACGACGGTACGATCCTGGCGAACAAAAGCACTCCGCTCGTCATTGTGCCCAACGCCGGCGGCTTTACCAACAATGGCAAGTTGACGGTAAATGCCGGTACTGCGCTTACCATCAACAGCATATTCGGGCCATTCAACAATCTTGTAGGCGGCACGCTCACCGGTGGCACCTACGCCGTGACCGGAATGCTGTTGATTGGCGGCGCGATCACGACTAACGCTGCCAGCATCACATTGACCGGGCCCTCGGCGGAGATCCTGAATACCTCCGTCGGCACAAACGCGCTTGTCAGTCTTGCTGCGAACAGCACCAAGGGGGTGTTGTCACTGCAGAGTGGACAGGCGCTCACCGCCGCCGCGAACTTCAACAATGCTGGCAAATCCACGGTCGGTGTGGGAAGCAGCTTTACAGTGGGTGGCAGCTATACGCAAACCGCCGGAACCACCACGGTGGACGGCACGCTCTTAGCGCCGACGGGACTGACTTTACAGAAAGGAACGCTGCTCGGCAAAGGCACGCTCTCGGCTGCCGTCAGTTCCAGCGGCACCATTGTTGTGGGCGATGCAACCACCAAAGCTGGTGTGCTCACAGTCGCAGGCAGCTACTCACAACAGGCCGCCGGAGTTCTCGATGTGGCCATCGGCGGAACCACGGTCGGCTCCCAATACAGCCAGATGCCAGTCGCAAACGGAGTAACCTTGGATGGTACGCTCACGATCAAGCTGATCAATGGCTTTGTGCCCGGCATCGGAGATGCATTCACGATCCTCACCGGGAGCGCCGTGACGGGTCAATTCACGAAAGTCAACGGATCAACCATCAATTCGAGCGAACACTTTGAAGTCAACTACACTCCGACGGCAGTGACTCTGACAGTTGTTTCAGGCGCATAGACCCATCAGGGATCAGGGAATCTGTTCTTGATCGGGGATTTATTGCAGAGTCGATTTGTTAGTCTGATCGCCGTAACCCGGTGAATGCCCATGTGCGGCGAACGGGCGACTACCTTCTTCGATACCAAATCTCTTTCGCAATTTAGCCGGCACGAGGATCGCGCCGCGCTTTCCTACTTTCGCTGATTCCATGATTCCAGTTCCTTAAGAATCATCAAAATGCCTGTATTTCGGGCAACCGCATTGAGGCCACCGGTAAACCTTCCGCCCTGCTACACTACCGGCGCATGGGATGGCTGATTCTGTTTGGGCTGGCCCATGCCTATCTGCTGGGGAGCGGGGATATTCTGGTCACCTACGGCATGTACGGGTTGTTGGTCTACCTTTGCCGCAAGCTGAGACCGCGCACACTTCTGGTGTTGGGGTTGCTGACCATCGTAGTCGCGTCCGCCTCTCTAACTTCGTACGGCGCGGGGCTGCGACAATGGCCACCGGCGCAGGTGGAAGTCGCGCGTGAACAGTGGTGAATGCCGACGACCTCGCAGGCGGCCAAAGAGATCGCAGCCTACGGGGGCGACTGGATGGCGCAGATGAAGTTTCGCGTGCCCAATTCATTGCAGATGGAAGTTTTCTTCCTCACATTCACGTTCTCGAGGGTGACGGGACTTATGCTGGCTGGAATGGCGCTCTTCAAACTGGGAGTTTTCAGCGCCAAGCAACCAGCATCACTGTATTGGACGATGATTGCCGTTGCGGTATGCATTGGCATTCCAATCACGCTTTATGGCACGCACCGCGATTTTTCCGCCGGGTGGGATTTCCGTTCTTCCTTCTTCTACGGCGCCCAATTCAACTATTGGGCCAGTTGCGGACTTGCCAGAAGCGGGTAGCCCGGGATGAGTTAGATTACGCAGTGTGAATCTCGGCTCTGCTTGGAAAGAAGATTTGTTTGAACTCTGGTTCCGACGTCGAACTTCTAGTCGTAAAGGAGTGATTTTATGGCAGAGAGCGTACGAATAGGGGCCCCAGTCTCTGCGGCAGTGAGGGAACTGCCTGCGATCCGAGTAAGCGCAGTGCCTTGGCATGTGTGGTCGGCCGCCCTGGCACTGACGTCAACCACCGTGGGACTGTACTGGGATATTTCGTGGCACATCGGAATTGGGCGAGACACATTTTGGACTCCCGCACACCTGGCAATCCAGTTTGGAGCTGCGCTTACGGGGCTCTCCTGCGCCTACCTGATCCTGCACACTACTTTCGCAGGCGATGAAGTAGCCAAAGAGAACACGGTGAGGATTTGGGGACTGCGTGGCCCACTGGGCGCATTCATCGCGGCATGGGGCGGGTTTTGCATGCTCACTTCCGCCCCCTTCGACAACTGGTGGCACGACTCCTACGGCCTGGATGTAACCATCCTTAGCCCGCCGCACGTCGTGCTTCTACTCGGAATTTTCGTGATGGGCGTAGGTGGACTAATCCTCACGACGGCCTGGATGAATCTGGCGTCAGGGCAAAGCCGAAGCAAGTTCAATCAGATCCTGTTGTGGAGCGGGGCGCTACTTCTATGTCTGCTGCTTATGCTGGGCTTTGAGTACGTCGGCGATCAAACTCTCATGCATAGCGCGATTTACTATCGCGTGCTCGGGATGATTGCGCCGGTTGTGCTGGTCGGAATCGCTCGAACTTCGGGAGGTCGCTGGGCTGCGACGATTGTGGCCACGATCTACACCGGCTTGTGGGTGGCGGGCACTTGGATCTTCCCCCTGTTTCCCGCACAAGCAAAACTTGGACCCGTGTTCACGCCGATCACTCACATGGTGCCGCTCGGATTTCCCGTGCTGCTGCTGCCCGGAGCGATCGCTCTGGATCTGACTCTCAACCGGTCCTCCGGTCGAGGCGACGCATGGAAAGCGGCGGTCGGTGGCATCGGCTTCCTGGTCGCTAGTCTGACTGTAAACTGGCCATTTGCCTATTTCATGATGTCACCGTACGCGCGCAATCGGGTTTTCGCGATGAATGAGTTCGGCTATAACTTTCCACCTTCTCAGTATCACCTGGCATGGGAGTTCCAGTCCTATGAAAAGACACGAGTTGAATTCTGGATCGGGATGGTCATCGCCTTGTTAGCGACCATACTTTCGGCGCGCGTTGGCATGCTGTGGGGAGATTGGATGCGTCGCATTCGCCGTTAACGAATCGCGTCCGGTAGAAGGAGGATTGTATGCGGGCCGGTCGACTAACTGTTCTGATCTTAATGTTAAGTTCTTCCGCCTTTGGACACGTCGGAAGCCCCAACGTGTACCTCGAAGGCGATGCAGGGCCCTATCACTTATTAATCACAGTGAATCCGCCGGCCATGGTCCCAGGCGTAGCTCAGGTGCAAGTTCGTGTTATATCCGGGACTGTGAACAGCATCAGAATTGCGCCAGTCTATGTGAATGGCAAAGATCAAGGTCTGCCCCCGAGCTCCGACCTCATGCAGCCGACGCTTGACCAGCAGACGCTTAGCGGCAAGGTTTGGCTCATGGAATCGGGCTCGTGGGAGGTTCGGGTCGAGGTTTCCGGGTCACAAGGAATCGGCAGGCTCGTGGTTCCTGTGCCTGCGGCCGCGCGACGAATATTACCCATGCAAAAAGCGCTGGGCACGCTGCTGTTTGGACTCATGCTGCTTCTCGGATTTGGAATTGTCTCCATCGCAGGGGCGGCGGCACGCGAAGGTGGGCTCCGTGCCGGGACTGTTCCTTCACCACAGAATAGACGTCTCGGGCGAATCGCGATGGCCGTCGCCGGCACGCTGGTCGTGACCATACTGGCGTTAGGAAACTGGTGGTGGAACGCGCAAGCTGCTTCCCTGAAGCAAACCATGCTGTACAGCGCTCCTCCACTAAGAGTTTCGTTCGACGGAACCGACCAGCTCACTTTGCGGATTGAGGAAGACTTCTGGCATACGAGCCGAAAAGACCAATGGTCGATGACCTTGATTCCAGATCACGGGCACCTGATGCATGCTTTCCTAATACGAGTACCCGGGATGGACCGCTTCTATCATTTGCATCCGGAGCAAGCGAACGACGGGTCGTTCACTCTGAAGCTGCCTACTATGCCGCCGGGGAAATACAAGATTTTCGCCGACATTGTTCGCGGCACGGGATTCCCGGAGACCATGGTCAGCGAAATCGACTTGCCCAACGTGACCGGAAGCGCATTCTCTGGCGACGATTCGGGGGTGGATGCGTCAGAAAAATCTGGTCGTACAATGAGTGTCGCGCCATTGGCGGATGGTGGTCGCATGGTTTGGGAACAGGATCGAGAGGCTTTGAAAGCCGGTCAGGTTTCATGGCTACGCTTCATCGTTGAAGACGCCGAGCATAAGCCGGCTGACGATCTTGAACCCTACATGGGCATGGCCGGGCATGCGGAATTCGTGAGATCGGACTTTTCTGTATTCGCACATATCCATCCGGCCGGTTCGGTGCCGATGGCGTCACTCATGGTTGCGCAGAAAGATTTCGGATCGCCCATGGACCACAGCTCGATGCACGCACTTGCTGACAAATTGTCATTTCCCTACGGCTTCCCCCAGCCCGGCGACTATCGGCTGTTTGTACAAGTCAAACGGCACGGCCAGGTCGAGACGGGCGTGTTTGACGCGCATGTAGGAAACTGAGGGGCTTAGCTGATCGCAAACCAAATTTCAGACAACGCGCCTGTAAAATCGGGGGCGGGGACTTCCGGCATGTGTTCTCATTTTCCTCTGATTATCATGCTCGGGATTTTGGCGCCCGGGGCAGTTGATCTGGCGGGACGAAAGTGCTTCCAAAATTCCCGCGGCGACAGCCGCAATGAAGGCCTGTGACTGCGGATTACGGTCAGATGACGGGACACGCGGAAGTGATGCCCGAACAAATTTCAACGACGCGGGCCAGAGCCGACTTCGAGGAAGTCTTCCGGCCTGATTCCAGTCACGGGATAGAGGTCCGTGTTGCACTTAAGCGCAACTAAGCCTGCACGGAAAGAATCAACCCGTTGTTGCCGTGGTTTGTTTGGAGGCGGGAGACTATCGCGGTTTACAGGGTTCGCTGCAGGGCGGACGAGTTTGACGGCTGAATCAACCCTCCCCCGCAGCGAAAAAGAGCATTTATGATTGCCCCGATCCCTCGGGCGGTCAAACAGCCCAATGCGGATGTCGATGCGCCTGTGGGCGCGCAGTCATCGGTCCCCGAATCAAAGGAGGACCGACCATCCGCTTCCGTATGTCCTGAGAGGGAATCAAATTCAAAAACGCCCGCGGCTCCCGACAGCCTCTATTTCTTGAAGTAAGGTGTCCGGTCTGGCAGTAATGCGGAAATTCAACAGTAGTAAAACTGCAGTAATTCCATGTTCAGAATGAGTCATCTTGAGTCAAATCGCGGCAACGTGCGGTTCTGTTGGTGTTGCTGATTCTGCCAGCGCTAACCCCAGTAATAACAGCCATTTCCGAATTGCCCGTCGCCTTCTGTTCCTCGAGTATCTCGACCCTTTCTTGGCTAATCTGTGCAAAATGGGACAGCATTGCAACTTTGGCGCCGCCTATTCTCCAACTAGGCCCCGAACGGAAGACGATATAACCATGAAATCTGCGATAAGCAGAACCGCCGTAGACCCATCGTCCAAAGCGCCGAACGGCATCGCCGGTTTCGACGAAATCACAGGCGGAGGGCTGCCTCACGGGCGCACTACGTTGCCGACGGGTGGACCCGGGTCGGGCAAGCCCATATTTGCGCCGCAATTCCTAGTGCATGGCGCGCAGGCTTGCAAAGAGCCTGGGATTTTCGTGGCTTTTGAGGAGACTCCGAAGCGAATCATCGCGAATTTTGTCGATTTTCGGCGGGAAGGTCGCGAACTTACAAAAAAAGAAGTTGTCTTTCATGGATGCCCAGCCAGGACCCGACCTGATCCAATCGGGGAATTTCGATCTTAGCGGGATGCTGGCAGCGCTCGAGGCGAAGACCAAAGAAATGAAGCGCGGCGCATCGTGTTCGATGCGCTTTATGTTGTGCTAGCTCTGCTGTCAGGCCCAGCTGCGGAGCAAGCTGGAAATGCAGCGGTGGCACGAGTGGCTACTGGTGCACGAACTGACGGCCGTTATTACGGCCAAGACGGGCGGGGAGGACTCATTGTTTGCCGGACCGCAGCCGTTCAGCTTTATGCAATTCATGGTGGACGGCTCCGTGATGCTGAACCACCGCGTAGATCAAGGTATTTCGCAATGCACTTTACGAGTGCAAAAGTATCGCGGCTCCAGTTTCAACCAGGATGAGTCGCCATTCGTGATCGGCAAGTCCGGATTTGATGTGGCAATCGCGCGCACGCTGGGCCGTGCAGACGCCCATGTAACCGTCGAGCGAATCTCGAGCGGCGTGAAGCGGTTGGACACGATGCTTGTTGGCGGCTGGTGCCGGCGGGGGAGCGCAAGCGGGGGATATCGATCATCAAGTCCCGCGGCACCGCGCATTCGAACCAGGTGCGCGAATTGATCCTCAGCAATTTTGGTGTCACTTTGGCCGACATCTACCCTGCGGGCGGCGAGGTCTTGATGGGTACGTTGCGCTGGCAAAAAGAGAGTTCGGAAAGGATCGCGAACGAAGTCGCGGACGTTGCTGGCAAGCTGAAGCGCGTCAGCCTCGACGCGGAAGAGGCGGAGCTTGAGGTGCGAGCGAAGTCATTGCAGACCGAGTTAATAGCCAAACAGGTCGAGAAAGCATTACTGGTACGCACGACCAAGAGTCGTGAGCGGGACCTATCCGGAGGCCGCATCCGGATGCGGGAGTTGCGCGGAGCGGACACGGCAAAGCCGGTGCGAGAGTGAAAACCGCGACGAGTCCTCAGGCCAAGTTCAAATTCCGTCTTTACGTCGCAGGCGACACGCGGAACTCCACCCAGGCGGTGGCCAACCTTACTGCGCTTTGTCATTCCTACCTGCCGGATCGGCACGAGATCGAACTGGTGGACGTGTTTCGGGAACCGAAGCGAGCACTGAAAGATCACGTCCTAATGACGCCTACTCTTATCAAGGTCGCACCCTCGCCGATCGGGAGAATCATTGGCACGCTGAGCGAGTCGCATCTTGTGTTGCAAGCCCTAGGCTTGGGAAACGTCGCGGTATGAAGCCGACAAAGCCAATGGGCGCGAATGATGAACTGTCGGGGTTAATGGAGACGCTGCTCAAAACCGGACAGCGCTTGGAGGAATTGACGGCGGGGGAAGTGGATACAGTGGTGGACCGCGACGGACGGACCTTATTGTTACGGGGCACTCAAGAGCAATTGCGGTACAGCGACGAGGCCCGACAAGCCTCCATCTTGAACGCTCTGCCCGCCCATATCGCGCTGCTCGATTCCAAAGGGATCATTATCTCGGTGAACGACGCGTGGCGGCGATTTGACACGACGAATGTCTTGCAAGGCAGTCCCGGATATGACGTTGGCCGCAATTACCTTGAGATTTGCGATGCTGCCCGCATTGATGGTTCTTCGGATGCCCGGCTTGTCGCCGAAGGCATTCGTGCGGTGCTGAGTGGAGAGCAGGGGAGCTTTTCGACCGAATACGAGTGTCAATCGCCAAAGGAAACCCACTGGTTTCTCTTGACCGTGACCCCTCTGGCGGAGGACCGCCGAAGTGGCGCCATCGTGATGCACCTCAACGTCACGGAGCAAAAACGGGTGGCGTTGGAGTTAGCCCATTCCGCTGAACACGACTTTCTGACTGGTTTGCCCAATCGCATGCTTCTAAATGACCGCGTCAGCCAGGCGATCGCCTTGGCGAAACGGTATCAGAAAAAAATCGCGGTACTTTTTCTGGATATAGACGGTTTCAAACATATCAACGATTCCCTGGGCCATCCGATGGGCGACAAGCTCATTCAATCTATCGCCAAAAGCCTTGTGAATTGCCTGCGCGCTTCGGACACAGTGAGCCGCCAGGGAGGTGACGAATTCATCGTGCTGCTTTCCGACGTCGAACATCCGCAAGACACTGCTATCGCGGCGAGAAGGATGCTGGGGGCGGTGGCCGCGCCTCACACGATTGATCAGCATGAACTTCACGTCACTACCAGCATTGGCGTAAGTGTCTATCCGAACGACGGCCTGGATGCGGAGACGTTAATCAAGAACGCGGACACCGCCATGTACCAGGCAAAAGACAATGGGAGGCAGAGCTACCAGTTCTTCACCATTGGCATGAACCTGCGGGCGGTGGAGCGGCAAGCGATCGAGGAGGGCCTGCGCCGCGCACTGGAACGGCAGGAGTTTACGCTCCACTATCAGCCTAAGGTGAATCTGAAGACAGGGCTGATCACCGGTGCGGAAGCCTTGTTGCGGTGGACCAATCCGATTCGAGGTGCGGTTTCTCCGGCGGAGTTCATTCCGGTCGCAGAAGCTTGCGGCCTTATTGTTCCGATCAGCCGCTGGGTTCTGGAAGAAGCGTGCAAGCAAACCCGAGCCTGGGTAGACGCCGGTCTCCCAGCGATGACCATGGCGGTGAACATTTCCGGAATGGAGTTTCGCAATGAGAACTTTCTCGCTGGCGTGCTTGCCATCCTAGAAACAACGGGCCTGGATCCGAGATTTCTTGAGCTGGAGCTGACCGAAAGCGTTCTGATGACCCATGCCGAGTCCACCGAATCCATCCTCAAGGCCTTGCGAGCGACAGGAGTCCAACTGGCGGTGGACGACTTCGGCACGGGTTACTCCAGCCTGAGCTATCTAAGAAGGTTCCCGATTGATGCCCTCAAGATCGATCAGTCCTTCGTCCGTCAGCTCACGATAGCTCCAGATGACACGACAATAGTGACTGCGATCATCGCTATGGGCCGAAGCCTGAAGCTGCGGGTTATTGCCGAAGGCGTGGAAACACAAGATCAGCTGGCATTTCTTCAGGCTCATCGCTGCGACGAGGCCCAAGGATACTACTTCAGCCGGCCAGTGGTCTCACAGCAGTTTGCCAAATTGCTCGAAACCGGCATACCGGGAAAGATCCCTCAAAACTAGTCAATTCTTTGAAGCCAATTCGGCTTCTGTTCGAACAGACCTAACACGGTTGCAAAAGAAGATAAAGAAGACCGCAGGAGATGGATTCGTGGTGATGGAGCGCTTGCGCAACAACGAACCGTCTGTCGAATATCCCGGTGATTGTGCTGACCGGCCGCGAATTATCCAATGATCGCGACCGTGCTTTGCCGGCGGGAGCGACGGCCTTCTTTCAAAACCCAGCCCGCACGGAGCCGCTCGTGTGCTCTTTTCGAAGGAGTCTTTCGCATGGTCAATGCATTATGAAAGAGCGCCCCGCTTGAAGAAACGACGGCTGAAGCCGGTGGAATCTGCACAGCCGAACCTCTCGATCCGAACCACAGGTGTGTGTGACGGGCCGCTCTAACAAATTAAAGAGTTTGCTTATCTGAATCGTTTTTATCAAATTAGGCAGGCGCGCTCGCTTCTCGGGCCGCGTATCAGTTGCCTGGGGGTAGACTGGCCGCGTACGCCTGATCGAGCAGATCCTGCGTTTGGCCGTCATAGTCAGCATCGATCGACCACATGAACACTCCGCCCAGATTCCATTGCCAGTCGGAGTACCACACGCGGGTATAAGTCGATATCTCGTCGTCGTAGGTGATGAACCCCGGCGTGCCATCCACGCGCAGCATATACGGCACCAGCGCAATCGGGTCGTAATAGGTATGCCAGCCCTTTTGATTGATTCGCTGTTTGAAAAAGGTTCCGTAGTTGTGCGCCGAAATGCCCTTGCAGCCTCCATCCTTCGTCAGGTCAGCGGGCGGGCAGTCTCCAAACAATTCCGACACATCTGCATAGAGATAACCGTAGAAAGGGGTGCCCATGTTGAGCTGCGAGGGCGCGACCCCTTCCTGGAGGAAAATGTCGACCGCCTCGTTGGCGGAGCCTCCCGGCTGGCACTCCCATGGGTCGGGATTGTTCCAGTCCCAAAAGATTTCTGCATTCAGCTGCCCATCTGGCTCCCCGGACGTAGCGCACTCGTACATCATAATGTTGAAGAAATCGACGAGCGGGTCTACCTGGGGGATGGCATACCCGTTGCCGCCGTTTCCCCAAGGGGGAACATCCGCGGAAATCAAGTAGGTCGGGGAAGGAAGCGCGGCCCGTAGACCCGCCATCAGACTGTAGAAGTTATTGGTCTCCGCCATTGTGGGATATTCCCAATCGATGTCCACGCCATCGTATCCGTGCTCTTTGACAAACATCTCCACGTTGCCAATGAGTGTGGCCATCGCATTAGGACTGCCATCAAAGTCATTAAATGGGCCGCAGACGCCTATCTGTACTTTGACGCCGTTCGCATGTGCCTTGGTGAGGAGATTGGGTTCGAGAAGGCCATTGGGGTCAGGGGCAATGTAGAGCGAGCCGTCGGAATAAAAACCGAGGCAGAAGTGAATAATGTGCGTCAATTTGGCGTAAGGGATTTGCTCGGAGGTGTAGGGCGGTGTCTGAGTCCGACTCGAATAGCTGTAATCGCCAATGAGACGCTTTGCCGGTTTCGGGATGGCGGCACTTGACAACTCCTGGTCCTGCCCGCTAGCCGAAGGGCTGGTGGGAACGGTCACCTTCCCGTCGGAGTCCACAGTGAACTCAGACGCCGCCCCATTCAAGCTCGCCGAGGTGGCCTGCGCGAGACTGACCCCGGCGATCTGCACCTGCGTTCCCACTGGGTCTTCGACCGGGGTGAAACTCATAAGCTTCGGCATCACGAAAAATGTCGCGCTGCTAAGCGTCCCGCTGGGCGTAGTAACGGTCACGGCGCCTGTAGTCGCATCCGAGGGAACCCTGGTCTTGATCTCAGTCGCCGAGATCACTTTGTAGTGCGCTTCTATGCCGTTGAAGCTTACCTTGCTGGTGCCCGTCAAATTGCTTCCCAGGACCGTCACATCGGTACCCACTACGCCCATGCTTGGACGGGTCCGCACGAACGGAGCGAGGCCCATCGACAGCGTGAAAACTGTGCCATAACCGCTCCCACCTGACCAACTTGTCCCGTAGAAAGTGCCGTTGGTGGCTTGTGTTAGCCCTGAGTCCGCGCCGCAGCCGTCGGTGTAGTCGAAGTTGTGGAGCGTGGTCAGCGTGCCCCCGGGAGTGATTTCATAGATAGTGCCACAGTCGTAGTTACTGGATGTCTGAACTGTTCCGTAAAAATTCCCATCGGTGCCTTGTGCCAGTCCCTCGGAGTAGGGCATGGCGCCGTCAGACCAGTTGAAGCTCTGTAGCGTGGTCAGCGCGCCTGCGGGCGTCATTTCGAAAACCGTGCCGTAGCCGTCGGCTCCGCCCTCCCAAGTGGTTCCGTAGAAGTTCCCATCGCTGGCTACCAAGCTCGCGTTCGGGTTGGCGCCGTCGCTGTAGTCGAAGCTGTGCAGCGTGGTTAGCTTACCTGTGGGAGTAATCTCGAAGACCGTGCCATAGTTGTAGGTCCCGCCATTGTCGGTCGTCCCATAGAAGTTTCCGCTCGTGGCTTGCACCAATCCGGCATTCGGGTAAGCGCCATCCGTGGAACTGAAACTGTGCAGCGTGGTCAGCCCGCCCGAGGGGGTGATTTTGAAAACAGTCCCATAGTTATGGGCCCCGCCTGCGTAAGTTGTTCCGTAGAAGTTCCCGTCCGTGCCTTGCACCAGCCCTGCCCACGGTTGGGCTCCGTCGGAGGATCTGAAGCTGTGCAACGTAGTCACCGAGCCCGCCGAGGTGATTTCGAAAACCGTGCCATAGCCGTGGGCCCCGCCACCGTGAGTTGTTCCATAGAAGTCCCCGTTGGAAGTCTGCACCAGGCCTGCGTTCGGGAAGGCGCCGTCACTGGATTCGAAACTGTGCAGTGGAGTAACTGTTCCCGAGTCGATTACAAAAAAAACTCCATAACCGTGCCCGCCGGCCCAGGTTGTCCCGTAGAGATTCCCGTCAGTAGCTTGCACCAGCGTCCCGTTCGGGTTGGCACCCTCGGTGTAATTGAAGGTGAATATGTTGGTGAAGGTCTGCGCGTGTGAGGAGATTGCCGTTGCTGTAAGAATTACAAAAAAGATGCATACCTTGGTTAGTAAGCCGTATTTCTCCATGTTGCCGCCCCTCCCGGTCTCGCATCGGTTGTGAAGGTGAGTAACTCAAAGAGCCCAGGATTGTTTTGAGGACTCCCTATCTTATGCTTTCACGCACAATCTTCATGATTGATGGTCGCACTACTACCCTCAAAGCATCACACTTCATCCTGCGTATTGTGGTTGCCTTCGATGACGTGAAATCTCGTAGATCTCACAATTTTCTTGCGGGAAGGCTCATACGAGTCGACTCGCCTCCCGGAGGTGGAGCTTGTTCTCGGGGAAGGCCAGAGAAGCCGCGCCGCGATTGTACTCCCGGCCAATTGAGGCCCCCAAGAAAAATTGCGGGAATCACGCTGCCCATGTGCAGGGATTTGCCCAAGAGTGCAATATCATCGTCCCGAGCGTCGACTGCCGGGCTCGGTCCGCAGGAATTTGGAGGGCGGGTAACTCAAAATCAAGAATTACCTGGGTCTCTTCCAACTGGGGGTTCCCTTCGAGAGCAAGGGTGTACATTGAAGGGCGGCGGGCAGTCTTTTCTGTTTCTCGTAAACCTGCCGAGGTGATCGCCATTTACTCTAATTTGTCCAAGCTGAACAACGGACTTGCATCAGGATCACCGGTTCTGGCCGTTCCTGTCAGACGGTCGAACACTCGCGAGAATTAGCGCCGGTTAGACGGCAATTCTCGAACGGATGTCTGTCCGCGAGATCTCCCTATGGATCGAGACACTGTAGTAAAACTGCAGTAGTTCCATGTTCAAAACGTGGCCAATCGGATCATGATGGTGCAACTATGCCTCTCTCTGCCTCTCTGCATTCATTGACTTGCTCATTTGACTCACGTAAGATTTCGCGCCAGTGATCGGTCAAACCATCTCGCACTACCGAATCGTTGAGAAACTTGGTGGTGGTGGGATGGGGGTAGTTTACAAGGCTGAGGACACGCGACTCCATCGTTTCGTCGCCCTCAAGTTCCTGCCGGAGGACGTCGCAAAAGATCCTCAAGCTTTGCTGCGCTTCGGTCGCGAAGCACAGGCTGCCTCGGCTCTGAATCACCCCCACATCTGCACTATCTATGACATCGGTGAGCAAGGAACTCAAGCCTTCATCGCCATGGAGTTTCTGGATGGTGTGACCCTCAAGCACAAAGTCGAAAGCCGGCCGCTCAAGACTGAGGAGTTCTTAGACCTGAGCCTACAACTGGCCGATGCACTCGATGCAGCCCACACCCGCGGCATTGTGCACCGCGACATCAAGCCAGCCAATATCTTTGTTACCATCCGGGGACAGGCCAAGATCCTCGACTTCGGACTGGCGAAGCTGAACGCCAGCCGCAATCTCTCGGCTTCGATGGACGGCTCGACGATTGCAGATATCAAGGAGGAGCAACTCACCAGCCCTGGCAGCACCGTAGGCACCGTTGCCTACATGTCTCCCGAGCAGGCGCGGGGCGAAGAGCTCGATGCCCGCACTGATCTGTTCTCCTTCGGCGCGGTCATGTATGAGATGTGTACTGGCCAAGTGGCGTTTGGCGGCAGCACTTCTGCGATCATCTTCGAGGCTATTCTCAATCGCGCTCCTACGCCGCCACCGCAGCTCAATCCCGGCTTGCCCTCCGATCTCAACCGCATCATTGGCCGGGCGTTGGAAAAGGACCGTGAGCTGCGCTATCAGACAGCTTCTGAAATACGCGCCGAATTAAAGGGATTGAAGCGCGACCTGGACTCAAGCCGGAGTGCCGCAGCGCAGGGTACGGCATCCGCAGCACAGGCGGCGGGAGCTGTGGCTTCCGCAGCCGTGAGTCCCGCAGCCATGGCCAGGAAAGGATATTCGCTCGGATTAATGGGATTGATCGCCTGTGTGGCCCTCTTTCTCGGTGCAGGGGCAGGCTGGTTTCTCCGTGCCACTTGGATGCCGGTGTCACAGCCGTCGTACCATCAACTCACCTTTCGCCGAGGGACCATTCGGTCGGCGCACTTCACACCCAACGGACAGTCGGTCGTCTACGGAGCTTCCTGGGAAGGATCGCCGATCGATCTCTTCATCACCAGTCCTGAGAGTCCGCAGTCGCGTTCCCTCAATCTTGTGGGAGCGGCGCTCCTGGCTATCTCCTCCTCTGGAGAAATGGCTGTATCCATGGACAGCCGCCCTTCCGGGGTCTATGCCCAGGCGGGCACGCTGGCAAGGGTGCCCCTCAACGGCGGATCTCCCCGTCCTGTGTTGGAGAACGTGCAATGGGCGGATTGGTCTCCTGATGGAAATAACCTGGCTATCGTGCGCGATGTCGGTGGTCGAAACCAACTCGAGTTTCCCATCGGGAAAGTGCTGTACCAAACCTCCGGCTGGATTAGCCATCCGAGAGTTTCAAGAAAAGGTGACCAGGTGGCGTTCCTGGACCATCCTTTGCCCGGCGATGACTCAGGTTCAGTCAAGCTTGTGGACCTGGCCGGGAACGTCAAGACTGTGGCAACGGGATTTCAAACAGCCCAGGGATTGGCCTGGTCTGCCGACGGCGGCGAAATATGGTTTACCGCCGCCGAACTCGGCCTCAAACGTTCCATCTACGCGGTCACGCTCGGAGGCCGCGAGCGGCTGATCGCGCGGGTTCCGGGGACCCTGATGCTACAGGATATTTGGCAGGATGGGCGGGTGCTTCTCGCCAAGGACGCATGGCGGCGAGAATTGATTGGCCTGGTTGCCGGCGAGAACAAAGAGCGTGATGTGTCGTGGCTCGATTACTCATACCCCTCCGACCTTTCCCGTGATGGCAAAGACTTACTCTTCACCGAAGCAGGGGAAGGCGGAGGCCCGAACTATTCTGTTTATCAGCGAAAGATTGGTGAGACCTCGGCCGTCCTATTAGGAGACGGCATGGCGCTGAGTGTGTCGCCCGATGGCAAATGGGTGATTGTCAGTACTATCTCCGCGCCCGCCCAGTTGGTTCTTCTCCCAACAGGGCCTGGCGAGGCCAAGCCTCTGACCCATGACTCGATCAATCACAGTCGGGCGAAGTGGCTTCCTGATGGCCAGCGCTTTGTCTTCTCCGGCAAGGAACCAGGTCATGCTGCGCGTATTTACCGCCAGGATTCGCCCGAGGGAAAACCATTTCCCATCTCCCCGGAGGGAATCGATCCCCTTGCTTTGGTTCTTTCCCCGGATGGTCAGCAGGTAGTCGGCATCGGGCCCGATGAAAAAGCATATTTTTACCCGGTCGCCGGTGGGGAACCTCGCGCCGTTCCCGGTATTGAGGCAGGAGAGCAACCAATTCAATGGAGTGATGACGCTAAGACAATCTATTTCTATAAGCCGGGGGACCTGCCCGCCAAAGTTTATCGGCTCGATTTGGCGACCGGCCAAAAGACTCTGTGGAAGGAGCTGATGCCCTCAGATTCAGCCGGCGTAAGCCGTATTGGTCCTATCCTCCTCACGCCGGACGGCAAGTCATGCTTGTACGGCTATCACCGAATTCTCTCAGACCTCTATCTAGTGGAAGGACTCAAGTAAGCAATTTTCTTCTGAGTTTTCAAGATCGCGGCAACGGCCAAAGCGGGTCCCGCCAAGTCCCAGTAACCCGGTGCAACCTTAAAGCGGCGAGCCAAAATCAAGTCCTGGTTCGCGAAACCTTCGGTTTGTGATCGCTACGCATTCGCCACCTTAGTTAGATTTTGAAAGCCGGACTGGTCACCGGCCATTCAGAGAAAAAAGCGCAAAACCGTGTGTGACCTGACCGAGTAGTCCGTTCTCTCCAGTCCGATTTGTTTGGGACCGATCGCGAATACGGGCACGTTTCGCAGATTTCGGGAGGAGAACCGCAGATATTCTCTGCAGTTCAGACTGGTTGGCGGAGAGGGAGGGATTCTATTACCGCCGTTGCCCGCAAGTCACTGTGAAACCTACAGTTCCGTGATAATACCCTGTGTTTGAGAGGGTTACAAGCGAACCCCATCCTCGGCTACAGTTTCGATAGTTTCCCTTATTCGCTGGAGTTCCATAAAAAACGGTATCAGTGGTATCAGTTGGGAGCTGGGCGAAAGAAGGCTTCACGGGGCGTAAGTTTAAGGTCTCCCCTGATAAGGGACAAACGGTTGGGGGATCGAAGTTACATCGAAGGCTCTATTTTGAGCCTTGTGAAATGAAAGCGAACCACGTCGACTCCGATTCAAGCAACCAAGACGGCCGCTCTACGGCTATTCGGTATCGTCCAAGCGCTATGCCATCTACGAGAAAATGGGTCACGATGGCATCAAAGTCGTCGAGCCGAAGGCCCACGGACTTGGTTATCTCGCTGCACCCAAAGAGGAAAAAGAAGGCAACGAGGGAAACTGGATCGCCGAAGCTTGGGATTGGCTCTTGCGTCGTGAACTGGGCCTAGGATGCACTGCGCCAACATGGTTGAGGGTGTAAATAAGACTGTGTAAACGGCCATGGGAAGAAGAAAATAGGAGACCAACCCATGGCAATCGACAAGAAGTTGATCGACCAACTGCTGACCAACTACAAGAAGCCCGAGGATAT
>Ga0181537_10001226_pt1 | contig 23869 bp, 17 predicted proteins | sample PEATcosm2014_Bin_39_FD_119765 | JGI IMG/M metagenome (GOLD analysis project Ga0181537, IMG submission 119765) | Peatland microbial communities from MTU Mesocosm Facility, Houghton, MI, USA - PEATcosm2014_Bin23_10_metaG | ecosystem: Environmental > Terrestrial > Soil > Wetlands > Peat | place... | reverse complement strand
CTGGCAGCATACCGGTTGGACCGGCGATTGGTTCACTCGCTACACACTGTATCGCGACCGTAAGGCGGTCGTCACCAATCTTCTCGTCCTGCTCGGCTACGCCGGAATGATCGGCGCGCTTGGAATGCTGGTGTGGGCGCAATTCGACCACCGCGTCATGCAGCCGACGATCAGCACGGACTGGTGGGGCTGGCCGGCCTTGGAGCTGGTCTTCGTCCTAACCGTAATGAGGGTTTTTCAGAAAGCCTATTTCGTTTCGTCCGTATACGGACCGACGCAAGGCATCCTCGCGCTCGTGAGGATCCCGTGGGGAGCGACGGTAAACGCGGCGGCAACCGCGCGTGCTTGCTGGCTCGTCAGTAAAGCCTCGCTGACCGGAACGGAAGTAACCTGGAGCAAGACTACGCACTCGTTTCCGACCGACCGCGCTTTGCACGAATATCGCCGCCAGCTCGGTGAGGTGTTGATCGAAGACGAACTCGTCAGCAACGACGATATCGCGATGGCGCTCGCGGAACGGCTTGAGGGCGAACGCATTGGCGAGACGCTCGTACGTCTGGGATATCTCACGCGGCGTCAGCTCGTCGGCGCCGTTGCCAAACAGATCGGAGTCGGCGACGCCACGGGCGACGACTTGCTGCCGACTGCTGCGGCGCTGGCGCTCATCACGCAGCCCGACGCGCGGCACCATCGTGCACTGCCTCTGCGAACCGAAGACGGCGTCACGACCGTCGCCGTGGACGACGAGCCGTCGCAAGAGCTCCGCGCTTTTCTGGCCGAGCACATCACCGGTACGCTCGCATTCGTACTGGCGGAGCCGCAGCGCTTGGTGCACGCGATCGAACGCTCCTACGCTTTTGGCGACGATCGTCGCAAGCCGCTCGGCGCATATCTCGTCGACCGCGGTTTCCTGAACCGCCACGACCTCGAGCGCATCCTCGAAGCCCAGGACCGCAAGCACAAGCCGCTCTTCGAATTGGTCGTCGCCGGCGGTTTCCTGACGACCGCACAAATACAAGAAGTCCAAGAGGTTTACTTCCGGCGATGAGACGCGTAGCGACGCTTGGCGTTCTGGTTCTTGCCGGTTTTCTGGTGCTCGGCGGCGTGTTGCGCGCCGCTGGACGCAACCCGTTTCTCGTCGTCGACGGCGACGGCTGGCTCGCGAGCAATGCGAACCACGACGCCGGAACTTGGACGGTTCTCAATCCGGAACGTCCCGCGTTCGGACTTCAGCTCAGCGAGCGCAACGATTTGCCATTCGATCGGGGAACCGCCGGCGCGACGTTTTGGGTGCGCAACGCACATTGCGGCGTCGGCTTCGCCGCGTTCAGCGAGCAATGCGGCTGGCAACTCGGACTCGCGGTCACGCAATATCGCTCGATCGTCGTTGGCGGGCACGGGATCGAGATCGACGGGCTTGGGAAGCCGCCATACGGGCGCGTGATCAATTTTTCACGCGACGGTTCGCAGATCGTGGGCTTGCTCACCAACACCTACGTCGATTTCTCGGGCGTCGACGACAAGACCAAGCCGAGCTGGTTTTCGGGGTTCGATCTTGCGCGTGATGGGTTCGTCGTCCGCCGAACGGCGCCGAGCGCTCCAAGCTTTGAGGAATTGCTGAGCATCGATCGCGACGGCGATGCGAACGTCGCGGGCGACCTCGCGGCGCGGCATGCGACACAGCACGCGCCGAACCAGTGGGCCGCGCGCGTTCGGCTCGTTCATGGCGCGTACACGTTCCGTTTCGCAACGCCGTTTACTCAAACGCCCGTGTGCGTCGCGACGAGCGAAGGAGCGGCGCGCTTGCGCGTCGCGCCGAGCCCGACCGATTGCCGCGTCACCTCGGACGACCGTAACGACGGTGCGACGATTGACATCGTCGTGATCGGAAACCCACAGTGAAAATTTTTGCGATCTTCGCGCTGTTCGGCGCGCTCTTGGGGGGTCATCCCGCGAGCGTTGCGCCGTCTGCGATTCTTTCAGGGCCGCCGTTGCAGCGCCTGATCGTCGTCATCGATCACAGCGGCAATAGTGCAGCCGATGCGCGCGCGGCGACCGCAGCCGCGATCGTGCTGCATCATTTTGCGCGCGAAACGTCCTGGAGCTACATCGACGATCTCGACGAGAGCGCCGTGCGCAACGCGGACGCCGTCGTCTATTTCGGCCGCCGCAGCAGCGTGCCGGCCGCGAGCTTCGAGCGCTTGCGAGCCGCGCGCCGTTTGGTCGTATTCGAACAGCATCTGGGCGAGCTCAAAGCCATCGGCTTCTTCCCGCATGTCACGCGGACGACCGAAGTCGACGCTCCGGCGCATGCCGAGATTCATTATAAAGGCCAGCGGTTTGGCGTCATCGGCTCGTTCTACACGCGCTTTACCGTCAGTGCAGGTGCGGCGACGTACGGAACGATCGCCGGTACGCCGCTCGCCATCGTCGATGGGCCGGCGACGTTCATCGCTGCTCCTCTTACCTTCACCAGCGAATTTCGAGACCCGTACGGCCAAGGCTCGTGGCTGGCCGCATGCGACATCCTGCGCATTGGTTTGGGCGTGCCGCCGGCGCCGAAAATCGCGCTGCTGCGCTTTGAAGACGTCTCCGTCGAGGTTCCGACCGATCGCATGCGAGGGATCGTCGATTACATGGCGTCGCGCGATTTGGCGTACGGAATTGGCGTCATCCCGAACCAGATCATCCGCGACGTGAACCTGCAGAAGCTCTCGGAAGATCCCAGCTTGGTCGCCGAACTTCGGTTCGCGCAGGCGCACGGCGCGCGCATCGTTCTGCACGGCTTTTATCACAGCTACAACTCGGCTGAAGATTTTGAGTTCTGGGACCCCGTGCATCAACGTCCTCTGCCCAACGACTCGGTTGCGTTCATGAGCGATCGCATCGCCCAAGGACTCAAGATCGAACGAGGGCTTGGGCTCGACCCGGTAATGTGGGAATCACCGCACTACGCTGCCTCACCGCTCGACTACGGCGTGGTCGCGACGTTCTTTGCGACGTCGTGGGAACGGCGGCGTCCGGTCGCGTTCTTGCCGTGGGCGCTGCAAAGTGACGCGTATGGTTCCGTGCTCCTGCCCGAAAATCTCGGATACGATTCGGTCCGCGCCGCCGATCACCGCATGAGCCTCGATCAACAGCTTTCACGCGCGCGTGCCTTCACGGTCTGTGCCGACTGCGTTCCCGCCGGCTTTCTGCATCCGTCGACCGTGCCGCTCGCTGACGTTATCGACTTCGTCAACGGAATCGAAGCGCTCGGCTATCGCTTCGCCGATCCACTCGGCGTGATGGCGCCGGAGACTCACGTATGATCGTCGCGCTTCCCCCATCGCCTCCGGCGATCATCGCGCAAGTCGCGGACGACGAGCTCTTCTACACGTACGTCAAGCAGAAACGGTACGCCGACGCGATCGATCCGGGGATGCGCTACCTCGAAGCACATCCGGAAAATGATGACTTCGCGTGCGATCTCGCCTACGCGCTGCTCGATCTCGGCCGGACGGACGACGCGCGCAAGCTGCTGCGTGCGCATGCTGCGTACCTACGCGCGCATCCGGATCGCGCCTCGGTTTGGCTCGATCTTTCGTATAAGGATGCCGATGCGAAACGGTATCATGACGCGATCGACGACGTCGATGCCTACTTGGCGATCAAGCCGAACGACGTTGCCGCAAAGGCGCAGCGAACCGCGTACGGGCAAGCCGCGTGGGGTGGCCCGCGTTACACGAGCTACGGCTACACGCAATACGAAGGGCGCTTCTCAGACACGCTGGTCGGAATCGATCAGACTTACGCGCTTGCGCCGCAAAGCGCCGTGCAGCCGTATGTGGCGACCCACCTCTCGGAAGACACGCGTTCGGGCGCACCCGGGGCGTCACAAATCTTTAACGACAACGCGCTTATCGCCGACGCCGGCCTGCGCAGCAAGTTCGGTTCGTATCTGCTCGGTTTCATCGAAGGCGGCGTTGGGATCGGTTTGCGCGGACAAGGGACGATTAGCGACCTCCGCTACGGCCTGGAATACTCGCGGCAATTCGCCGCAGCGCCGCTTGCGAGCACGACCGTCAACGTCAGCGCCGTGATGTACTCACGCTACGCCGGCAACGGCATCATGTATTACAACGTGATGCACGACTTTGCCGGACATCGTCTGCGTCCGGTTGTCGGTATCAACGGCGGGATCGACACGCACGGTGTTTTCGGCAACAATTTTGCCGAAGCCGAAGGCGGCGTTGATGTCGGAACGAGCGCCTTCACGCTCCGCGTGCTCGGCGTTCGGGGCTACTATTTCCAGCGCGGGAGCGCCCTTACCGCGCCACCGTATTCGACTTTGCGCGTGCAGATGATCTTCAGCGCCGGGAAATAGAGCCTCGCTCGGGATGACAACGGAGGAGTAACACCGGCGTAACTTCTCGCGTGTAGCTTGGCGGGGTGTCTGCTCTGGATGGGCTTCTGCGCGAGGCCTGCATGGTGTGCGCAGTGCTTGCGCTGCCGGCCATCGTTCTTGCAACGATCTTAGGCAGCGCCGTTGCCGTGCTGCAAGCCGCAACGCAAGTGCACGAACAAACGCTTACGCTGCTGCCGAAACTCGTCGCAATCGGTACCCTCGTCGCACTGTTCGGCGCATTCGGAATGCGCCTGTGCTGTGGGCTCTTTTCTGACGCAATTACGGCGCTGCCGCTCCTCGTGCACGGCACGTGACGGCAACGTTCCTGGCGGTGTTCGCGCGCGCCATAGGATTTTTCGCGCGCGCCCCGGGCTTTTCGCGTGCGAACGTTCCACCGGGCGTTCGCGTCATCTTTGCATTGATGCTCGCGATCGCGGTTCTTCCCGGCACCGGACGCGTCCACGAACACGCGATTGCAACGGTAACGTGGATCGTCGCGAGCGAAGCACTGACGGGCGCTGTGATGGGTTTCGGTGCGACGCTGGCGTTCGAAGCATTTGCCGCAGCCGGAAGAATGCTCGACGATCTCGTCGGGTTACGCGCCAGCGTCCCCGGAATTGCCGTCGCGCCGGTGGGATTCGGCGGCTTGTGGCTGCTCGTCTTCATCGCCGCATTCTTTGCGCTGGGCGGCGCCGATGCGTTGATCGTTGCGTTCGTGCGAACGTTTTCAGAGGTCCCGCTCGGCGCCATGATCGGCGATCCGGCTTTGCGGAAAGTTGGATTCGCCTACATGCCTGCGCTCGTGCGCATATGTCTGCAGCTGGCTACGCCTGCAATCTGCGTGACGCTCTGCGTGCACGCCGGGCTCGGCGTGATAGGCCGTGTCATCCCGCGGTTCGGCCATCTGTCCCTCGCATTTCCGGCAGCATATGCGGCTGCGATGCTGACCGCGTTCGTGTCCCTTGCCGCCGTGCGCGACGTAGCGGCAGCGCGATGAAGCGTTTCGAGCCGACCCAATCGAGACTCGAGCGCGCGCGTCGCGAAGGCGATCATCCGCTGTCGCGTGATGCCGTCGCCGTCGGTACGTCGTGCGGCGCGCTGCTCGGCTTGATCGCGATGCTTCCGCTGGCGCGATCCGTGACAGGGGAAAGCATGCGGGCGGTGCTGGCGGCCGGTGCGACCTCGCGCCTTGCAACGGCTCTCGCCTTGACCGTCGCTGTCGTGGCCGCATGCGGGGCGGCAGGCTGCGTGCTTACGACGTTCGGGCAGACCCGCGGAATCGCATTACGCCCGCTCGCAATTCGTTTGAACCTGACGCCACCGCTCGGGCTCGATGCGGCGAGCGGTGTCGCGCGCAGCACGCTTGCGGTGCTTGCCGCTCTGGCGTCGATTGCGCTCGCTATCCGGCCGGATCCGGCTGCGATCGTTCGCGTCGTCCAATCTGCGCTCGCCGTGGGGATCGTCGCAGCAAGCGTTGATGTGCTCTTCGTGCGCAAGAGTTGGCTGCGCCGGTTGCGGATGACGCACGAGGAGCTTCGCCGCGATATGCGCGAGCACGACGGCGATCCGCAGGCGCGCATGCGCCGGCGGCGATTGCATCGCACGCTGGTGCGTGGCTCGCTGCGGCACATTCGCCGCGCGACGTTCGTTGTTGTGAACCCGACCCACGTTGCGATCGCGCTGCGGTACGTTGCCGACGAGACACCCGTACCGATGATTTTGGTGCGTGCCGCCGACGACTGGGCGCTCCGCGTTAAGAAGCTTGCGAGCGAGGCGGGCATTCCGGCGATCGAGGATCCGCCGCTCGCGCGCCGGCTCTACGCCCTTGATGCGCTCGGGCCGATTCCACCCGAGCTCTATCTCGCCGTCGCACAAATCATCGCGACGCTGAATCGGGAACGCTAATGCAGCTCCGCTCGACGTATGCGTTCGCGTCGGTCGTGCTGGGGATCGTGGTTGTCCTCGTCGTTCCGTTGCCGCCGCCGCTTCTCGACCTCCTTTTGGGAGTCGACATCCTCGGTGCGGCGCTCATTTTGCTCGTCTCGATACGGATCGAGGAGCCTTTACAATTTTCGGCGTTCGCACCGGCCCTGCTCGTCGCAACGCTCTATCGACTCTCGCTCGACGTTTCGGCGACACGGCTGATTCTTACGCACGGCGACGAGCCCGGCGGAGCGGGCTCCGTCATCCCGGCCTTCGGTGCATTTGTCGTCGGAGGAAGCCCGATCGTCGGATTGATCGTGTTTGCAATCCTGATCACGATTCAATTCGTCGTCGTCGCAGCAGGCGCGCAACGCGTCGCCGAGGTCGCAGCGCGATTCACGCTGGATGCGATGCCGGGAAAGCAGATGGCGATCGATGCTGAAGTGCACGCCGGCGTCTTGGAGCCGGATGCTGCCCGGGCACGTCGTGCGCGAATTCAAGCGGAGGCGGATTTCTACGGCGCGATGGATGGAGCCGGGAAGTTCGTCAAAGGCGATGCGGTTGCGGCAATGGTGATCGTGATTCTGAACTTGCTCGGCGGGATTACGGTCGGGCTCGTACATGGCCTTTCGCCTTCCGATGCGTTTGCGCGCTATGCGATTCTCTCCATCGGCAACGCGCTCGTTACAACGCTGCCCGCGTTCCTGATCTCGCTTGCGATGGGCTTGATGGTTACGCGCGTCGCGATGGAACGTTCGCTCGGAAGCGATCTCGCGCAGCAACTCCTTGCACGGCCGGACGCGCTTCGGGGCGCAGCGGCACTGATGGGAATCCTCGCATGTGTTCCTGCGCTCCCGGGACCGCTTTTTGCGACGCTCGCAGTCGCGGCGATCGTCGCAGCGCAGCTCGCGCAACGCACGCAACGTGACGAGGGTGAGGCTGCACGCAAAAAGGTTGCCGAGACGCGCCGCATCGCGATGCGGCGCCCGGAGAGCGCACTGGGTCTCGTCGGCGTCGACGCTATTTCGATTGATTTCGGCGGCGCGTTGCTCGCGCTGCTCAAGCCACCGCATGACGAAGCGCTTCTCGATCGGATCGGCGAGATTCGCCGCGCGCTTGCAATCGAGATCGGCATCGCGATTCCCGGCGTGCGCTTGCGTGACGACTTGGCGCGCGAACGGGACACCTACGCAATCCGGGTGCACGACGCGGTTGTAGCGGTTGGCCGCGTGCAGCTCGGGCGTCTGCTTGCGGTCGGTGACGAACGCGCGCTCGCGAGCCTCGGCGGCGACGCCGTGCGCGAGCCGGTGTACGGCATCGAGGCGCGTGCGATCGAGCCTGCGCAGCGCGCGACCGCAGAACGCGCGGGCTTGATCGTGTTCGACCCGATCTCGATTGTCGGCTCGCATCTTGCGGAAGTCGCGCGCCGTCATGCAGCCGAGCTTTTCGGGCGTCAAGAGTTTGCGACGCTGCTCGAGCATTTGCGTTCGAGTGCGCCGGCGATCGTCAAAGAGATCGGCGACGGCAACGTCTCCGTAGCGCTGGCGCATCGCGCGTTCGTGTTGCTCTTGCGTGAGAAGATGTGGCCTCGCGATCCGCTCGCGGCGCTCGAGGCATTGCTCGACGCGCCCGCGCGTGAGCCGCGCGACCTTGCGGAAGCAATGCGACGCAAGCTCGTCCCGCTCGAGCTGCGACGCCGCAATCGCATGTTGAACGCCCTCATCGCCGCTCCCGCACTCGAAGAGGATTTACTGCGTTACGACGATCCGGAGCTTGGCGTCGCGCCGGATCCCGCGTTCGCGCTTGCGTTACGCGCTGCGCTGGTTGCACACGCAGAACGCTTCGCGCGCGGCGGCGCCATCATCACCGGCTCCCGCACGCGACCGCTCTTAGGCGAGCTTGTCGTGCGTTGGGGAATCGAGCTGGAGGTCTTTTCCTACGCGGAGCTGCCGCGCGAGATGCCGCTCGAACCAATCGACACGCTTGCGCTCGAACACGACGGACAAAGTCCCATGACCGTCAACGTGCAGTCGATCTCCGAGAATCCGCGCGTCGAGCCGATTGCTGCGGCCAGATCGGCGAGCCCCGGCGCGGTGATATTGACGAGCTGACTGCACTTTGTACACAAAAGATGATGATGCTTTTCGAGCACGGCTTCGAAACGTGCCGCTGAACCTGCATGCGAAAACACTTGCACGAGCCCAAGTTCGCGCAGGATGTCGAGCGTGCGGTAGATCGTTCCGAGACTGACGCCGGGAAGCTCTTCCCGAACGCGTTCTAAAATCGTTTCCGCGGAAAGATGCGCTGCGCCGTCCAGAGCACGCAGAATCGCGGCGCGCTGCTTCGTCAGACGATACTTCGTCTGAAGAAGGCCGGCGTCGACCCCCTTAACATCCACCATCTCAAGCGCCCTCATTCACGGTTTGACCCGGGATGCCGACCCTGCTACAATCTTGCGGTTCTCCCCTTCCCTTTGGCGGAAAATGTGGTCTAAATTCAAGAACCCGCTGAAGGCGGCACTGCTGGTCGTCTTCGTCGCCCTCTGCGTTTGGGCGATCGTGCCTGTACAACAGAAAATACGATTGGGCCTTGACCTGCAAGGCGGCGTCCAGGTCATTTTGCAGTTGCAGCCGACCAAGGACGTCCCGGCGATCACCAGCCAGGTGCAGAGCCAGGTCGTACAAGTCATCGATAACCGTATCAACGGCTTGGGCGTGACGGAGCCACAGATCACGCGTGTCGGCAACGACCGGATTCTGGTTGAGCTGCCGGCGGTGAAAAACCCTGATGAAGCAATTCGCGCGCTCAAAGACGTCGCGCATCTCGAGTTCAAGATCGTTCCGGAGCAGGTAGCAAATCGCGCGTACGCGGCGCAAACCTCGGGCAAAGATCAGGCCTACATTCAAGGAAACGTCGAGAAGCCGTCACCGGCATATGCGGCCAGCGGACCGACGATCTATAGCGGCGCCGAGCTCAAAGGCGCGCAGGCGTCATACGATCAGAGCGGCCGCCCGAAAATCGATTTTCAAACCAAGGATCCCGCCAAGTTCGATTCGCTGACCCGTAAGTATCTGCATCAGAATCTTGGCGTCTTTTTGGACGGCAGCTTCGTCACGTCGCCCGTCATTCAATCGCCGATCGGAGAGAGCGGCGAGATCACCGGCAGCTTTACGGAAGACGACGTCGTCCGCGTCGCAAACGAGCTCAACGCCGGCGCGCTGCCCGTCCCTGTCGTGATCATCTCGAACGACACGATCGGTCCGGTTCTTGGACAGCTCGACTTGACGGAATCGCTGTATGCCGCGGCGCTCGGCCTCGGCCTCGTGCTCGTCTTCATGATCATCGTCTACCGTTTGCCGGGTTTGCTTGCGGACTTGGCACTCGTCGTATACGTCGTTGCGTTGCTCGCGCTTTTGGCGATCAACAGAGCGACTCTCACGCTGCCCGGCATCGCCGGATTCGTCCTCTCGATCGGTATGGCGGTCGACGCCAACGTTCTGATTTTCGAGCGGCTCAAAGAAGAGCTGTGGTCGGGGAAGACGCTGCGCGCCGCCGTGCGCACCGGCTTCGCGCGTGCGTTTACGACAGTCTTCGATAGCCACGTGACGACGATCGTCGGTGCCGGCGTGCTCTTCTTGCTCGGTACCGGCACGGTAAAGGGCTTCGCGTACACGCTCTTCTGGGGCACCGTATTCTCGCTCGGGACTGCCGTATACATTACGCGCTTCTTCATGGACGTCGTCGTCGACAGCGACGCCATCACGTCGCCCGCCGCGTATGGCGCGAGCCCAAGCGACATCGCCGAGACGCGCGCTGCGATGCGTGCCGATAAAATGAAGGCCGGAGCGTAGCATGTTTTTCCGGCGTCTGAATTGGAATATCGTCGGCTGGTTCCGGATCGTCTCGGCGATCTCGTATGTGGTCATTGCAGCCGGTTTGATCACGATGGGCGTGCATTGGCACAACACGGGTGCGCCGCTGCGACTCGGCTTATCGTTCACCGGTGGTACCGACGTCACGCTCAAATACGATCGCAGCGTCACGCAAGCCCAAATCGCGTCGGCGCTTTCGACGGTCGGCGTCGGCGACGAGCGCATCAACACGCTCACCAAGGCCGGCGACGTTCCCGATTCGCGTTGGAGCATTGAGACCCAAACCGATTTCGGCAATGACACGACGAAATTGTGGAGTACGCTTGGGACCGTTGCGACGGTCGACCGCGCTCAATCGTCGGTCTCGACGGTCGGTCCGACGCTCTCGCATGAGTATCTGCTGCACGCGCTCTACGCGCTGATCATCGCGATCACGATTCAGTTCGTGTACATCGCGTTCCGCTTCGGCTGGAACTATATCTTCGGACTCGTCGCGATCATCGCGCTCGTGCGCGACTCGCTGATGATGATCGGGATCTATGCGATCGCCGACAAACGCGTCGACGACGCGTTCTTGGCCGCGGTGCTGACCGTCATCGGTTATTCAGTCATGGATACGATCGTTATTCTCGACCGGATCCGCGAGAACACGAAGGTCATGGACGGCGAGCCGTACGAACGGATCGTCAACACTTCGATCCTGCAGACGATGACGCGCTCGGTTAACACGCTGGCGACTGTCGTCATCACGCTGGTCGCGCTCTTGGCGCTGGGCGGAGCATCGCTCAAAAACTTCGCGTTCGCGCTGCTGGTGGGCATTTGCTCGGGTGGCTATCACTCGATCTTTTACTCGGCGCCGCTTGTCGTCCGGCTGCGCAAACAGCAATTGGAGCGGGCAGAGCGGCGTCGCGCGCTCGGCTTGAGCACGCCTTCCGCACGTCCACGGACGGTCGCCGAAGCCAAGGCGCAAGCCTCGCGTACCGCAATCGAGCGCGAAGCGATTCTGGCTGCACGTAAAGAGCGCAAGGAAAAGGGAAAGGCCGACGTGCGGGGTGACACGCAACCGCGCCAGACGCGCTACCGTAAGCGTCGCATCGTGACAGCGGCGACCGAGACGATCGAGCCGGAGATCGATCCGCTCGATGCGCAACGCGCCGGTCTGCACGACGAAGCGCTCGAACAAGGTCACGAGGAGATAAAACTCAATCTCGAAGAGACCGAGTAAGTCTCTTCGTTCGCCGGCCCTGCCGGCGCCGACGCCCTCTGAGGCTGCGTTCGAGCGGTTGCTCGCGACGTTCGACGAAGAAAAGAGCGAGTCGAGCGAGTTCATCGACGAACTGTTTGCGAAATCCGCGCAGTTTCTCGATCGCGAGCGGTACGCAAATATCGGCGATGCCGGTGAATTCAATACGAAGCTCGCCGGCGTGAGCTTCGAAGGCCGTCAAGATATCGCAGCCGGCGTACGTCCCGGCGCGGTCCTCGAGCTGCGACGTCAAGCCGACAACCCACACGATGCGAACGCGATCGCAGCATTCTACGGATCACTGCAGCTCGGGTTCTTGAACCGAAAGCTCGCGGAAAAGCTCGCACCGCTCATCGACGGCGAAGGCCGGCGCTATGGCGCCGAAGTGACGGCGGTGACCGGCGGCGTGAAGGGCCGCTCGTTCGGCGTCAACATTCGCGTGCGACGCAGCGACGTCGGACGTCGCCGCGTGCGGGCAACGACCATCGCCGGACCGGCGCGCCACGACGACGTGGTGCGCGCGCTCATCGGCACGCACCCTGTGCGCGAGTCGCAAGCGCTTGTCGTCGAGCGCGTCGAGGCTGGACGCAATACGTTGGCCGTGATGGGCACCGGGCGCGGCAAGTCGTTTTGCTTTCAATACCCGGCAGCTATTCGCGCGCTCGAACGCGGCGCAAAGACGCTCGTCATTTATCCGCTACGCGCGCTTGCGAACGATCAGTTCGATGCAATGGAACGCCGGCTCGGCGAAATCGGCGTCCGCATCTTTCGTGCCAACGGCGCGATCGACGGCGAAGAGCGCGCCGACCTGATGGCGGCGCTGGAGAGCGGCGAGTGGGACGTCATCTGCTCGACGCCCGAATTCGTCGAGTACCACATCGAGCGTTTTGCCGCGGAGAAAAGCCGGCCGTCGCTCCTCGTCGTCGACGAAGGGCATCACGTCTACGAGTCGAGTCATCGTCCGGCGTACGCGAAGCTCGCGAAGACGTTACCGAAGCTCGGTATGCCGCAGGTCCTCGCGTTGACGGCAACCGCGACGGATGACGCCTTCGCACACGTCCGGCGCGAGCTCGGCATCGATGCGTGGGTGATCGACGCAACGGTGCGCGAAAACTTGCACGTCGTCGACGCGCGCAACGTCGAGAAGAAGGAAGCCTATCTCATCGACGTCTTGCGCGATGGCGGCAAAGGCATCATTTATTGCCATTCTCGGAGCGGCGCGACCAATGTTGCGGAGAAGCTTCGGGCTGCGCTCGGCAACGACGTGGCGTTCTATCACGCCGGCATGGGCTCGGCGGATCGCGCGCGCGTCGAAGACTATTTCCGCGACGGCAGCCTGCGCGTGGTCGTCGCAACGTCGGCCTTCGGCGAAGGGATCGATCTCCCGGACGTCCGCCACGTGTTTCTCTATCATCTCAGTTTCGATTTTACGCAGTTCAATCAACAGGCCGGCCGTGCCGGGCGGGACGGAGCCGGTGCCAACATCCATCTGCTCTTTGGCGAGAGCGATAAAGGGCTCAATGAGTTTTTGATCGACTGCGAAGCGCCGCGCCTCGAGACGTTGCGTGAAATCTATCGCGCCGTGCGTGGATTTGCGCGGGACGGGATCGCGCGCATCGATAACGACACCGTCGCTGCAACGCTCGATTTGCGCAATGTCCGCTCATCGACGATCGGCGTCGCGCTGCTGATCTTCGTCGACGCGGGTTTGGCGGAAGCCGGGATCGACGACGAGGGCCGTTTCGTCCGGATGCTCGAGGTCCCCGGAAAAATCGACTTGACGCAGAACGCGCGCTTTGCGGAAGGCGAGGCCGAGCGAGAAAGTTTTCAGCGGTTTTGCTCGCTCGCGCTCACCGAGTCACCGCAGACCTTGGAGCGAATCATCAACCGGCCGATCTATCCGCAAAACGTCAACCTCGTAGAGTAAGCCAGAGCAGAGGTAAGGATGAACACCAGCGCAACGGTCATCGACTCGTCGATCTATCGTGATATCTTCAGTACGGCCGCGATGCGAGCAGTGTGGTCGGACGAAACTCGCGTGCAGTATTATCTCGACGTCGAGCGTGCCCTCGCGCTCGTACAAGGCCGGCTCGGCATCATCCCACAGAATGCGGCAGCCGAAATCGCGAAGCATTGCGCGGCCGGCGAAATCGACTTCGAGCGATTGAAGAAGGCGACCGAGCGCGTCGGGTTTCCGATCATGCCCGTCGTGCAGCAACTCACCGCGCTTTGTGCTGAAGGTTTAGGCCAGTGGTGCCATTGGGGCGCGACGACGCAAGACATCACCGATACCGCAACCGTGTTGCAGATGCGCGCGGGACTCGATCTCATCGAGCGTGACATGCGCGACGTGATGGGCGTACTAGCCGCGCTTGCCAAGGAGCATCGGGATACGCCGATGGCCGGCCGCAGCCACATGCAGCAAGCGATACCGATGACGTTCGGCTATAAGGTCGCCGTCTGGCTCTCCGGGTTCCAACGCCAATTGGAACGGTTCCGTGAAATGAAGCCGCGCGTGTTGATCGGCGAGCTGGGCGGTGCCGTCGGAACCCTCGCATCGCTCGGCGAGCGTGGGTTCGAAGTGCAGGATGCGGTGATGGATGAGCTCGGTCTCGGACGGCCGCCGATTGCGTGGCACACGATGCGCGATACAATTTGTGAGGTTGGGAATTTTCTCGGACTCTTGTGCGGTTTGCTCGAAAAGATCGCGCTCGACGTCAAGCTGCTGATGATGACGGAGCTCGACGAGGTTGCGGAGCCGGCCGGTACCGGACAACGCGGCGGTTCGAGCACGATGCCGCAAAAGCGTAATCCGATCTCGTGTGCGTACATCACGGCCTGCGCAGGCGTCGTGCGCCAACACATTGCCGGATTGCTCACCGCCATGGGCTCGGATCTCGAGCGCGCTACGGGACCGTGGGAAATCGAATGGCTTGTGTTGCCCGAGATATTTTGTTACACCGCCGGCGCGCTCGCGCAAGCGAAGTTCATGCTCGCGGGACTCGAAGTGCATCCCGAGAGCATGCTGCGAAATCTGCAGATCACGGACGGCTTGATCAACACCGAGAACGTCATGATGGCGCTCGGCCCGAAGATGGGTCGCGAGATCGCGCACGATAAGATTGCCGCGATCTGCGTCGAGGTCGCGAAGGGCAAAGGCAGGCTCATCGATCTGCTGGCCGCAGACGCCGAGATTGCGAAAATCTTCGATCGTGCGGCGCTGGAGAAGTTGCTCGATCCGCGCAGCTACGTCGGGTTGTCAGCCGCGATGGTCGACCGGGTACTAGGCGACGACGACGCTATCTGAGGAAGCATTTGCGCTCCCCCTCGACTTCGCTCGGGGTGACAGCGGGGGGATGACAGAGTGTTCGCGTAACGTCGCGATATCGGCGTCCGACAATTTCAAATCGCGCTTCAGCAAGCGTTCCGTGTCCGCGCCGACCGCCGACGGGCCCGGGACGATCGGCGCTTCCTCCGTCTCTGCGAAGTCGGGAAGGGCGCGCATCATTTTCATCGAGCCGAACGTCGGATCGTCGACTGAGACGTACGATTTCCTGAACTGAATCTGCGGATTCTCGAATACGGTCGGAATTGTTTCGAGCGGACCGATTGCGCAGCCGAGCGGAATCAAGGTGTCGAGAACCTCTTGCCGCGTGCGCACCTTGCACCAAGCTCCGATCGCATTGTTGAGCGCGTCACCGTTCTTGAGGCGGTTGACGTTTGTTTTGAAACGTGGATCTTGTGCGAGCTCTTCGCCGCCGATCGCTCGAATGAAACGCTCGGCTATCGGTTGCGAGCTGCCCGAGAGCGCGACCCATAGCTCGTCGCTGCATGCGAATGCCCCGCGCGGCGCGGTGAATTCGAGCTCGTTGCCCTTGCGAATCGGGACATGGCCGGTCTGATCGTAATCCATCATGTGCAGCTCGGTCAGCTTCATTGCGGCTTCGTAGATCGCGCAGTCGATGATCTCGCCCACGCCGGTTTCTTTGGCGCGCAAGTACGCAGCCAAAACCGCGCTCGTCGCGAGCAATGCGGCCATCGTATCGGCGAGCGCAAACGGCGGAAGCAGCGGCGGACGGTCTTCCCATCCGCTTACTGCGGCGATGCCGGTCATCGCTTCGGCGAGCGTGCCAAAACCGGCGCGGTCGCGGTATGGTCCTTCTTGACCGAACGCGGTCATTCGCAAAACGATCAAACGCGGATGCATTTCGAGCAGCGCCTTTGGATCGAGGTTCCAGCGCTCGAGCGTACCCGGACGAAAATTCTCGATGAGAACGTCGAACGTTCCGAGCCAACGCCGGAAAAGCGCTTGCGTTTCCGGTTTGTGTAAATCGAGAGCGACGCTCGATTTGTTCCGCGAAAGCGATTTCCAATAAATGCCTTCGCCGTGTTTCTCTGCGCCGAAGTGCCGCGCGGGATCGCCTTTCCCGGGTTGTTCGAGCTTGACGATTTCTGCACCGTAATCGCCGAGCTGCGTCGCGCAGAGCGGCGCCGCGATCATCGTCGCGCAATCGAGTACGCGCATGCCGTGCAGCGGCCTGGGAGCTGCTTTAGAAGCCATAAGCCGGAGTTCCCAGGCCTTGCGGCCAACCTCCTGGCACGTGAATTATTTCCTGCGGCGGCCGATCTTTTCGTCGGTCTGCTCGCTCTTTATCGTGTTGGTCGGGCTCATCACGATCCCGGCACTCCCGATCTCGCAGTATCCGCAAATCGCGCCGCCGACCGTAACCGTCACCGCGACGTACGTCGGCGCTAGCGCGGAGACCGTCGAGCAAACCGTGACGATTCCGCTCGAGGAAGCGATTAACGGTACGGAAGGCCTGCGTTACATCAGCTCGCAGAGTACGAACAACGGCACCGTTACGATCACGTGTACGTTCTCGCTCGATACGAACATCGACATTGCGGCGACCGACGTGCAGAACGCGGCGAACAGCACGCTGGGCGTACTGCCTTTCGCCGTACAACAGACCGGACTTGTCATCAAGAAGAATTCCGGTTCGTTCGTGATCGCGTACGGTTTGTACGCGACCGATTCGCGCGTCGACCGCCTGTTCATGGCGAACTATGCCGACATCTACATCGTCGACGCGCTCAAGCGCATCCGCGGCGTCGGCGACGTCCGCGTCTTCGGCGACCGGCGATACGCGATGCGCGTGTGGATCGATCCGAAGCGCTTGAATGCGTTCGGGTTGACGGCGACCGACGTCACGAATGCGATCGCCGCGCAGAACGTGCAAGTCCCCGCCGGTGCAATCGGCCAGCCCCCGGTTCCGGGTAATTCGCCCTTTCAGATTCCGCTGGCCGTGTCAGGAAGGCTCGCAGATCCCGCGCAATTCGGCAACATCATCGTCAAGACGACCCCCACCGGGGGGTACGTGCGTATTCGCGACGTCGGGCACGTCGACTTGGGCGCACAAGATTATTCGAGCAACTTACGCTTCAACGGCAAACCGTCCGTCGGCATTGCCGTGCTGCAGCTTCCAAGTGCGAACGCACTCGATCTCTCGCGCCAAACGCAGGAGACGATGAACAAGCTCTCAGCACATTTCCCGCCCGGCATGAAGTACGGCGTCGGCTTCGATTCGAGTTTGTTCGTACGCGAATCGATCAAGGAAGTCTTGATCACGTTGCTCATGGCGATCGTCCTGGTGATCATCGTGATCTTCCTGTTCTTGCAAGATTGGCGCACGACGCTGATCCCCGCGGTCACGATCCCGATCTCGCTCATCGGAACGTTCTTCCTTATGAAGCTGTTCGGCTTCACGATCAACACGCTGACGCTCTTCGGCTTGACGCTCGCGACCGGGCTCGTGGTCGACGACGCGATCGTGGTCATCGAGAACATAGCGCGTTTCATCCAGGACAAGAAGATGGAGCGGATGGAGGCCGCCGAGCAGGCGCTCAAGGAGATTTACGGAGCCGTCATCGCCAGCTCGCTCGTGCTGCTCTCGGTTTTCGTTCCGGTCGGATTCTTTCCGGGGACGACGGGGCGGCTGTACCAGCAGTTCGCGCTGACGATCGCGTGCGCGATTGGAATATCGCTATTCTGCTCGTTGACGTTGACGCCGGTGATGTCGCGCTTGCTGATCAGTGCGGAAGAAGGCCCGCGCGGGCGTTTCTTCGATCTGGTCAACGTAGTCATTCAATGGATTCGTACGGCCTACGATCGCTCGCTGCGGCCGACGATGCGACACGGTCGAATCGTAGGATTACTCTTCGCGCTCGGCTTGCTCGTTACGGGTTTCATCTTCACGCGCACCCCGACGGCATTCATCCCCGACGAGGACGTCGGCTATTTCATCTCGCTATTGCAAGCCCCCGACGGATCGTCGCTTCCGCATACGTCCGACGTCGCACTCAAAGCCGAGCAAATCATTCGTTCGCAGCCCGAAGTCTCAGACGTCTTCAGCATTCAGGGTTTTAGCTATTCGGGCCAAGGCCCGAACTTCGGTTTGATCTTCTCACCACTCAAGCCGTGGGGGGAGCGGCCCGGCGCGCAACATACGCTCTCAGCGGTTATTCGACGCGTGAATGCCGACTTTGCGAAGATTCCTGACGCGTCGATCATTGCGTTTAACCCGCCGGCGATCTCCGGCGTCGGCAACGTCGGTGGTTTTCAGTTCGAGCTCGAGGACACCGGCAACATCGGATTGCGGGCGCTGAGCGCGGCGGCGCGCCAGTTCGTGCGGTCGGCGAATCAAGATCCGAATCTGCGTTTAGTCTATACGACTTTCCACGCAAACGCTCCCGAGCTCATCGTCGACGTCGATCGCGACAAGGCGCAACAGATCGGCGTAAACATTTCCGACATATTCAACACGCTTGCGATTTATCTCGGCTCGGATTACGTGAACGACTTCACCTATCTCAGCCGCTCGTTCCGCGTGTATGCCCAAGCGGACACCGACTTTCGTCTCTCACAGCTCAACTTCCAGAACATCTTCGTACGGTCTGCGGCCGGTGGGGCGGTGCCGCTCTCCGCGCTCGTCCACGTGCATCCCGGTCAGGCGGCACCGGTCATCACGCACTACAATTTGTTCCGCAACATTGAGGTTCTGGGTCAAGCGGCGCCCGGACATGGGAGCGGAGATGCGATCGCCGCGATGGAGCGCTTAGGCGCGAACATCCCGGGCGTGCAATACGAGTGGACCGGGATCGCGCTCGAAGAAACGACCGCGGGCGGACAATCGGTGATGATCTTCCTACTCGGGATACTGTTCACGTTTCTCGTTCTCTCCGCGAAGTACGAAAGCTTCACGGAACCGCTCATCATCCTCTTTACGGTTCCGCTTGCCATTTTGGGAGCACTCGCCGGTTTGTGGATGCGTGGATTCCCGAGCGACGTGTACGCGCAAGTCGGCTACGTCATGCTCATCGGGCTTGCGAGCAAAAACGCGATTCTGATCGTCGAGTTCGCAAACCAGCAGCGCGAACTGGGCAAGACGCCGGAAGAGGCGGTCGAGCTTGCCGCTGAGATTCGTTTGCGTCCGATCTTGATGACGTCGATAGCATTCGTTCTCTCGGTTGTGCCGCTCGTTATCGCAACAGGCGCCGGAAGTCATGCACGCAATTCGCTCGGCACCGTCGTGTTTTTCGGGATGGTGCTCTCGACGATCCTCAACCTGTACGTGATCCCGGTGCTGTACGTGTTCATCGTCCGGCTGTTCAGCAAGAAAGATGGCGACCGTCCGCTACGGCCGTTTAGTGCGCTGCGTGCGCGCTTCGGCAATGGCCGCAGCGAGAACGGACATCCCACTGTCATCCCGAGCGAAGTCGAGGGACAGATATAATCGAGACCACACATACATCCCGCGAGGGCGGCATCGAACAGATTCGTCTGCCGATGACGGATCATGCGCTCAAGTACATCAACGCGTATCTCATCGAGGGAGACGACGGTTACACGCTCGTCGACTGCGGATGGGGACTCCCTGAAGTATTGAAAACGCTCGAGGATGCGCTGAGCGATCTCGGCAAACGCATCGATCAGATCAAATGGGTCATCGCGACGCACTTTCACACGGACCATTACGGCATGGCCGGAACGATCGCGGACCTGGGTGGCGCAAAGTTGATGATGCATCCGGCCGACTGGGCGATCCTGAACACGCGCTTTCGCCACATCGAAGCGGAGATGCAGCGCCGCGATGCGTGGCTTGCAAGCAATGGATTCTCGCTTGAAGGCCACGCCGCCGAAGATCGCACACGCCTGTTTGCGCGCCGCTTCACGCTTAAGGCGCCGGATCGCGATCTTGCGGACGGCGATGAGCTGCAGATCGGGAGCCATCGTTTTCGCGTCGTATGGACTCCGGGGCACTCGCCGGGGCACATCTGCTTGTATGACGACGAACGCAAGGTGCTGCTGAGCGGCGATCACGTGTTGCCGCGAATAACGCCGCACATCGGCTTTTGGAACGCTACCGACGGCGATCCGCTTGGAGCATTCTTGGATTCATTGCACAAAGTGGCTGCGCTCGGCGCCAAGAGCGCATTGCCCGCGCACCGCGAGCCGATCGACGATCTGCCGGGTCGCATCGAGGAGTTGATTGCGCATCACGCGGAACGCGAGACACAAGTGCTCGATGTTCTCAGCGGGTCGATGACCGGTGCTGAAGTGGCGTCGCGGCTTACATGGCGAAGGAACCTAAGTCGCTTTGAGGATCTACCGGCGAGCGAACGGAGCTTTGCCCTTGTCGAAACGCTGGCCCACCTCGAACACCTTCGCGCAAACGGGACCGTCGAGAAGATGCAGCAAGCGGGTGTTTACCAGTATCGGCCGGCGCCGTAAGCTTGCTGCTTTCATAGCGCTTTTCGCGTTCGCGTCGGCGGGAGCGCCGGCAAGGGCGCAAACGACACCGCTTCCTGCGACAACGCCGACGCCCGCGCCGTTTCTCGTCGCGCAACCGGTCAGTTTCACGCTGACCGTCGGCGGCACGCGTGACGTCAAGATTCTTGGCGCAAGCGGCGCGCTCAGCGCGCAATTGTCATCGCCGATCGCGCAAGTCAACGTCGATCAATCGACGATTCACGTCATCGGAGCTCAACTGGGTTCCGCGACGTTGCACGTTTCCGATCAAGCCGGTGCGTCCGTCGACGTGCAGGTACGCGTCGGGCTGCCTGCGGGAACGATCCCCGCAACATTGTCGCTCACCGTTACGGGATCGCCGGCGGAGCCGGCCTTCTTGGTGCGGCAGATTCAAGGAGCCCTCGACCGCGTTATCCGGCCGACGCTCGTCGCCGGCGGTTCGATTGCGTACGGACCGCTCGGGCACGATCCGCAGCCGTTGCAGCCCGATGGCGTTGCGACCATAGCCGTGCCGGTTACCGTTGCGGGCTCGGAAGATACGGCGACCGTTACAGGCATTGTGACAGTGTCGGTTACGAACATGGCGCTGGCGGCAGTTCCGCCGTCCGTGCTTTTCTACGACGACGACCCCGAATACGTGAGCGGTCTCGGCGTACTCTTTCGTGGAACGGTCACGCCGGAGCGCTCGGCGCGGCTCTACTATTATCATGACGATCTGAATCTCCCGAAGGACGTCGCGATCGTGATCACGTCGGCCGGCGATAGCCAAGTGCAGTTGATCGACGTGGGTGGAGGCCCTGACCTCGACGTCATGAGCGTCGGGCACCTCGTCTCGAAAGTCTTCATGCAGGCCGAACCGCGCAACGAAGGGATCGTCACCAACGTCTCACCTGCGGCGCCATTCGTGCTGCGCAATACGATGCTGCTTGCGGGCGAGCTGGTTGCGGGAGCGGTCGACGTGCGCGTCGTCGGCGGCGCACCGGTGACGGTCAGCGTCATCGCGTACCCGGCAGGCGACGACTGGCACAAATACATGGCGGGTTTTGCTGCCCCGGATGGACACGACCGCCACGGTACCTTTGATCTTGGCGGATTCGGGATTCAGGCGCTTGCATACAGCGCCGGAGGCCCGGACGCAACGTATACGTATGGTACGCGAGATACGTCGCCTCGCAACATCGATACCACGGATGCCGGGCGCGATTTCGGCGACTACGGCGTCATCCATCGCGTCACGTTCGACATCAACAATCCGGGCAATACGCCGCAGACAATTTATTTGTATGAGAAACCGCTCGGCGGCGTCGTACGCAGCACGTTCATTGTCGACGGTCAAGTCAAAGAGCTTGGCTGCGTCCGCGTTCCGCAACGCTATCAGATCATGGCCTACACGATGCCGCCGCAGCAGCAAGCCGCATCGACCGTCATTACGATGACGGAAGGCGGCTCCAACTATCCGCTCGAGATCGGTATGACGGCAACTGCACCATTGCCGACGGTACCGCCGCAGAGCGCTCCCGACGGCTGCTTCCCGAAACCAACGCCGTCGCCGGGTCCAGTGCCGAGCAATACGCCATCTGAGGAACCGTCACCATCATCCTCGCCTTAAAAGCACCGCGCGACGGACAAAATGCCAGCGGTCCCACAGCGGCGTGCTCCAAATAGCGAACGGTAGCCCATTCTGACCCCCTGAACGGACGCACTCCACACATAAAACGGCTCGGAGGAAGAATGTCCAAACAACCGTTGGCGCGAGCATTTAGTTTGCTCGCGGCATCATTTTTTTTGCTTAGTTCACTATCGACAGCTCCCACGTCAGCCGCCGGTACGGTCAAGGTAGGCGTTCTGCACTCGCTCAGCGGCACGATGGCTATCAGTGAGGTGACCGTCAAGAACGCGACGATGCTCGCCATTGAAGAGATCAACGCAAAGGGTGGCGTCATGGGCGAGCAGATCGAGCCGGTCATCGAGGATGGCGGTTCCGATCCGGCAATTTTTGCGCAAAAGGCGCAAAAACTCGTTCAAGAAGATAAGGTCGTCACGGTTTTCGGCGGCTGGACGTCGGCGAGCCGCAAGGCGATGTTGCCCGTTTTCGAGCGCTTCCACGGATTGCTGTGGTACCCGGTTCAGTTCGAAGGCAACGAATGCTCGAAAGACATCATGTATTCGGGAGCGCAGCCGAACCAGCAGATCCTTCCCGCGCTCGATTGGGCAAAAGCCAAGGGCTACAAGAGCTACTTCTTATTGGGCTCTGATTACGTCTTCCCGCGCACTGCAAATCTCATTTTGAAGAAGCATATCGTCCATGACGGCCTCACCGTTGCCGGCGAAGAGTACGTTCCGCTCGGCGGAACCGATTTCAGTGCAATCGTCAACAAGATCAAGCTGGCGGGTCCGTCGATCATCTTCAATACGCTCAACGGCGACAGCAACGTCTCGTTCTTCAAGCAGATGGCGGCCGCCGGCTTGCCGCCGTCTAAGCTTCCCGTGATGTCGTTCAGCATCGCCGAACCCGAAGCAAAATCGATCGGGCCGTCGTTGCTGCAAGGCAGCTATGCGGCATGGAACTACTTCGAAAGTCTTCCTGATCCGGTCAACAAGAAGTTCGTCGCTGCGTATCACGCCAAATATCCCGATCAGCCTATTGACGATCCGATGATACACGGTTATCTCGACGTCTTAACGTGGGCGGCCGCAGTCGAAAAAGCCAAGAGCTTTGATATCGACAAGGTTCGAAAGGCCGCAACAATGCTGGCGTATTCCGACTACGGTATGGGCGAAACGAAGTTCGCTGCTAACCAAAGCCTTGTCCAGACGGGATTCGTCGGCGAGCTCGAGCCCAGCGGTCAGTTCAAGATCATCTGGAAATCGGCAGGACCAATCCAGCCGGTGCCTTACGATCCGCTCTCCTTCCCGGGCAAAGTCTGCTCGATCTAAGCGGTTTCCGTTCGCAATGAACGAGTCCGTTCTCGTTGCAGGTCAGCTCTTCAATGGGATCAGCGTCGCCTCGATTCTCCTCTTGGCGGCGCTGGGACTCGCTCTGAGCTTTGGGTTGATGCGTGTCATCAACATGGCGCACGGCGAGATGTTGATGATGGGCGGATACCTCACATACGTATGCACGCTGCTCTTCGGAAAGAGCACCGGTTTCCTGATCGGTATGGTCGTCGCGTTTTTCGGAGCAGCCGCATTTGGCGCGCTGATGGAATCGACGCTCATCCGAAAGCTCTACGGCAGGCCGCTTGACACGCTGCTCGCGACGTGGGGCGTGAGTCTCATCTTACAACAGGCTGCGCGCAGCATTTTCGGCCCGATCGGCGTCGAGGTGACGGCGCCGCCGTGGCTGGCGGGATCGATCGCCATTGGAGGCACGGCATTGACCGGGCTTTCGATCCCGCTCGTGCGCGTCTTCATTATCGTCGTTGCCGCAATCGTCTTGGGCGGCGTCACGCTTCTGATCATGCGCACGAGGCTCGGAATGCTCGTGCGCGCGGTGCATCAGGATCGCGGCATGGCCGATGCGCTCGGCGCGGATACACGATGGGTGGACCTTTGCGTGTTCTCACTCGGCACCGGGATCGCCGGATTGGCAGGCGCGACGCTCACGTTGATCGCGCCGGTCACGCCGACCGTCG
>Ga0181537_10001225_pt1 | contig 23869 bp, 8 predicted proteins | sample PEATcosm2014_Bin_39_FD_119765 | JGI IMG/M metagenome (GOLD analysis project Ga0181537, IMG submission 119765) | Peatland microbial communities from MTU Mesocosm Facility, Houghton, MI, USA - PEATcosm2014_Bin23_10_metaG | ecosystem: Environmental > Terrestrial > Soil > Wetlands > Peat | place... | reverse complement strand
TGTCGCAACATCACCGAGGCGTCTTTTGACGATTTGAAGATGCAAACCAGGTTCAGGGTGGGTGACCCGCCATCCGGAAATAACCCCGAAAATCGGGTTCTTTCGGATTGCCGACAATGCTCCCGCAATGAGCATTGAGGCTTCAAGGGAGCAACCTGAATTATGCGAGCGCAGGCATCAGTCCGACTGTCCGGGGCACGGAAAGGACCGTAATATTGTCCTCCTGGCCAAACTGCATGGCGGCTTCTGCGATTGCGTTCGCAGGTTGATTGCTGATTGCCTGTGTCCGGTCAAAGCCGTAGAGTTGCCAAGTCGCTCCACATCAGAAAAGAGGCGTATGTGATAACCGTTGGCGAAGCCGAGAACCTGCACACGATCGTCACCAAAGGCGTGGGAAGAGAGCGCCGACTCGCACGCGGTAGCGCTGGTAGGGCTCGCCGAGCCGCTCGATGAGCACGCGCTCCTCGACGCGCACGCGGTAAAGGAAGATGATCGGCAGGATGACGATGGATGTGAGCAAGCTCCAATAGGAGCCCACGAAAAGGAGCAGGCCGAGGTACAGGAGCAGCGCGCCTACGTAGCCTGGGTGGCGCAGATAGCGGTAGGGCCCGTCGGTGACGACCTTGTGGTTGTCCAAAATCTGGACATGCACGGTGAAAAAGCTCCCCAGCGTTTGGACGGCCCAGGAGCGCAGTGCCAGCCCCGAGAGCGAGACGGCCAACGCAACCCAGCTCAGCAGAGACCATGCGTAGCTCTCGGGGAAGCGGAGATAGTTCGCCTCCAGAACCCCCGCCATCTGGGTGAGGTAGATGGACCAGACGATGAGCCGAAAGCTTCCTCGATCCTGAGGCCGACCGCCTTCCATGGGCGAAATGGGCGGCTGAAACACGAAGGCAAGCGCGCCGATGACCCAAAGTATCCAAATCTTGGCGTGGAGGAGAACTACTGGCCTGCCGATGGCCGGCAGCAGGACGTACAGCACCAAAATCGCGAAGATCGACCTGGCTTTTCCGGCGTTCATGACAAGACCTCCATGCGCGGCTCAGCGCTGAGCGAGGCCAGCTCCTCAATGTTTCTGTGCAAATACAAATCGCTCGCAGAGAGAACCAGACCTGCAGCGCGGGCGCGACCGATCATCTGGATTGCGCTTACCGAGTCTCCCCCGAGTGCGAAGAAGTCATCCTTGATCCCGATGGAATCAGCCCCCAATAGCGCGCTCCAGATCTCTACCATCGCCTGTTCCGCCGGGGTCCGCGGCGCGACAAAGGGCGCACGATCGGCCGGTAGGTGGCTGCGCGGCCGCCGCATCACCGCCGCGACCAGATCGTCCGTTACAGAAAGAGTGCGCGCGATGTGCAAGAGCTTTTCCGGATCCACCTCGCCCGGGGGGTGCCGCACGGGCCCAGAGGATGGCACCTCTTCGGTCTCATACTTCGCTGGCTCAGCGGCGCGCCCCGGATCGAAGCGCAGCGCGGCCAGCGCGGCCGTATCCAAGCGCAGCAGGCCGTCGCTGAACAGACTTCCCGGCACCTCTCGTGCGACCGCATCGAGAAAGTCCCTCACCGGCCGGTTGCGTGCGCTGGGCACTACCGGAACCTCAACCCATCGCTTCCCTGCCGCCTTCGCCCGCTGCCCTACTGCGCTCAGCATCTGGTGCTCGACGCCTCGGCCCAACGTCCGGCAGCTCAGGAGGAGGTTCTCCACCCGCAGCGTTTCCTCCGTCTCCGAAAGGAGCGTCACTCCCACCAGCCCGTGGTCGCCGAAGCGATCCCGCACAGCCGTGACCAGACACCGGTCTTTCCCGAAGGCTGCGATCTGTGCCTCGGAGAGCCGGAGCGTGGTGGTGTTGAACTGATTGGTGCGGTGCATGAGCTGCGCCACTCGCGACACCTGAGCGTCCTCCAGGGCTGCGATGTCCACTTGCACCGCGAGGAGTTCGAGGAAGTCGGCAAGGGAGGGGGCATCGGCCCGCAGCCGGGCGCGATCCGCCTCGCGCTGGTAGAAGCCGGTGCGCTGCCGATCCTCCGCGGTCACTACCATTCGATCGAGGGCCCAAAGGTGGCTGAGAATTGCGGCAAGGCCGTCGGCCGAGCGCGGCGCCTGTACGACCACCACTTCCGGACATTTGGCGAGGACTTCGGCGCACTCGATGGGGTTATCGTCGATGAACACGAAGGTATCGAGCCCCATGTTCAGCTCACGCGCCAGCCCGCGGAGGTTCTCGGACTTCGGCCGCCAATTCACCCGCATGGCCGCGATGTGCTCCAGCCGGAGCGGCATGTCCGTACGCGCCGTAAACACCGCGCGTACGTCGACCTCTTCGTTCTTGCTGCACAGGCACAGGATAGTGCCCCGATCATGCTGCGCGGTGAGGAAGGCGTGAAGTGCCTGGTGGCCGTGGTTGAGCTCGACCCCGTCGGGTCCAACCTCGGCGCACACCCCATCCCAGAGCGTGTTGTCGCAGTCCAGGACGATCACCTTGCGCAGATGGCTCTTCAACGAATATGCGCGCCGTGCGAGCAGTGTTGCGAGCACTGCGTAATAGGCCGGCGAGTAGGGAATGCATCCCTGCAAGTCCGCCTCGGGATCGTGTATGTCAGCAATCGGGTATAGCTCGGCAATCTCAGCGGAAGTTGTGACGTACACTCCCGGCGCGCCATTGAGCGCCGTCCCCAAAGTGGCCTCCCGCTCCGTCCAGCCTTCGCCGGGCGATGGGCAGAGCACCAGCACCACGGCTGCCCGCGCTGCCGCCACAGCCGCGATCAATTGTTCGACCGCGGCGTCGAGCGCGTCCCTATCTCCCGCTGGTGCAAGATCGGCAAGGCGCACCAGCACGGCGTTGACCCCATTCTGGTTGCGGGAGAGCATGCTCTCCGGGTCGAGAAGCTGCTGAAATACCTGTCCGAAGCCCGCGTAGCTCACCTGCCACGGCCAGCCGAGCTCGTTAGACCAGAACTCCAGACCCCCGGCCAGCGGTTCGGCGGTGAAGGTAGCGCTGACGGTCAGAAGCATGGGCGGCGCATTAAGGGCGCGAGCGTTGGCGCGAAGGTGCTCGTCGATGGCCAGTTCGGACAGTCGGAGACCCGGATCGCGAACACCGGTTTCGAGGATCCCGGCCAGCGCCTGATATATGCGCTCGATCGTCTCGCGCTCGAAGAGATCCTCGGCGTACTCGACGGTCAGGTAGAGCTCCTTCCCGATCATCGCCCAACCGAGGAACAGATCGTAGTAGAGGGTGCCCCGCGGCGGCCAGATCGCGAGCGGCTCGATGTCGAGCCCGGTGGCCGAAATGCTTCCTGGCTGCGACAGCAATGTGAGCATCACCTTGAAGAAGGGGTCGAAGGTGTTACGCGAACCCTGGCTGATGTCGCGGAAGGCCTCGGCGACAGGTAATTCCTGGTACTCCATGGCCTCGCTCACCACCCGCGCCACCCGTTCGACGAACTCGCCGAAGGTGGGATCTCCCGTGAGGTCGTTGCGGAGACCGAGGTCCCATCCCAAATTTCCCAGGAGCGGCGCCAGCTCTGGACTGGTGCGTCCGTTGATCGAGCAGCCGAGTAGAACGTCGGTCTGCCCGGAGCACCGGTGCAAAAGCGTGCTCACTGCCGCGACGGCGAGGCGGAAAAGGCTGACGCGCCGCGCGTGGCAGAAGGCCTGGACGGCGACGACGGTGTCAGCGGGGAACTTGAAGAGCGCCGTGTTGCCGCGGCGCGAGGGAATTTTCGGGCGTGGCCGATCGGCCGGCAGGACTACCGAAGGGACTCCGGCAAGCCGCTGGCGCCAGTAGCGCATCAGCCGCTCGCGCACTTCCCCGACCAGGACCTGGCGCTGCCAGAAGCCATAGTCGGCGTACTGGATGGGGAGCTCGGGGAGCTCGGCGGCTCGGCCCGTAACATGCGCGTCGTAGAGCGAGAAGAGCTCGAGCTGAACCAGGAAGGTGGAAGCCATATCCGAGATCAGGTGGTGGAAGGCCCCCACGAGCCAGTGCTCATCAGCGGCCATGCGGACCAGCACGAAGCGGAACAGGGGGCCACGCCTGACATCGAAAGGCTGCTCGAGAAAAACGGTGATCAGACGCTGCGCCTCGGGCTCGCGTCCCGCCTGCGGGAGGTGGCGCAGGTCGATGACTGGGACCTCGACCGGCGCGGGGGTATGGGCGTGGATGTGCACGCGGGGCCCGCTGCCATCGTCCGCGAAGGTACTTCGCAGGGTTTCATGCCGGCGCACCACGTCCACAATCGCCTTCTGGAGCAACTCGATCCGCAGCGCGCCGACCACTCTCGTAAAGAAGGGGAGGTGCAGGAACGAATTGCGCGGATCGACCTGCTCCCAGTACCACATCCAGTCCTGGGGGACGGACAGCGCCATGGGACCGGTGCGCGGCACGGGCTGTATGGCGTCCTGGTCCGGTCGTGATTCCGGCTGGCGGAGGAACGCCAGGATATCGGGCTTGCGGGCAATCATCTCCTGGCGCAGCGAGTCGGTCAGCGCGCCCCGCTCCCCGCGGACCTTAAGCGCGTCCCCCTCCACCTGGAGCGAAATGCGCAGCCGAGCGAGCTCGGTAAGGATTTCTCGTACATTCATGCAGTCTCCTCAAAAAAACGGTCCAGGACGATGTGGTTCTTTGGCGGCTGCTCATCGTTGAGCGCGGCGACCACTGTACGGGCCACCCGCTCGGGCGGAATCCCAAGTTCCAGACGGTGCAGCGCGGTCATGTCCGTTCGCAGCCGGGGCGGCCGGACCTCCAGGAAACGGAGCTCCGGGTGGTCGACGGCGAGCGCGCGCAACAGCGCTTCCCCCGCCGCCTTCACCGCAACGTAAGACCACCAGGACGCGGGCGGCGCCTGGGTGGCTGCGGACGAGACGCCCACCACCCAGCCGCGCTGGCGGGCGATGAGGGGAAGGAGCGCCTGGTGGCCGCGGACCAGAGTGCGGATGGGCAGCAGCAGCAGTCGCTCCAGCTCCTCCGGGGTGATCTCGTCGAGGCCCACAGGGACGGGGGGCGTGCCGGCGTTATGGACGGCAATATCAAGACGCCCAAGCTCCCGCCGCACGTCGCGGGCGATCCTCGCCCACACTCCATCCTCGTCGAGATCTCCATCGACAACGAGTGCGCGGGGACCAAGTCCGCGCACGAAGCTCGCGACGTTCTCAGCGCGTAACCGCACGCGTCCGTGCACGACCACGTCGGCCCCGTGCGCGGCAAAGCCGGCCGCGAGCAACGAACCCAGCCCGCCGCTGGCCCCGGTGACCAGGGCAACCCGTCCGCGGAGCTTGGCCGAGGGCGCAAGGCTCCGCACGAAGGCGTCGAGGTCGGGCGTCACAGGCGAGGGGCGGTTGTAAGCCGAGGTGAGCACCGTTGCAAACGCGCCTGTGGGGCACGAAAGCGTCGCGCTGGCCTCCACCCGCCCCGAATCCGCATCCACGGCGGTTGTCTCGGCAGCAAATGTGAGTACGTGCGTGGGCGGCAGTGGCACGGGAGCAAAGTCGATCCGCACGGAACGAAACAGCGCTTGCCGGCCTGGAATCTCCATCCCGACGAGGTAGCTGACAAAGAGCAGCGCGCTGAGCTGGAGCGGCGGCAGATGCTCGGTGCGCAGGGCAAGGCGCTCGGCGAGCGCGATGAGGGCCTCGGAATCGAGGGTCCAGGCGCCGTGGCAGTGGTACCCGATGAGTTCCTCGGCGGTGCGCTCCACCGCTTCCTGCCTTGGAGCCTCGCCGGGCCGCGCCGGCGCCGGTGCGAAGGGCTGGGAGGCGACATCGTGCTGGAGGTCCACACTCAGGTAGGGCGCGGCGCCCCGGTGGAGCGTGAGCCGGAGATGCCTTGGGCCGTCGCTCGCCACCGACACTCGATGGGGCACCCCGGTGCGCAACGGACGCTGAAAGCGGATCTCGACGCGGCGGAGGAGAAGCGGCAGCGTCGCCAGCACCGGCTGCAGGGCGGCGAGCACGCCGAGCATCCCGTGTACGACCCGCCCCCCGAAGGGAGTGCGGCCGGCATAGGCGTCATCCAGGTGTAAAGGGTTGAGGTCGTGGGAGGCCCGTGCAAACTCGTCAATGTCGGCTGTGGTGAAGCACCGCTCTTCGCTCACAGATACTCCTCGACGATGTTTTCTCCCGCCGGGATGGTAATGGTGGTGACGGCTGACCGGATATACGCATCGTTCAGGAACTCGGCAGCGGCGCGCGGTTTGGGATGGGCTTGCGCGAGCGGAGAGAGAGCCGCGGAGGTCTCCTCGATCTCCCCGGAAGCAGGTTCAAGTTGAGAGAGGAGGCGGGTGGCGAGCTGCGCGATGCTCGGGCCGCTGACAAGGGTCATGAGGCTCAAGGGGATGCCCAGGTTCCGTTCCATTTCATCGCGAAGCTGCGCCGACATGAGTGAATCGATGCCGAGGCGACCGAGGGGCAATTGCGTGTCGAGAGCGGCCACGGAGGTGCCGAGAATCGGAGCAATTAGCACAGAGAGCGAATGGACGAGCCGCTGGTGACGCTCTTCGGGTGTTCCAGAGAGATCGATGCGAGGGCGGCTCGCCTGGTCTGCACCATCGGCCCGATGTGCCTCGACGATGTCGATGTACCGCCGCCTTCGCGCCGATCCGAAGGTGTGCTGCTGGAGGCGCGCCCAATCGAGGTCTGCAAGGATCAAGCGGGTGAAGCGGCGCTCGAGGGCGTAACCGATACACGAGAATGCGCGATCGGAGCTCATGCCCTGGTACCCCTGGAGGGTCACCACTTTTCGCCAATCGTCATGCGCGACGACGGTTGCTGCGTCGCTGATCACGCCGAGCGCCACGCTGCAGGCGGCCTGGCCGCGGCCATGACGGAAGGTGGCGAGCGAATCGAGAAAAGCGTTGGCCGATGCGTAGGCAATGGCTCCCGGCGAGCCGATCGCCGCTGCGACGGAGGAGAACATGAGGAAGACTTCGACCGGATGGTCCTCGGTGAGTCGATGTAGATTCCACGCGCCGACGGCCTTGGCTTGCATGATCTTCTCGAAACGCGCGGCCGTGACGTTTTGCGTGAGCTCGAAGCCGAACTCCGCCGCGGCATGCACGATCCCGCGAATGGGTGGCAGACCCGCGGGCCGCCGTTGGAAGATGGTGGCCAACTGCTCATAGTCGGCGACGTCCGCCGAGACGACACCCACATTAACTCCGCGGGCACGCAGCGACGCCATGACGCCGAGGGCCTCCTCGCTCGGCGCGCGGCGGCCGAGCAGGAGAAGGTGTCGCACGCCGCGATCCACGAGCCAACGGGCCATACCCAACCCCAGGCCACTGAGTCCGCCAGTGATGAGATACGTACCGTCGCCAGAGAGTAACGGGCCCCGGAGCTCAGGTTGATGAATGCTATCCGCGGCAGGACGCACATCGAGAAGCACTGGATCACATGTGGCGCCTGCCCCGTCCGCGTCCTGGCTCGATCCGGCGCTCTGCTCTCGCCGCGTCCATGAACGCACGCTCGGTGTGAGGCCTCTCAGCCTGCCTTCTTCAAGGAGGCTCAGGGCCTGCGTGAGCAGGGCGTGTGCCGCGCGGGGCGACCGTTCGACGAAGAGTGGCATGTCGACGCGATGGACGGTGGTGTTTCCGCCGAGCTTGACGCGGTTCAACGCGGACGTCGCACCAAAGACAACCAGCCTGCCACCATGCGAGAGCTTGCGTCCGATCCAAGCGGGAAGCTCGGCGTCAGCCGAAGCGTCGATGATCACGTCCGAGACCTCGAGCGTGCCCTCCAAGGTGTTCCCATCGCGGGACATTTGTTCCGAGTGGACCATCAGACCCGTACTGGCGGCGAGCTCGTTCACGTTCGCGCCGTGCGGCGCTACTGCTACCACGTGCGCTCCGTCGGCGCGCGCGAGTAGGGCGCAGGCCTTGCCAATCCCATCGTGCCCCAATCGTACGATGACCCGGTTGCCCGGTTCGACGCCGGCCAGGGTTCGAACGGCGCGCAGGGCTCCGACCACCGGAAGCGCGCACGCCGCATCCTCGAGCGAAAGTCCAGGATGCGGAAGAGCGACTGTGTCCTCAGCAGCATGAATGAAGCGGGACCGCACGTTGCCTATCGCCAGTGCGGCGACCCGCATGCCCGCGTCGAACGAGCTGACGGAATGTCCCACGGACTCGACAACACCGAGCGCCAGGGTCAACTCCAGAGGAGCACCCGCGGTGGATGGATCCGGCTTCGCGGCATCGCTCGCGCCGGACCAAAGCGCGGAGTACTCGACCACGATCCCGATCTGTCCGGCCCCCGCCGCACGCCACGGTTCCCCACGAAACGTCAGACCGAGTTCCGACTTCTCGCGCACGACTTCGCATCCGCCGGAGAGCAGGCTGAGAGAGGCGCTGACCTCGAGCGATCGGAGCGACTCCTGGTTCAAGCGCTGGACGTAGGTCGTCGTTTCGCGGAGGGCTACCTCTTCTTCGTCGAGGTCTGACAGGAGGACTTGCGCGATAGTAGCCGCCGCCGTTTCGATGTCGGCATCGACCAACGTCACACGCATAGCATGCTGTTCACACATGATCGTGCGAGCCATCCCCCAGAGACATCCGTGGCCGGGCGCACGGGACGACTCGTCGGGCAGAACCGCTTCACCGTTGCGCGTGAGTATCCAGAGGCGCGGAACGGACGCCCACGCCACCCTGGTCATAGCACGGGTCAGCGCCAAAAGAGCTATACAATCGGCGATGGAGGCCTGGGGATCGAGTCCGGGACTCGCCTCGAAGACGACAGCCGCGATGCGGGGGTGCTCCCACGCGATCCTCTGAAGTGCGTCCAACCAGGCGCTGCCCGGCCCTTTGTCGCCGAGCACTGGCGGCTCGAGCGACAAGACGGCTCGTTTCCTGTGCGATAGCGATGCGACGAGCGTGGAGGGCGATTTGGATACGACGATCCAGACTCCGTCATTCGCTGTGGATGCCGGGAGGCCTTCCAGAGGGCGCCAAGCGTAGCGATATGCGCAACGATCGAGGTCCTCCGCCCAATTGTGCCGGGCCGCCACCGCTCGAACGGCGAGCCCTTCGACTTCGAGAAGCACGGAGCCCGCGTCGTCCAGGACCTGGAGATTGGCAGCGAGATTGTCCGGCGCCCTGCTGAGCACTCGACCATGCACCCAAACGTTGCCCTCGAAGGGGCGATGATAGGTGAGCTTCTGTATGGCCACGGGTACGTACAGACGTTTGTCGGTGATACTGGGTGCAGGGAGAAGCGAGAGCACAGAGTGCAAGGACGCGTCAAGCGTTGCCGGATGCATGAAATAGCTGGTACGATCCCCGCGCAGCGAGTCCGGCTGGACAACCTTCGCGAGCATCTCGCCCTCACCGATCCAGACCTCCTCCACTTGGCGAAATGCCGGACCGTACTCGTATCCACGCTCAAGCAGACGAGGGTAGAGCGGTTCGGGATCGACCGAGAGCCGTGTGCGAATGGCCTCGATCGAAAGGCTCCGAGGGGCCGGACGGTCCGGGCCTTTGAGCGCTTGCGCGAAGCCGGACGCGTGCTCCTTCCATCCACCGTTTCCTTCAGCACGGCTATGAATCTCGAACTTGCCCGTGGCCCCGACGAAGGATGTTTGCAAGCGCGCAGGATCCCCGCGCGAGATCAGCGCGGAGGTGATTTTTACCTCCTCCAGCATGCACGGGCCTTGTCCGGCGGCGGCCTGCACGGCCGCGACGGCAGCTTCGAGATATGCCGAGCCCGGAAGAAGAATTTCGCCGCCGACGCGGTGATCGGGCAAGTAGGAGAGGCGCCCGTGACTGACCTCCGACTCCCACTGCGGCGTGGGGCTGTTCGCCGGGCGCCCGAGGAGGGGATGCCCGATCAAGCCGATTCGGTTTTCGATGGATTCGTCCGACTCGGCCCAATGCTCCTGACGATCCCATGGGTAGTTCGGGAGCGCAACGGGGGCAGCGTCCTCGCCGAAGAACGTCTCCCAGTCGGGCTCGGCGCCGAGGGCGAAGAGCTTTGCGACCGTGGCCCGCACCATCTGCGCTTCAGGCGACTTGCGCTTCAGCGTCCCCACGGTGGTCACGTCGCGCTGCATCGACTTGGCGCACTGGCGAATGCTCTCTTCAAGCACGGGGTGCGGCCCCACCTCCACGAACGTGTCGTGACCGGCTTTCAGGAGGAGGCCCATCGTGTGCGCGAAGCGGACCGTGGCTCGCATGTTTTGAGCCCAGTAGTTTGGACCGAGCTCCGATCCTTCGACATGCCTTGCAAACACCGTTGAATAGAGGCCAATCGCCGCTGGTCTCGGGGCGATGTGCGCGACGCGCGATTCGAACTCCCGCATGATCTCGTCGTCGATGAGCGGGCTGTGATAGGGCACTTCGACGCGCAGAAATTTGTTGAACACATCCTTTTCGGTGAGCACGCCGGCGAGCTCTTGCAGACTGGGCAGGTCCCCGGCGAGCGTCAACGATTCCGGGCTGTTGATGGCTGCGACCGAGATCCGATCGTCGCGGCCCCTGATGAGAGCCTCCGCTTGTTCGAGCGAGATGTCAGCCGCGAGCATGCCGCCCTTTCCAGCGAGTTTGCTCAAGACCGCGCCGCGGTGGCAGGCGAGCTCCATGGCGCTTTCAAGCGAGAGCGCTCCTGCCGCATAGGCCGCCCCCAACTCACCCACGCTGTGTCCGACGACGGTATTGGCTTCGAGGCCCCATGATCGAAGCAGATCGGTGAGGGCGATTTGAATGGCGGTGTTCGCCGGCTGGGCGACCTCCGTTTTCGTCATTCGCGAGGCGTCTTCATCGAGCTGCATTTCGTCGAGGAGCGACCATCCCACGGCATTCTTTGTGACTCGGTCGGCTCTCTCTATGGCGGTTCGGAAGACCGGCTCGCACTCGAGGAGCTCACGGCCCATGGCGAACCATTGCGGTCCCATGCCGGTGTAGACCCAAACGGTGCGGTTCTCGGCTTGTTCCGAGCGAGCGCGACCAACGTGCACGAGAGGATGAGCGCCCGTCTCGGCAAACGCCGCCAGTGCCGCCTTGCATTCGTCGACCGAGTTCGTGAGGACGGTGAGCCGGCGATCGTGCTTCGTACGCCGGGTCGCCGCCGAATAACAGACATCGACCAACCGGGGGCTGGATCCTCCGTCTCCTCGAGAGCCGAGCAGGATCCCGTACCGCGCTGCAAGCGCTCGCAGAGCGCCCTCGCTTCGAGCCGAGAGCGGCAGAAGGTGGGGGACGGACGATGGCGCGGCGGGTTGGCTTCTGTGGTTGGCTGGGCGTGCGGAGCGCGGGCGATTCATCGTCGCCGCGGCGTCGTAGCCTTCCAGGATCATATGCGCGTTGGACCCGCCGAAGCCGAAGGAGTTCACACCCGCCAACCGCGTCGCGGCTCGAGGCCAGTCCTGCAGCCGATCGCACACGCGGAGCTTCAAGTCTTCGAAATGGATGTTGGGGTTGGGCGTTTGAAAGTGGAGATTCGGGGGTATCTGTCGATGCGACAGTGCGAGCGCGGCCTTGATGAGGCCCGATATACCGGCCGCGGCTTCTGAGTGACCGAGCTGCGATTTGATCGAACCGATCAAACAAGGGCGGACGGACGATCGTCCATCGCTCAGCGCCGCAGAAAGGGCCCTTGCTTCGACGGCGTCGCCGACGCTGGTTCCTGTGCCGTGCGCTTCGACATATTGCACGTCGGCGGGAGCCACGTTGGCTTGCCTCAGCGCGGCGCGAATAAGTGCGGTCTGCGAGTCCACAGTCGGTACCCCGGGGATGTGGCCACCATGGTTCGACGATGAGCCACGGATCAGCGCCACGATGGGATTGCCATCGGCCAGGGCGCGTGCGAGCGGCTTGATGAGGATGGCCGCGGCGCCTTCCGATCGCGCGTAGCCGTTGGCCTTTGCGTCGAAAGCCTTGCACCGAGCATCCGGAGCGAGGAGCCCCGCCTTGCAGAGAAACACCATGACGGAGGGCGATAAGAGGAAGTTAACGCCGGCGATCAGGGCGGCGTCGCACTCTCCGCTCCAAACGCTCTGACAGGCGTAATGCGCTGCCACCAGCGAGGACGAGCACGCGGTGTCCACGGTGAGCACCGGACCGTGAAGATCGAAGGCGTAGGCCAGGCGCGAGGAAAGCGCCGTCATCGATACACCCCCGCAAGTATGCTTGGCTACGAGCCGCTGGTTGTCCGGCCCCAGGGAGGTCAGCATGTGGTCCAACATGAGGCCGCCGACGAAGACGCCGGTCCGGACGGATGGCCCGCCCAAAAGCTGGCCGGCGTTTTCGAAGGCCTCGAAGGCGACTTCGAGGAGGAGGCGCTGTTGCGGGTCGACTCGGCTCGCTTCACGGGACGACAACCTGAAGAACTGCGAATCGAAATCTTTGAACGGCTGCGCGATGAAGCCCGCTTGCCGTACGTACATCTTGCCTGGCTGACGTGGATTCGAATCGTAAAACTTGTCGACGTTCCAACGGTCGGCTGGCACGTCACTGATGGCATCCACGCCGCGACACATGTTTTCCCAGAGTGCCTCAGGGGAGTTCGCCGCAGGCGGCAGCCGGCACCCAATTCCGACGATGGCGAGCGGTTCATGGCCATCTCGATTGGGTGCGGATGAAATTGGCGCGTACGGCTCGCCGGATTCGTCGCTTTCCATGAAAGATAGCTTATCTCATTGGGAGTCAGGTCCTTGAGCTCAGTGAAGAGCTACGGAATCTTGTCAGGCGATGGAAGCTTATTACCAATACCACGCGGTTCCCGGCAACATCGACCAGATGACCACCTTCAAGCATCGCGTCCATCGACTATGGCGCAACGTTCTGGTTCGTCGCAGTCAAACCGCGAGAAAGAAGTGGGCGAAATATGGCCCAGTCTTCGACAGATGTTTCCCTACGCCCCGCATCCTGCATCTTTATCCCGAGGCTCGCTTCTACGCCACTCATCCTTCGTAAGAGCCGTGTGCGTAAAAGCGCCTGCACGGATCTGCGCAGGGGGCGATCAGTGATGGTCGTCCCTACTGCGACAGGAAACATTGGAGTTTTTAATTCTCAAGAAGATTGCAATGGTCAGGCCAGGAGAATCCGTTTCCTTCCCTACGCTTTGAGACTCGTGCAAAGAAGTTCGCCTGCGGCTACATTCACGAACATACTCAGAAATGGAAAGGAAGGGTGTTGCGCTGGTCGCAGGTTGAGAGAATGAGGAAGCTTCAAGTTCTCGAGTGCTCCCGCATCACGCCGTTACGGATTGGGCCTCTTTTGTTTCCTGTCTTCGTCTCTCCTCTCCGTTAATCACTGGAGCGCCCAGGTTTCTTCCGATGGGCAGGAGGACGCGAAAACATGTAATGTATCCGTTCGCGTGACGGTAGCTTCTGTATGAAATGCGCCCCTCGTATTTCTGGACGATTCCTTTACTGATCCACAGCCCCAAGCCTGTTCCCTTGGTTGATTTTGTGGTGAAGAAGGGATCAAACATCCGGCGCGCATCTTCAGGTCTTATGCCAATTCCAGTATCGAGGATCGAAATTGCCGCCATGGAATCCTGCTTTGTCCAGTCGGTGACCTCACGGACGCGGACCTCGAGAATGCCTCCGTCGGGCATAGCCTGGACGGCGTTGACGATCAGGTTCAGAAAGACCTGGCGAAGCTCAACTGGAAAGCCGCAGACAACACTTGCGGCTGCGAATTTCCGCCTCAGCACGATTTGACTGGTCTGAAGAGCACTCTCCTGCAAAGACAGCACGCTCTCAATCAGTTCGGGCAAGTGAACGGAGATGGGCTGCTTCGACTCACGATAGAAGCTGAGCGTTTGCCGGGTAATGTGGCTCACACGATCCAGTTCCTGTTCGGCCAATTCGGCGAAGCGGCGGGCGTCAGCGTCGAGGGAAGGATGGTTGCGCAGCAGGAAAAAGAGGTTGGTAATGGCAGCGAGGGGATTATTGATTTCGTGAGCGATGATGCCGGCAACGCGTCCCATTGCGGCGAGTTTTTCGGCTTCACGCAGAGCCTCTTCCGCGCGCAACTGGGCAGTAATGTCGCGGCCTACCTCAAGGACCGCGTCGCCCTCATCATTCAAAGTCTTGCGGCACGCGACAACAATCTCCGACCCACTCTTGGTTTTCTGCGCCAGGTGGCCTTGCCACGATCCCTGCCCGCAAAGAGCGGCATCCACTTCTTCTATCGGAACCGGAAAGACTGTTTGCAGAACCCGGTGCACGTCGCGGCCGATCATCTCCTCCCGGCTCCAGCCGTAAAGAGTTTCCGCGCCCGCGTTCCAGAACTGGACCGATCCGTTCATATCGCGGACGACAATGGCATCGGAAGCAAGCTCGATCATTTCGGCACGCAGGCGAAACTGCTCCTGACTCTTCCTTAATTCTTCTGTGCGCTCTTCGACGCGCCGTTCGAGTTCACTGTTCAAGGATTCCAGCATTCGCCTTTTTCTGTGCAACTCAACAAAGATCCCGATTTTTGAAAGCAATACCTCGGGAATGACGGGGACAGAGATGTAATCGACCGCGCCGCTGCGATACCCCTGGATCTTGTCGGAATCGGTGAGGTTAACGCCGGAGATGAAAATGATCGCGGTCTTTTGAAAGCGGGGATGCTGGCGGATCATATCCGCGAGCTCAAATCCATCGACGTCCGGCATGCTTACGTCCATCAAGACCACGCCGATATCGGTCTTCAGAAGAATGTTGAGCGCTTCCCTGGCTGAGGTAGCTTTGATGAGGTTCTCCCCCAGCTCCGAAAGGATGACTTCGTAGCTCAGCAACTTAGCGGGCTGGTCGTCCACCATCAGGATGTTGACTTTCTCGTCCGCGGTCATCAAATTGCTCCTTTGACTTTGCAATCGTGCTTAGCGATGAAGCCAGACGCGCAGCGCGGAGAGCAACTGCTCTGTGTTTACCGGCTTGGCCAGATATTCCGAGGCTCCCGCTTCGAGACATCTCTCACGGTCCCCCTTCATCGCCTTGGCGGTTAAAGCAATGATCGGCAGACGCCGCAAAGCTTGATTCTGACGGATTACCTGCATGGTTTCGTACCCGTCCATCTCCGGCATCATAATGTCCATCAGAACGATTGCCAGATCCGGTGTGGAATCGATTGTTTCGATCGCCTCGCGCCCAGTTCCGGCTGACAGGACAGTCATGCCGCGCCGCTCGAGAACACTGCTGAGCGCGAAAATATTCCGCACATCATCATCAACTACGAGCACTTTGCGGCCGGCCAGCGCGTCATCCGACCGATGGAGCCGGTCAAGCATTTGCTGCTTTTCGGGGGACAGATCGGCGACGACGCGGTGAAGGAACAGAGCTGTTTCATCGAGAAGGCGCTCCGGCGATTCGACATCCTTGACGACAACGCTGCGTGCCAGTGTGTGCAATTGCGCGTCTTCTTCCGGTGTTAGCTCTCTGCCCGTGAACACAACCACGGGCAGGTCTTTGAGCCTTGGATCATCGCGCAACCGCTCCAGGACCTCGAATCCAGACATGTCAGGCAGCCGGAGATCGAGCACTACGCAGTCGTAGTTGTCATCTACCAGCATTTGCAGAGCGGATGAACCCGAATCGGCAACATCAATATCGATATCGGCGGATCCGAGAAGTTCCCGAACACTAAGCTGTTCTGCGGGATTGTCTTCTACCACCAGCAAGCGCTTTCGCCGAGGTTCCGAGAATGCACGGATCCGCGTCAGCGCGTCGTTGAGGTCTTCCGCCGATGATGGTTTGGTTACAAACGCAAAAGCGCCGCGAGACAGCCCGTGATGCCGGTCTTCATCGAGCGTCAACATCTGCACCGGAATGTGGCGAGTGAGAGGATCTTGTTTAAGATGATTCAGCACGGCCCAGCCAAGCATATCGGGCAAGAATACGTCTAGCGAGATTGCTGTCGGAACGTATTCTCGTGCCAGACTCAAAGCTTCGCCTCCCGCGTGGGCAATCAGGACTTTGAATCCTTTGTCCCTGGCGAGGTCGCATACGACTCGAGCATAATGCGGGTCGTCTTCGACGATCATCAAGACCGAATCACCCTTGGCCACGATGTCGCGATCGTCTTCTATCCGCGCGTCCTGTTCGGCGGCCCCAACCGTATTGAGCAAGGCTGGTATCGCCGGAGGCACTCCGCTTCTTTCAACCTTTACGATGTTTGCGACAGCTGGGCCGACATAGGTGTGCGGCAAAAAGAGGGTGAACCTGCTTCCTTGCCCGGTCGCGCTCCTGAGCTGAATCTCGCCACCCAGCAAGCTGGCTAATTCGCGGCTAATTGCCAGCCCCAGACCGGTTCCGCCGAACTTGCGGCTAGTTCCGGCATCTGCTTGCTGGAAGGCTTCAAAGATGATTCGCTGCTTCTCCGGTGGAATCCCAATTCCTGTGTCGGTGACTTCGAACGCGATGACAGAAGCGGCGCCGCTCAGCACTGGGTGATCCGGACTCCAGCCGCCCGCAGCGCTGGAAACGGCGAGGCGCACGCTGCCTTGCTCAGTAAACTTGAAGGCGTTCGAAAGCAGGTTCTTCAACACCTGCTGCAGGCGCTTGGAGTCAGTGACCAGGCTCCGTCCCATGTGCGGATCGACTTTCACGTCGAAGAGCAGTCTGCGGTTTTCGGCCTCGTGCCGGAAGGGGCGCGAGACCGCGTCGATCAGGCCTCCGAAGAAAACTTCTTCCGCCTCTACGGATACAGTTCCCGATTCGATCTTGGAAAGATCGAGAATGTCGCTGATCAGGTTCAGCAAGTCGGTGCCCGCACCATGAATGGTGCGCGCAAACTCCACCTGCTTTGCCGAGAGGCTGCCGTCAGGATTCTCGGCAAGCTGCTGGCCAAGAACCAGAATGCTGTTCAGCGGTGTCCGCAACTCGTGGGACATGTTGGCGAGGAACTCAGACTTGTATTTAGATGTAAGCGCCAGCTCTCTGGCCTTTTCTTCAAGCGCACGCCGGGCCTGTTCGATTTCCTGATTCTTGCGTTCGACTTCGTAGTTCTGTTCGGCAAGCTCCTGCGCCTTTTGCGCGAGCTGCTCGTTCGTCTGTTGCAATTCCTTTTGCTGGGTTTGAAGCTCAGTGGCAAGGTTCTGCGATTGCTTCAGCAAACCTTCGGTCTGCATCGTAGCTTCGATGGAGTTGAGCACGATACCGATGCTCGAAGTCAGTTGCTCAAGAAACGCCAGATGGGAGGCAGTGAAGATACTCAAGCTCGCCAATTCAATGACTGCTTTCACGCGGTCTTCGAAAAGTACCGGTAGAACAATCACATTTTTCGGTACAGCCTGGAACAATCCGGAACGAATTGGAGTCGCTTTCTGCGGCAGCTCCGTGATGAGCATGCGCCGTTTTTCTGAAGCACACTGGCCAATCAGACCTTCACCCACTCTCATCTCTCTGTTGCGGCCTTCAGGCGTGTCGGCAAACGTAGACAACAGCATCAACGAGCCTTCGCTGGCGGTCGACTCGCTTGCCATCTGATAGATGACTCCCTGTTGCGCGTTGACCAGAGGAGCCAATTCAGACAAGAGCATTCTGCCCACCGTGGCAAGATCGCGCTGGCCCTGAAGCATTCCGGTAAACCGGGCGAGGTTGGTCTTGAGCCAGTCCTGCTCGGTGTTGCGATCTGTGGTTAGCCGCAGATTATCGATCATCGTGTTGATGTTATCTTTCAACTCCGCAACTTCGCCTCGCGCCTCCACTTGAATGGAGCGCGTAAGATCGCCTTTGGTCACGGCTGTGGCTACTTCAGCAATGGCTCGCACCTGGTTTGTCAGATTGTCAGCCAACAAATTGACGTTGCCGGTAAGATCTTTCCATGTGCCGGCTGCTCCCGGCACATTGGCTTGCCCGCCGAGACGACCTTCGACACCAACTTCGCGAGCCACCGTCGTAACCTGGTCAGCGAAGGTTGCCAATGTGTCGGTCATGTTATTGATGGTCTCTGCAAGAGCGGCGACTTCGCCCTTGGCATTGACGGTGAGCTTTTGAGTGAGAGCGCCGTTGGCGACCGCAGTTACCACCTTTACGATGCCACGGACTTGTTCCGTCAAATTGCCAGCCATCACATTGACGTTGTCCGTAAGCTCTTTCCAGGTGCCGGCCACACCTGGAACAACGGCCTGGCCACCCAGCTTGCCGTCGGTGCCCACTTCGCGGGCCACTCGAGTTACTTCAGCTGCGAAGGCGTTCAGCTGATCGACCATGGTGTTGATGGTGTCTTTCAACTCAAGAATTTCGCCCTTCACATCTACCGTGATCTTGCGCGAAAGATCTCCGCGCGCAACGGCCGTAGTAACTTCCGCGATGTTTCTTACCTGGGCGGTAAGATTGCCGGCCATTGCATTCACTGAGTCGGTTAAATCCTTCCAGGTTCCAGCCACTCCGGGGACATTGGCTTGCCCGCCGAGGCGGCCCTCCGATCCAACTTCGCGAGCCACACGGGTTACTTCCGCGGCGAACGAGCGGAGCTGCTCGACCATGGTGTTCAGTGTTTCTTTGAGCTGCAGAATTTCGCCGTGCACATCCACGGTGATCTTGCGCGAAAGGTCGCCATTGGCGATGGCCGTGGCCACTTCGGCAATATTGCGCACTTGTGCAGTCAGATTGCCGGCCATGAAGTTGACCGAGTCGGTAAGATCTTTCCACGTTCCGGCCACGCCAGGCACCTGTGCCTGGCCGCCTAGTTTTCCGTCGGTTCCAACTTCGCGGGCAACGCGGGTAACTTCGCCGGCGAATGCATTCAACTGATCCACCATGGTGTTGATGGTGTTCTTCAGTTCCAGAATCTCGCCCTTCACATCCACCGTGATTTTGCGCGAGAGATCGCCCCGGGCCACGGCCGTGGTAACTTCGGCAATGTTTCTTACCTGTGCAGTGAGGTTGCCGGCCATGGAGTTCACGGAGTCGGTAAGGTCCTTCCATGTTCCGGCAACACTGGGCACGTTAGCTTGTCCGCCCAGGCGGCCCTCCGTTCCAACTTCACGGGCTACGCGTGTTACCTCGCCGGCGAACCGGTTAAGCTGATCCACCATCGTATTGATGGTTTCCTTCAACAGCAGAATCTCGCCGCTGACATTGACTGTGATTTTCTTGGAGAGGTCGCCTGTCGCGATCGCAGTCGAGACCTCCGCGATGTTTCTGACCTGTCCGGTGAGGTTACTGGCCATCGAATTGACAGAGTCAGTTAAGTCCTTCCAGGTTCCGGCCACACCTGGTACTTGCGCCTGCCCGCCGAGCTTGCCGTCGGTGCCAACTTCGCGAGCCACGCGCGTCACTTCGGCGGCAAACGCATTCAGCTGATCCACCATCGTGTTAATGGTGTCTTTCAGTTCCAGGATTTCGCCCTTCACGTCCACCGTGATCTTGCGCGACAAATCGCCGCGGGCTACGGCCGTAGCCACCTCAGCGATGTTCCGCACCTGTCCGGTAAGGTTGCTGGCCATGAAGTTGACGTTGTCCGTGAGATCCTTCCACGTTCCCGCCACACCCGACACCTGCGCCTGACCGCCCAGTTTCCCGTCCGTTCCCACTTCACGGGCGACGCGCGTCACCTCACCGGCAAACGCGTTCAACTGGTCCACCATCGTATTGATTGTGTTCTTCAATTCGAGAATTTCGCCCTTCACGTCCACCGTGATCTTGCGCGAAAGGTCGCCACGGGCCACGGCCGTGGTAACTTCGGCGATGTTTCTCACCTGTGCCGTAAGATTGCCGGCCATGGAGTTCACGGAGTCGGTAAGATCCTTCCACGTTCCGGCGACGCCAGGCACGTTTGCCTGGCCACCCAAACGGCCTTCCGTTCCTACCTCGCGAGCTACGCGCGTCACTTCGCCGGCGAACCGGTTGAGCTGGTCCACCATCGTGTTGAGCGTCTCTTTGAGTTGCAAGATTTCCCCGCGAACATCCACCGTGATCTTGCGCGAAAGATCGCCATTCGCGATCGCCGTTGCCACTTCCGCGATGTTGCGTACCTGGCCAGTCAAATTGCCGGCCATGAAGTTCACGTTGTCAGTGAGGTCTTTCCAAGTACCTGCGACGCCGGGAACGTTTGCCTGTCCACCGAGCTTTCCTTCGGTGCCAACTTCGCGGGCCACGCGGGTCACTTCGCCCGCGAATGCATTCAGCTGATCCACCATCGTATTGATGGTGTCTTTCAATTCGAGAATCTCACCCTTCACGTCCACCGTGATCTTCCGCGAAAGATCGCCGCGAGCGACAGCTGTGGTGACTTCCGCGATATTTCTAACCTGAGCCGTCAGGTTGCCGGCCATTGCGTTCACTGAGTCGGTGAGGTCTTTCCAGGTGCCCGCAACACCGGGCACAACTGCCTGCCCCCCGAGTTTTCCATCGGTGCCCACTTCGCGGGCCACGCGCGTCACTTCGGATGCGAACGAGCGCAATTGGTCGACCATCGTGTTGATGGCTTCCTTCAACTGCAGAATTTCGCCGCGCACGTCCACCGTGATCTTGCGCGAAAGGTCGCCGCTGGCCACGGCCGTAGCCACTTCCGCGATGTTTCTCACCTGGCCGGTGAGGTTGCTGGCCATGGAGTTTACCGAGTCCGTCAGATCCTTCCAGGTTCCCGCGACTCCGGGCACTTGCGCCTGTCCGCCCAGCTTGCCGTCGGTGCCCACTTCGCGAGCCACACGCGTCACTTCCGCCGTGAAGACCCCCAACTGCTGGATCATCGTGTTGACGATATTGGCTGAACGCAGAAACTCGCCTTCCAGGGGGCGACCATCCACATCGAGCCGAACTGTTTGCGTCAGGTTGCCCTGGGCGACGGCGGCAATCGCCCTCGTCACTTCGGTCGTGGGGCGCAGGAGATCCTCCACCAGCGTGTTAACCGAGACCTCCATGTCGTCCCATGCACCGCGACGCTCATCCAGACGGATCCGCTCGCGCGTCTTGCCCTCTTTTCCAACCGCTTGACCGACACGCTTCAACTCAAACGCCATCCGCTCGTTAGCGATCACAATCTCGTTGAAGTTGTCGGCTATCTTGCCCGGGAGTCCGGTCCACGAGACAGGCAGACGCACACTGAAGTCACCATTCTTCATCGTCTGCAGGCTTTGAAGAATGGCAACGAGGTAGTCGGTTACCGGCTGCTCCGAAGTTCCTGTTTCGGGGTGATCAAACGCGTTTTTACCGTTTGCGGCTTGCTGAACGGAGGATTCCATAGGCACGGACAACTCCTGTGTGAAAGTACAAAGCTACCAGCGCAATCAGCCGGTCGAGACCTTAAAATGTGCTTCTAATTGGCCTACGATGGAAGTGGGCGTTTGAGTAGATGCGCGACGCAGAAAATTGGTTGTCACAACGCAGTCCCGCTGCCGCAAAAAAGGCGGGAGACTTCCAATTTGAAGAATCATTCCGGTCGGATGGGCCCCGGTTTGAGCTTCCGGAAACAGAACGCGAAGCTAGCTGATCAGTTCCCGAAACGCCGCGGGAACCTTTATCCACCTGTCGCCCCATTGCAGCCTTCCATTCACCGCAATTTGCGCCTGCCCCGGTATTTTTCCGCATTCGTCGGTCTGTGGGGGAAAGCTACGGGCGCGGGTGGACTGTCGCCAATCCGGAGATAACGATCGGTAACTGCCAAGTTGCCGGTCAACTGCTCGGAGCCAGCGGTAGACGCCTAGAGAGTTTGACACAACTCTGGTGAAGGAAAAAGAGACGCTGCAACGGAAAAAGGCTATTCGCTGGGTATGATCAGCAGCGAGTGTAGGGGTGGTTGTACATCATCTTGATCCTGCCACTTGGCCTTCGCGACTTCCAACTCCCCGATCGTCCTGACCACTTTGTGCTTTAACTCAACTATGGCTGGATCGCCCGGGGCAACGCCGCTGGATTGCTCTACTTGCCGTACTGCGACACGGATAACTTCAAGAAGCTGGGGAGACGTGAAGTCTCGCTGCATTTGAACCTCGGGCTTTTCGATGCCGAACACAGCGGCCCGGTTGCCGAGCGCTAACTGATGTTCCTTGACGGCTCGGGTTAGTGAGCTTAATGAATGCAAGAACTCCTGAGCGAAGTGACCATTAGACACCGCCGGAGTTGCGGAAGTATCGTCGCCAATCCGGACAGAACCGGATTTTCGGGGTTACTTCCGGACTATCGGTAACTCGCTCGGAATCAGGGATTTTGCCCCTATCGCGCTCGATTCGATCCTCGGCGATTTGGCAATCGTGGAGATTGGCAGTCGCTGGCAATAGTCCAATTCCGCACTCAAGTTGACACCTGATAACGTCCTTTATCATTCACTATCGGGTGGTGGGTCGCGGCAGGTTTCTGGCGTATTTGTCCGCGAAGCCGGTTTTACATCCATGTGGACTGGATTTTTAAGTTCCAGCTGATTTTGGGGAGAAATCCCGGGAGAATCTGCAACGAGCAAAAGGCAAAGCCGAGACTTAGATTCTTGTTCTACCGCAAATATCGGCTGCGCGATTCTTACTGGAGCGCATTGTGCCGGCCAAAAGCGTGGATTGTTGGTACCGAGACCGTCGCGGCATTCAGCACGGCCTCCGCACCATACGGGTTTGTAACGCATAAATGGTAAGTAACGGGTAGGTTGGACGGAAAATGAGAGGCAACCGCAGTCGGATAGTTTCACTTTTTGAGCTTTAACAAGGTGATCGCGATCACGAGCAGCCTAAACCGTTGTCATGAAAACCGTTCGATCAGCACTGGCCGGGATGGAGGCACGCGGTTAGACGTGCAAAGGCTCTTCCTCTGCGAAGAGCTTTTGCCAGGCAGGAATGGGCAGCACGTGAGATGAGAATGCTCGTAATTCCACTCGTTGCCAATTCGGCGATAGCAGTATGCTTCGCACGAGTGATCCTGGTCACATTTGGCTGTGACTTTTCAAGAACATAATCCAACTACCTGCCCGGATTGTGCCCTAATTAATCGAAGACCTGCTCATAGGATGAGCGGCTAGCACCGGGAAGGCTTGGAAAGGAATTTCAATGGCGCGAGTAGCACTTGTGACGGGGGGAACTCGAGGCATCGGAGCTGAAATAAGCCGGGCGTTGAAAGAGGCTGGCCGGACAGTGGTAGCCACCTATGTAGGCAACGAGAAAGCCGCGGAGGCGTTTTCAAACGAGACTGGAATCAAGGTCTACAAGTTTGATGTATGCAGTTTTGAGGAATGCAAAGCAGGTGTGGCAAGAATTCAGGCGGAAGTGGGCCCAATAGAAATCCTGGTAAACAATGCTGGAATCACCCGGGATGGAATCCTGCTGAAGATGGACCGCGACATGTGGGACGCGGTGATAGACACCAACCTGGGTTCTTGCTTCAACATGAGCAAGCTGACATTTCCAGAGATGCGCGAGAGGAAATTCGGCCGGATCGTGAACATCGGCAGCGTGAACGGGCAAGCCGGCCAGTACGGGCAGGTGAATTATGCCGCGGCAAAGTCCGGCATTCACGGTTTCACCAAGGCTCTGGCCCAGGAGGGCGCCCGTTATGGCATTACAGTCAATGCGATCGCGCCGGGCTATGTGGATACCGAAATGGTCCGTGCCGTACCTCCCGATGTATTGCAGAAGATCATCGCGCGAATCCCTGTGGGCCGGCTCGGCACACCCCAAGATATTGCCCGCGGAGTGGTCTTTCTCACGAACGACGAGAGCGATTTCGTAACCGGGTCTACGCTTTCGATCAACGGTGGCCAGCACATGTACTGACGGGTCCTCAAATTGGCACTTTTCCGATAAGGCACGCGGCGCTTAACCTGAGGAAGCAGCTCATCGCGGTCTGGCACTTCCATCGTGCCGACTGTACGCCGCAGGCGAGTTCAACTTCTAAGTTCCAATCACGACTCCGCCGTCAACAGAGAGAACAGTCCCATGAACAAAGCTGGCCTGGTCTGATGCCAGCCAGAAATAGGCGTTGGCAACGTCTTCAGGGGTTCCAACGCGGCCTACCGGCGTATGA